>JAABUZ0100002604.1_pt1 | contig 29433 bp, 28 predicted proteins | sample 5562091 | NCBI WGS metagenome assembly JAABUZ01 (sample SAMN12813069, study PRJNA571459) | rock metagenome | isolation source: Antarctica rocks | place: Antarctica: Victoria Land, Linnaeus Terrace sud | collected 2015-12-21
TCCAACGCTATGTGCAGACGGCCCTGCAGCGCGCAGAGCAGGTGGGCATCCGCGTCATCGTCTTCGGCAGTGGAGCTGCGCGCAAGAGTCCGCCAGGCTACAACACGGCTGACGCCACCCGTCAGATCCTCGATCACTTGGCGACCTGGAGCGGATGGGCGCGCAACCATGGAGTCACGATCGTGCTCGAACCACTGCAGTATGCAGAAACCAACACGTTCAACACCGTTGCGGAAAGTGGCGCGGCCGTCTCGACCATCGTCGATTCCGGTGCCAGGCTGCTGGCCGATACCTATCACATGGCTTGTAACGATGAAGATCCCGCGACAATCGTCCCCTGGAGTTCGCTACTCACCCATGTCCACGTGGCCGAGCAGCAGGATCGGGCGGCACCAGGCACTCACGGCGAAGATTTCCGCCCCTACTTCTCAGCTTTGCACCGCGCCAACTACGACCAGCGCATCTCCATCGAATGCCGCTGGCGCAATTTCGTGGCTGAAGTTGGCCCCGCTATAGCTGTGCTAGAAGAGCAATGGGCAACAAGCGCCTGATAGCTTCTGAATATGGATTGATATATCAAAGGAGATTGTATTTCATGCCTGAGAAATTTCGTTTCGGCATCGTAGGCTGCGGCGTCATTGGTCCAACGCATGCGCAAGCCATAGTCAGTCTGCCTGATGCCGAGCTCGTCGCGGTCGTCGATGTCGTGCCGGAGAAAGCGCAGAAGCTTGCAGACAAATATTCTGTCAAAGCATACACAGATCTGCAAACAATGCTGACCAGCGAGCAGCTTGATATCGTGGATGTGTGTACGCCCAGCGGAATGCATGGTGAGCACGCGTGCCAGGTGATGCGCGCGGGCCGCGATGTGATCGTCGAGAAGCCGATGGAGATTAAGCGCGAGCGCATTGATGAGATGCTGCGCGTGCAAAAAGAGACGGGCCGGAAGATGGCGGTGATCAGCCAGCATCGCTTCGATGAGGCTTCGATGCAGGTGCACTCTCTGATTACAGAACAGGCGCTAGGTCGGCTGGTGCTGGGCAATACGGCGATTCCCTGGTGGCGTGCACAAAAATATTATGATAGCGGGGCGTGGCGCGGCACCTGGGAGCTGGATGGCGGCGGCATCCTGATGAATCAGTCGATCCACTCCATCGATATCCTGCAATGGCTGATGGGTCCGGCGAAAACGGTTCAGGCCTACACCGACACTTTGGTCCACCACATGGAGACTGAAGATGTCGCCGTAGCAATCCTGCGCTTCGCAAATGGCGCACTGGGCACTATCTCTGCCACGACGGGTGCATATCCGGGCGCGACAACTCGCATAGAGGTCTTCGGCGATCGTGGATCGGCAATTATCGAGAACGATCGCCTGGGTTATCTGCACCTGGCCCGTGACGATAAAGAAGAGGTAGGAGCCTACGGCGGCGGCCCGAAAAAGAGTGCGGCCGAGCAGCAGAGTTCGACGGCCAGCGATCCCGCCGCCCTGCAATTCGTCACTCACGCGCTACAGATTGCCGATTTTATGCGTGCCATCCGTGAGAATGGGACGCCGCTCGTGGATGGCAACGAGGCGCGCCGTCCAGTAGACATCATTCTCGGCGTCTACGAATCCGCCCGCACAGGTAAGGAGGTAACACTGCCATGATTCGACTTTCCGCCTTCGCAGACGAGATATCTGCCGACCTTAACGAACAGATCGCAGTTCTTCAAAGCGAGAACGTTCGCTTCATCGATTTGCGCGGCGTCTGGAACACAAACGTCGTGGAGCTTTCAGATCAGCAGCTCTCAGACATTAAAAAGGCTCTAGACGCCGCTGGTATTGGAGTGGCTGCAATCGCCTCTCCGATCGGAAAAGTGCCCATCGATAGCTCTTTCGACGAGCACCTGACACAATTTGAGCGCGCAATCACCGCTGCTAGAGCCCTCTCAAGCTCTTATATTCGCATCTTCTCTTTCTATCCTCCGGCCAGCACACAGACCGCTGCACCCGATCCAGCATCCTATCGTGCCGAAGTCCTGCGCCGTCTGCGTGAGATGACAGCTCGTGCCCGCGCCGCCAATGTGATACTCGTACACGAGAACGAGAAGGGCATCTACGGTGACACTATCGCCCGCTGCGTCGACCTTTTCAAAAGCATCGATGACCCCCATTTCCGCTCGGCGCTCGATCCCGCTAATTACTTGCAGTGCGACCAGGTCCCCTATCCCGACGCCTACGAGGCCACCAAGCCCTGGCTAGAGTACGTCCACGTTAAAGATGTCCGCGCCGATGGTGCCCTCGTCGTCGCCGGAGCCGGCGAGTCCCATTGGCCTCAGCTCCTACAACGCTTACATCAGGATGGCTACGACGGCTTTCTAGCCCTCGAACCCCACCTGGCCATGTCCGCCCAATATCAAGGCTTCAGCGGCCCCGACCTCTTCCGTCAGGCATCCCAAGCCCTACAAAATCTCTTACGCAGCATGGACTGAGCCTACGCCTGATCCGCACTCCTCAAAAACTCTATTTTCTACTTTTACATTTTCTACACATTTCGAGCAAAGCTCGAAATGTGTAGAAAATGTAAAAGTAGAAAATAGAGGACGAGCGCTGAAGAATACATCGATGATCGCGTGTGAGCAACCTCACAGCTAATCTGTGATCTCTCTCCTATGAACCCAAGCCGATCCCGGCTATACTATGACCATCGAGAGAAAACGAGACGCGCTTCTCTCACAAATAAAAAAGTTGAAACACATTAAAAAACAATTACAAAGCTAAAAAGAACAGAAAGAGGAGAAGGACATCATGGGTATTTTCAGCGCATTCAGCAACAAAAACAACGTGCAGGACAACGTCGCATTCGATCTCGATGAGCAGGATCTGGAGCAGGTCAACGGCGCAGGCGGTGGCGATTCTTGTTATGACGATGACGATTGTTGCGACTACGACAACGATGACTACTGCCACCGCCACCATCGCCATCACCACCACCACCGCCACCATTGCTAATTTCGCCCCACCAGCAGATGAGGGTCTACTTAGCACACGAAATCCAGGCTCGCCTATGAAATTGAAGGCGAGCCTGGATTTCGTCTTTGGCCCGATCATAACTGCTCCGCCCCGACTTCATCAAACTCATCTTCTGAGTCAACATCATCTCCGATGTCCTCGTCCCGATCGTCTACCCCATCATGATTAGCAACAGCCGCAAAGTAGTGCGCAATCAGAAGTTAAGCTGGCTCACTAACATCATCGTCTTACTGACCAGTATCTTTTCCCACGAAAAGACACTTCTTCTTTTACACAATTCCATGAGAACAGGAAAATAGTACTCATTAGAAGTAGTTAGTGGTTAAGTTTTCAAAACCTCTATCAGTACATTCATCTATAAATATACAAAGGGTAAAGGCTTTAACAGAGTACCGTGTTAACATGTAGACAAGGTTATCAATGTTCAATGTATTTCAGAGTAATTCATTGTAATCCATAATGTACACCTTCATCATAGTACAAACAACGTTGGATTATCTCTGACTGGAGTAGTGACATTGCTTTCCTTGAAGGGCAGGCACGATCTTTTGCGAGAACCAAAGTGCTATCTTCAAAGTCAACAAGAAGCTTGAAGAGAGCATGAAAGACGAAGATTGAACCTGTGTGATTGTTTATTGAAAGAGGTTAAAAAAAGTGTTTACAACGCCAAAACCGAACACAAAATCGGTAGAAACAGCAACACACGTAGAGAAGAAAGGCAACTTCTCACCACTCAAGCTTATCGGTGTGGGCGTCACACTTGTACTTGCACTCGTCGGAGCAGGCGCACTTGTCATCCAGCCACATATCAGCGATACTCACGCGGCGGCAGCCGTCAATATGAATTGTACGTTGGTTGTGCCAAATAATCCATTGAGTGCGCAGGGCCTGGCGACACCGTACAAGCTCGTCGCCACCAATCCAGCAAATGGTGCCTGCAATGAGGCGAATGCAAATCAATCCGCGTTTGTTCAAGCAGCCATTCTGAACCCCGCTACAGGTAAAATTTCAATTTACAGCCCACTCGTAACGGACCAGAATACACTGCCAGCAATAGCACCAACGCCTCCTCAACTGCCAGCAAATGCTGTCGTTGGCCTCTGGTTTGGCGATAACGGCATGATTCTGACGGTACAGCAAAATGCCCAGGGTAAGGTTGTAGCTCAGCCTAAGCCAAAGGTTCAGATGCAACTGACAGGTGCGGGCATGAATAACGGTAACTGTGTCAATGGCGTGGCTAACTCACCCTTTGGACAGTTTGCCTATTGTAACGCACCAAATTTCTTCGCAGCCGCTAACGTAGCAATAAAGGCTGGCAAACTCGTCATTCCTCCTCTTGGCACAGCGAAGGACGGTCAGGCTTGCCCCACAACGCGCAGCTTCGCTATCGTCGATATGGACCAGAGCGATAACGTACAAACACAATATCTTGTGAACGCCAATGGACAGACTGCTCAGCTTACAGCGGCTAATCAGGCGAAGTTAGCGAATGCAACCACGATTGGCAATCCGAGCGATAATGCACTGGTGACGAGATTTGTTGATCCTGCTCTTGGTTGTCAGCCATTTCAGGCTCCAGATATTGCAAATAATAATACACCAGTTTCTGCACTGGCACTCGACGAACTACAGGCTGCTGCCAAACAGCAGGCTCCAGTGGCATTGGTTCCAGCTAACGATCCTATGGTTCTTAATAACAACCAAACCGATCTGAATAAGATCAATGCATACCGTGTGGGTGTTGACCAGACACCAGCCGCAACTCTTAATAATGCCAACACGACGACCTATTGTCAGAATTTGGTGAAAGTTGCCCTTCCACGTCTTAAGCTTGATATGACGCTGTTCCAAAATCAGGCTTCACCTGATAAGGGTGCAACGGCTAACTCGCTCTTTACATTTCTGGCCAACCGCCTGAACGCAACTCTTGGTGCGAATGGCTTGAACTGCGTTGGTCTGCTCAAGATTCAGAATCCTGTTGCCCTTACGATGACTAATGGTATAGTAACCGCCGCTACGATTACTACGGTGCCAGTGCCGGCTGCTGCTGCTGCTGCTCCAGCCAACAACGCTGCTGCTCCAACTAAGTAGTAGCCTTAAGCTACGATTACTACAGTGCTAGTGTCGGCCCAGCGTTATTGACTGAGCCGGCACTTGCTAATGAGAATCAAGGAAACTGGGGCATATCTTTCTCCTATGTTTGCAGTGCTTCTGACTCAAAAATGTAACGCACTTCACATTCAATTTTTGATCTCTCTCCTATGAACACAGACCGATCCGGCTATACTATGACCATCGACACTGCTAATCTCGTCTCGTCAATACAACTCAGGTCTACTCATTGACTGCGCTGGGAATGATTACGGCGGCAATGCTTCTCTTCTACGGGCTGTTCACGAGGCAAGGATAGTATCTAGTTATTGTGCGCTAGATCACTTCATCAAAAAAACCGATTAGCTTCTTATCCCTCTTGACCTAGAGTGCACTCTAGGTTGTATGCTTTTGTCAACAACTACTAGTCAGGAGGAAATTGATGGATGATGGTCTAACTATCCAACAAGTCGCGCAAAGAACTGGCCTCAGTATTCATACATTGCGCTATTACGAACATTTAGGTCTTCTCGCCTCTGTTCATCGCTTACCTAATGGACATAGGCGCTACGACGAAGGCGACCTTCAATGGATTGATCTCCTAAAATGTTTACGTGCAAGCGCTATGCCTATTAGCGAAATGCAACGCTTCGCAGAGATAAAACGACAGGGAGCATCAACTGCACGTGAGAGACGTGAGCTTCTGGAGGCTCACCGTCTGAGAGTAGTAGCACAATTACAGGAAACCCAGCACACGTTGGAGCGCCTGGATACAAAAATTGCCCGCTTACACTCTATTGAAATCGAGCAGGAGCACGATACAGAAAAGGTGGAAGCGAAACTCTAGGGTTTCTTAAAAAAGTTGGATGTAAGCAGTTTAAAAGCAGAAAGAGAATAAAATAGTATGGCATTGCAATCTGATGCGAAAACACTTCCCGGCGGAACGTTCACCCTGGCCAAAAATCTGACGGTCACGCGTATGGGGTACGGAGCGATGCAGTTGGCTGGCCCGCACGTGTTCGGCCCACCGGCCGACCGCGCTGCTGCCATAGCCGTGCTGCGTGAGGCGATAGAGCTGGGTATCACGCACATTGACACCAGCGACTACTACGGCCCGCACGTCACAAACCAGATCATCAAGGAAGCCCTGCACCCCTACCCGGACAAGCTGCACATCGTTACCAAGATCGGAGCGTTGCGAGACGCCCAGGGCGGCTGGCCCCAGGCGCTAGCTCCCGAGCAGCTGCGCCAGGCCGTGCACGACAATCTAAACAACCTCGGCCTCGACGCAATCGACGTGGTCAACCTGCGCGTAGGGGGGTTAGACAGCCCCGCTCCTGGCTCGATCGCCGAACCGTTCACTGCACTCGCGCAGCTACAGCAGGAGGGATTGATCAAACATCTCGGTATTAGCACTGTCACCGCCGAGCAGATCGCCGAAGCACAATCCATCGCGCCGATCGTGTGCGTGCAAAACTTCTACAATCTCGCCCACCGGGTCGACGACGACCTGATCGACTCTCTCGCTGCACAGGGCATTGCCTATGTGCCCTACTTCCCGCTCGGCGGCTTCTCCCCACTGCAGTCCGACACACTGTCGTCAGTCGCCACACGTCTCAACGCCACACCGATGGCCGTCGCGCTGGCGTGGCTGTTACAGCGCTCTCCGAACATCCTGCTCATCCCTGGTACCTCATCCGTCGCGCATCTGCGCGAAAACGTCACCGGTGCTGCGCTAACCCTTTCTAAGGACGAGCTGACCGAGCTGAACAGCATTGCCTCATGAGGGTCAGTACCGAGTAATCGGCGATCGAGTTTATCGGCCTGGGCGACCAGCGACTACTTATGGCGACCCCCATCGCCCAGGCAGGCCACCCTTTGCATGCCTGGGCCCGACGACCGGCTCTCTGAGGAGGGTCCTAATCCTACCATCGTGCCAGTCGTGGTCGTGCGGACATACCCGGAAGATGTCCGATCACAAGCACGACTGGATTTTTAGCGCTGCTTCGAATGCGACGAAGATTGACAAAGCAACATGATGTGAGCAACATCACAGCTAATCTGTGACCTCTCTCCTATCAACCCAGGCCGATCCCAGCTATACTATGACCATCGAGAGAAAACAAAACGCACTTCTCTCACAAACAAAAAAGTTGAGCACCACTAAAAACAATTGCAAAGTTAAAAAGCAAAGAAACAGAAAGAGGAGAAAGACATCATGGGTATTTTCAGCGCATTCAGCAACAAAAACAACACGCAGGACAACGTCGCATTCGATCTCGATGAGCAGGATCTGGAGCAGGTCAACGGCGCAGGCGGCGATGGTCATTATTATGACGATGACGACGACTGTTGCGACTACGACGATGATGACTACTGCCACCGCCATCATCATCATCGCCACCATCACCACCATCACGGCTAATTTCTTCTCATCAGCAGACGAAGATCTATCCACCAGACAAAATACAGGCCGGCCTATGAAACTAAAGGCTGGCCTGATTTCATTTCCATACAAGAAAGACAATAGCCCACAGCCTCTCAACTACACCGCAACCACACTCCATAATCAACTTCGTTTCGCGCGATGACCAACGGCTATAAGAAACATGGCGCTTTTTGCGGAACTGAACGGAGAGAAGAACTCGGTTACGTCGTTATCGAAGAAGGTGAGGCCGGTGGCACCGAGCGAGAGGGCGTATGAGGCAAGATAGAGGTTTCCGGCGAGGATGGCAGCCTCTAGCTGTGCTACCCGGTAGCCACGATTGCCGTAGCGAGCCAGCAGAGCGTCGAGATTGACCAGGAAGTAGAGATTGACGACCGCATCGCCACCGAGATCTTGACCCAGGGAGAGGTATTTGGCGGCGTTACGAAAGGTTCCCGTCTTGAGCTGTTCAAGGGCATTTTGTTGCGGGTGCAGGACGTAGGTTCCAACGGCGAGACCTTCTACGGCGTTGGCGATGAGGTAGAGCGTGCTCAGCGGTGCTCCAGTGGGATTGAAGCAGTCAGCGGGAGGAGTATGCAGCGAGTAGGTGAGTAGCGTAGAGAGCTGGGTGAAGCTGATGGGATCTTGGGTGAATTGCCTCGTCGATCCACGGCGGCGGATGACTGTTTCCAGCGCATCGGTCGGTAACTCCGGAGGAGGCAATGGTTGGGGGGGGACAAGGGTGGATGTCGAGGGCGTTGAAGTGGGCAGGATGGGCGGCGGCTGATTCCACCACTCAGCAACCTCCTGGGGAGTCGAGAGCGAGGATTCTCGATGCATAGTTACGATATCTGGATAGGCAACTTCGTATTTTGAGAGCGGCTCGGTAGGATAGGCAAGCGGAGGAAGCGGTGGCGCTTCCGGCGGCATCTGCCCGCTATGTCCTAGCGCGAGCAAGCTGACTGCCGCCTCGTGCTCACCATCAATGTCCAGCAGAGCGTTCACGCGTTCGTCCACGAAGCCAAGCACGACTCTTGCAGGCAAGTTCAGCGCTTTGGAGAGTGCGAGGGCGTTGGCAAGGATAGTTCCGTCATCCCAGAAGGTATGGCGGTAAGCACGCGTGCGGTACTGCCCACGCCTTCTGAGCCTCCGCCGCCTTCTCAGCCGATCGTCGCACATCCTCAACGCTCGCGCGCCCAACCATCCCCAGCACCGTCCCAGTCGAGGGTTCAATGCTCTGATACTCCCCACCAGTTGAGGAAATCCATTCGCCAGTGAAGATCCTTCCTGCCCACATCTGCTGATCCATCAGCGTTGTAACTGAAGAGAGAGTCATGAGAGGTCTGCCTCCTTGTTGTTCTTATAGAGAGAATGAAGAGAAATTGAGCGGGTTGCAATGAAGCACAAAATAAAGAAGAGGTCAGCATACTAAGCAATAATCTTGTTGTGACGACGAAGCGCGACCTTCTAAAATACATCAACATCATTGCTCAATAGCTGATTACTCATATATTGATTATAAGCATGGAGAAGAAAATAGTCAAGCACACTCCTACAAAAAAGCGCTATGGCACTTTTTTGTTATCATTTCTCGCTCAAGAGTGTTGACAACTTGCTCTATCCCTTCTTATGATTACAAAGATAGTACAGTATGGAGAAAGAAAGGATAGAAGAGAGTATGCAGACTGTTACCTTGATCAATTCATTTGAGGTGCCTGCAGGCAGAGAGGAAGAGTTCCTTAAAGCCTGGCACGAAGAAGCGGAGCATTTACGGCATGCGCCAGGCTTTCTCTCTACCCGACTCCATGAGAGCCTGGACCCGAAAGCAGCGTTCCGCTTCATTAATGTCGCTGAATGGGAGTCGGCGCAGCACTTCCACAAGGCTATTGGTAGCGAGGCATTTCAGCAGCTCAGCCGGAAGAATCCTTTTACTCCTCATCCGGCTCTCTATCAGATTGTCTCCGAATAAGAGTTTCTTTATCTCTCAGTGGTGATAGAAGGTGCAGTTCCTTCGACGCACCTCTATCATTACTCAACAGAGAGATTACAGCTACTATGCACAGCTTTCGCTCAACTTTTTCCTTCGTTGTTCCGTGTATCTAATAGGTCAACGAAGTAACCTGGATAATACAAAGCACATTTACAGTTTTTTCTATTTATTCCTAAGCAGGAAGCGAATAGAGCTTGTACGGTGAATACGCCTTCTCGTCTGAGCTATTCAGGAGGAGAATTGTGCAGGGATTGCCTATGTATTCATCGCTAGTATGCTGGAAGGAGCTTATACGCTATGACAACAAATTCACGCGCCACTGTGGTTGGCGTTTTTACAACGCGCGCAAATGCTGAGAACGCAATTACCGATCTTCACACCCGTGGCTTTACAGATCGGCAAATCGGCTTTATTACCCGCGATCACAATACTGCCGTCGATCAGACGAGTACGACGGAGGAGACTGAGGTTCCTACTGGTGAGCGCGCCGCCGTTGGTGCGGCCAGCGGTGGTGTGGTCGGCGGGCTCTTAGGTGCCGCCGCATCCCTGCTGATACCTGGCTTTGGGCCAGCGATCGCGGGCGGTATTTTGGCGGCGACGCTTGGCGGTATCGCCATCGGCGCGGCGACGGGCGGTATCATTGGAACCCTCACCCATGTTGGTGTGCCGGAAGAAGAGGCAAACTACTATCAAAAGGAGTTTGAGGCGGGCCGCACGCTGGTGACGGTCGACGCTCCAGGTCGCCAGCAGGAGGCGATCGATACGATGCGCCGCAATGGGGCCTATGACGCGAGTACGCGCCCAGAGACCTACGATGCAACCGATACAGCAACGACTGTGCCCCAGGATACGTTTCTAGCTGGCAATGCCCAAGCTCCTGGTGTTACTTCGTCAACCAGTAGTGCGGTATCCCTACAGCCGTCTGCCGACACCACTGAGCCTGAAGCAGGCTATGATATTACTCGGGGTGGAACCTACCCCACAACAACTGGCCCAGACACCTATAATTCTGAGACCAATCATTAGTCTCATTCAGCAGCAATTATCGGCGTGATGCTCTGGTTGCTCTATAGACTAGCAGGCGATCTGTGGATAAGTCTCTACAGATCGCCTTTTTTATGCATGTCCGTCTTAAACGACGTTAGCTACGTTTCCAACTGGATAGTTCCCATTTGCCGGGTATGTTACCGCTGGTGAGCTCTCGCACAGTGTTGGTGTTATCTATATAGGCAACCTGTTTGCTTCCGTGTTGCGCCCAGTCGTAGCCGACGAGGACCTTTCCATTCGGAGACGGCGTGCCCTGAGTAAATTGATTCAAATCGGTTAGCTGCCAGTTCTCGCTGGGTGCGTCTGACATCTCTTGAAGATGATCGTTGTCGTCAATGAAGTAGAGGACAATATGACTGCCCTGCTGCCACTCGTAGCCGGTGAGAGTGTTTCCGTTGGCGAGGGGCGCACTGATAAGATGGGTGAGGTCGACGAGGCTCCAGTTGTTGGCGTGTATACTTGAGAGTAGTTGAACATGGTTGCTGGTATCCAGATATGCAATCTGTCGAGAGCCAATCTGACGCCATTGATAACTGATGATGGTTCTGCCACTGGCGGGAGGTGCACCGACGAGAGTATTGAGGTCGGTGCTACGCCAGCTTCCTCCCATGAAGCTGAGCTCTTGAACGTGCTGGTTGACATCTATATAGTCTACTTGCTTGCTCCCTAGTTTGTCCGATTGATAGCTAGTAAGCACATTTCCGTTCGCCTGTGGAGCCTTTGTGAGCTTGGTGAGATCGCTAACGGTCCAGTTAATGCCATCGCTGCTGGCAAGCTCTTGTACGTGGCCGCGCTGATCTATATAGTCTACTTGCTTACTTCCGTTCTGCGTCCATTCGTAGCCGGTGATGGCGGTTCCGTTTGAGAGTGGAGCCTGGGCCTTGCGCGTGAGGTCTAGAACGTCCCATTGGCTGTTGCCGCTGGTGTAGAGCTGCTGGACGTGCTGTTTGGCATCGATGTAGACGACTTGCTCGCTATTTCCATGCTGCCATTCGAAGCCAGCGAGGGTGCGTCCGTTTGCAAGAGCTGCGCCTGAGCGCCGAGTAAGGTCGGTGATCTGCCAGGTCTGCCCATCACTGCTGGTAAGCTCTTGTATGTGCTTATTAGGATCTATATATAATTCATGTTTTGTGTCGTCGTGTATCCATTGATAGCCGGCGAGGACGCCACCATTTGCGCGGGGAGCAGCCGTTTCTGTACCGACGAGATTGACCGGCACCACTGCTTTGTTCGAAGGTTGCACCTGGGCAACTCCAGCAGGAGAATTGGTTTTTGATCCGGCGACCGAGCGGGCAAAATAGATAAGAAACGCGCTTATGATTGCTATCAGCAGGAGGCCACTGCAGATAAGAAAGATAGTATTGCCCACGGTGGTGTAATGCCTCTTTTTGATTGCAACGCGGTAGGCTGTGGTGGACGAATAGTTAGCACGGAGATGCTGACTCTCTTCGCGCCAGAGGGGCAGTTCGTCCAGCACTTCCTGCACTCCGTGTGGATCTTCTCTATGCTCTCTGCCGTTCTGTTGGTTCTTCTCGACTATAGAGTGCGGTGCGGGCACGAGGCCAACGTCCAGTTTTTTCTCTGGCTCTTGCCCCGCTACCCCCTCTTCTTTGGTCGCAGAATCTGACGTCTGTAGAGCATCATGCATCACCGGATCAACTACTGCACTAGTCTCCTGCTCTCCACTGGCTACAATCTGGTCAGGCTCTACTGTTGGCGGCTCAGCATTCGCTGCCTCAGTATCATCCGAAGATTGCGTTGGCTTCTCCATTATAGCTGGCATCTCTATATTTGAGTTGACATCATCTCCGTCATCTAAAGGGAATGTCGGTTGATGTTCTTCCTCCACTTCCTCCACTTGCTTCTGCTTTCGATATTCCTGCAATTCTCCATCTACTGCTTCCGGTTCTCCATCTTGCTCGTCGTCGTGAACCGACTCCTGTTCATCCTGCCCATCTTTGGCCATAGTATATAACCCTTCCCTGGAAAAGTTCTCTGTCCGTTGTTTTTCATAACCAATAAAAAACCTATATGCTACCCTGAGTATTCCAATATTTCATCATAAGAAAATAACTGCTCATACTTATATATTACACCATCTTGCTCTATTAATATTCCTTTCTATATCACTCCGTCTTTTCATGTATAGCAAAAGATTTTAGCTGATCCATTAATACTGTTCTTTATGCTAGCCAGGTTGACGAATATCAATTTGCATATCAGAGCTATCCTGGGTATCGAAAACGTTTGCTCTATCAATAGAGGCTACAGACAAACATGGCCAAGTATGCTAAAATACTGGCATGAAATTGATCGATCACGTAAGGCTCCAAGAAATGAGCTATCGTCCCTTATGGCGATGGTACAAAGCAAGCAAGATTGAGGGCCAACAACAGGAATGAGAACAGGAGAGTCGTGAAGAAGCGGAAGAAGCGTGCGAAAAAGGGCGAGCCGCAAACCATTACCAAAGCGGTGACGCACATTCGCCTGCAAGCAACCAATCCAGGGAAGCTGACCGCTCTGGACACGCTTGCCACGGTGTATCTTGAGTTGACGCAGCAGTACACGACGTTTTTTTGCACCGATGAGCTTCCCAATGGCTTTCGTGCTCCTTGTTTTCTCACTCCTCTCTCAGAGCGGTGGCATCGCGTGGCGATGCAACACGGCGCGGGTATTGCCAAGTCCTGGCGGTCCAATCGCGCTCACGCGTATCAAGACCACCTCGATGCCCTTGTTGCGTATCAGGAGCAACAGGCAGATGGCACGCGTGAAGAAGGGACAAAAGAACCTGAGTGGGATGAGTGGACTATCCCAACGTTGCGCCAGCCCTGCATTCAAGCCAACGGCAATGTGATCAAGCTAGATGAGGCGAAAGAGAGCACCTTTGATTACTGGCTCAAAGTAAGCACACTGGACAAGGGCAATCCCCTTCTCATCTCGGTACAGTTGGCTGACTACCACAAAGAGCAGCTCACCGATCCCAAAACCGGCAAGCGCCGCATGATCAACAGGAGCATGATGCTGAACAAGCGAGAGGAAACGTGGTGGCTGACCCTGACCTATGATGAGACCATTGCGGTGCAAACAGTTCCAGATGCGCCTGTGATCGGCATCGACGTGGGAATCGCCAATTTCGTCACCACCTCTGATGGCAAGCAGTACGGCACGTTTAGGCGGCGGCTGAGGGAGCGTCAGAAGAGGGACCGTGAAAAGCGCCGCAGGAAGGCGAAGCTGAGATCGTGTCTGGAGAAGCGAGGCGTGCCGAAGGAAAAGCTCCCGTCCACGTCCAGCGCGACGGGGCAGCGGCTCGTGCGTCACATCAGACAATCGATCAACCGAGCCGTCAACCTGTGCTTTGAGGAGCACGAAGGCTCTCAATTTGCGTACGAACAGCTTTCTGTAGGCTCCATGCGCTACGATGCAAGGGCATTGAATTGGCATACGGAGAGGCAGATTTCGATTTTTACACGAAGATAGGGGACTGATATTTTGATGGAAGAACGAGTCGAGGACGAATATCGAGAAGGACAGGATCGTTTAGGGGTGCCGGTGGTCACAAATGGGGCGCTGGATAATGTGATTACGGCGGTTCATGCGGTTCATGGCTTGACGTTGTTGCGCGACTTGCTGACGAGTGCTGCAGGTCAGGCAGTTCTGCATCTCCTTGAGGGCCTGACGGTCTCAACTCCCGACCCGGTGACGGTGGCAAAAGCGTATAGCGAGGCTTTTCAGCAGTTGGCGCTGGCGACACAGATCGATGCGACTCCTGAACTTTCCGATGCCTGGCAGGCGCATCTGGCGGCGCGTTTGATCGACGCGGGAAATCTGTGGAGCAGCCAGGTTGAGCACATTGGTTCGGCCCATATTTCATCGACCTTGCGCGCCCAGGCCCGCCGTGATCTGCGGGCAATGCAGCGCATCTTTAGCCTGGATGCTCAGACCCTCTGGCGTCTGACGAGTGCGGCGGTGACTCCATCCATGCCGATTCTGCGCAATGCCTGGATGCCCTGGCACGATCTGATGCCCGATATCGAGCAGACGCGCACGACGATGCGAGCGGCGTTAGCGCGGCAGATTGCGGCGAGCGACGATTGGGCAGAGCTGGTAACTCCTCTGGAAGAGTACTGGTCTCGCTACGGCACCGGCTCTCTGGCACGCTATTCTGTTCTGCGCTGGCAGGGCACGGATCGCCATCTGGTGGGAATTCAGTATCCCGATAGCATCCAGCTCAGCAGCCTGATTGGACACGAGCGCCAGCAGACACGCTTGCGCTCCAACATCGAGCGCTTCATCGCTGGCCTGCCCGCACACGATATCCTGCTCTATGGACCTCCGGGAACGGGCAAGTCTTCAACCGTCAAGGCTCTCGCCAATACCTACGCCGAGCAGGGATTATGTCTGCTTGAGATCGCCAAAGAGCACATTAGCGACCTCCCATATGTCGCCACCCAATTGCGCGACCGTGCGCCACACTACCTGATCTTTATCGACGATCTCTCATTTGAAGAGCATGAGACGGCCTATAAAGTGCTCAAAGTCCTGCTAGAGGGAACTGTTGAGGCACGCCCCGTCAACATGCTCATCTGCGCCACCTCGAACCGCATCAACATCATTCGCGAAAACTTCAAAGATCGCGGCCAACCCACCGAGGATATCAACTGGCGCGACACAATGGATGAGAAGCAATCTCTAGCTCATCGCTTCGGCCTGCGCATCACCTTCGCAACACCCGATCAGCAACAATATCTACACATCGTAAGCGAACTCGCCCGCCAGCGCGGCCTCGCTGTTCCCGAAGAGTTGTTGCAAGAGCGTGCCCTGCAATGGGAACGCCAGCACGTTGGTCGCTCCGGCCGCGTTGCCCGTCAGTTCGTAGACGATCTCGAAGCCGACCTGAAATACACCCCCATCCCAGAAACCGCCACTCACCCCGCGTAGCGACAATCCCTCGTGGTTGTCGCTCTCTCCCTACTTGCTTGGACGCCAGCATCCTATTCTAATGCTCCATGAATGCTTCGAGATCGTTCTCTTTCTCCTGCGTCCACAGCCCAGACGCGCGCCACAAAACATTCCCATCACCATCCAAAAGTAGCGTATAGATATGGTCCTCATCAGGGATCTCCAACGCCTGCTTAAAAGGCTCCTTATCGATGTAGAGAGTAACAGTGGCCGCCCGCGCGCTGCGATTAGGAATGCCCGAACGCATACCGCTGTTCACAAACCACTGAAAAACAGGATTCATTGCCGAGATAGTCGGCAGTTCGTAATAGGCAAGATTCATATACTTCTGAGTCAAGCGCTGCACCAGTGGGGTCCATGTATCCACATCATTCTGCTGCTCTCGCTGGAAGGCGATGATAACTAAATTTCTGTCCTTCTCAAAATCGTCTGGAAATGTAAATTTGCGCCGTTCGAGATTCTCTCCACTTACTTTCGGAAATGCCATCGTCTCTCTCCTCTATATAGAACTACTATTGTATCCTTTTCATCCATGAAACACCCATCGTCTTTCATCTTACCCCATCATAGATGCTCGGCAGCATCCTTTTGAGCAACTTTTATTTTCCATCCACGCTTTTCTCGCAAGTTTATAGCCTCAATTAAGACAAAGGAATCAGAAGAGCACGTATCACCGTCAAGATTTGCTCAACATCAACACGATGGTCGTTGAGCAGAGCTTGCATGGCACAGCCTTGAGCGATTCCAATAACAACCGTCACGAGTCCTTCGGGAGTCACATGGTGAAAGCGTACGGGGTCACTTTCAATCAATGCTTGTACGGCAGGTAGAAATGCTTGTCGAGAGCGCTCAATCGCTTGCCGAATACGTTCTTTGATGGCTGGATCATGTATGGCAAGAGTCCAATAGGTGAAGAACAGGTCCAATCTGGCAGCCCCTTGCTCATCTTGAGAGAGATCTTGCAAATCAAGCTGAATCAAGGTGAGCAAGCGTTCAGCGGGAAACACGTTTTCTGAAGCTTCCCAGCGCTCAAAAAGCGAATCAAGCAACCAGTCTAAGAGAGCAAGAAGCAACGTATCCTTCGAGTCGAAGTGGAAGAAAACCAACCCCGTGCTCAATCCTGCCTCAGTAGCCACGAGGCGAATGGTAAGTTGCTCAAGTCCCTCGCGCGCAGTCACCCGAAACGCTGCCTGCACGATTTGCTCCCGACGTAATGCCTCAGACTCTTTTTTCCCTGGCATAATCCAATCCTCTCATCCGAACTCATGAAGATATCAATCCACATAATCTATTGACCTTCCGGTCAATGTTATGATATACTTCCTATATGTTGATCCATTGGTCAATATACAGGGTTATGATCCATCCGTCAAGAGTTGCGCAACCTTTTTGACATCGGCACGGCAAGAAAATTTTTCCAGTCATCTTCACCCGAAGAAGCTATTGTACTACGGGAATGAATGAGATCGCGGAGAACATAGAAGGTGCTTACCAGAAAAGAGTAAGTGAACCTGGAAATGAGGGTATTCATTATGTCTACACACAACATACGGGCGATACGTGTTCACAGCTACGGCGATGCAGATCAGCTCAAGCTTGAACATATACAGCGTCCAGAACCGCAAGCAGGCGAGGTACTGATACAGGTGCATGCCGCAGGGGTGAATCCGATGGACTGGAAAATTCGTCGGGGATACTTCAAGGATGTGATGCCGATGCACTTTCCCTATATTCCCGGCTTAGAGCTTGCGGGTGTGGTGGTGGAGGTTGGTCCGGGTGTCACAGCTTTCCAGAAAGGGCAGGCGGTCTATGGTCAGAGTATGCAGGGAACGTATGCTGAATATACGGTAGCTGGTACGGATTCTCTTGCACTTCAACCACAGAGCTTGAGTTTTGAAGAGGCAGCGACCGTCCCCGTCGGCGCTACAACTGCCTGGCAGGGACTTTTCGATCATGGGAAGTTGGAAGCTGGGCAGCGAGTGTTAATTCAAGGGGCATCAGGAGGAGTTGGTCTGTTCGCGGTGCAGTTTGCCAGATGGAAAGGGGCACATGTTCTCGCCACCACATCGGGTGCCAACGTCTATTTTGTGCGTTCTTTGGGTGCAGAGACTGTGATTGACTACACGACGACTGCTCTTGCAAGCGTTGTACATAACGTAGATCTTGTGTTTAATACAGTAGGTGGGTCAGCACCTGAAGATTCGTTACAGGTGGTCAAGCGTGGCGGAACGCTGGTGACGATAGCGGGTCAGCCAACGGCAGAGAAAGCACAGGAACGTGGCGTGCGCGCTACGTCGTTTTATACTCAAGTAGGTAGTGAACTACTAGAGACCTTTGCACGCTTAATAGATGAAGGACAGGTGAAGGTGGCTATTGAGAAGGTCTTTCCCCTCAGCGAGGCCAGCCAGGCTCATGAATTGAGTCAGCAAGGTCATGGACGCGGGCGCATCGTGCTACATAGTGCGTAAATGGCAAACTATAAAAAGGAGAAAATGATATGCAATCATCCTCTGTTTCAATACCCATCATCGATATTCACCGCCATATTGCACATCCTGCTTTAATGACGAGCCTTGCCTCCATTCCTCGTGAGGTGTTTATTGAGCATCTCCCCGCTCAAAGGAACGCTCAGAACGATACAAAAAATATTCAGACATCTGAATTCAGTGATATTGATGTGCAGGTGCAAAAACAAGACCAAGCAGGTGTCACAAAAGGCGTGCTCAGTAATCCTTTTCCGCTCGCAGATCTCAAGCCTCATGTAGGAGGAGTCGCCCACGACATTGCAGCTATTCTCAATGATGATCTTGCGACAGTTGTCACTAAACATCCCAGGAAGCTCGATTTTCTTGCGACGGTGCATCCATTTGAGCCTGGATTTGCTGAAGAGGCTGATCGAAGTCTGACGCAGTTGGGGGCAAAAGGTCTGACACTTACCACAAGCTATGCTGATCGCTGGTTGGATGATCCCACGCTTGATCCTTTTTGGGAGTATGCGCAGGCGCGCGATGTTGCTCTTTTCCTCCATCCGCCCATTACACCTGCATGGCTCCCCCTTAGCGATATCTATCCGATGCAAGAGATGCTGTATCGACCTTTCGACGTTATGACGAGCACAACTCGCATGATCTTCTCGGGTCTCTTCGATCGCTATCCACGTCTCAAAATAGTGTTACCATTCGCGGGTGCAGGTATTATGAATCTTCTTGGTCGCCTCGATTATTCCTACCAGACCAGTTCCATTGCTTTGCCTACAAAAAACACAGCAATGCCTCAACGCCTACCTAGTACTTACATGGGAACGAACATATATGTAGAGCTTGGTTTGTCCTTCTCGCCTACAACTGTTCAACAAGCTCTCAAGATCTTCGGAAGTGATCATGTGCTCTTCGGAACAGATTATCCAGCCGTTGCGGCTATTGAGGAGCAGATTGCAATCGTGAAACAGCTTGACCTGAGTCCAACCGAGCTAGAACAGATTCTATGGAAAAACAGCAATGATCTGTTCCACCTGGATGTACAATCAAGCGCACCCTCTCCTCGATAAGCCAAAAATTGAAATCACGAAGGTGCAGTGGAACAAAGTCGATAGATTATGCTTTTTGATAAAGACATCCGGCCACATCCCTAGAGCCCACCGCTTCCAGCGGACGAATCCACGCTTCAGCACTGCATACTCCCTGGCTGAACTAAAAAGTCAAAAAGCATAATCTGAGCTGCGTCTTCTTTTCTGGGCAAGCAGCAGCAAAGCAAATGATTGTGAGCGGACAGAAAAGACTGGAGATTATATAAATGCCTATTCAGATTATTCGTAAAGAGCAGATTGCCGGAACAACGAGGCACGTACGGAATGAGACATACAAGACCTATCGCTTTCTTCTAGATTCAGATCATGCGGATGTTACGGTGACAGATATTCTCCTGTTCCCGAACATCGAGGAGACCTATGGGTACGAAAACCATATTGAGATTGCCTACTGTATTGAAGGCAATGCTGAGCTCATCGATCTCTCAAATGACCAGACCTACTCGATCACGCCTGGCACTTTGTGGATTGCAAAGCAAGGTGACAAATTCAAGTTTCGAGCTAGCGTTTCTACTCGTCTCATATGCGTCTTCAGCCCTCCGTTCTCTGGTCATGAAACAGGATTTGCTGGGGATCAGTAACAGCAATACCAGTGAATGTTATCTGACTCTTTAAGCACAAATACATTTTCTGAAGGAGACATCATGGCTACAATTACCGATGATTTCATGCGACAGATGATGACTACAACCAAAAGTTATTGTATCGTTATTTTGAAGGCCGGACCAAACCGGCAGATGGAGGGCGTCGATAAGATTGTTTGGGAGCATGGGCGTAGAAACTTCTCGCTACGTGCGGATGGGCTGCTATCTATTGTCTGTCCGGTCTCCGATGAAAGCGATGTGAATGGTATTGGAATTCTCAACGCAAGCGTCGAAGAAGCAAAAAAGATCATGGATGAGGACCCAGGCGTACAGGCAGGCGTCTTTGTCTACGAGCTTCACCCATGTCGCAGCTTTCCTGGAGACAGCTTGCCAATGTGATAATCAATCTCTTCACTGATTAGCTTTGAGCACGTCACACAAGGAGAAATATGATGGCGCAAGCCAAACCGATTATTTTCGTTCACGGTCTTTTTCTGACACTATACACGCCTGGCGTGTCGCAGCTTCTTTCACCAAACCCCGTATTGATTCCCGATCTACCTGGCTACGGAAAAAATCAGTACGTTCCCCCTCATGACATCTCGGTCGGCGCTGCGGCTGACTTCATCTATGCACATATGCACGCCCTTGGATATGATCAGGCTCACCTCGTAGGGCACTCGCTTGGTGGAGCAGTTGCAGTCATTTTCGCGAGTCGTTATCCGGAGGCGGTTGCCTCTATTGTGGACGTAGAAGGAAACTTCACCCTAAAAGATGCCTTCTGGTCTCAACAGTTCGCGCGGATGGACAAGAGCGAAGCGGACGCTGTGCTTGAATCCTATCGTGCCGATCCACGAGCGTGGCTTGCAAGTTCCGGGATCGACGCTACAGAGGAACAGGTAGAGCTTGCTGCGTCCATGCTGGCTGCTCAACCCACCTCCACGCTCCAGGCAATGGCAGGCTCGGTAGTTCAGACGACTTCGGATGCATCTTACCTTGAGGAAATCACCGCCATTCTCGACCGGTCGATCCCATTCCACCTGGTTGCCGGTGAACGCTCACGAGACGGATGGGATGTTCCTGCATGGGTCCTTCAGCGAGCAACCAGTATGACAATACAAACAGGTGCTGGGCATCTGATGATGCTAGAAGATCAGCACCGCTTCCTGTCCATCATTCGCCAGCTTATTCCATTATAGGATGACCAAGCCACCTCATGTCGCATTTGCAGTGGAACGGCGAGATGTTTTACACTACCTGACTCAATATTTTGGCTCCTTGCCGCGTCACAATCACGGTGTGCTCAAATTGCGCAGCCCATCCGCCATCAACGGTTCGCACAGTCCATCCATCGGGATCAACTTTTACGCGTGCTGACCTCTCGACCAGGATCGGTTCGATAGTGATAACCAGCCCCTCTGGTATCTCTGGACCGGTCCCAGGACGACCAACACTGGGCACATCGGGCTTCTCATGCATGCGATGGCCCAACCCATGTCCCACATACTCGCGTAGCACATCGAAGCCGCGTGCCTGGGCATAGCTTTGTATTGCGTAGCCTATGTCGCCTATGTGCCTCCCTGGTAGAGCGGCACGAATACCAACCATCATGGCCTCGCGCGTAGTATCGATCAGGTACTGGTGCTTTGCACTGATTTTGCCGACTCCAATGCTTATTGTCGAGTCGCCTGCGTATCCGCCCAGCAGCATTCCGGCATCAATGCTCAGTACATTCCCAATCTTTAACTTTTGATTATTGGGCACTCCATGTACAGCCGCATCGTTTATAGAGGTGTTGATACAGCCTGGAAATCCTTCTTCCGTACTAAAGACTGGCTCTGCGCCCAGTTGTCGCATGTAGTCGAGCGCATATTCATTCAGATCACCTGTTGTTACTCCGGGGTGTACCATCGTCGCAAGATTTTGTAGAAGCGTGGCCGTCGCCCGATTCGCCCGTAGCAATCCATCTATCGACGCCTGTGTTGCTGCTACCACAGTCTCTTTCCTCCATTATTGAAGATATCTATTAAGATCCTTAGTATATCACGAAGGAGCATACTGTTTAGAGCATCTAATCTCCATTTTTGAGGCATCCATACTTTTTACTTTTTTACGCTGATTTAAGCATAGTGTTTTCTTACTTGTCGGCCAGTTTGTTGCTTCGCTGATCGTTGTGGTATCAACGGCAGAATCAGAGTGAGCACCAAGCCGCTGATCAGGAATGCTGCGATCATGCCGATGACTCCGATCCATCCGCCAGTGCTCCAGAAGAGTCCACCGAGCGAGCCGCCGATGCTTGATCCAGCATAATACGAGAAGAGGTAGAGGGCAGATGCCTGCGCTTTATCCCGCCCCGCACGCTTGCCAACCCAACTGCTGGCGATAGAGTGGCCACCAAAGAAGCAGAAGGTAAAAATAGCGGTCCCTATGATCTTGACGAGCAGGCTTGTAGTTAATGTCAAAAGCGCTCCTATACACATAACTCCAATTCCCGCACCTAGCACATAGTGGCGAGGATAGCGGTCGGCAAGCGAGCCTAGCCATGTGGAGCCGACAGTTCCTACTATATAGACAGCGAAGATCCAGCCGACCGCCGCCTGGCTCAGGTTGTACGGGCATGCCATCAATTGATAGCCTAGATAGCTGTAGAGCGGGACGAAGCCAGCCATGAGTAAGAATCCAATTCCGTAAATGCAGAGCAGGCCAGGATCTTTGAGTTGGGCAAGCAGACTCTTGCCATGCTGCTTGAGCGAGAGGGGACGGGCGACGAAGTGTCGAGAGTTAGGCAGTTCTTTGCTAAACCAGAAGGCGCAGGCGAGCCCGAGGATGCCGATGCAGGCGAGGGCGATGCGCCACGAGTAGAAATCGGTGAGCAGGCCAGTGACGATGCGACCAAGCATACCGCCGATGGCGTTGCCGCCGATATACATACCCATTGCTGCACCCAGGTTGCGCGGATGGACCTCTTCTGCCAGATACGTCATCGCAATAGCAGGCAATCCCGCCAGCGACAGCCCTTCCAGCGCGCGCACGGCCAGCAACATCCAGAAGCTCGGACTTAACGCTGCACAGATTGTCAGGGCAGACGCAGCTATTAAAGAGAGCGACATAATGAGCTTGCGTCCCCACGCATTTGAGAGTGCCGCAATAACGGTCATCATTACGGCTAGTACGGCTGTTGTCACCGAAATAGATAGGCTGGCGGTCGCTGGTGAAATCGAAAATTCTTTGGAATAGATAGGCAGTAGTGGCTGCGTACAATACATGACGGCGAAGGTGACAAAGCCGCCGAGAAACAATCCTATTACAACCTTTCGATATTCCGACGTGCCTTTTTCTATCGCATGTACCATTAAATCTTCCTCTCTCTAGATACTCGCTATTTATCCTAAATCTTTTTATATTCTACATTACACTTCCACCCCGAATTCCTCAATCCTTATCCATCACACTGCTGTTATCTTCCTTGTTCTTACTATACTGTGTTATAATTCGAATGTCCAATATATAGTTTACACACTATCAATATGCAGGAGATATCAATTATTATGGAGCTGCGGCATCTACGTTATTTTGTGATGGTAGCGGAGGAATTGCATTTTGGCCGGGCCGCGCAGCGCCTCTTTATCGCGCAGCCTCCTCTTAGCCAACAGATTCGTCAGTTGGAGGAGGAATTGGAAGTAGAGCTTTTTGTGCGTACGAGCCGTAAGGTCGCGCTTACTGAGGCGGGACAAGCCTTTTTGAAGGAGGCGCGGGCGATTCTGACGCGTGTGGATCAGGCGAAGTTGCTTGCACAGCGGACGGCACGGGGCGAGGTGGGCGAACTCTCGCTCGGCTTCACAAACTCGGCGGCCTTTGAATTGCTGCCCCGCCTGCTCTCGGCCTATCGCGAACGCTACCCCCACATCCACGTGACGCTTCAAGAGTTAAGAAGGGATGAGCAGATCAATGCGCTCCACACGGGCCGGGTCCAGATGGCTATCTTACGCCCTATGGTCACGAGCGTGGAGCTTTCCAGCGAGATTATTCAGCGTGAGCCGCTACTGCTCGTTCTTCCGAGCAAGCATCCACTGGTACACAAAGAGCACGTTGCGATTCAGGATCTGGCGCAGGAGACGTTTGTGATGCTGCCGCGCTATTGGAGTTCGACATTCTACGATCAGATCATCTCGCTCTGCTACTCGGCTGGATTCAGTCCAGAGGTGGCGCAGGAGGCGGCGGAGATCCATACTATTGTTGGCCTGGTGGCGGCTAATATCGGCATCTCGCTCGTTCCTGCATCCACCCAATTTCTGCGCAGCCGGGGTGTGGTCTATCGCCGCCTGCAAGGTGACACGTCGGAGGTTGAAATGGCCATTGCCTGGCGGCGCGATGATTCCTCGCCCGTCGTGAAAGCCTTCCTCAATCTCGCCCACGAAGAGATGCATACATACACTCCCGACTATGAGATCTCTTGAAGCGTTCCTTATTCAATATTTCAAAGGAGGTCGATCATATGAAAGTTTTAGAGACAGAACGCCTGCTGCTACGCCCTTTTACTTTGGAGGACATCGACGACGTTTTCCAGGAGATCTATTCCGACAACGAGGTTTTGCGCTACTATAGTTCTAAAATTGATATGACTCGCGAGGCCACGCTTCAGCATATAACCGAGCATCTAGCGTCCTGGCGTGACGAAGAGCTTGGACGTCACGCGGTCATCCTCAAAGAAAACGAGACATTTGTGGGTCAGGTACATCTCAACGGCTACGTCAATTTATCTAATCGTTGGAGTGCCGAACCTTCACCTGCCTATAACACCGTTGAGGTGGAACTCGCATTTGCCTTTGGACGCCGCTTCTGGGGAAGAGGCTATGCTTTTGAAGCCTGTACGGCGCTTATTCACTATGCCTTCAACGACCTGCGCTTACCACGCCTACTTGGTGGCTTCTTTGGCCCCAACATTCGCTCACGCAAGCTGCACCAGCGTCTGGGTTATTCTATCGAACCCAATCTGCACCATAATGAGAAAGACATTTTCGTCACCATACTGAACAATTTTCTCGTATAATTAAGTATATTTATCATTTGGAATAACATCTGTTCTATACAAAGGAGGCATACATGTTAGAAAGACAGCAGGCTCGTGACTATGCGGAACAGTGGATCGCCGCATGGAACGCACACGATCTCAATGCGATCATGAAGCTTTATTCTCCCGAAGTCAGCTTTACCGCGCCCACAGTCATCGATCGCTGGCACAAACCCGATGGCACGCTCGTTGGACAAAATGCCTTACGCGAACATTTTCAACGCGGTCTCGAACTCGCTCCCAACCTGCACTTTGAGCTGCTCGACGTTCTCATAGGCGTAGACGGCATTACCATCATCTACCGCCGCGAAACCGGCGCACTCGTCGCGGACGTTGTTGAGCTCGACGACGAGTATCTGGGCGAGGAAGTTCATGCGTACTATAGCATCACGCCTCTCTAACGTTGTTTCTATAAGAGAGTTTAGCATCAGAAAGGATCTGGAATGGTTGTCGAAAATACTCACGAAGATCTCTATCTTCTCTTTCCCCAGTGGCAAGGCTCCGGTAGAACCAACGAGCTCTATACAGGGGCAATGACGCTGTATCAATCGCTTAAACAGACCCTTCCCTTTGCAGAAGTACATGTAGAACCTATAGCTACACTACAAGAAGAGCATGATATCGTTGGATATGCCCATATTATTGATCATCTCCAACAGATTCGTACCCTTCTCATTGATCGCAACCCACGACGCATTTTCTCTATTGGCGGCGATTGTGGCATCGAAATCGCACAAGTTTCCTTCCTGAATAAGCTATATGAAGGAGATATGGCGCTCATCTGGCTTGATGCTCACGCTGATGCCAATACGCCACAATCATCACCTAGCCACACTTTTCATGGTATGGTCTTACGAACATTATTAGGAGACGGAGACCCCGAAGTCATCTCTCAATCGTTCTCTTCCCTTCACCCCCATCAGGTCTTCCTGGCAGGTGTCAGAGATCTTGATCCGCCCGAAGCGCGCTTCGTTGAACAACAGAACCTTGCTTCGTTCACCTGTGACCAGCTAACCAACAACGTCCAGGCTCTCATCGCGGCCATCCAAGCACAAGGCTTTACTAATGTATATCTGCACATCGATGTCGATGTTCTCGATCCAGCATCTTTTCCCTATCTTAAGCATCCGACTCCCACTGGGCTTACAGCCGAAGCACTGACGCATGTTCGCCAGGCACTTCTAAGTTCATTCCGTGCAATTGGCAGGAGCGTCGTAGAATTTACTTCTCCCCAAGATGATGTACAAGCCATCGAGCAATTGAAAGACTTGTATACTTGTATATAGGAACACAGTAGACCCTTTCCGCAAGTATGCCATATAAGCATGAAGCAAAGCTGTGACAAACCTGAACTCAAACTGAGAATAGAAAGGAAGCATCGACAACCCGAAAAAGCGACAGTGTACCGCTCCAGTGATGCAGGGCGAGTACCTGTCGCAGCACGATCAAGATAGTGAAAATGTTCCATAAGAAACCTAAGAATAAACTCATGCGTCAAGAGAGTGTTCTTCCGAGAAAAACCAAAAAGTCCTAACATATACCTGATACGCATATGTAGCATGTCTACATGGTAGACATGGAAGAAGATTATATGCTATTATCGCTATCGATCATTCACGCCTGTCAATATATGTTCTTCGAACGTATTACTTTCCGTAATTTTATATCAGAGGAGACAGCGCATGCATGGCTTGATTTTTGTCACGTGGGAGAAATATCTTGCCGAGCGCTTTGGGGGATCAATGCTCGGAGAGTATCGCTCTCTACTCAGCAAACAGACATCAGCACCAGCTCCTCTGTTGGCTAGCCATGTCTATGATGATGCGACTCTGGTGGCTGGCGTTGGCGTTGCCAGCCAGCTTGCAGAAGTTCCGGCCGACATTTTGTTGCGCGAGTATGGTCGATATTTTCAAATGAATGGATTGACGAACCATTTTTGTGCTTACGTTGTGAATCAATTTCAAAGTGGACGCGATCTCTTACTCGCGATGAGCGCCGTTCATGCTCAACTGCACCATGTTCATAGTGGGGTGACGCCTCCTCTTTTTAGGTATGAGCTTCCGACCGACAATCCTCGTGGGTTGATACTTATCTATAACAGCGAGCGTCAATTATGCCCTGTCTTGATGGGGGCAATTGAGGGGGCGGCGGATCGCTATGGAGAACGGGCACAGGTCGTTGAGCAGACATGCATGAAAAAGGGGGCTTCTGTCTGTCGATTCGACATCACCTTCACCCCTCTCCGCGCGCAGCAAGAGCGTCTCCGCCAGACGCTAGAGCAAACGGAGCGCCGCAATTGGCAAAATACTATGGCCAACCTTGTCTTGTCTGTATTGCCCAAGCAAGGATATGGAGCGAAAGGCATCACATTGCAAGAACTCCAAATGTTATTAAAACAACGCAATGTTCCTTCACGTCAGCTCAGGCCCGCCGTCCTGCTCGACGCCTTGCTCCATCTCTCCTACGCGGGCTTAGTAACAAATAGTGCAAATCAATTAGGAGGCAATGCTCAAGGAGATGATCTCACTCATCGTCGCTATTGGAGTGCTTCTGCAAATGATGTCAATCACAGCTTCTTTTAATATTGTTGCTCCTTCATTTTCTGTATTCCTCAAAACTATAATACTACCTGAGAAGTTGACAACTACTATCTCTTGAGAACGAGATCTATCATAAGCTGTTCTTCCTCTCTCAATGCGTGAAGTTGCTGTCTCCTCATCTGAACTCGGCCCAAATCGGAAAGTGGTCTGAAGCGTTTTCTGCCTCACCTGTTGCCATGATGGTACAAGCAGAAAGGTGCTGAGCCAGTGCGGAAGAGGCAAAGATATAATCAATTCGTAGTGCCCGATACGCTTTTGCTCAAAACATCAGATAGAACTTTCTTCGTATATCGTCAACTACCTCGTGACCAATGATACTTGCACCATTTCATCAATCGTAGCCACAAACCTCAACATTCCCTTTGCATCAGTCTGCACCTCATCATCCATCCCACTCCCTACTACTCGATAATGGCCATTAGGCAATAAGCGATGAATTGTAAATTGCCGCTCTCCACTACCGGGCAGCGTTAGCGAGACGGCACGCGGCGAAAAGTCTACCTGCACGTTGCCCACTCGATAATGATAATTCGTCGGCGCAATCGGCTGCACCACAACCGTCCCAAATCCCAGCTTGATGCCGAAGACGACCTCGCGCAGCAGCATGACGAGCACCTCTGGATACTCGTGATAGTACGGCGTACGTATTCCAACTCCCTGACAATCATAGCGCTCACTTAGCCAGGTAGAGGCAAACAGATCCGCCCGTAGCGGCTCAAGAATGCGCTGCTCCAATGTATCGACATCTCCTACCACAGCCCGCACATGTCCATCAGCCCAACCGATACGCCCCATCGTGCAGCTCGAGTCGCCGACGTTGCCATTGTAACAAGCCTCGGCTCCATAATAGCGCTCAGAAACATACGTCGCGCGCGCATGTGTACACGGTCCACTATCCACACGCGCTAGAATGGCCGCCGCCCGCGTAGACGAAGCAATCCCAAAAGCTACCGCCAGCAGATTCGCATCGTAATCCACAAAGTCCCGCCGACTCCCATCCAGGTTCATCTGCGTCGCATAATGGTCGCCCATCCACAGATGCTCGTTCATTCCTTCGCTAATCTCGTCAGCCAGTGCTTGCCTCTGCCACGCCAATTCAATCTGGCCCAGAAATTGCTCGGCTTCGGCCACATCGCGCAGCAAGCCTACAGCGAACGCATTGGTATCAGACGTATAGCCATCGCGTATAAACACATCGATCCATAGCGGACCCGGAGCATTGATCAACCGTACACCTGCATCGTAGCGATCAACAAGAAATTTGAGCGCCAATTCAATACGCGGCATCTGTTCTCGCAACCATCCTTCATCTCCCATAATCTTTGTATAGTGCAGCGCCGCCGAGATCCAGAAGATGTTCGGCCCCATCTGAACGGCTCCGCTGATGGCTTCAAAGACCGGCTCGTTCTCAGAAAAATGATGCGGAATCTGCCCATCCGCCGAGATCGCCTCCCCCGATACTTCGATGATCTTGCGCGCCTCGTTCTGCAAATAAGGATCGCCGGAATAGAGCAGCGTGCAGACCGTCTCCCAGGCGTCAGGATCAAAGAAGTTGTACAGCGGCTGATAACCTCGTTCGGGCGTGGCGAGCGTGGGCGAGACTTTGCCCGGAAACTCATAGGAGACCAGGGAACCGACGGTGGTGGCATAAATGGCTGTAGCAAACGTACGGATATCGGCGAACAACATCTGGCTATCCATTGAAATATTGGCTATAGGAAAATCGTGGTTATTCGCACCTAAGCGCAAGCTAGCTGTCCATTGCTGAGATGTTTCTATTTGGACCGCCTGAGCTTGTCCCCATTGCTCTTCGCTCCAACGCTCCTGTGTGGGATAGTTGCCGACGAGCACCTGCTGCAAGCCAGCATTGTAGAATGTACTCGTATCGCTCTTACTAGCATTCAGCAGGACGCTTTCCCGCTGCCCCTCAGCTTCTATATCCACGCACGCCCCACCGCCGAGCGCATAGAAACGATGCAGAGGATTACTTGTGGCAAAAGACGGAGCCGAGCTATTCATCCGCTGCACAACTCCACGCTCAAACAGCCCATAAACGGAGGGAAG
>JAABUZ0100002605.1_pt1 | contig 29414 bp, 26 predicted proteins | sample 5562091 | NCBI WGS metagenome assembly JAABUZ01 (sample SAMN12813069, study PRJNA571459) | rock metagenome | isolation source: Antarctica rocks | place: Antarctica: Victoria Land, Linnaeus Terrace sud | collected 2015-12-21
GCTTTGCCCTTCTGTGGGAAGCGCGCTTCCCACAGAAGGCTTTGTAAGCAGAAAAGAAAGAACAGCGAGAAATCCGTTTACACAAACTACTTGACACTACCCGCCCGCCCCTTGCGCTTCTTCCGCGATTTGTTTGGCGCCGCGATTTGCGGTCCCTTGCGTCACTGTGTCGGCCAGAAGACCGGCGAGCCCCGGCCTGTCTTTCGGATCGGCGGCGCTGCCGCCCCGCACGGCCAGCGCATAGGAGACCTTTGGAAATCCGGGTGTACGGACCAGCCAAACTAGCAAACCGTTATCGAGCTTGAGCTGCCTGATGCCGGGCGTGGGCAAAGGCTTTAACGCGCCATAGGCGGGAAGGTCCTTGGGCAGCGGAACCTGCTTTTCCGCCGCGAAGGCAGCGTTTAGGGTTAAGCAGGCGAGGGTGACGGAGAAAAATCGTGGCTTCACTGTTGTCCTCCCGTTGCCTTGACCGGCACGCGGTAGATAATCGTCCGATTCGTTTTCACAAGATACTTCGCGGCAAAGGCGCGCACTTCATCCGGCGTGATTTTAGCAATCTCGTCCGGCACCGAGCCGACACTATCGGGGCTGCCGTCGAAGAGCACGGCATGCGAGAGGACCGAAGCGCGCGACATGGGAGTTTCAAGCTGGTCATACCAATCGGAGCGCATCTTGGCCCGGATGCGTTGCAGGTCGGCGGCATCGGGTCCGCGTTCAGCAAGCCGCGCAATGACCGCGTCGTAGGCATTGAGGATCTCTTCTTCCGGCGCGTTCGGAGGAGCCACGATGAACGAAGTCATGAGCGTAGGGCCGTTATACTCGAACGGATTTCCAAGCGGCCAGTTCACTCCGCCATCAACCGAGATGGCCTTTTGCTTTTCCTTAACCAGGTACTGATAAAACCGCGAAGCTTGCCCGTTGTGGAGGAGCTCGCCCGTGACGGCCGCAACCACCGCGTCGTGCGAAGCGCGCGGCGGCATGCGGTAACCGACAGCGAGCGCGGGAACCTTCGCCAGCTTATCGGTCTGCGTAAAGCGGCGTTCCGCGGTCTGCGGCAATTCGTCCAGTTTGGGCCGCGCAGGGGACGGACGAGCCGGAATAGACGCGAAGTACTTTTCGACCTTGGCGAACACTTCTTCGGGTTGGACATCGCCCGCGATGGCGAGAACAGCGTTGTTGGGAGAGTAATACTGCTCGTAAAACTTCTTCACGTCTTCGATGCGCGCCGCGTCCAGGTCTTTGAAATCGCCGTAAAAATTGTGCGAGTTGGGGTAAGTATTAAAGGCTTTGCCCGGCAGGTCAATCGCGAAGAAGAGGCCATAAGGCCGGTTAAGAACGTTGACGCGCACTTCTTCCTCGACGACCTTGCGCTGGTTTTCAAGATTGGCGGGTGAAAAGTCGAGCGTCTTCATGCGGTCGGCTTCAATCCAGAGAATGGGGTCGAAAGCCGAAATCGGCGCGCTTTCGATGTATTCGGTGAAGTCGTACCGGGTATCGCCATTGTTGTTTCCGCCGCCGCCTTCGATCACTTTGTCGAGAGTGCCTTTCGGCGCGTTGGGAGTGCCTTCAAACATCATGTGCTCGAACAGGTGCGCAAAACCGGTGCGGCCTTCCGGCTCCAGGCGGAAGCCGATGCCGAAGGAGACGCAGAGGCCGAAAGTGGGCGCGGAGTGATCCTCGGAAACAACAACTTTGAGGCCGTTGGACAACTGCCTCATGGTGACGGGAGCTTTCCATCCGGGGGGTGTTTCCGCCCAGGCAGCCATGGCAAAAAAGAGCGGGATCAGTATGTTGTAACGTGCCTTCATCATGTGCTTATCCGCGATGTTGGGTTTGGCTTCCCACCAGAATGAAATATACACCAATCTCCGCTATTGACCGTTACACTGGGAGATATCACGTGACGGCCCCGCTTCTTAAAGGAATTACGATCAAGGCGGCGCACCGCTCACTGCCTTAGATGGACGCTATGCCTGACAATACACCACTGACAAAAGCAGACTTTGAGGCTGGCATTCAGCAATTCGTTCAGCAGCTCAAGGAATATAAGGAATATATTGATGAGCGTACGCACGTCATGGAAACGCGCTTGCTCCGTGCCTTTTCCGATGACAATCATTCAGCCAGCGTCCGCTTGCGGCTCATCGCCCTGGAAGGGTCGGAGGGCAGAAAGTAGAAGGTAAATGGGTCATCCGGAGTCCGGCACGGTTGCCGTGCTGGCGGAAAAGCCTTCCGTTGCTCGCGACATCGCCCGCGTCCTGGGAGCGGATAAAAGAGGCGATGGATTTCTGCACGGCAACGGGTATGTTGTCACCTGGGCCATCGGCCATCTGGTCGCCTTAGCCGAGCCGCATGAAATCAATCCACAGTGGCGGCGCTGGACACGGGAGCAGCTTCCCATGCTTCCGGCAGAATGGCCGCTGGTTGTTTATCCAAAAACCAAAGATCAGTTCGACGTTGTGCAAAAAATCCTGAACTCGCCGCGCGTGTCGCGAGTTGTCTGCGCAACAGATGCAGGCCGTGAAGGCGAGCTGATTTTCCGCTACATTTACCAGGCGACGGAGTGTCACAAGGCCGTGCAACGGCTCTGGATTTCATCGCTGACGCCGGACGCGATTCGCCGGGGCTTCGATCAACTTCGTCCCGGCGCGGAGTATGATTCGCTGGCCGATGCCGCCGCCGGACGCAGCCGCGCCGACTGGCTGGTCGGCATGAACTTGTCGCGGGCGTACTCGATTGGCTATGGGGAGGAACTGTCCGTCGGGCGGGTGCAAACACCGACGCTCGCCATGATGGTCGAGCGGGAGTTGACCATTCGCCGGTTTGTTCCCGAAGACTATCTGGAAGTGGTTGCAACCTTTCGACCCCAAGGCAAGCCGAAGGACCAGCAATACCAGGGCATCTGGTTTCGCACCGCCGGAAAGGAGCCGAACGCGGAGGATCTTCAAAAGGCGATGCGTTTGCCTCCTGATGGAAAGGAAGCAAACCAGATTATCGAGCGGGCACGGACCGGGGAGAAACGGATTGAGTCGATTACCGGTGAAACGCAACGTTTGTCTCCGCCGCTGCTTTATGATTTAACCGAGTTGCAGCGCCATGCGAACCGCTTGTTCGGGTTCAGCGCGCAAAAAACTTTAAGCGTTGCGCAAGCGCTCTATGAAAAGCATAAGCTTATCAGTTATCCGCGCACGGACAGCCGGTACTTGTCGCAAGACGTGGCGCAAACCATTCCACGCGTGATACACGCCATTCGGGAACCGTACGAAAAGCAACTGGCGCCGGGCACGGGCGAGCGCCCGCTGAACCGGCGATTTGTGGATGACGCGAAAGTGACCGATCACCACGCCATCATTCCAACCGCTGTTTCTTCCGGCAAAGCCGGTCTGGATGGAGATGAGCAAAGAATTTACGATCTGATCTGCCGTCGTTTGCTGAGCGCCTGGCACGACGACCATATCACGGCCATCACCACGGTAATTACCGCCGTTACCACAACCGGCATGGTTGACCGCTACCGCAGCACCGGCAGCGTGGTGCGGCAAGTGGGATGGAAAGTTCTCGACTGGCAGGCGCCGGCCCGGAAAACCGCTGGTGCGGGTGGGGGTACGGAAGCGGCTGAACCGACCCTGCCGCCTGATTTAGCCCAAGGCCAATTACAGGAATTGGATGAGATCGAAGCGGTCCGCAAAAAAACAAGACCGCCCAAACGGTTTACTGAAGGCACTCTTCTGACGGCCATGGAGACGGCGGGGAGAAGTTTGGAAGACCGGGAGCTGTCCGCAGCCATGAAAGAATCCGGCCTGGGAACACCGGCGACCAGGGCGGCGATCATTGAAACACTGCTCAAGCGGGAATACATCACGCGCACGGGCAAAACGCTGGAGGCGACGGATAAAGGAATCCGGCTGATCGAGGTGGTTCACCCGGACGTGAAGAGCCCGGTGATGACCGGTCAATGGGAAGCGTATCTCCGGCGCATTCAGCAGGGAACCGCGCATTTGACGCCGTTTCTCAGCGGCATTGAAGAATACGTCCGTACCGTGCTCGGCAAAGTCGAAGAAGCGCCGAAACCGAGGCCGGTTGTTCCTGCTTCACCGGAAGCAGCGCCGGTGGCTCCCGAAGAAGCCGTCGTGACGGCTCCGCTCCCGTTGCCGTCTCTGGAGGGAGATGGTCTCGCGGAGGTTCTCTCGCAGCATTTCCGGTTCAGGTCGTTCCGTCCGAATCAGGAAGCGGTTTGCCGCGCCGCGATTAGCGGAGAGGACGTGCTGCTCGTGATGCCGACCGGTTCCGGCAAGTCGCTTTGTTACCAGTTGCCGGGCCTTGCTCGCGGCGGGACAACGCTGGTCATCAGCCCCTTGATTGCTCTCATGGAAGATCAAGTCGCGAAATTGAAGGAGTTGGGTTTTCGCGTGGACCGCATCCACTCGGGTCGGGATCGCGCCGCTTCCCGGCAGGCTGCTCTCGATTATCTGCATGGGCGCTTGCAGTTCCTGTTTGTCGCGCCGGAACGCTTTCGCGTGAGCGGCTTTCCGGAGATGCTGGCGAAGCGAAAACCAGCGCTGGTCGCCATTGATGAGGCGCACTGCATTTCGCAGTGGGGCCATGATTTTCGCCCCGATTATCGGATGCTCGGCCAGCATCTGCCGCTGTTGCGTCCTTCTCCCGTGATCGCGCTGACCGCCACGGCCACGCCCTTGGTGCAGCGCGACATCGTGCAGCAACTAGGCTTGGAGCACCCTAAACAATTCATCCATGGCTTCCGGCGCGACAATATCGCCATTGAAGTGGTGGAAGTTCTGCCCTCCGAGCGAATCGCGCAAGTCCGTGAAATTCTGCTCGATGACGCGCACAGGCCGGCGATCATTTACGCTCCCACTCGCAAGCAGGCGCAAGCCATCGCCGCCGAACTGTCCGCTGATTTTCGCGTGGCGGCTTATCACGCCGGTCTTGATGCCGATCACCGTCAAAGAGTCCAGGAGCAATTTCTGGCCGGTGAGATCGAAGTGATGGTCGCAACGATTGCGTTCGGCATGGGCATCGACAAGCCGAACGTGCGGACCGTGATCCACACCGGACTGTCCGGCAGCCTAGAAGGATATTACCAAGAGATCGGACGCGCCGGGCGGGACGGTAAACCGAGCCGGGCCGTGCTGATGCAATCGTACGCCGACCGCCATACGCACGACTTCTTTTTCGAACGGGACTATCCGGACGTGGCGATCCTCGATGGGATCTACAATCGGCTCACGGCGGAGCCAAAGCCGAAAACGGAGATCCAGAAGCAGTTAAAGATTGATCCCGATCTTTTCGAAAAAGCCCTGGAAAAGTTATGGACCCACAAGGGCGCTTTCCTCGATTACGAAGACAATCTCACGCGCGGCACGGGAGAATGGCGTGACTTGTACCTGGAGCAGGGCGCGCACAAAGCGGCGCAGATTGAATTGGTGATTCGCTTTGCGTCCAGTAATAGTTGCCGCATGTCTACCTTAGTCCGGCATTTCGGCGATGTGGCGGATGGAAGCTCGCCGTGCGGCCTGTGCGATTTCTGCGCGCCGGGGGAATGCGTGGCGCAGCGCTTTCGGGCGGCCACGGACATGGAAAAAAGCGCTCTGTTCCGGACGGCAAGGGCGCTGCGCGTGGCGAACGGCAAAGCGACGGGACGGCTTCATGCCGAGTTGTTTCCCCAGGAGGAGATGAGCCGCAACGACTTCGAGCAAGTGCTCGGAGCCATGGCGCGGGCCGGGCTGCTCACGCTCGCCGAAGCGAGTTTTGAAAAAGACGGCAAGCAGGTTTCTTACCGCAAGGCGACCCTGACCGCCGAGGGAAGCCGCCTGGAGGAAACCATTCCCGTTCAATTCGTGATGAAGGACACGGCGCGTCGGGAACGGGCGCGCCCGCGCAAAAAAAAGGCAAAAGCCAAATCCGGCGGCACGAAGACAACAGCCGCCAAGCCTTCAGCAAAGACGGAGAAGCGGGTGGCATCTTATAAGAACGGGGAGGACCTGGAAAAGGCGCTGCGGACCTGGCGAGTGCGGGAAGCAAAACGGCGCGGCGTTCCCGCGTTCCGCATCTTCGGCGACCGGGTGCTCCAGGATATCGTGGCGAAACATCCGGAAACCGACGAAGATCTACTCGCGATTAGCGGGATCGGAGCGAGCACGGTCAAGCGCTATGGCGCTGAAATTTTCCGGCTGCTCGGAGGGAGTTCATGATACAAATAGCAGTCGAATAAGCTGGTCAAGAACTTCCATATGTTGAAACGTCTCCTTCCGACCCTTTTGCTGGGCGGCGCGCTTGCCTTGGCGCAGCAGCGCTACCAGCCGACTTGGGAATCCGTGGACAGCCGGCCCACGCCCGCTTGGTTCAGCGACGCTAAGTTCGGCATCTTTATTCACTGGGGCGTGTACTCGGTTCCGGCATATGCTCCCGTGCTGCCGAATGACTTGGCGTATGCGGAGTGGTATTGGCATGCCATCACCGAAGGGCAAAAGCCGGATGCCAAGCCGGTCGACGCGGGTTCCTGGGCCTTTCACAAACGAGTATACGGAGCGACTTACAATTACCAGAATTTCGCGCCGAACTTTCGCGCCGAGCTGTTTGATCCCGATCATTGGGCTGATGTCTTCGCCCATTCCGGCGCGAAATACGTTGCGCTGACTTCGAAACACCATGAAGGCTTTGCCTTGTGGCCCAATCACGAGGCGTCCGTGACCTGGGGGCGACCCTGGAACGCCATGGAAGTTGGCCCCCATCGCGATGTGCTGGGCGAACTTTCGGAGGCGGTCCGCCGCAGGAACATCCGAATGGGCTATTATTATTCGCTTTACGAGTGGTACAACCCGCTCTGGCTCTCGGACAAGAAGCGCTATGTCTCGGAACACATGTTTCCGCAGTTCAAGGATCTGGTCACGCGCTATCAGCCGGACATCATCTTTTCGGATGGCGAATGGGAACTACCTTCGGCGGAATGGCGCAGCCCCGAACTGCTGGCTTGGCTTTTCAACGATTCTCCGGTAAAGAACAAAGTGGTCATCAATGATCGCTGGGGCAAGGAAACCCGGCATAAACACGGCGGTTACTGGACCACCGAATACACGGCGGGCATGAGCAACATGGATCATCCGTGGGAAGAAAGCCGAGGCATGGGCTACTCGTACGGCTACAACCGAGATGAGCAGTTGAAGGACTATCACACGGGCCGCCAGCTCGTTTTAATGCTGGTCGACACCGTCAGTCGTGGAGGCAACCTGCTGCTCGATATCGGTCCCAGGGCGGATGGCCGGATTCCCGTCATCATGGAGCAGCGGCTACGAGAAATCGGAAGCTGGCTGGACATCAACGGCGAGGCCATTTATGGGACGAAACCCTGGAAAGAGTCGCGGCAATGGAGCGCGGGAGAACAGCCGAAGGTGGATTACAACGAGCGGTTCAAAAGCGCCTACGATGTCTCGAAACTGGCGGAAAAACCGGAAGCGGGGAAAGCGGCCATTGACGCTTTCTTTACAGCCCAAGGATCAACTGTTTACGCCATTCTGCCGCGCTGGCCGGGCAGGCAGTTCGCGATCAGCCAGATAGATGCTTCGCGGCTGAAATCCGTCACGCTGCTGGGCGTCAATCAGCCTTTGCAGTGGAAAGCCGATGCTGGCTCCGTATCGGTTGCATTGCCTGATCTCCCGCAGGAACTAATGGCGCAACCAGCCTGGGTTTTGAAGATGACCCAATAATAAGGAGGCTCCGTTGATCAATCGATTCCTCGTTTTCACGCTCGTTACAACTCTCGCCGCCCACGCCCAGAGGCCCGACGCTTCTACTCGGTGGCCGATCAAGGAAGGCGCCTACATCCTGAAGAACTTCCGCTTCGGCACCGGTGAGTCCCTTCCTGAGTTGAAGCTTCACTACCTCACGCTCGGCGAGCCCCACCGCGATGCTGCTGGACACACCGATAACGCTGTTCTGCTCCTGCACGGAACCGGCGGCAACGCCCACTCGCTCCTGAACCCGGCCTTTTCCGACGTTCTCTTCGGTCCCGGCCAGCCTCTCGACATTCACAAGTTCTATCTCATCCTGCCGGACGACATCGGCCACGGCGAATCCAGCAAGCCCTCCGACGGCTTGCGCATGCGCTTTCCCTCCTACGACTACGACGACATGGTCGCGTCCCAACACGCTATGCTCCTCGACGGCCTCCACGTCGATCACCTTCGCCTCATTTTGGGCACCTCAATGGGCTGCATGCAATCGTTTGTGTGGGGCGAGACCTACCCCCAATTCTCCGACGCCCTCGCCCCGTTCGCCTGCCTGCCAGTCGAATTGGCCGGGCGCAACCGGATGTGGCGCTACATGGCCATGCAAATGATCCGCCACGATCCCGCTTGGAAGAACGGCGACTACACGACAGAACCCGTGGAGGGCCTGCGTGGAGCCAACGCTCTGATCATGATTGCCGGCTCGGCTCCGCTCCAGATGCAGAAGAACTCTCCGACCCGTGCCGCAGCGGAGGCTTACGTGGATCGAATGCTGGACGCCCTGATCGCTCACACCGACGCCAACGATTTCCTCTACTACGTCAATGCCTCGCGCCACTACAACCCGGAGCCGAAGCTGAACGCGATCACCGCGCCCGTCCTGTGGATCAACTCCGCTGACGATTTCATCAATCCGCCCGAGCTTGGCATTGCCGAGAAAATGGCCGCGAGAATGCCTCGCGCCAAGTTCATCCTCGTCCCCATCTCTGACGCGACGCGGGGACACGGCACGCACACGCAAGCCGCTGTCTGGAAAAATGATTTAATCGAGTTCCTGCGGGATACGGAGAAGAAATAAGGCCGGAGATATGCGCCGTCATGAGATCCTTCATGGATAAAATTGCTTAACAGGCCAGCGCTTCTCCAGCTAAGGCATTGTTCGTCCAGGTGGCCTGAGTTCTGAACCTTAGGAACTAAGCAGCTGATGCCGATGAATTCGTTTAGATAGATCGACCTTTGCTAACGCCACAGGATTCCTCCTAATTGGAAGTTGCGGCCCGGTGTGGCACCGGCGCCTCCGGCGGTTCCGGCAGCTTTATCCCAAGCATCCCGCGCGAGTGGGCGGATCGGATCGAGTTTGCGACTTGTCAGCGTTGAGTTGATGAGCCGCAGATCGTTTGCGATCAAGGTATCCAGTTCGGTGACGACATCGTTTCGATTGTGCGTGAGAGCGTCAATGCGGGTCACGTAATAGTCGGCAGGACGGCCTTCATAGAAAACGACTGCGCCGTAAAGCTGCGACGTCTTTTCGCGGATTCGTTCCTCTCCTGTGATGGCCCCCCCTTCTTTGGTAGCTACGATCTTCTTTCGGATCACTTCGGTTCTCGCCGCCAAGTCGTTGAGCTGCTTGCCGAGCGCATCGTCCTTCGGAACCTTCGCGGCTCGGTCGAGAAGGCCATCATGCACGCTGTTGATCCGGTCCACGTCGAAGCTTAGATCACCCAGCAGCGCGTAGATTCGCTTGGCGGCTGTAAATTGAAGCTTCCTATCTTCGACTGTGTAAGTAACTCGCCGGTCCAGCCTTACGTCCAGCTTGGTTGTGTAGACTTCCTTGCCGCGCGTTAGCTTGATTGTGTATAGGCCCGGCAGGACTCGTGGGCCGATGGCTGCTTCGCCTGCGATGACGGCGGCCGGCGGTACTCGGGGCGCTTTCAGGCGCATGGGCCATTCGATGCGACTAAGGCCGCGCCTGCTGTTAGGAGCCAGCGTATCTACCAGCGCGCCCTTGTCGTCGAAAACCTCGACCTTCATGCGGCCGAAAATGTGGCGCTTTCTTTGATAGTAGGTGATGAGCGCGGCATCGGGAGGATTTCGACCGATGAACGTTGCGTCACCATCAGTCCAGCCGCCTTGCGCCATCAGGCGTTGCTGCGCCGGTTTACTTTCCAGGAAGACGGCATCCTGCGCCAGGACTTCAGGCGTCAACTGGCGGAGCGGCGAGATATCATCGATGATCCAAATGCCGCGGCCATGCGTGGCGATGACGAGAGATGAATCGCGAGGCTGGAAGGCGATGTCACGGACCGCTACGTTCGGGATCTCGCCGCCTTTGTATTGGGCCCAGTGTTCGCCGGCGTCGAGAGACATCCAGAGGCCGAATTCAGTGCCGAGGAATAAGAGGCGCGGCGAGACGATGTCTTCCTTGATGACGTGCGCATATCCTTTTACCGGGCTTTGGGGCGTCAGCACGGGGCTCCAGGACTTGCCGAAATCCGTAGTCTTATAGGCGTACGAAATCATATCGCCAAACATGTGGCGGTCAAACGTCACGTAAGCGGTTCCTTCGTCGAAGCGTCCGGCTTCCACATCGGAGACCCAGGAGAACGGGGCGAGTCCGGAAATGTTGTGCACGACGTTGGTCCAGGTTTTTCCGCCATCGCGAGTCAGCTGCAGATTGCCGTCGTCGGTTCCAGCCCACACCACCTGGGCGTTCTTCGGCGATTCACTAACAGAGTAAATCGTGGTGTGCATTTCGGCTACCGAGTTATCGATCGTGACTCCGCCTGATTCTTCCTGCTTCTGCTTGGCGGAATCATTCGTCGTCAGGTCGGGCGAGATGCGGTCCCAGGTTTGCCCGTGGTCGCGAGAACGAAAGAGAAACTGCGCGCCGATGTAGACGACGTTTTTGTCGGTGGGACTGATGTGGATGGGCGTGTTCCAGTTGAAACGCAGTTTGTCCTCGCCGTAATTAGGCTGCGGCTGCATGCCGCGAGTTTCCAGCGTGTGACGATTGACGCGGCCGATCGCGCCGCCCTGCGCCTCGCCGTAGATGAAGTTCGGATCAGAGGGATCAACGAACGCAAAGAAGCCGTCGCCGCCGTAGATGTTCTCCCAGCGGTGATTCGTGATGCCGCCCGGATAGGCGGAATCGCCGACCCAGACACTGTTGTCCTGAAGTCCGCCGTAGACGTGATAGGGGTCGCTGTTATCGACGCTGACGTGATAGAACTGGCCGATGGGCAAATTCGCGGATCGAATCCACTTGTCCCCCGCGTCGTGCGAATACCAGACCCCGCCATCGTCGCAGGTGATCAGTTCGCTGGTGTTTTCGGGATCAATCCAGACATCGTGAAAGTCGCCGTGCGCGCCTCCCCAGATGTTGCCGAAGCTCTTGCCGCCGTCACTGCTGACGATCAGACCTCCGCCTGGCTTATAGACTTTGTCTTCGTCCCTGGGATCGACGATCAGATTAGCGAAATAGAAGGGACGCCACACCATCATTTGACTGCGATCGCGTTCCGCCCAGGTCTTGCCCTTGTCGGCTGAGCGGTACAAGGCGCTATGGTTGGATTCGATGAATGTGTAGACGATATCCGGATTGGAGGGAGCGGTTGCGACGGCGACGCGTCCCCACGGTTTGGGGGGCAGACCCTTCGCGGACTGGTCATTCAACTCAGTCCAGGTTGCTCCGCCGTCGGTCGACTTTTGGAAACTGCTTCCGCTAGGCGCGGTGGAGTTCTCGCCGCCGGATCGGAAGGTCCAACCCTGACGGCGAAAGTCCCAGAGACCGACGTAGAGGACCTTGGAATCGCGCGAACTCATGGACAGGGACGAGCAGCCGGTAGAGGCGTTCGCGCCTTTCAGGATCTTGCTCCAGGTCTGCCCTCCGTTCTTCGTCTGATAAAGGCCACGGTCCTCGCTGTCGCTCCAGAGCTTGCCCGGTACGCACGCATAGACGATATTGCTGTCGTTGGGATCGACCAGAATCTTGCTGATTCGCTCGGAGTTTTTAAGGCCCGTGTTGGTCCAGTTTTCGCCGCCGTCGGTGGATTTGTAAATGCCGTCCCCGATGGAGACGCTGTTGCGCGTCCAGGATTCGCCGGTACCCACCCACACGGTTTTGGGTTGCTTCGGATCAATGGCAATGGCGCCGATGGACTGTACCGGCTGCTTGTCGAAGACCGGCTTGTAGGTCGTGCCGCCATTGACCGACTTCCAGACGCCGCCTCCACCCGCGCCTACGTAGATGGTGAGGCGTCCATTCTCGCGAACAGCGGCGATGGTTGCCACTCGACCTCCGGTTTCCGCGGACCCGATGTTGCGCGCGCCTAGACCGGAGATGGTGTCGGAATCAAAGGCTATGTCCGGCTTCACCGCCTGCGCGGAAAGACCGCTCAGCAGTAAGCAGAGGCAGCCGGTGAGCCAGCCGTAACGTTGGGATTTCATTTCGTCACCGCCTTGGGCATGGTAAATAGCGAGTCTGTGAGGGGAACGTTGAGTTCAACTTTTTCGAGCGTGTACTTGACGTGATTCGGGTTGCCTTTCGCGCCGGACTCAATGGCGAAAGGATAGTAAATGCCGTTGACCTGTTCGTAGTCACCATACAAAACTTCTCCGTACTGGACGGTGCCGCGAATGTTGCGCTCGGTTTCGACTTTTAGCTCCAGGAAGGAATCCGCGTCAATGTAGTAATAGTGAACGTCGCCCGTGCTGAGGGTCAACTTGATTTTGTAGCAGTCCGTGCCTTCAACGGAATCGTGGCCCATCAGTTCGGCGCGATGATCCTTGTTCTTGTAATCCGCCAGTTGACCGTCGATGTCGGCTTCCTCTATGAGTGATTTGGCGTCGTCAGCGGGAATCGGGTCCGCGTCTTTCCGGCCTTCGAAGGGCGAGATGCGCCAACCTAGTTTGCCGTCGTAGGCGTCAATGGCCGTCATGCCCTGCAGTGTCATCTCGTTGCGTACTTTGCCGGGCCTCTTATTTTCCTGCACGAACGCCGCCTGAAACATGCCCATACGGAATTGCCCCGTAGCTCGCATCGTGGAGACGGATTTTAGTTTCTCCAGGCCCCCGTGCGCCTGAATGTTCTTAGCGATGATCTCGTCGACTGTTTGCGCGCTGGCCGGAGAGAGCGGTAACAGGAGTACGATCAAGAAAGACGAAAGCAAGCGTGGCATGGTGGTTCCTTGGTTTCGCTAATTCTAACATCTACTTGACGCGCGGTCACGATGGGGAGAAGCGCCAGTTTCAGGCTGAAAGATGCAAGGAAAAACAGGCGCTATCAGCCTGCCGTTCAGCAGGCACGAACGAGTAATTCATCAAGATGGAGCAATCCCATCCTCTGGAGAGGGCGTTATCAGTATAATAAATTTGTGATACTTTGATGGCGCGATGGAGTCTCTTTGAGTATGGACTGTCAGCTAACAATTTAGTCATTACTCAGTGGCGGCTTAGTTTGAGCCGTCAGTCTCAAGCCGATATGGACGTGTTCCTCAATGATCTGGCAAAAGTTGAAAGATGGAAACCCCCGCAAATCAGCAGTCTTAAGGGAGATTCTTATACAGGGTTGAGAGAACTTCGATGGCTGTCAGAAGGCGTGCAACACCGAATTTTCGGTGAATACGATGGCGAGAAAAGGTTTGCGATGTACGTCGGATGCACGCACAAAGGAAAGATTTATAAACCTCCAAGCGCATTTGAACTAGCGCGCAAGCGAAGACGGGACCGCAATAACGGAATTGGTGAAATGTATGCCTACGAAATTGATTGAGCGTTTACAGAAAAAAGATTATCGAGATGCGTTTGTCGGGTCTTTGGTCAACATGAGGGTTCCGACTCAGATCCGCGTCTTGCGTGAGCATCGCGGCTGGACCCAGCAGGAGCTTGCTGACAAAACGCGGATGCTGCAGCCGCGTATATCAGCTATGGAGCATTCTGGTGGAAGCAAGCTAAATCTGGAAACCTTGCGTAGAGTTGCTTCCGCTTTTGACTGTGGACTTCTTGTACGCTTTGTGCCATTTAGCGAATTAGCAAGGTGGTTTGAAGAGTTTGATCCAGAAAATTTTAGTGTTCCTGCTTTCGACCATGATTCTTTTACTGAGCAAAACATACCGGATGAAGGCGGTATTGCGACGCATAGTCGCGGGAACGCTCAACAATTTACCAATGGAAATCGCTGCGGATATTGGGATAACGCGGTTGCGGCAGGCGCAAGCTTGTTACGTCAAAAGGAAACTGCGAGATCATTTTCTGCTATGTCGAACCCTGAGAGCAAGCCGGAACATGCAAGAATTCGCGAAAAGTTAGTCCCAATCGACGTCTCGCCTGCTTTCTCCCAAAATCCTCAGTTCATTAGAACTCGCAAGCCGTACTCACGCTCGAAGAAGTCAGCTTAAAAATGTATGCCAAAAAAGAAAACTGAACAGGTAGCTGAAGCTGTACAAAGCCCTTTTAAAACTGACGAGGATTTTGCTTCGCTCTACGCCAACAATGTCATATTCGAGAAAAGCGTATGGGATCTAAAGATGATTTTCGGACAGCTCGACCAATCTCAACAGCAATTCGTTGTTGAGCAGCATACGGCTATAACTGTGTCCTGGAGTCATGCGAAACTGATGGCATATCTCTTGGCTGTTAATGTAGCCCTGCATGAAATCGACAACGGGTTAGTTACCATTCCCCCTTCTGTGATTCCTTCTGTGCCAGATCCCACCGCGCCGGAGGTCGCGGGAAATAAGCGGGCCGTTCTAGTGATGGAATACCTGCGCTCTTTACATAAGCGATATTTTGGAGAATCCTAAGTATCACTAGCTACGCGATTCCTGCGCATTTTGGTTGCAAAGCTCCCGCAGCGATTCGTCAAAAGGCGCTTTCGCCACGCCGCGCTCCGTGATAATCGCCGTGACATACCGGTTCGGCGTCACATCGAAAGCCGGATTCGCGACTGCAATTCCTTCCGGTGCAATTTGAATCCCTTGTATATGCGTGACTTCCTTGCCCGCGCGTTCTTCAATCGGAATGGCGTCGCCGGAGAGAAGCGTCAAATCCAGCGTGGAAATCGGCGCCGCCACATAGAACGGCACGCTGTTTTCCTTGGCCAGCACAGCCAGCCCATAGGTTCCGACCTTATTCGCCACATCGCCGTTCGCGGCAATGCGGTCCGCGCCGACGACCACGCAACCGATGCGACCGCTTTTCAGGAAGTGGCCCGCCATGTTGTCGGTAATCAAAGTGGTTTGGATGCCGTCCCGCTGCAGTTCCCACGCCGTCAGCCGAGCGCCTTGCAGGAAGGGCCGGGTTTCATCCGCGAAAACGTCGATCTTTTTGCCCTCGCGTACCGCCGCCCGCACGACGCCCAACGCCGTTCCAAAACCCGCCGTGGCGAGCGCGCCCGCGTTGCAGTGCGTCAAAACCGTTTTCCCGTCCGGAACCAGGGGAGCGCCATACTGGCCAATTTGCTCGTTGATCGCCAAATCCTCGGTGCGAACCGCCTGCGCTTCCGCCACCAGCCGCGAACGAATCTCCGCCGGACTCGAACCGTCCATTTCCGCGTAAACCCGCTTCATGCGCTCAATGGCCCAGAAAAGGTTCACCGCCGTGGGCCGGGTCTTCGCCAGCGTGTCGCAAATCACCGGCATGTCGCGCCCAAGATCATCCGATTGCAGAGCACCCAGCGCCACTCCCATCGCCGCCGCGACGCCGATGGCGGGCGCTCCCCGGATAATCATGTTTCGAATCGCGTCGGCGACTTCAACGTAATTGCGGCAGGTCACGAAAGCAACCTCCCGCGGCAGCCGGGTTTGATCGATCATGACAACGCCGTTCGGCGTCCACTCGATGGTTTCAATAACAGTGCTTTGGGTCAGAACAGCGGGAGAGCTCATTTTGTTGAAGTTAATTTGGAAACAGCCAGCGCAATCACGAAAACGGCGTTATACGAACCATGCATCACGGTCGATGGAATGATGGAGTTCGACGCCGAGCGAACCCAACCTAAAGCGGCTCCGACAATGGATACCGCCAAAGCATACTGCCAAGCAAAGCTGTATTCCGGCGCGTGCAGCGCTCCAAAAACGAGAGCAGTAATTAAAATTCCAGCGATCACGCCGAATGTCCGTGACAGGAGCGGCTGGATAAATCCGCGAAACAGCAGTTCCTCGAACAGCGGCGCAACCGTTACCGCCATGATGGCAAATAGCGTCAACAGCGCCGGCGAACCCATCAGGCTCTCCACCGGAGAAGGGACTTGCGGCGTATGGAGCAAAGCAGCCAAGGCAGAAACCAGAAAGGCAAGCAGAACGCCGCCCCCCGCCGCCATGAGAAGGTTGAACTTACTACGGCACCATCCCAGCGAGGCAAACACCGGCTTGTCGTACCGCAGTCCAAAGACTAGGCGAAAACTGAAGTACAGAAAGCCGTAAAGCGCGAATTGCGTCGGCAACAGCAGCGGACTTTGGTCGTGTTTCAGGTTTGGATAAACAAAGACGAAACCGCCGACGACCAGCAAAATGATAACAACGGAAGCAACCAGCAGCCCCAGCAACAGCGCCAAATCGGTATAGCTCCAGAACGGAACGCGCGCTGGCGTGCTATCAGCGGCGGGAGCGTCAAGAATCGGTTCGGCGGGAAAAAAGCCTTCGGTATCAGGCGGCATTTTCTGTCTTCATTATCTTTCGTAGCGCCGCAGCTGTGTAGCTGGATCGATCTTTCAGCAACTCCTCCGGCGTGCCGGTGGCGACAATCTGCCCGCCTTTCTCGCCGCCCTCGGGGCCCAGGTCAATCAAATAATCCGCGCTCTTAATCACATCCAGATTATGCTCGATCACTAACACCGTATTACCAAGGTCCACCAATCTTTGCAGCACATTGAGCAGATGCCGGACATCTTCGAAGTGCAGCCCGGTAGTGGGCTCGTCCAGCACATAGAAAGTTTTGCCGGTCTGCCGTTTGCTCAATTCCTTGGCGAGTTTGATGCGCTGCGCCTCGCCGCCGGACAGAGTCGTGGAAGATTGACCGAGATGAATATAACCTAAACCGACTTCCGCCAGAGTTTTCAGCTTGGCGTGGATCTGCGGAATGTTGGTCAGCATCTCCAGGGCCTCGTCCACCGTCGATTCCAGCAAGTCCGCTATGCTTTTGCCTTTATATTTCACTTGCAGCGTTTCCAGGTTGTAGCGGCGTCCGCGGCACACATCGCACGTCACATACACATCCGGCAGAAAATTCATCTCAATGCGCTTAAGGCCGTCGCCCTGACATGCCTCGCACCGTCCGCCCTTCACATTGAAGCTGAACCGGCCCGCTTTATAGCCGCGCTCGCGCGACTCGGGCAGCATGGCGTAAATGTCCCGGATCGCCGAAAACACGCCCGTATAAGTAGCCGGATTGGATCGCGGAGTGCGTCCAATCGGCGACTGGTCAATCTCAATCACCTTATCGATGTTCTGCAATCCGGCAATCGAATCATGCGCTCCCGGTTCCTGGCTTGATCCGTAAATTTCTTTCGCCAAGGCGCGGTATAGAATATCGTGAACCAGGGTCGATTTTCCGCTGCCGGATACGCCCGTGACCACCAGAAAAGTACCGAGCGGAAAATCAGCGTTCACGTTCTTAAGGTTATGTTCCCGCGCCCCGCGCACCGACAGTATCTGGCCGCTTCCCGGCCGGCGCGCCTGGGGAGAGCTAATGGCGAGGCGTCCCGAAAGATACTCGCCCGTGAGCGACCCGGCCTTTTGCATGATCTGGGCTGGGCTGCCCTGCGCGATCAACTCCCCGCCCAGACGTCCTGCTCTCGGGCCCAGATCAATTACGTAGTCGGCGCGTTCGATGGTTTCGGCGTCATGCTCCACCACCAGCACGGTGTTGCCAAGATCCCGTAAATGGTGCAGCGTGTCCAGCAGGCGGTCATTGTCGCGCGGATGCAAGCCGATAGACGGCTCGTCCAGCACATACAGCACGCCCCGCAGTTTCGAGCCGATCTGCGTCGCCAGGCGTATCCGCTGCGCTTCGCCGCCCGAAATCGTCGCCGAGGAGCGTTCCAGACTCAGGTAGTCCAATCCCACGGCGCACAAAAATTCCAGGCGGTTGCGGATCTCTTCGACCACTCGCCCGACAATCTGCGTTTCCCGCTCGGAGAACTGCCAGCCGCGCACGGTGGGCAAGGCGCGCGCAATCGGCAGCGCCGTAAAGTCCGCTATCGAAATGCCTTTTACCGTGACCGCCAGACTGGTCGGTTTCAATCGTCGGCCCTGACAATCCGCGCATTGAGTAGGCGACATATAATCCATCAGCCACTCCTTGTATCCCTCACTGGCGCTCTGATACGTTTCGTCCAGAATTTTCAGGATGCCGCGAAACTGCGCGTTGCCGTGAAGGAGCGCCGTGCGCGTTTTCTTCGGCAAACTATCGAAAGGCGTCAACAGCTTAAATGACAAACTCTCCGCGCCTTCCTTCAAGGCGGAAGTCATATACACGGAAGTGGAGCCGGGTCCCAGGCCGCCCTCCAGCAAGGGCTTTGCAGGATCGCAGATGACCTTGACGGGATCGAACCCCCAGCGGCTTCCCACCCCATTGCAGGTTGGGCACGCTCCATACGGACTGTTGAACGAAAAGGACCGGGGCTCCAATTGAGGAACGCTGGTTCCGTCATTGGGACAAGCCAGCTTCTCGGAATAAAGCGTTTCCGCGCCGTCGATAACAGCAACAACCACCAGACCGTCCGCCCACTGCAAAGCCGTCTTGATGGAGTTTTCCAGCCGTTGTTCCACTCCCGGCTTAATCACCAGCCGATCAATAATCACCTCAATCGTATGGCTTTGCAGCTTTTTGAGCTTGACCGGCTCATCGAAGGAACGGATCTCGCCGTCCACGCGCGCCCGGAAACCCGCTTTGGAAATCGCTTCAATCTCCTTCTTGTACTCGCCCTTGCGGCCGCGGGCAATCGGAGCCATAATCATCACGCGCTCGTTTTGGTGCCGCGCAATGACTTGTTCCAGGATTTGATTCGCCGTTTGCCGCGAAATCTCCGCGCCGCACAGAGGGCAATGCGGCGTTCCCACCGAGGCAAACAGCAGGCGCAGGTAATCGTAAATTTCGGTCACGGTCCCCACCGTGGACCGTGGACTGCGCGTGGTCGTTTTCTGCTCGATGGAAATAGCCGGACTTAAGCCGTCAATCGAATCCACCTCCGGCCTTTCCATTTGGTCAAGGAACTGGCGCGCGTACGGCGACAGCGTTTCCACGTAACGGCGCTGGCCTTCGGCATAAATGGTGTCAAACGCCAGCGAACTTTTTCCGGAACCGCTCAGGCCGGTGATGACCGTAAAAGTGTTCCGGGGAATTTCGACGCTGACATTTTTCAAGTTGTGCTGGCGAGCGCCATGCACGGAAATACGATCAAGCATTGCAGGGTGATTTATCTCCATTGTCCGACACCGGTTTTGCAAATAAGGGATGTCATCCTGGATTGAGTTATGGCGAAGAACTTCAAGGAGCTATCGGAGCGCGAAATCCTGGCTCTGGCGATCTCATTGGAAGAAGAGGATGGTCGCATTTATGGGGAGTTCGCGGAAGGATTGCGCGCGGACTATCCGGCAACGGCGGAAATTCTCAAGGAGATGCAGGCGGAGGAGTCTGGACACCGGGCCAGTTTGATCGAACTCTACCGCTCGCGTTTCGGCGATCACATCCCGCTGGTCCGGCGAGGGGATGTCCGAGGTTTCGTGTCGCGTCCGGCCCTTTGGCTGACCGGGCAGGTAAGCCCCGCCGCCGCCCGCAAGGCGATTGAATCCATGGAGTGGGATACGCGCCGGTTTTATAACTTGGCGCAAGGGCAAGTCACGGACGCATCCACGCGCAAACTGCTCGGCGATCTGGCGGAAGCGGAGCTGAAACATTCCTCCACGGCGGAAGCCATGCGGAACCAGCATCTCACTCCCGGAGCGCGGCAGGATGAAGCGGAAACTCGCCAGCGCGCCTTTGTGCTCCAGTTTGTGCAGCCGGCTCTCGTGGGTCTGATGGATGGCTCCGTTTCGACGCTCGCGCCTTTGTTTGCGGCGGCCTTTGCCACGCATCAGAGCGGGGATGCTTTTCGTGTCGGGCTGGCTGCTTCGGTCGGCGCCGGAATCTCCATGGCTTTCGCCGAAGCGCTTTCGGACGACGGCGCGTTAACCGGCCGCGGCCGTCCCGTTGTCCGCGGCTTGGTCACGGGCCTGATGACAACGGCGGGGGGGATTGGGCACACTCTGCCTTACCTGATTCCTGATTTTCAAATCGCCACCATTGTCGCTGTTTTCGTGGTGGTGGCGGAACTGGCCATCATCAGTTGGGTGCGGCAGCATTACATGGAAACGCCGTTGTTTCGCGCCGCCCTGCAAGTGATGCTGGGGGGAGCTTTGGTGTTTGTGGCCGGAATCCTGATTGGCAAGTCGTAAGATCGTCCCATGATCGAATACTCAGAGGCAAGCGCGGAAGTTCGCGCCGTTTTCGATGACATTATGGCGACGCGAAAAACAGACACGATCAATAATTTCTGGAAGGCGCTGGCGCGGCATCCGGCCACCCTGCGTCGCACTTGGGAAAACATCAAGGAAGTTATGGCTCCCGGCGCTCTCGATCCTTTGACGAAGGAACTGATCTATCTGGCCGTGAGCGCCACCAATCAGTGTCAGTACTGCATGGCGTCGCATACCGCGTCAGCCCGGAGCAAAGGGGTGAGCGAGGAAGCATTGGGAGAACTGCTGGCGGTAGTCGGTTTGGCGAACCAGACCAATGCGCTGGCGGCGGGCTATCAGGTCAAAGTCGACGAGCAGTTTCAGGCAACCAAATGAAAGTGGTCGACTGATTGCTATGTAAATAACTTCGCTGAACCTGATCTCCATGGCACGCAACAGCGGTAGAGCTTACGTTTTTGTTCGTTGGAGCGGCTCCTCGCGACGGCCCGCCCGCCTGGGCGAAGTGGCTTGGGCATTTGAATACAATGACCGGCTGGGCCGCTTCAATTGCTTTTACTACGGCGCGGCGGAAGCGGCCCAGCCATTGAGCCCTCCTCTTTCTCCCTATGGAAAGTGCGTGACCCTGCCGGAACTCACGAAAGCCATGTCGCGGGAGGGATTCACGAAGGCGGGCTTTGATGAAGTTAAGGTGCTTGAAGCGGAAGAAGCTGATCCCGAAATGGCGCTGCAATTCATGGCGCAGCGTTCCGTGGCGCTGGACGAACGCGCCGCGCGGAATGATTGCATTGAAGAAACACGGGAAATTCTTCTTCGCTACGGCGTGCGCGGCTTGGCGAATTCGCGAGGATTCAGCGCGCCTTTTCTTTGGTACAACATGCTGCCGGGCCGGAGCGTGCCGATTCGTAAACTGCCCGTGCATTTATTTCAATTACGGGCTTCGGCTACCGTGGAGCTTTCTCTTTCATCCACGGATGCCGAGGATCAGATCAGGAAAATCGCGCAGTCGGACCCGGAAGTTTTAGGCTTGGGAGAATGCTTCATTGCCCGCGCTGCCTCTTCGTTCATCATTGGTCTTAGCGTGGCGGTCGCTCCAAAACTGACGGTGGGCGCAGGCCGGACCATTGCCGAAAGAATCGAGCAATCTCTCCGCAGGACTTTCCCCAAGGTGAATCGCGCCTTTATTCAGATTGAACCTTTTGGAGATGACGCGGAAGTCAGTGAGCAATGAAATTCTAAGAATCGCGTGATTACGCCATCCGCCCCTTCAGCATGGTGAACGAGTGGGGCGGACACTTGTATTTCATAGTCCCGCCAGCAGGTGAAACTGACTGTCCCTGAACCGTTTTGACGGTCGTTGTGTTGAAGTTATTTTCTGATTTAATATCGGGCCCGTTCACTTCAAAGACCTGATATTGACCATCGAAGCGCTTGCCGGAAAGGTCGAAGACGACATCGAGCGCCTGCTCGCGGTGGCGGTTGGTCACGTTCAGAACAAGACCGCCGTCGCCTGTATCGACAGCGGAAGCGTCCAGGTAAGGAACCGCGTCGTAGCCCTTCGTCTGATAGGTCGGGCTTTCGACGATTAAATCGAGCGCCGTGCCGTGGCAGTACGTAGCGAAGAGTTGCAGGGGGTAGTAGATCGTCTGCAAAAACATACCTTTCTCGCTCGTGAAAATAGGCGCGATGACATTCACCAACTGCGCCATGTTCGCGATTTTCACAATATGGGCGTGATTCACAAACGTATTGAGGAAGGAGGAAACCACGAGCGCGTCCTCCAGGTTGTAATGTTCTTCCAGGATCTTTCGACCGCGTTCCTTATCGCCGCGAGCCCGGTACCAAACGTTCCACTCATCCCAGGCGATGTAGATCGCCTTCTTTTCGGAAAGGCCGGTCAGGGCTTCCTTGATTACTCCTTCGGTAATCTTGATGCGGTTCGCCAGTTCGACCGTGGTGGCCTGGAACGCGTAATAATCGTTTTCCTTGTTGCCCACGTACATGTGAATCGACAGGTAATCAACATGCGGCTTCAGATAATCGAGCACCGTGCGGTTCCAGCCGATCCAATCCGCGTTGAAGTTCGATGACCCGGCGGCCACCAGCTTGATGCTCGGATCAGTCCAATGCATCAGCTTGGCTGCTTCCAAAGCGAACTTTCCGTAATCCTCGGCGGTGCGGTGCCCCATCTGCCAGGGTCCGTCCATCTCGTTGCCCAAGCCCCAATAGGAGACTTTCCACGGCTGGTCGCGGCCGTTCTTCTTTCGCAGCCGAGTGGTGGTGGTGTCTCCGCCGAAGTTGACGTACTCCACCCATTGCTGCGCTTCGTCCCAGCTTCCGGTTCCCAGGTTGGCGCAGATATACGGCTCGGCTCCGATTCGCTCCACGTAGTCCAGAAACTCGTGCGTGCCGAAGCGGTTGTCCTCGATAGTGCCCCAAGCCATCTCCAGGCGGCGCGGACGAGCGTCGCGAGGTCCGATGCCATCCCGCCAATCATAATTGGAAGAAAAGTTGCCGCCGGGCCAGCGCAGAAAAGGAACTTGCAGGTCCTTCACCGCTTTCATTACGTCCTGGCGGAAGCCCTGCTTATCGGAAAGGGGCGATCCTTCCTCGAAAACGCCGCCTTCAATGCAGCGGCCCAGATGCTCTAGAAAATTGCCGTAAAGCTTGCGGTCGATAGGCCCAACCGTACGGCTGGTATCAAGCTTGACGTGGGCCGTATCCGAGCCGGTCTGCCTGCCCTGCAACAAAGCAGGCGCGCTGACAAGGAGCCCCGCGAATTCGCGGCGGGAAAGAGAAGGAGGTTTCATATACCGGAAGAAGCGATCTTATCAGGAAAGCAGATCGGCAATGGAGAAAGCCGCGATCAAGGAAAAGCCGCTATGATCGGAGTGATGGAACCGCAGGTGGTGCATATAAGTGAAGCTGAACTGGCCCGAGATGTTCGGTCGATTCTGCAAAAGGTTGCGACTGGAGCCGAGGTCATCATTGAACGCGATGCGCAGCCCGTCGCCGTGCTTCGTTCCGCTGTTCCTCCACGCCGGAAAATCTCGGAGTGCATTGCTCTGCTATCCGCCGACTCCACAGCCACCATTGATCCAGATTTCGCCAAGGATGTGGAAGCAGCAATAGCGGCTCACCGGGAACCACTGGAGCCTCCTGCTTGGGATTAGTCCTGGATTCATCTGCGGCAGTGGCAGCTGAGCGGCAAGGTAAAAACACCAAACAACTGCTGGAAGCTGTTGCTCTCGAAACTGGTGATAATGATATTGCTATTTCGGTCGTGACTCTGATTGAACTTGCTCATGGACTCACCAGAGCGGATACCCCAGAGCGTCGTGACAAGCGTCAACGTTTTCTCCAGGAACTGATGTCTGTCATTCCAGTGCATCCCGTAACAGCGCAGGTTGCTTTGCGCGCCGGTCGAATCGATGGCCAGAGTCAGGCCAAAGGCATCCGTATCCCGCTTTCGGATCTTCTTATCGGCGTAACTGCTCTCGAACTCGGTTACCGGATCGGAACACACAATGTTCGTCATTTCCTGCTTATCCCTGATCTAAGCGTCGTCCAGCTTTAAGCGCCGCCCGTCTTCTTTTTGTCATAGTCTCGTCTAAGGTCAAACTGCTCTAACCCATTCATGGACGGTAACGGGCACACCCTCCCTCTACTGCTTTGTCAATTCCTGATAAACCACTTCGGTAAAGCTCGCAAACACCGGGCCGCTTCGTCCACCCGCGCTTTGGCCCGGATCGGGCGGCGGGGGATCGCCGACGGCGGTCTTGATCTCTTCCAAAGACTTGCCCTGCGCCACGAGATCTTTAATTTTCGTCCGCTTTGCTTCGGCATTCGCCAGCCGTTTCTCAATCTCGCTTTTCGTCTGCACCGCGCCGTGTCCGGGAATGAAAGTGTCGGCATTCAGAGCGGCAATCCCTTTCGTGGTTTCAATCCATCCTTCGGATGAACCATTCTTCTCCCTGTGAATGAGAGGGTCCGGGCGATTCACCGCGATGATATCCCCCGTAAACACGATTCTCTGCTCGGGAAGATAAACCACCAGGTCGCCGCTTGTATGCGCTGGCCCCCAGTGGAGCAGTTCCAGCGTGACGCCGTCGAGGGTCAAGGTTTCTTTGTTTTGGCTGACCAGCCGCGTGGGAAGATGATCGGCTGGCGGGGCTCCTCTTCCGCCTGCGGCGAGGGCCGCTTCCTGCTCTTTTTTGTTATTAGCCTGAGCAATGATCGTGATACCGGCAGGGAAGGAAACCAGCCCGTTGACGTGATCTCCGTCACTATGGGTAAGAATGATCGTCGTGACCGGCTTGGGCGTGATAGCGGCGACTTTATCCAGCAGTTCCTTTCCTGAAGCAGCGGTCGTTTTAGCGTCGATCACAATCACGCCCTTCTGGCCCACGATGACGCCGCTGTTGCCGCCGCCGCCCTCGACGAAATACACGTCGGTCTTCACGGGATGGACCACCAGGGGCGCGGGCGTCGGCGTTTGCCCAACCGACAACGTCGCGAGTGCGCTCAAACTGATCAGCGAGGCAAACCCGAAGGCAAGGCTTCTTCGATAAGACATAAGCAACATTCTCCCATTGACAACAAAGCCGTGATGTTCGTCGAACAGTTGCTGCCGCTGACCGGCGGCCTATTGGCCCACAGGCGTAATCTCCGTCAGCGGCAGATCCCAGTGGGCCAGCAAAACCTCGAACCGCCGTTGTTCCTCGCGCTGGTAAGTCGGCTGATCCGGCCAGAGCTGCTTGATCAAAGCCGCCTCCTCGGGATTCGCGGTGGTCGCCGCCGTCGAGTTCTTAAACCGGATTGTAACGCGATAATCCCAGCGCGCCTCTTCGGTCATGTGGTTGGCGGGAGTCTCAATTTTCACGGAGAGCATACGGCCCGTCGCGACGGTCTTCTTGAGCAGCGGGTAGTGATTCTTCAGAAAAAGTTGCAGGAATTCCTGCTGACGTCCCCATTGCACTTTGTAGTAATACTCCACCGTGTAGGGCTGGTCCGGGGCAGCTTGCGGCGGCGCGCCCTGAGCGGCCAACAGCCGCGCAAACACAGAAAGCCATAGCGCCAATAATACGTTCCTCATCAATCCTCCAATCACGCAGTGACTTGGATTGTAGCTGATCGGACCTCATCTGCTGTTTAACTGCAATACCTGTCACAAACCACAACGCGGAACGTTAACAGAATAGTTCACGAACCAAGTTGCGGCAGCAAGCCTACCTGCGGATCGGCAGCGCCGTCGCCCGCGTTGCCAGTGCCGTAGCCGATCTTCGCCTGGAAGTTGACGAAACTGTCTGGCGTGCGCGTGGTTGTCACGCGAGCCTGGGAACGGAACGACTTGGCGCTAGTGCTTTTCGTTTCATCACGCTTTGCGTATTTCTGTTTTGTGTATACAATTATGTATGTGGCGATTGAATTTGAATGGGACCCGCAGAAGGCAGAACTCAATCTGAAAAAACACGGCGTCTCATTTGAAACCGCTACGGAGGCTTTCTCTGATCCGAACCAAGTAGCGGGTGAGAACTATTACTACGACGAAGACGGCGAGCAGCGCGAATAACTCATCGGCATGACTGAAGGGTTACTGCTGGTGCTGGTGGTCTTTGTGGATCGCTCAGAAGCTGACCGCACACGGGTTCGCCTGATTCATGCACGAAGGACAAATGCTTATGAAGAATCAACCTATGCAGACCAATTCGCTTAAGCGAATTAAGATCAGCGATCGGACCCGCGCGCTCTATGAGCAGCGCGACCGCAGTTTGGATGACTCCGAAGCCCCGGTGATGCCTCCGGAGTTCTGGGAGAACGCCGTCGTCGGGAAGTACTACCGACCGATGAAGACTGCCGTGTCCGTGCGCGTCGATAATGACGTGCTCGCCTGGCTGAAGTCAAAAGGTGAAGGCCATCTGAGCCGGATCAATCAGATTCTGCGTGACTCGATGACAGCGGATCTGCAACGCTCAGTTGACAAAAACAACCGATCTCGTTAAATCGCAAGGCGCAATCATTATCCCGCTAGTTTAGTCCAAGCCCGCCTCCTCTCTGGATATAACTGTCTAAGGAGTACCTAATCGCATCCCAACAATGATTGTGCCGGTCCACAATGATCGGCAGGATCTCGCCCGTCTTGATCGACTTTGTACTTGTAAAGCCGTTCGTCATTGAGATGCCGACAGCATTCATGAATGATGATGCGCTCGAAACCTTTGAGATGCGTGGGACCGTCTTGTAGAACGGCTCAGACGAGTATTTGGCGTCCCCAAGGGGATTCGAACCCCTGTTATCCCCGTAAAAGGGCTAGTTGCCGAGTTTTGGCGTGTTTGGCGGGAATTGTAACGAGTTGGATTAACTAATCATTTACAAGAGTTTAGAAGCATTTGAGCCTTCAATGCCTTTGTGATTGTTTGTAGCGATTTGCTTCGTTCGGCGTTACCAGAAAACCACAGTATTGAGATGCTTTTTCAACGCTTTACTAATACGCGCTTTGCAATTGATTGCAACCAAGCCAACCTTGTTTTCCCGAAGGAGCAATGGCTTCTACTGCTTCCAACTGTAATTTGCGTCGGTGCAATCCCTTAGTTTGCCGGATTCAGTGCGCTGGAGGGTAAGGTCACTCATCGGTGAAACATTTAAGGATGTTGAATAGTAACTGCTGCTGCGGCTTTCAGCCCAAATTTTGCAATCGCACGGCCATCGATATCGGCAACCGACTCCTTCAACGTTTTCATTGCATTGAACACCTGCATTTCAGTGAGCGGAACCGATTGCCCTAATACCCACTCGCCTTTCGGAACCCGTGCAAGGAACGCCTTGTCAACAATACCGCGATTGTGCGCGATGGTATTACGGATGGCAACAGCCTCCACAACCTTGCTCAACTGCTCCGGTGAAGGAAAGAGCTGAAAACTCATAAGTTTTTGAAACTTCTCGGACAGCTTTTTCACCCCATCGTTAATCCAGTTATTGACCCGCTTTTCCGCTAGTGCTTTGATAAAAGCCTCCTTGGAAGGATATGACAGCACGTCGTCAATCGGGACCTTTTCCGAAGTCCGCAGAACTTCCGGGCGCTGATCTAAGATCTCCGCCAACAGTTCGGATAGATAGACCATGTAATTATCGACAGCCCGTGCCAGCCAGATTTGAAAAATGGCATTTGCATGACTCCTAAATTCATTCAGCGCCCCAGTTCCCGGACGACCGGTGCGATCAAATGGAGGGGCTTGGCCTCCGACTGGGATCAGGTTTCGCGTGGCCGTAGGGGTTCCCGTCGCGTTTTGTTCGGCAATTGTAGCCAGATCGTTAATAAACCGGAAAAGCTCAATCTGACGTTTATATTCGACATCATAGGCACAGCGTGCAGCTGTCATTGGCTGATCGGTATCTGCTGACATACAGTGATCTATCTCCTATCAGGACGAACTCCTCCAAGCGCTACTTCCCTGTGGCTCTTGCCTCTTTTTTTGAGTAGTTTGGCGTGTCCAACATTTCAGAGACTCCTAATCTTCTGATTTGTCAAATGATGCGAGTTTTGCAATTGATTGCAACCCCTCAATTTCTAATTAGAGGAGCCGACGAATAATGAGCGTAGTCAAATATGCAGTTCCGACAACTCCGGCAATAACTTCCAAAACTACCATGACTTGTCCTAACGCGTTGTTAGTTGGAGCTATATCACCATAGCCAAGCGTCGTGAACGTGACAATGGAAAAGTATAGTGAATTTAGAAAATTGAGTTTACCGCTAGTTTTTGAGAGACCTGCTTCTGCGTATGCTACAGCGAACGCCACAATGATTGCGAACAACCATAAAGAAAAGCGGAATGGACGCTCATTGTAACCAGATAGAAGCCGATATATCAGGAGTTGTAGCCGTTCTCGGCCATATGGGTAAGATTGTGACAAACAGTGCTGTTCTCGAAACGCGCAATCTGATCTTTTGAAACGCAGACCAGCATCTGAGAACCACGATTTCAAAACGCCATAATTTCGTGCTGCCAGCTCATACGATAGCTCACACTCTTCCAGGAGAGGAAGAGCAATATGAGTGAATGGGTCAACTCTGATGCCAGAGAACTGATTCCGATACCAGAAACGAACGTTGTCAAGTATGGCACCGCCAAGATCAACGTTTATAAGCTTGCATTCGCTAAACGCTGTGGACGTTAAACGTGCGTTCACCATTAACACGTCCGAGAAGGTACATCGCTCAAAGACACTCGATTCAAAACTCGCGTTAGAGAAATCACAATCTTTGAAAATACAGGCTTCGAAATGGCAAAAGTCGAAGTGTTTTGAAACCCATGTTTCTCTCTCGAAAATCTGGTTACTGATAATGTTTTTGCATCGATCAGTCTGCGTTCTGGCTAAACGTATCGACATTGGTACTCGCATCCACTCCTTCGAGGTTGGATCGGTAGATTTGTCACCAGGTTCCCGGAATGCTTGATAAAAGGCGATCAGGAGGTTCAGATGTGTGTCTTTCCAGATGAGCCCACGTTTCCGGAGTTCGGGATCAACTGCATCAGTGTGTTTGAGCGCATATGTTTCGTAGAAGCCTAAACGGTGTTCGTTTACAGGAAGAGTTGCTGTCTGCTCCCATGCATCTTTCGCTACGTCGTCCAGAACGGCTGAATAGCACTTGAGAGCGCGAACAATTTTGCTGTAGCGGATAAACGAACCGGTGAGTTGCTGCTGTCTCCGGAATGCGCTCTTCGCGGCTTTGTAGAAATTGTAAGCATCTCTTAAGTGTGAAGCCCAGAGATCAATTTTCGTCTGCCAGTTATAATTGAGGCGAGTCTCGGAGGCTGCTTTCCGTGACTCTAAGTCCTCTCCGTCGTATTCAGGTACCGTGCTTTCCATAATCAATCTATTCACCTGCATCTATTTTTCAGCTACTCATAACTGAGGATTTCAGCACTTCAGCAAACTTGTTGGGCGTGCGGTGATCTATGTGGATTTTTGCTCACTTGTACGTGAATCCAGTGCCTTTGCTTCTGATTTCCCAAGAGGCGTGCTTTGCAGTTGATTGCAACCGCGCCAGTCCCCTGAAAGTGAAGTATAAAGCTAAATTTACTCAGTAGCGTGCCGTTGTAAACTCGCGTATACAGCATGTCGACTATTTCTTACATAGGCTAGTGTCCTGAGTTAGAAATTCGTTCACAAAGTCTTTGAATTTTGCCAAGGATCAGATCCGCCCTGGCGGTCCATAA
>JAABUZ0100002607.1_pt1 | contig 29401 bp, 31 predicted proteins | sample 5562091 | NCBI WGS metagenome assembly JAABUZ01 (sample SAMN12813069, study PRJNA571459) | rock metagenome | isolation source: Antarctica rocks | place: Antarctica: Victoria Land, Linnaeus Terrace sud | collected 2015-12-21
CGCATCCTCCGCCAGCCCCGCCTCGCCCAGGATGCCCCGCGCCACCCCCAGGGCCACCCCCACGTAGCGCCCATACAGCGCGTCGAACGCCGCGCCGTCGCCGCTCGCCACGCGCGCGAGCAACGCCCCATCCGCGTCGGGTGAGATGTACATGCCGTCCTTCCCGCGATGACCGGGTGTATCGTGTGTCCTGGCTAGGGTAGCCACGAGGACGCCCCCACGCTATGGCCCACATGGGGGGTGACGCGCGCCGCGCTACTCCTCTGCTCCCGTGCGCCGACGGGCTCGACCGTGACACCCTCCTGTCCCGCTCCTCGCCCCCCCGCAGCCCGACGGCACCAGCTCAGCTGTCCCGGCACCCTGCCCCCTCACGATAGCGCCCTGCCCATGACCGCCGCATGAACGCCCGCCGGACGGCGCTGCTCCCCGCGCCCACGGACCGCCATCGCCCGCTGCTGCTCATTGCTGGACGGCCACCTGTACTGGCCAGTTAGGACATCCGACCTGTACAATTGGGCCGTCCGCGCTTCGTTGGACCGTTGAGGATGGGGTATGCTGCCGGCAATCGTCGGCCGCCGGTCGGAGGCGACAACGGAGGCAGAGAGGGGCAGCAGGAGGGCGAGAGGCAATGATCGGTTCTTTGTTCGCGCGCGTCACACAGGTCATCGGCGTCCAGTTCGATGCGCTCAATCGCCGTTTCATCCGGTGGACGACGCTCTCGACGAGTCGGTTCGCTGTGGCGGCCGCAACCGACTTGACGCGGAGCAAGCCAACCCTGATCGCTGAGAACGCGCTCCTGCGCCAACAACTCATCGTCCTCAACCGTCAGGTTGCCCGCCCGCGCCCGACGCCGTTCGACCGCTTCCTCCTCGTCGTCCTCGCCAGCAGGACACGCTTCTGGCGCTCGGCCCTGCTGATCGTCCAGCCCGAGACTGTGTTGCGCTGGCATCGTCAGGGTGTCCGCCTCGTCTGGGCGGCGCGGTCGCGCACGATGTCCAGGACGCCGCGCGTGCCGGCGGAAACGGTCGCCCTGATCGTGGAGATGGCTCGAGACAACCGCCTGTGGGGCGCCGAGCGCATCCGGGGCGAGTTGCTCAAGCTGGGCATTCGCGTGAGCAAGGGCACGATCCAGAAGTACATGCGGCGGGGACGGCCGCCGCGACGAAGCAGTCAGACCTGGGCCACGTTCCTGCGCAATCACGCTGCCGATGTCTGGGCGTGCGACTTCCTGCAGGTCACTGACCTGTGCTTTCGTTCGCTCTTCGCGTTCGTCATCGTCGAGCATGCCTCGCGCCGCGTGGTTCACGTCGGCGTGACGCGCCATCCGACCGACACCTGGGTCGCCCCGCAACTCCGCGAGGCCACGCCCTTCGGCACGGGCCCACGCTTCTTGATCCGCGACAATGACCGCAAGTACGGGGCACAATTCGCCCGCGTCGCGGCAGGGAGTCGCATCGAGGTACTGCGGACGCCCGTGCGGACACCGCGGGCCAATGGCTTATGCGAACGGTTCATAGGCAGCGTCCGTCGCGAGTGCCTCGACCACCTGCTCATCCTACACGAGCGGCACCTGGGGCGGGTCCTCCGCGAGTATGTCGCCTACTTTAATACGGATCGGCCGCACCAAGGGATCGGGCAGGCGATCCCGGAGCGAGTCGCGCAGGGTCAAGAGACACCCCACGGTCCCGGCGACGTGACGACGACCGCTATCCTGGGTGGCCTGCATCACTCCTATCGATGGGCTGCCTGATCTCCCTCGTGTGCTCCACGCATGGAGCGGATGTGTGAAATGACCAGGACAGGATAGAGGGAGAGCAGCATGCGGTGTCAGAGGTGCGCGGGAGAGCAGTTCGTCAAGGCCGGGCGCGACCGCGCGGGCCGGCAGATGTCCCAATGCGGAGCGTGCGGCCGACGGCAAACGGAGCGCTCCGTCTCGGCCTTCTGCGGCTATCGCTTCCCCGACGATGTGATCGCCCTCGCCGTGCGCTGGTACCTGCGGTTCCGTTTGCCCTATGCTGACATCACGGAGTTGTTGGCCGAACGAGGCGTCCACGTCGATCCGTCGACCGTCTTCGACTGGGTGCAGCGCTTCACCCCCCTGTATAAAGACGCGGCGCGCTCGCATCGGCACCGCGTCAGTACCCGCTGGGCCGTCGATGAGACCTACATCCGCTTGGCGGGCCGCTGGGTCTACGCCTACCGCGCCATCGACGAGCACGGCCAGGTGATCGACGTCTACGTGAGCGAGACGCGAGACGCGGCGGCGGCCACGGCCTTCTTCGCACAGGCGATCGCGCGGACCGACGTGCGGCCGCACCGCGTCACGACGGACAAGGCGTCAGCCTATCCGCCCGCGCTCCGGGCCGTCGTGCCGGAGGCGGAGCACGTCATGGGCAAGGCGGAGCAACAGGGGATCGAGCGCGACCACCAGCACCTCAAAGGGCGGACGCGCTGTATGCGCGGCTTCCAGCGGCTCGGGTGCGCTCAGGTGGTGTATTTGGCAAATACATTCAGGCTCTGGCACACATTTGATGGTGCCGGTCGACGGCTTGGGTGTCATCCACGATGGAGCCACGTGCCAGAAGGGTTTGAGGAGGCCGGTAAGCCCTGTAGCGCGGTTTCAGATCGTTGTACCGGCACATCGTGTCGTTCTTCTCAGCAGCCCTGAGTGATGTCAGAGTCCGCACCATCAAATGTGTGCCAGAGCCTGCTTTAGCTTGCCGTATACAGGTGGTGTGCGACGGTCATGGCTTCATGCGCAACCTGCGGGACGGCTTCTACCGCTTAGGCGAGCCGACCGGCGACCCGCGCATCCCCCACGCTCCGCGTCTCGCCCGCGCCTGGGACGATCTCACGCAGATTCTTGCCGCGGCATAGCCTCTGCCAAGGGACTGTGATGGCGTCCGCGCAGCGGCGTTTCGGTTTCAACCTCAGCACGTCCCAACGGCACCAGACGTCGCGCTGGATGCCCGCCTGCCACCAGTGGTCTTGATCCTCGACGAAGCTGGCGTCGGACCAGCGCGGCACGACGGCGACCAGTTCATTCGTCTCGCCGAGGCGAACGACGTCGGTCACGTCGTACTCGGCGGGCGTGCGCGCGTCCTTGTGCAGCCCGACGGGCCGGCCGTTGACGTGGACATAGCACGCGCCCTCGCAGCCGGCGATGTGCAGCACCACCCGCCGTCCCTGCCAGGACGCGGGCAGCTCGAACCGGCGACGGTAGAGGCCCGTCGGGTTCGCGGCAGGGACGTGCGGCGGCATCTGGGGGAAGGGCATGACAACGTTGGTATAGTGGGGGATGTCGAAGCCCTGCATCGTCCAGTTGCCCGGAACCTGGATCGTGGCCCAGCCATCGCTTGCCAGCGCCGACTCCGTCACCGCCTCGGGGCGCGGCAGCAGCTTGAACTCCCAAACGCCGTTCAGGCCGTGGAACCACGGCGAACGGGATGAATCGCCCGTGTCCATGGCGTCGCCGGGAAAGGGGATCGTGAGTGTGTGCGGCGGCACCGTGTTGAGCGCGGTCAGTTCCGGCAGTTCCCAGCTCTTCAGGCCGCCGATGAAGAGCAGCGGCAGCACGCGCGCATCGTGATCGATCAAAGGAAGACCCTCATCCCGCACTGGTGACATGCGTTAGCTCTTCACAGCGCCGGCCGCGATATTGCCGATGAATTGCCGGTTGCCCAGCATGAAGATGATGATCAGTGGGATCGTGGCCACCAACGTCCCCGCCATGACCATGCCGTAATCCGTGCTGTAGATGCCGTTGAGTTGCGACAGCGCCACCTGCAGCGTGAGCCGCCGGGGGTTGACCAGCACGATCAGGGGCCAGAAGTAGTCGTTCCAGGCATAGATAAAGGTGAAGATGCCCAGGAAGGCCAGCGCCGGCCGTAAAATCGGCAGTCCAATGCTCCAATACAGCCGGAAATGGCCGCATCCGTCCATGCGCCCGGCGTCCAGCAACTCGCTATGGATCGCCCCGCCGGCGTACTGCCGCATCCAGAAGATGCCGAATGCGTTGGCCGCGCCGGGGACGATCAAGGCCTGCAGTGAGCCGACCCACCTCAAGTGGGCCATGATGACGAAGAGCGGGACGACCGATAGCTGCGCGGGCACCATGAACGTCGCCAGCAGGATCAGGAACAGCGCGTTCTTGCCCGGAAACTCGAACTTGGCGAACGTGAAGCCGGCCAGCGAGTCGAAGAACATCACCAAGATCATCGAACTGACGGCGACGATCACGGTGTTCACGAACGACCCGAAGAAGTCGATGTTCTGCAGGACATGGTTGATGTTCGTGAAGAACTGCGTGCCGAACGTCAGCGTCGGGGGGAAGCTGTAGATAGCGCTCGCCGTGTTCGTGGCCATCACCACGAGCCAGTAGAACGGAAAAATGGAGATGACGACCCCGCAGAGCAGCACGAGATGGAGCAGCAGGGTTGAGACCGTCACCTTGCGCTGGGCCGTCTCCGCGACGACGGTGCGCTCCTTCGCCTCGACGTTCCGTGCGACCATGGTCCTCTTTCCTTTCCGTTACCGTTCCGTTACCGTTCCGTTACCGTATCCCCGCGCCGGGCCGCTGCACGATCTTCCAATTGAGGGCCGAGAACAGCACGATGATGACGAAGAGCCCCCACCCAATGGCGGCGCCGTAGCCGAAGAGGTTGTGGCTGAAGGCCTGCTGGTAGAGATACAGCACCATGGTCAACCCCGCGTTGCCGGGACCGCCGGTGTTCCCGACGAGGACCTGCGGCTGCGCGAAGATTTGCATCCCCCCGATGGTGGAGGTAATGACGGTGAACAGGATGACCGGCTGCAGCAGCGGAATCATGATGCGGAAGAAAATCTGGCGCGTGTTGGCGCCGTCCACGCGCGCGGCTTCATAGAGATCGGTCGGGATACTTTGCAATCCCGCCAGGTAAATGATCGCGTTGTAGCCGGTCCATTGCCACACCACCATCGAGGCGATGGCAATCTTGATGCCCCATTCCGAGGTCAACCACGCCACCGCCGGCAGCTTCACGGCCGTCAACAGGGCGTTCAACAGGCCGAAGCTGTTGCCGAAGATCGAGCCGAAGATGATGGAGATCGCGACGATCGAGGTCACGTTGGGGAGGAAATACGCGACGCGATAGAACCCCTTGAACCGCAAGGACGAGTTGAGCAGGAAGGCGATCACCAGCGCCAGGAACAGCATGGGGATGGTCGAGATGACCCAAATCTCCAGGGTGTTGACGATCGACCGCCAGAAAAAGGGGTCCGTGACCAGGAAGCGGTACTGGCTCAAGCCGACGGGCGTCATGGCGCCGATGCCGTCCCATTTCTGGAGGGACAGGTACAGCGAGAAAGCGATGGGGAACAGCCCGAAGATGGCGAACAGGATGTAGAACGGTGAAATGGAGAGGTACAGCGGCAGGTAGCGGGCGATGTCGCGCCGCAGATTCCCGGATCGCGACCGCGCGCGCCGGCCGAGCGCCGCGTCAGTTGTCGTCGTGCTCATTGGTTTATCCCTCCTGCCCCGCGGACGTTGGTCTATCCCCCCCGCGGACTAATGCGACAACTCGCGCTGCACCTCGTTCATGGTGTCTTGCCAGGACTGTTGGGGCCTCTCATTCAGCGCGTCGATATTGGTGATCCCCTGCTGGAACACCGCATTGACGATGTCGTAGTCCGGCCCAAAGTACGCCGGCTTGACGTTCCTGGCCGATTGAGCGAAGACCGTCGTGGTATCCTGTCCGCCATAGAAGGACTGCGCCTGGTTCATCGCCGGGCTGCTGTAGGCGCTGGGCGTCGACGGAAACAGCGCCAAATCGGTGTAGCCCCGCAGTTGATTGCGCGGCGACTCCAGCCACATGATGACCGCCAGGGCCTCCTTCGGGTGCTGCGAGTACGTCGTCACGGCCAGGAAGGATCCCCCGTTATTGCCCGCGCCGCCGGGCGCGAGGGCCACCCGCCAGTGACCGGCGGTGGCCGGGGCGGCGTCACTGAGAATAGCTTCCATCCAGACCGCGCCGACGAACGAGGCGATTTTGCCGTTGGCGATGGCCGCGTTCCAATCGGGCGTAAACCCGGGAGTCGCGGCGCTGAGGCCCATGTCATGGGCCTTGGCCGCTAAATCCCACGCCCGCCGGACGGGGGCCTGGTCGCCGATGAAGCGGCCGGCCTGGTCCTCGTACTGCTGGGGACTCTGCGCCATGATCTGCGTAAAGACCGTGTTGAGGTTGTCCAGCATATGGACGCCGGGCAACGCGGCCTGCAGTTTTTTGCCGGCCTGGACGTAGGCGTCCCACGTGGGCATCATGGCCGAGACCCGGCCCGGGTCGGTCGGTAGGCCGGCTTTCTGGAACAGGTCCGCGCGATAGAACAAGGCCGTCGGCCCCGTGTCCATGGGAAAGGCGATCATCTTCCCGTCGGGCGCGATGCCCTGCTGCCATTTCCAGCCCAGATACTGGCTCTTGACCGCGCCCGCGCCCGCGTCGAGGAGGTTGACGAACTGACTTTCATCGGGGAAAAAGGTGGAGACATCGGAGTTGAGGCCGACGATGTCGGGGACGTCGGTCTGGCCGGCCAGCGCGGTGCGGAGTTTGGCGTTATAGTCGCCGCCGATTTTTTCGGCCTGTATAGTGATGGTGGGGAACTGTGTGGCGGCCTGCGTGAGCAGCGCATCGCTGATTGAGCGGTTCCAATACCATAGCGTCAAGGTGATGGGCTGGCTGGCGCGCGCGCCGCTCCCGGCGCGCGCCACGTGGTAGCCGCTCTGCCCGACGATTACCGTCAGGAGCGCCGCGGCCATCAGAGAGCGGGCCAGCATCCCGCGTTGTCCATGCATGGCAAATCCCCTTCCTTGTGAATTGCCCTACTATGACGATGCGTGGACGGAGGCCATGACCGGTCGCCTGCCGGACGAAACACGCCCTCCGCCCCATCGAAAAGACCGTGCCAGATCTAGCGAACTCTATCTCCTCCTCACGCTCGGCTCACGCCACGAGAGCGGTTCAGCTCATGCGACGAGAGCACTGATGACATCACTTTCACGCGCTTGACTGGCATCGTAACACCGCTGAAACGTGGCGTCAAGAATCGGCGCCTATCTGCCTATCTGGGGTGTACCCCAAAAAAGTGAGGGGGCGGGAAAAGGGGTAGACCATCATGGTCTACCCCTTTGCGCGGCCTGTGTCGCTGCCCCTACAAGCCCACGCCGAACGTCCCGATCACGTCGGTCACCTCCGCGTCCACGTCCATCCCGTACGCCGCCAGCCAGGCGTCCCCAAAGGCCTCCGCCGCCCCGGCCGGCTGCCCATCCTCCAGCGCGTCGAACGCCTCGATCAAGCTCTCCCCCGAGAGATGCACCGGGGGGATGTTCCGCGGCCGCGCGCGCTCCTCATTGTAAACGAGCACCATCACCCGGCAGCCGTCCACGTCCAGTCCGTTGTCCATCACCTGCTGCCGCACCTGCTGGACGTTCGCCCGCCGCTGCTCCGCCGTGGCGATGCCCCGCACGCTGATCTTGAGCCCCGGCGTCGAGCGCGCGATGTTGCGGGCCTCGCCGGTCTCTTTCTGCCAGCGTTGCACCGTCCGCACGGAAATCCCGAGTTGGCCGGCCAGTTCCTTGTTGCCCTCGGCGACCTGCTTCCTGCCCTCGCCGCCCCCAAGCTGGCGCACCAAGGTGCGGATCGCCGCCGGCGTCAGCTCCACCTCTGCCGTCGCCACCCGCGCCTCGTACGCGCGCGCCAGGTCCCCCGCCAGGTCCGCCATGCTACGGCGTCCCCCGCGCCGCTTTGGCGTCGCGCACCAGGCGCAGCAGCGTCCCCACCCCGCCCCCACGCGCGCCGTCGAACGCCGGCAGCACCGCCTCCAGGGGCAGCGCCGCGTCCTGCACCTTGAAGTGCCCCAGGCCGCTGCCCAACGTGACCGACGGCGGGCACGCCTTGATCGCATCGGGCTCGTCGGAGACCAGGTACACACAGTCCTTATGCACGGCGACGGGCGTGTAGCCGGCCAGGTCCATCTTATGCAGCGCACGCGACAGGTTGGCGTTGGCCTGCGCCAGGATCGCGTGCCGCCAGTCCGGCCGGTACAACGGGCTCCGCTTCTCCCGGTGCCACGGGCTGTTGAAGCCGCTGATCGTCAGGCTGTAGGTCAGCTTGAGCGCGCGCAGGGCCAGCGCCCCCGCCGCCGTCGTGTCCGCCTGGAGCGTCGTCCGCGCCCCCCGTAGGCGCTCGTACCACGTCTCCATCGCCCGGCTGTGCCGCGTCCACACGTGCGCCTCGCGGATCGTCACCGCCTGGCCGCGCTCGATGGCCCAGGCCACCGTCGGCGTGCAGCACCACCGCTCCTCCGCGCCGGCGATGCGCGCTAACCAGTAGCCTGGCGCCTTCTTGTCGAAGGGCAGCTTGCCGGCCGGATCGCGCCGCTCCTCGATGCCGGACAGGCCCAGCTCCACCACGCCCGCGGCGCTCAACCATTGCGCGTTCTTGTCGTAGGAGTGCAGGTACCGCTTCGCGCGCTCGTCGGGGGACAGCGTGCGCAGCCAACTCAGCTCCGTCACCGTCTCGGCCTGCCCCGCCGGCCCCGGCAGCCGCTCCGGGTACTCCCGCTGCGCGCCCGCCCCCCGCTTGCCCAGCTCCTGCAGCAGGTCCGTCCCCGTGCGGCCCGGCGAACTGTAGTACGGCGCGCCCACCGCCCCGGCGTAGGCCACCAGCGCCGCCAGCAGCGTCGCCCCGTCCGTGTCGAGCCCCCACACCGCGTGCTCGTCGTACAGCGGGAACACGAGCGACACGCCCGAGCCCGCCTCGCCCTTCTTGCGCAGAGCCAGCCAGGCGCCCAGCGCCTCGGGGAACGCATGCAACTCGGCCAGGCCGTCGCTCACGAACGGGTGGCGCACCTCGCGGAAGCGTCCGCCGGCCTCGAGCGTGGCGGGCAGGTCGGCCCCGCGCACCCAGGCGTCAGTCAGCCAGAGTTGGGTCAGCCCATGCCGCCGCGCGCCATTATACAGGTCGCCAACGTGCCGGATCGCTCCCGTGATGGGGACAAGCGGCCGCTCGGGCAGATGCAAGCCGTCCGTGTCGAGCACACCGATCGCTGCGTTGATCACCGCCGTCATGCCGTCACCTCCGCGCCGCTTATGGATAACCGTTCGCTCGTCGCCCCCCCCGCGCGAGGGGTGTATGGAGACCATACACCCCTCAGTCTAAGGGTGTATGCTAAACATACACCCTTCATATCAACGAGGAGGACGAGATGCCTGCGACAGACCCGGAACGGCGCAAGCGGACAAGGGAACTCCCCCCGGCGGACGGCGATGCCGCGCCGGCGACGGCCGTCCTGGTGCCCACCGAACAGCGCCTGGTCACGATCGTCGACGACGAGGAGATCCCGGCCGCGCTCATCGCGGGGCAGGACATCTATCTCCCCATCCGCCCGCTGTGCCACACCCTTGGCATCGCCTCGCAGATGCAGATCACGCGTATCAAGGCGGACGAGGTACTGGCCGAGAACCTGCGGCGCGTCCGCCTCGCCACGCCCGGCGGGCCGCAGACGGTACAGGCGCTGCACATCGAGAGCGTGCCCCTGTGGCTGGGGACGCTGGAGCCTAGCCGGGTCAAACCCGCGCTGCGGCCGCGCCTGATCGCCTACAAGCGGTGGATGCAGCGGCGCGTGTACGAGGCCTTCGCCGCCGAGATCGGCTGGGGACGCCCCGGCCCCCCGGCGCCCGCGCCGCCCACCGCCGCGGCGCCCGCCTCCCTCGAGTACATCGAGCAGATGGCCCTCGCGATCGCCCACATGGCCCACCAGCAGCGCGCGTTCGAGCGGGACCTGACCGGCGTGCGCGACCACGTGCAGGTTCTCGACGGCCGCCTGGACCGCGCCGCCGCCGTCGTCGGTGGCCTGCTGCGCGACGTGAAGGCGATGCAAGCCGTGCTCACTCCCGGCAACGTGATTACCCCGGCGCAGGCCGCCGAGATCTCGCAGCACATCAAAGCCCTGGCCGAGACCCTGACGCACCGGGACCCTGCGAAGAACCACTACCAGGGTCTCTTCGGTGAGCTCTATCGCCGCTTTCGCGTGCCCTCGTATCGCGAGATCACCACGGACCAATTCCCCACGGTCATGGAGTGGCTGCGCGACTTCCAACGGACGCTGGACGAGGGAGGTGCGCCCCCGGCGTAGGTGGCCGCCGTCGGGGGAGGCGATCGATGGACGGCCCCGCGCGCGAGGCCGCGCCGCGTCCGTCCGCGCTGCGCTCCGCCCGGCGCCACTGCCCTCATGACCGGTGGCTCTGTCCGTTCTCCGCTCCCTCATCATCGCTCTCGCTCCGTCTCCTCGAATAGCCGTGGCTGCAAGCGCGCGCGGGCGCAGGCCTCCAGCGCGGCCGGGTTGCGCCACACGCTCTCGATCCGGCGCAGGCCCACCCGCTGCCGCGCCGCGCTGATCGGCACGTCGATGTCCGTCCGCTCCCAGCCGGCCTCCTCCAGCGGGCCGTGTACCGCCGCATGGCGATACCCGCTCAGGACGACCAGGGCCGGCGAGGCCAGCAGCGCCGCCGTCAACGCATGGTGATCCTCCATCGTCATCTCGTGCGCGTATTTCTTGTCGCCCCGCCGCGTCTCCCACACGTACGGCGGATCCATGTACACAAGCGCGCCGGCGTGCCCGTACGCGGCCAAGATGCGCTGCCAGTCCCCGCGCTCGATCTGCACCCCTTGCAGCCGCTGGTGAATCTCCGGCAGCCGCTCCACGACGCCCAGGTACTTGCGCACCGCGCTGGACACGCGCGTCCCGTTGGCGTTGCTGGCATTGTACCCCCAACTTCCCACAGCCCGCGCCGCCCCGCTGGCCGCCGTCCCCGTGGCGGCCGTCCCCGCCCCGACGCTATAGCGCCAGCCGGTGCGCGTTGCCTCCCCCGCCCCGGCGCCCGTCGCGCCCCCGAACGCTTGCCGCACGCTCACGAACCACGCCCAGGCCCGCGCCACCGGGTCCTCGGCGTCGTGGCACGCCCGCCGGCAGTCCTCGAACTCCTCGCGCGCGTAGGGCGTCAGCTCGGCGAGCAGCCGGAACCGCTCAAAGGCGGCCGGGTCGCGCAGCACCCGGTAGAACTGCACGACGTCGCCGGCGAGATCATTGAGGGTCTCCAGCGGCGCACGCGGTTTCCACCAGAACACGGCTGCTGCTCCGGCACAGGGCTCCACGTAGCACTCGTGCGGCGGCAGCAAGGGCACGATGTGCCGCGCCAGGTGGCCCTTGCCCCCGAACCACGTCACCGGGCTGCGCAGGGGCCGGTGCGCTGCGTCACCGGCACCGTGCTCCCGGCTGTCCCCGTCGCGCATACCGATCGCCGGCGTCGCGCGCTGCTGAGAGGCGGTCATGGGGCGCCCCTCCCCGCGACGGCCGGAGACCCTGCCCACGCCACGCCCACCCGGCGCGCGCGCTCCGCTGGCCGGCAGCGGCAGGGCGCGGCACGACACAACGGACAGCCCCCCACCAGGTGTGACCTGTCCCCCGCAGGGGGGCGATCACCGTCTGACGCTCGTCCCGCAGAACCCAGGGGACGGGCCGCGGTAACCGCGGCAACGAGGGAGGAGACCGGGACCCCCGACGTCCCCGTCGGCGGGGACATCTCCCGTTCCGCGCTAGCGTACACGATGCGCACGTCGGCGTGGCCCGTCCGCTCCAGCGCCTGCTGGACCCGCCCGCGTAGCTTGTGTGCTAACCAGTCCGCGTGGAACGACGACGGCACCGCCACCCGCAGCACGTCCCCCTCCAGCGCGAGGGGGCACGCCGGGGCAAACCACACGGCGTAGTTCTCGGGCGTCAGCACCTCCCGCACCTCACCCAGCACCTCCCGCCACAGCGCCGTGGCCGCGTTGTCCGCCGGCGGATCGTCCCCGGCGACAGCGGCCGTGGCAACCACGCCGGGCGCACAGGGACCCGACAACGCGGGCTGGACCAGCGCGCCCGCGCTGGTCGCACCCGGTCCCGGCCCGGCCCCGAACAGCGGTGGGTCAGGTCGCCCGACGCCGCTGGCCAGGGGCGCGTCGGGCGTGTCGACGAGGTCCCGCAGCGTGGCGAGCAGGTAGGGCATGCGCACGATCTCCCCATCTCGGCCCCGCTTGGTGATTGTCGTCGTCTGTGACCGCGCAATCGCCGCTGCCTCGTCCAGCAGCGGCAGCAGGTCCGCGTCAGCCAGGCCGGCCGCGCGCTGCATGTTCGCCACGCGTGTCCGGCTAGCTTGCGGGGCGTCGTCGCCGAACTCGACCGAGAGGTCGGCCACCGCCGCGGCGACCGGCGATAGGCTGTCCCCTGTCGTAGCCATGGAGGTCAGACCTCCTGTTGATATGGTCGAATCGGTCGAGTCGAGAGCGGCAGTGGGGTGTGTGGCCCCCTTTCGTTTCGAGAGAACTGTTTGTTGTTTCGTGTTTGTTGTCTCGACTGTTTGTTGTGGGTACGATCTGCGCACTACCGGTGGTACGATCCGCGCACTACCGGTGGTTCGATTGGCGCACCACCCTGGTGCGGTTGGCGCACCACCCTCTCCCGCGGCCTCGCTGGGGGGGCTTGCGGGGGCGTCGCGCTCGTCGGCGACGACGAACCACAGGGCATAGCGCGTGGTGGCCTGGTCGCCGGCGGCGGTCTGCGTCTTCACGCTGCGGATCAGGCCCCGCTCCTCCAGCCGGCGCAGGGCGGCTGCTAGCGTGCTCCGGCTCTTGATGCCGCAGCCGCGGTCGAGCACCTTGCCCTCGCGCGTCACGATCCCGTGCAGGAATTGCGTGTAGCTGATGCTGTCCGCGTCTTTCTTGAAGCCCAGGGTGCGGCGCACCACGTAGAGCAGCGCGAGCAACTCGGCGTGGGAGAGGACGTGGACCCACTCCTCGAAGATCTCGTCGGGGGTGGCAGTGGTGGTCGGTCGGGCGAAGGGCATCACGCACCTCCCGTCGCGCCGTGGCGCGGGGAGCGCAGCGCCCGCAGCCGCCAGTAGCGGTATTCGTCCCACTCGCGGGGAGAGGTCTCCTCCAGGCCGCGCCGGCGCCGCTCCTCGCAGCGCACCTGCAGACGGGTGTCGTCGACGCGGCCGGTGAGGGCCGCGCGTGCCCGTGTGAGGAGGTCGTCGAGGGCCTCGTCGCAGCCCAGGGCGGCGGCGACGCGCGCGCGGCTGTGCAGGATGGTGCTGTGATCGCGGTTGCCCAGCGCCGTGGCGGTGGCCACGCACGTCAGGCGCGCATCCTCCATCAGCAGGTAGGCGCACAGGTGGCGCGCCCGGGCGACGTCGGCCGCACGGCTCGGGCCGAGGATGGCGTCGGGCGTGACCGTGGCCGCAGGATAGGCGTCGCGATAGGCGCGCACGACGGCCGCGATGACCTTGTGCGCCCCCGGAAAGGGGGGGATGTGCGCAGCACTTTGACAAGCGCGCGCGTCATTGCTATGCTCTGTGTAGGGCATAGGGGTGCTTTCGAGCATGAAAATACTCCTTGCAGGCCCGCAACCCGGTTCGGAGCGACCAACTCCTCGGGGCTGCGGCCTCCGTCTCGTGGCTCTGGTGGTTCCTTCTGAGTGGATTGACACCAGCGCCGGTCACTATTAAAACAGTCCAGGCGGGTAAGGGGCTCACCGGTTAACGGCCGGTGGGCCTCTTATCTTTGCGGTCGCTGCGGCCGCGTATCGTGCTACATAGCGCACTCCTTCATGATGGGCATTGTAGCCCTGTGCTGGCTGTTAAGTCCATCCGCGCGAGCATCTGGGGGCGCCCGCATCGCTGGCCAGCACTTTCTGGCCGTGCCGACCAGGCTAGACTGAAGCTGCGACGCGCTGCTACACGGGTGTGGTCCTGCCGACCCTGCTATTCAAGGAGAGAGCTGCCATGATTGTCCACCTGCTACGACGCCTGTCCACCACCGGTCATGCCATCGCACACGCCCTCCTGCGGCGGATCCGCACCGTCACCAAACCCGCTCCCGCTCCCCTCGTCGCCGGCACCGTGGCCGATGTATGGCGGAGTAAACCAGAGCTCATCGCCGAGAACGCCCTCCTCCGCCAGCAGTTGATCATCCTCCAGCGCAGTGTCAAGCGCCCCCGCTGCACAGCCACCGACCGTGCGCTCCTGGTGCTGTTCACCAGCCGCCTACGCACCTGGCGCCACGCCCTGCTCATCGTCCAGCCGCAGACTGTCTTGCGCTGGCATCGGGAGCTGTTTCGCCGCTTCTGGCGCCGCACATCCCAGCCCACGGCACCAGCGCACCGGCCTCCTCTGGCACCTGAGATGATTGCCCTCATCCACCAGATGGCGGCGTCCAACCGGCTCTGGGGTGCGGAGCGAATCCGGGGTGAACTCCTTAAGTTGGACATCCACGTGGCCAAGTGGACGATTCAGAAATACCTGCGCGGAGCGCGCCCTCCGCACTCTGGGCAAACCTGGGCGGCCTTCCTGCACAATCACACACAGGATATCTGGGCCGCAGACTTCCTGCCCATCACCGACCTGCTCTTTCGCCCCCTCTACGCGTTCTTTGTGATCGAGCTGGCCACGCGCCGGGTGGTGCACGTGGGCGTCACCCGCCACCCCAGCGATACCTGGGTCGCTCAGCAACTCCGCGAAGCGACCCCCTTCGGCCACCACCCCAAGCATCTCATCACCGACAACGACAGCAAGTACGGGCCCGTCTTCGCCCAAGTCGCGACAGCAACAGGTATTGACCACGTGCGCACCGCGTACCGCGCCCCGCTGATGAATGCGCTCTGCGAAAGGTTCCTTGGGAGTGTACGCCGGGAATGTTTGGACCACGTGCTTGTCCTGGGTGAGCAGCAGCTACGGCGTCTTCTCCGGGAGTATGTGAGTTACTTTAACGTCGAGCGACCGCACCAAGGGCTGCGCCAGCGGATGCCCACTGCGCCGGTAGACCAGAGGGTGGGTTCCGGGCGCGTCTACGCCGCCCCAATTCTGGGCGGTCTACATCATACCTACCATCGCGCAGCGTGACGACGCACGGACGGACTTAACAGCCAGCACAGGCGCCGCTTTGCGCTGGAGCATGGTGTTCGCGGGGCATGCCTCCTCGCAGGACCGCGAGGGCACCATCGCGGCGATGGAACGGTCTGCCGGCGACCCGGGCTGGAAGGGGGATGGCCCGGCGCTCACCGGCGAACGGAGGCATGACAAGGGAGCCGGCCGCAACGAGTGATTAGTGGCTAATAGCCGACGGCGGGCGGAGACTGGGGACGCGGTCAAGCGCGGCGCGTTGCCGTGACACGCGCAGCTAGCTGCGCGTATTGCTACATGATCGGCGACCACGGCAGCATCATTCCCACGCTGCCTCGACGTTGGCCGCGGATTCCGATTCGAGCCACTCGATCGGGCTCCTCGGAAAGCCTGCCACGACCTGGGGCCAGATGGCCAGCGCGGCTCGGTTGGCGATCGTGATACGCTCCAGGATATCCTCACCCTCGGGCGTGAGCGAAACGAGGGCGCGCCGGCGGTCGGCGGAATCCTGGACACGATGGAGGAGGGACGGCTTCGCGCCGCGACGAATGGCGCGCTCGATCAGCAACGAGGCGCTGTGGTGACGCACCTGCAGGTACTCGGCGACCTCGCCGATAGTCACCGCGGGGTACGAGGGGTGGCCGCGCACGGCCAGCAGGAGCAGGTGTTGCTGCGGGGTGACGCCGGCCGTGCGCGCGTTGTCCGCCGACACATGCAGGAAGCGGCTCAGCGCGTAGCGGAAGTCGGCCTGATAACGGTAGTCGGCGTCAGTGAGCAACACGCGGCGACCCCTATCCGGGTTGGGTACGATCACCATTTCTCCCATCTCTCACCGACCCTGTTCGATTATCAGAGGGCAAGGGGTCTACCGCGGACTACGCCGGGACCCTTTTGAGAACGACCAGGATCAGCGCGGCGTGGAACGCGGCTGCGATAATCAGCAACGCCGGCAACCCATAGATGATCCACCGCGATAAGCAGTCATCTTCGTCATCGTGCCACCACTCGCGCCAATGCGGATCATCGGGCGGCGGGGGCGGCTCATCATCGCGATAGAACGCGGGCGGGATGTCGATGGTCTGCTTGACGGGTGTATCAATCACGGCGCGAAGCCTTTCGCTCGGAGCCAGTCGCGCGGGCGCCTATGCCTGTACGGTATGATTCTATATAGTCTAACACTGTCACCGCCGTCATCCCTACCCGACCGGACAGCAGCGCCCAGCGGGCAGGCAGCGTCGTGAGTGCGGGCGCCCGCGCTCCCCGTCCGTCTACGAGTCTCCCGTGGGGGCGGCCTGGCGGACGATATGGTCGGCCAGCAAGGGTATGTGTTCGTCGAGCCAGCCAGCCATCTCTCGCTCGTCCGTTAGAATCTGCTGGCAGACCTGGGCCGTCGCGGTGTCCTCGGTGTCCTCCGCCGCCGTCATCAGCGCCTGGTAGGTGGCGATCTCGAAGTTCTCCGCGGCATAGTCGGAGATGCTGTTCTTGAGCACGTCCTCCTCGTCAACGGCGCCGGCAAGGACGTTTTGCACTGGTGCCAGGAGGCCGGCCCAGCGGTCTTTGTGCGCGGAAGGGCGGCTGCCAAGCGCCGTGACGCGGTCCGCGATAAGCTCGGCGTGGCGGCGGGTCTGAGCGAGGTGCGCGGCGATTTTGCGCTGAACGTGAGGAAAGTCTTTGGCCGCTTTGGCGTGCCGCTCCAGCACGTGGACGAGCGCGTTTTCAACGCTGTAGGCGTCGTTCAACCAGGTCAACACGATGTCATGATCGGCCATGGCCGGCCCTCCCTCTCTGTCCAGGTCCATCCCCGGCGCGCGCATTTGCGTCACGCTATGATATATTATAGCAGTGAGCCGAGCCGAGGTAGCGTGACGGATAACCGATTGGACAAAGTGAAGGCGTTGGTGTAACACGGTAGAGTAGATAACGGCGTCCCGCGACCGTTATCGCGGACCGACGATGCCCCATAGCATAGCACGTACCGGACAGCAACTGGCCCTGGTAGAGCGCGACACGGCGCTTGACCATACGATTGTGCGACTAGTGTGCGACGCGCGAGACAGCAGTGTCGTTGTGATGGGGGCAGCGTGTTAGACCACTCCGTGTTCAATCCCATGTCGCCGCAAGCGAATGCGATCTCAAACCTGTTCATCCTCACCATCATTATCTCCCTCCTGATCATCGTCGGTATCAGCGGCGTCCTGGTCTACTCGCTGATCCGCTATCGCGCCCGGCCCGGCCAGCAGGGGGAGCCGCCGCAGACGTTCGGGATCGTCAGGCTGGAGGTCGCCTGGACGATCATCCCGTTCATCGTGGTCACGGGCCTCTTCGGCGCCACGGTCAAAGCGATGATCGACTCCTCGCCAGGCCAGATCTCGCTCAATGGCGACGCCGCGCGCAACCCGAACCGCATGACGGTGATCGGCCACCAATGGTGGTGGGAAATACGCTATCCGTCCGGCGTCGTCACCGCCAACGTGGTGCACATCCCGGTGGGCCAGCGATGGGTCGTGGCGGTTGAATCGGCCGATGTCATCCACGACTTCTGGGCCACGCAACTGGGCCCCAAGATCGAGGCGGTGCCGGGACAAACCAACTATATCTGGCTGGAGGCGGATAAGCCCGCTGTGTACCATGGCGACTGCGCCGAGTTCTGCGGCGCGGGACACGCCTGGATGCTCTTCGACGTCGTCGCCGAGTCTCAGGCCCAGTTCAACGCCTGGCAGCGCCAGCAGTTGCGCCAGCCCGTGTCCCCACGGACCCTTCAACCGGCAGCGGGATACACGTCGAGCGAGGTGCGAGCCGGGGCCAGCCTCTTCACATATTACGCGTGCGCGAGCTGTCACTACCTGCGGGGTGTCAATGGGACCGGTACGCAACCGAGCGTCGATTATGCCCCCAACCTGACGCATATCGGCAGCCGCTCCCTCCTCGCGGCCGGGGCGGTCAGCAACACGCCTGCCCATATGGAGCAATGGCTACTCAACCCGGATACGGTCAAGCCCGGCGTCCACATGCCAAACTTCCAGTTGAGCGAGGCGCAAGCCCGCGACCTGAGCGCCTACCTGGAGAGCTTACGATGAGTGTGATCAACCCGTCCGCCCAGCCCCTCGTCCCCGACGTCGACGAGCCCCTGCCGTCGCTCAAGTACACCAACGGCGTGCTGGCCTGGCTCTCCACGGTCGACCATAAGCAGATTGGCGTGATGTACCTGTGCGTGACCTTTTTCTTTTTCGTCGTCGGGGGCATCGAAGCGCTGCTGATCCGCCTGCAGCTCGCCTCGCCTGATAACCACGCCCTCACGCCGCAGGCCTACAACCAGATTTTTACCATGCATGGGGTCACGATGATCTTCCTCGTGGTGATGCCCATGTTGATCGGCTTCTCGACCTATTTTGCGCCGCTGCAGATCGGGGCCAACGACATGGCCTTCCCGCGCCTCAACGCGGTCTCCTTCTGGCTGTTCACGTTCGGCGGCATCCTGCTCTACTACAGCTTCCTGGCCAACGGCGCGCCCGATGCGGGCTGGTACGCCTTTGCCCCGCTGTCGACCCAGTTCACCTACACCGCCAACTCCGGCATGGACTACTATGCCATCGCGCTGATCGTCACTGGCATCGGCACCATCGGCGCTGGCATCAACCTGATGGTGACCATCCTGACCATGCGCGCGCCGGGCATGACGCTGCGCCGGCTGCCGCTCTTTACCTGGATGACCCTGCTCAACGGCATCCTACTGCTGCTGGCCATCCCCTCGCTCAACGCCAGCCTGGTGATGATGCTGTTCGACCGGCTGCTGGACGGCAACTTCTTCGCCGTCGCCCGCGGCGGCCAGCCGCTGCTGTGGCAGCACGCCTTCTGGTCGTTCGGGCACCCCGAGGTCTACATCATGATCATCCCGGCCTGGGGCATGATCTCGGAGGTCATCCCCGTCTTCTCGCGCAAGCCGATCTTTGGCTACCAGTTCGTGGCCGGGGCCACGGGAGGCATCGTCCTGTTAAGCCTCCTGGTGTGGGGCCACCATATGTTCGCGGCCGGCATGGGCAATACGCTCAACATGGCCTTCAGCGTGGGCAGCTTCCTGATCGCCGTGCCGACGGGCATCAAGATCTTCAACTGGACCGCGACCACGATCGGCGGCCAGATCCGCTTCACCACGTCGATGCTCTTCGCGCTAGCCTTTATCCCCCAGTTCGTCATCGGCGGCGTCACCGGCGTGATGTTCGCGGCCTTCCCCATCGATTGGGAGGTCACGGCGAGCTACTTCCTGGTGGCGCATTTTCACTACGTGCTGTTCGGCGGCACGGTCTTTGCCGTGGCCTCCGGTACCTACTATTGGTTCCCCAAGATCACCGGCAAGCTGCTCAACGAGCGGCTGGGCAAGGTCAACTTCTGGCTGATGTTCATCGGCTTCAACATGGCCTTCATGGTGCAGCACATCCTGGGCTTGATCGGCATGCCGCGCCGCATCTATAGCTACCACAACTATCCGTGGTGGGGCCCGCTGAACCTCATCTCGTCGATCGGCGCAGCGATCCTGGCGCTGGGCGTGCTGGCGTTCGCCATCAACATCGTCTATAGCCTGCGCAAGGGCGAAGAGGCCGGTCCCAACCCCTGGGAAGCCTGGACGCTGGAGTGGGCCACGCCCTCGCCGCCGCCGGTGCCCAGCTTCGAGGACGTGCCGCCAGTGCGCAGCCGGCGTCCGCTGTGGGACCTGGCGCACCCCGAGAACCCCGACTGGAAAAAGCGGCGCGCGACGGAGGGCATCTAAACCATGGCGAACAAGTATCGCGTGGGCATGCTGCTCTTTATCGCCTCGGAGGCGGTCTTCTTTACCGTGCTGATCCTGGCGTATGTGTTCTACCGCGACTCTCCCGCCAACGCGGGCGGCCCCAGCGCCTTTAACGCGCTGGACGTGGGGCGGACGGGCATCTTCACGGCCTGCCTGTACACCAGCAGTCTCACCATCATCCTGTCCGAGCGCAGCCACAAAAGAGGCCGGGACATCATGATGAAGCTCTGGCTGCTGCTCACCATCGGGCTGGGCGCGACGTTCCTGTACGGCGAGGCGTCCGAGTATCTGGACCTGACCAGCCGCCTGGGCATGACCCCGCACCGCGATATCTTTAGCACGACGTTCTATGCGCTGACGGGCTTCCACGGGTTCCACGTCTTGATCGGGCTGCTGCTGCTCACGATGCTGTTCGTCCTGGTGATGGGCGGCAACTTCCGCGACGGCGCCCGTTCCTCGGCCTACAATACGGTGGCCCTGTACTGGCACTTCGTCGACGCGGTGTGGGTCGTGATTTTCCCCACCGTCTACCTGTGGTCGCTAGCCGGAAAAACAGCGGCCCACGCCTTACATTGATACTGGCTCACGGATCGGACGACGCGCACGCGCGCCGGCGCGCGGATCGACGATTCAGCAACAACGGGAGAAACGGGCACGACACGATGACAACCCAACAGGTCATATTCGGCGCCTGGGACTGGGAGCCCTCGGTGCTCATCGGTTGCGCGGCGCTGCTGGTGGGCTACTGGGTCGAGGTCCGTCCCGTCGCAACGCGGGCGACACGGCGGGCAACTCTTTTTATGACGGGCGTCGCGCTGCTGCTGCTGGCGTTGATCTCGCCGATCGACGTGCTCGGCGACCGGTATCTCTTCAGCGCGCACATGTTCCAGCATCTCCTGCTGGTGCTGGCCGTCCCGCCGTTGCTGCTGTTGGGTATCCCGGCGCGGGCTTTTGAACGGCTGGTGCGGTGGACGCCGGCGGATCGGGTCGAGCGCGCGCTGGGACGGCCGCTGCTGGCCTGGGCGCTGGGGATGGGCACGCTGTGGGTCTGGCACGTCCCTGCTCTGTATGACTTGGCGCTACGCTCTCAGGGCGTCCACATCCTGCAGCACCTCTGCTTTCTGGTGTCGGCGACGATTTTCTGGTGGCCGGTCATCGCACCCCTGCCGGGACGCAAACGCCTCCCGTCGCTTGGCGCCGTGGCCTATCTGATCGCGGCGGGTCTGGCCAGCAGCTTGCTGGGGATCATTATCACCCTGGCGCCGCTGGGCCTGTATCCGGCCTATCTGCATCCGGTGGACCGGTTGGGTCTCTTGCCGCTCATCCGCGGCCGAGGGCAGGGGCAGTGGAACTTCTCGGCGTTGGCCGATCAGCAAACGGGCGGGCTCCTGATGTGGACCCTGAGCAGCCCCGTCTATCTGCTGGCCTCGTCCATCGCGCTGGCGCGATGGTACCGCGAGGCCGAGCAGGACGAGGAGATCGAGGTCCCCCTGGCTCAGGAGACGCCGCGCATGGCGGCAACTCCTGGTCGCGGTGGCGGCGGCTAGGGCCAGGGGAGATGGTGGCGCCGGACAACGCGTTGAAACGTAGGAATGGAGAGGATGAGTAGGCCGTATGTGGAGAGTGTTGATCAGCCTTATCACCGCGCTAGGCGCGGCCGTCGCCGCGCGCGTGTATCGCGACGATCCGACGCGCGTCGCGATCACGACCGGGAGCACGGTCAGGAGCGGCGAGGCGGCCACGGCCGTAGATGCGGCGCCGGAGCGCGACACTGACGCGGCGCCGCGTCCTGGTTGGAGCCGTCCCAAGCCGGAGATTATCCCGCGCTCGACCTACTGGCCGATCTTGTTTGCCGGTGGTCTCGCCTTTATGCTCTGGGGTACAATCAGCGACATCTGGATCTTCGGCGCCGGCCTGATCCTTTTCGTGATATCCATGATCGGCTGGGTGAACGATCTGCTCAATGAGTAGCCCTCAGCCGGAGCCGGCGCGTTGACGTTGATTCTTTTGACACCGGGCGGAGGCCATCGTTATGAAAGACGTGATCGGGCGCGAGGCGCGCGACGTTGCGCGGGGCGCGCGAGAGTTCAAACAGGAAGAACCGTACTCGCCGGAGCGGCGCAAATTCCTGGTCCTGGTCATCCTGGGCTGCGGCGGTCTGATCTCGGCGATCGTGGGGCTGCCCGTCCTCGGGGTGTTGCTGCAACCGCTGTTGCAGCCACCAGACGAGGTGTGGCGCGTCGTGGGCAAGGTCGACGACTTTGCAGTCAGCAGCACGACGCAGGTTGTGTTCCAGAATGCGTCTCAGCATCCCTGGGGCGGCGACGCCAGCAAGGAGACGGCGTGGCTGCGCCGCGTCAGCCCGACCACCTTTATTGCCTTCTCCGAGTATTGCCAGCACCTGGGCTGCCCCGTCCGCTGGACCCCCGAGGCCCAGTTGTTCTACTGTCCCTGCCACGGCGGGGTCTATTACGCCAATGGTGAGGTCGCGGCGGGGCCGCCGCCGCGCGCCTTGCAGCAGTACCAGACACGCATCCGAGACGGGTACGTGGAGTTAAAGACGGCTCCAATTCCGTTCGCCTACTAATCGCCAACGTCATGACCGGCGACGTGACGGGTGGTGGGCCGCTTGTTCTGGTCGTCACACACTATCATCCAGGAACCGGGACCTGGACAACTGAGGGGGCAGGGTAGAGGGCAGCATGGGCATGATAAAGCGCGCGTACGAGGCCTTTGAGGACCGTACCGGCCTGATTTCGATCACCAGGCAGATAATGACGCATCCCGTCCCGCCCGCCTCGGGCTGGAGCGGGTGGATGTATGTCTTTGGCGCCGCCACGTTAGTCTCCTTCATCGTAGCGGTCGTCAGCGGTATTCCCCTGGCCTCGCAGTACGTCGACTCAACTGGTGGGGCCTACCAGAGCCTGCAGTGGATCACTAGCGGCGCCGTACTGGGCAATCAGATACGCGGCATCCACTTCTATAGCTCGATGATGATGCTGATTTTCATCGGCATCCATGTACTGCGCGTCTTCCTCACCGGGGCCTTCAAGTATCCGCGTGAGATCAACTGGCTCTCGGGCGTGGTGCTGCTGATCCTCACGTTGGGCATTGTCTTCACGGGCCAGATCCTGCGCTGGGACCAGAACGGCATCTGGACCATCCTGATCATCGCGGCGCAGGCGGCGCGTTTCCCCCTTATCGGCAACTGGTTGGCGTCCTTCCTGATCGGCGGCAACTCGATCAACGCGACTACTCTGAGCCGGTTCTACGCCATCCACGTCTTCATTTTGCCGGGCCTCCTCTTTGCCGTCATCGGGTTCCACCTCTTTATGGTGCTGAAGGTTGGCATCTCCGAGAACCCGGCGCTGGGGCACGCGGTCGATCCCAAGACCTATCGTCGGTGGTACGAGGACATGCTCAAGCGCGTGGGCGTGCCCTACTTCCCCGACGGGCTGTGGCGCGAAGTGGTGTTTGCCACCGGCGTCGTCGTGGCCGTGCTGGCCCTCACGCTCACGGTCGGAGCCCCGGCGTTGGTGACGGCGCCCGATCCGTCCAACGTCATCGCCGAGCCGCGTCCCGATTGGTACTTCCTGTGGTACTTCGCGGCGCTGGCTCTACTACCAAAGGACATGGAAGACACGGCCATGATCCTGTTTCCGGCGCTGTTCTTCCTGGCCATGTTCGCTCTGCCCCTGGTATTCAACAGGGGCGAACGCAACCCGTTGCGGCGTCCCTGGGCCGCGTTCGTCGCTGTGATGTGCGTGCTGATGATCGCAATCATGACGATCTCGGGGGACGTGGCGGGATGGTCGCCGCGCTTCAATGCCACGGTGCTGCCGTCGAATCTTATCGGCGCCCCCTCGAACTCGCAGATCGCGCGGGGCGCTCAGTTGTGGCACTCCGCGACGTGCGAATATTGTCACCAGATCGACGGCCACGGCGGCATCCGCGGTCCCGACCTCTCGGCCGTGGGCAGCCGCCTGACCCCCTCCGACATCACGATCCGTATCCTCAATGGCGGCGAGAACATGCCGGCCTTCGCGCCTATCCTCCGGCCGGCAGACGTCAACGACCTCGTCGCCTTTTTGTCGTCGCGCGATGGCTACCATGGCAAGTTCGCGTCCGGCGCCGGCCAGACCGGGACGCATGCCACCGGCGTCGTGGCCGCGCAGGTCCGACGCGCGGCCGTCAGGAACGGGTCCAGGGGCAGGCGCGGGGCCAGGCCGAAGTAGGGGAAAGGGTGAGCCATGCGACAGATCGACCTTTTACGGAGTTGGCTGGCCGACGCCTATGGCGCCGAGAGCGCACTGATCGACGTCATGGAGACCCAGCTCGCCGACCTCACGGGCCAGCACGAGATGGAGGACCGGGTCCAGGAGTACCTGCAGCAGCTTCACCGGCACGCCAACATGCTACAAGACTGCGTGATGCGTTTGGGGGGTGAGACATCCTCGCTTAACAAAGGCGGGTTGCCGACCTTCCTGAACAGCATGAAGGACCTGTGGGCCAGTCCCGTCAGCAGCACACTGGTCAAGAACGACATCGTCGACGTCGCGGCCGTCCACTACGAGATCGCGCTGCTGAACGCGCTTGCCGCGGTAGCGCGCGGCAGCGGCGACGAGGAGACCCTGCGCGTCTGCCAGCAGATCCTCGGCGAGAAGCAAGAGATGGCGCGCTGGTTCGAGGACTACGCGCCCACCCTCGTGCATCAACTGACTCGCACGCTAGGTGGAGGAGAAGATAGCGCGGAGGATCAGAGTCACAAGGTCGACGCCGCCGGGACGCTCCAAAAGCGGCGCCTGTATGCCGTCGTCGACGACGACAAGACGGCGCGCGAGGCCGAGCGAGCGATCAAGGACCAGGGCGTCGACGTGGAGCGGCTGGAAGGGCGGTCGGCGGCAGCCGCGTTGAGCCAGGAGGCGCAGGGACCCGGCAGCCTGCTGCAGAAGAGCGTGCGCTTCATAAAGGGCGCCGCGGGCGAGACGCAGCAGGCCGAGCACTACGCCACGCACGTCGAGAACGGACGCATCGTGCTGTCGATGCCCAGCCCGGATCGCGCCGCCGCGGACAAGCTGATCGCTATTGTCAAAGAACACGGCGGCTACGACTTGGCGTACTTCAGCGATACGACTATGGAAAGCATTGAGTAGATGGCTATGAATGCGACAACGACAACGACCCTTGCCGCGATAGCGGCTCTGACGCTGGCCAGTTCGGCCCTGGCCACCGCGCCGCGCCACGGTCACGCCGCGACGCGCGCCAGTACGGCGGCCGAGGCGCGCTATGGGGCGGCGCTGCTCTTACCGCGCAACAGCAAGAGCAGCGCGACGGGCGCTCTGGTCATCACGCCGGACATCACCGGCTTGCGGCTGGGGCTCTCCGTGGCCCATCTGCGGCCCCGGACGACCTATAATGCCCTGATCTACGCTGGCGCGTGCGGCCCTGGCGCGCCTGGCACAGCGCACTATATCCTGCCCGATCTGACGACGGATAGTCGCGGCAACGCCCTGCTGGCAACCAAGCTCAGCGCGTCGAGTGTCGTCCGAGATTGGTCCATCGACGTGCCGCTCAAGCAAATGGATGAGACCAAGACGCCTGGTCCCGGCGTGATATGCGGCGCCATCTATCAGGCCGGCGTCGAGGTTGATCTGCGGCCACCCGAGGCCAGTGGGGCCGCGGACCCCAACCATGCCCTCGTCACGCGACACATTACTCCGCAGGGGACGGTGGATATGTCCAGAACGCTGGGCACGGAGGTCGCCGTCTACGCCGAGACGCTGGCCCCACGGACAGCGTACACGGTCGGTGTCATCGGCAGCCATTGCGGCGGTCCCAGCGCACTCAAATATCGTTTATCCGCCATGCAGTCGAATGACAGTGGCCAGGCGGTTAGCGTGACCTACCTCTCCGGCTCGCTCTCACAGACGGACCTGTCCATCAATGTTCAGGACGCGCGCGGACATGTAGCGATATGCGGCAATCTCCCTGGCTACGGGTTGACGCAGCCTGCATACGGACCATAGGGCATGGCCACGGCGCCCGCCTTTGTTCCCCTTGCTATGGCGCGCCGCCGGTACGGCCGGCGCGCGCTTGGCCTGAGCATCCTGGCGCTGGCGTTGGTCGCACTGGTCCTGGTCGCGCAGTCGCCGCCGTCGTTGCGTCGTGGCAGCGTCGCGCTGGCCTTGATCCTCGTCGTCATATACATCGGCGTGGGCGCGTTGAGCTTGCTGTGGACGTGGATGTTCGTGTGGCCCACCCAGGGCCGCGGGCTCGAGGGCGCCAAGCGCCTGCCGGTGGGGGCCGCGCTCACTCCCGGTCCCGGTCGTGATCCGTCCGCGCCGTTCGTCGTGCTCGTCGTGGGCGGCCTGCTCGTCGGTCTATTGCTGTGGGGCGTCCTCAACACGGTGGGGCTGATCGGCGCACCTATGCTCTGGATCGTCGCAGGCACGATCAATCTAGAGGTGGCGCGGCGGGTGCGGCGCGTCGAGCGCGCGGATGGTGTGGTTTATTACGAAACGCCCGTTATGTTCCCCTTCACAGGTGGCCAGCGCCTGTTCGTCCACCCGACGACGGGCGCTGGCGGCAGGTGGGCAACGGTCGCCGAGCAGCGCGCTACGCGCAGTGGCCGCACACCCGCGACGACCGGTCGACCACGGCGGGGGTAGCGTGTACCTGTGGGTTAGCGCCGGCAACTGGCAACTGGCAACTGAGAAAGGATCATACGTTATGGGATACGAAGCGACGCGCGAAACGATCATGGCTTATACGCGCGGTGGGCACGAAACGCACGGGCACGACCGGGACATGCTCGCCGACGATGCCGTCTTCACGCTGATGAGCACGGGCAAAACGTTCCAGGGGCGCGCGGAGGTCGAGGTGCTGCTCGATCTGTTCTATCGCCAGGCGTTCGAGGCGCGTGACGAGATACAGACCGTCATCATCGACGAGGATCACGCCGTCGTCGAGGCACTCTTCGCCGCCAAGCACATCGGTGAGTTCGACGGCGTCGCGGCGACGGGTAAGCAAGCCGTCGTGCCGTATTGCGCCGTCTACACCGTCGAGGGCGCCAAAATCAGCAGCGGGCACCTCTACCTGGATGTCGATCTGCTGCGCGATCAACTCGTCTCAGCAAAGCAAAGCGCGTTGAAACCGGAACGTAAAGCCTCGACGACACACTAGTGGAAGAAGTGCAGCGTGTTGTCGACCCAGAAAAAGACGACGATGCCGATAACGCCGATGCTGAGGAGCAGCACGAGCGACCACTTCAAAACGGTCCCTATCTCCTCCGATGCGGTCCTATGATCCTCGCTCAGCCGACTCATGCGCACCTCCTCCTATCATCCCTCACGTCCGCTACCGTCAACATGCTCGCCCGTCACGGTGTACAGTGTGTCGCCAAACGGCGGTGATCCCAGGGAGTCATGGGCTGACCGAAAGCCGACGATGCCACGGCAAGCGGCCGGGCGAACAGTTCATCTAGATAGTATCACCGGGAGTAAGACGAAGGAAGTCACGGCAAGCGGCGCTTTACCTGCAGCTGGGCTGTCGCCGCCGCCTTCGCGCAGGCATTCGGTCTGCAAGTCACCGTCGTGACCGAGGGCAACTGGGTCGCGGAGTTGATGGCCGGCTCACGCGCCGAGCATGGTGCGGCAGACACTGGCGGGAGGCAGATGGTGTCGAGATAGGCCTCTTCGGTCGTCTCGAGATCCCCCACGGCCGCCGCTTCGAGGGCCTGGCCGGACGCCTCGCCACGATTCGCTTGACACATATTTGCACTCCCCCGTGAGACGCTGTATCGTAGTAGCACAACGCTGCGTCGCGTCAGTGTGATGGAGCACGACGAGATGAGACACGGTAGGGCAGGTGTGTCGTGGACATTCAGGCACGGCTGACGGCGATGGAAGAGTGGCTCGATCTGCGCACGCGCTGCCCCTGGCCCGAGCAGCAGCGGTACGAGATCCTGCGCTCCGTCGTCCTGTTCGGCCACTCGCCCGCCGAGCGTGCCCTGGAGACCGGCGTCCCGCGCGCCAGCTTGTATCGACGGATCAAGCGATTCAAGGACCTCGGCATGGTCAGCCTGTTCACCGATATCGAGGCCGACGACCGTCCGTCGCGGCCGAGCTTGCCGCCGGACATGCGCCAGTTCATCGTCGACCTCAAGGCCGAGCACCCGCCCTTCCGCCCCAACGAGATCGCCACGATCTGCGAGCTGAGGTTCGGACGTCGCCCCAGCCCGCACACCGTGCAGCGGGTCCTCGCCGATGGGCCATCGCCCTCCCGGACGCTGCGGCGCTACCCGCCCTACCACCAGATCGCCGATCCGGCGGATGCCCGCCACGCCGTGATCACCCTCCACTACGAGGGTTGGAACGCGAAAAGCATTGCCGCCTATCTCGGGACCAGCCGTCAGACCGTCCACACGATCCTGCGCCGGTGGGTCGAGGAGGGGCGGTTCGGTCTGGACGACAAGACGCCGGGACCGAAGCCCGGCGTCAGGAAGGCCGGATTCCGCGCGGTGGCAGCGATCAAGAATCTTCAGAAGAACGAGCTCCTGGGCGAGTTCCGGGTCAGCGCCGCCTTGAAGCAGATGGGCATTCAGGTTCCGGCACGGACGTGCGGGCGCATCATGGCCCACCACCGCGCCCTGTACGGACGTGGACAACACAAGAAGGAGCCCAAAGAGAAGAAGCCGATGCCCTTCGCGGCCAGCAGGCGTCACGAGATCTGGACGACCGATATCCGCTACCTGGACACGCCGCTCCTGGGCCAGCAGGCGTACTGCGTGACCATCCTGGACAACTTCAGCCGCGCGATCGTGGCCAGCATCGTGTCGCCAACGCAGGACCAGGCGGCGTACCTCAAGGTGCTGCGCGACGCCGTGCGCGACCATGGCAGTCCCGAGCGCCTCGTCAGCGACGGGGGTGGCGTGTTCAAATCGAACGCTGCCAAGGCCGTCTACGCCGCGTTGGGCATCGAGAAAGAGCAGATCGCCAAGCGCCAGCCGTGGATGAGCTACATCGAGGCGAATTTCGGGGTCCAGCGGCGGATGGCCGACTATGCCTTCGCCCAGGTCGTGTCGTGGCCCGCGCTGCGAGCGGTCCACGACCAGTGGGTGACGGACTTCAATTGGCAAGATCATTGGGCGCATCGGCAGCGGCAAGACGGCCGCCATGCGCCGGCCGAGGTCCTGGGCTTCGTCCACGGGCGCGTGTGGACCCGCGTCGAACTCGATCGCGCCTTCCGTTTCCGCTCCGGCCGTACCATCGACCGCCACGGGTATGTGCGCTACGCCAACTGGCGCCTCTACGGCGAACGCGCTCTCGTCGGGCAGCCGGCCGTCGTCTGGCGCTGCGGCGACAGCCTGCTCGTCGAGCACCAGGACGTGCCACTGGCGCAGTTCGCCGTCGACGTCGTGCCCGACACGCGCCTCATCCGCGCGGTCAAGGAGGCGCGCCTGTTCGAGACGGGCGTCGTGTCGCCCCAGCCCTTCCTCCCGCACTGCGAGGATGTCGAGTGGCGCTTGGCCCTGCGGGTGAGGCGGTATGCGCTGCGCAGAAAGCGGGTGGTGACGGGCAGGCAGGAGCGGCTGTTTCCTGTCGCTGTCGACGCGTCATAGCAGGGTCGCCGTACGTCAGGGAACCAGG
>JAABUZ0100002609.1_pt1 | contig 29374 bp, 24 predicted proteins | sample 5562091 | NCBI WGS metagenome assembly JAABUZ01 (sample SAMN12813069, study PRJNA571459) | rock metagenome | isolation source: Antarctica rocks | place: Antarctica: Victoria Land, Linnaeus Terrace sud | collected 2015-12-21
GCTCGAGGAGATCATTCGCTCGTTCAGGTCGGTGAGGCTGCTCGTGGTGTGCGTGGCCATGGGTGTGCTCCTCTGCGAAGGTCGTTTGCTCTGCTTGCAGATTAGCAAGCGGAATGGCTAACGGCAAGCGCCGCGAGGGACGGCTGGGGCCGATCGGGGTACACCTCGAGGCGCCGGCACCGACCCACTTCGGAGGAGACCCGCCATGACGCTCGCCGCGCTCGAGAACGTGACCTACGAGGAGGCGTGCGCCGAGCACTCCTGGAACGTGCCCGAGCGCTACAACATCGCGGAGGACGTGTGCGACAAGCACCCGCGCGAGAAGCTCGCGATGGTGTGGGAGGACTGGCAGGGCAACGAGCGCCGCGTCGACTGGGGTGAGCTCCAGGACCTCTCGAACCGCTTCGCCAACGTCCTACGCGCCCACGGGGTGGAGCGCGGCGACCGCGTCGCGATGCTCCTTCCCGCCACGCCCGAGACCGCCGCGGCGTTCTTCGGCACCTGGAAGGTGGGCGGGATCCTCCTCGCCATGTCGGTGCTCTACGGCGACGACGGCATCCGCCACCGCCTGCGCGACTCACAGGCCAAGGTGCTCGTCACCAACGCGGAGAACGCCAACCGTGTCGAGGCCTCCCTGGTCGACGAGATCCTCGTCCTCGACGACGAGCTCCTCGCCGCGGGGGAGCCGGAGTTCGAACGCGTCGAGACCTCCGCCGAGGACCCCGCCCAGCTCTACTACTCGAGCGGGACCACCGGCCTGGCCAAGGGCATCCTGCACGCCCATCGGTATCTCCTCGCCCACGAGGAGTTCTCCTACTGCCACGACGTGCAGGACGGAGAGCTCTTCCACGGGATGGGCGAGTGGGCGTGGGCCGCGGGCATCGCGCCGTTGCTCGGCCCGTGGCGCCTCGGGGCGGTGCAGATGGTCTTCGCGCGCAAGGGCGGCTTCGACCCCGAGCAGCAGCTCGCGGTGCTCGCCAAGCACGAGGTCTCGAACGTGTTCACGACTCCGACCGCGATGCGGGCGATGATGGGCGTCAAGGACGCGGGCAAGCGCTTCCCGCAGAAGTTCCGGATCGTGTGCTCGGCGGGGGAGCCGCTGAACCCGGAGGCGATCCGCTGGTTCCGCGAGCAGTACGGCCTCACGGTGCTCGACTACTACGGGCTGACCGAGTCCTACCCGCTGTGCGCGAACTTTCCGTTCATGGAGGTCCGCGAGGGTTCGATGGGCAAGCCGATGCCGGGGTGGGACGTGCAGATCCTCGACGAGGACGAGCGTCCGGTGGAGCGCGGCTCCCGGGGCGAGATCTGCCTGCGCGCCCGGTCGAACCCCCACTACCCGCTCGGCTACTGGAACAACGAGGAGGACGCGCGCGAGACCTTCGGCGGGGAGTGGTTCCATACCAAGGACGCCGCCCAGGAGGATGAGGAGGGCTACTACTGGTACGCGGGCCGCGCGGATGACGTGATCATCTCCGCCGGCTACCGGATCGGACCGTTCGAGGTCGAGTCGGCGTGCATCGAGCATCCGGCGGTGCGCGAGGCGGCGGCGGTCGCCTCACCCGATGAGAAGCGGGGGAGCGTCGTGAAGGCGTTCGTGGTGCTCGCCGAGGGCTACGAGCCGAGCGACGAGCTCGCGCAGGAGATCAAGACCTTCGTGCGCGAGCACCTCTCCGCCTACGCCTACCCGCGGCTGGTGGAGTTCGTCGACGACCTCCCCAAGACGCTGACCGGCAAGATCCGGCGGGTGGAGCTACGCGAGGAGGAGCGGGAGCGGGCCAGGGGCTGAGCCGCAGGGCTCAGGCGACGGTCACGGCGCCCGACCGCACGAGCTTCTCGAACGCCGAGAGCGTCTGCCCCACCACCTGGTCCATGTTGAGGTACTGGTAGCGGGCCAGCCGACCGACGAAGGTCACGTCCGGGCGCTCCGCGGCGAGGCCGGCATAGCGCTGGTACAGCGCACGGGCATCGTCGCTCGGGATGGGGTAGTACGGGTCGCCCTCGTTCCGCGGGTACTCGACCGCGAGCGTCGAGTGGCTATGGCGACCCTGACCCGTGAGGTGCCGAAACTCCGTGATGCGCGTGTACGGGACGTCTTCGCTCGGGTAGTTGATCGAGGCCACGGGCTGGATCGTGCCGCCATCGGGAGTGGGCTCGGTGCGCAGGTCCCATCCGAGCGACCGGTAGGGCAGCTTGCCGAAGCAATGGTCGAAGAACTCGTCGATCGGGCCGGTGAACACGACGTGGCCGTATTCGACCTCGGCGCGTACGTCCTCCCACTCGGTGCCGAGCCGGATCTCGATGTTGGGATGGTCGAGCATGCGGGCGAACATCGCCGTGTACCCGTCCGCCGGCATCGCCTGGTGCGAGTCGCCGAAGTAGCGGTCGTCGGTGTTCGTGCGGGTCGGGATCCGCCCGCAGACCGAGGCGTGGAGCTCGGAGGGGTCGCGTGCCCACTGCTTGCGCGTGTAGCCGCGGAAGAACTTCTCGTAGAGGTCGCGACCGACCTTGGCGACCACGACGTCCTCGCTGGTGCGGATGTGCTCGATCGGCTCGGCGCGCTCGGCGTAGAAGCGCTCCACCTCCTCGTCCGTGCGCAGGTCGAGGTCGTAGAGCTCGTTGAGCGTCGTCCGGTTGATCGGGAGCGGCACGAGCTTGCCCTCGACGCTGGCGATCACCCGGTGCTCGTAGGGCCACCAGTCGGTGAACTGCGAGAGGTAGTCGACGATGTGCGTCGCGTTGGCGTGGAAGAGGTGCGGTCCGTAGCGGTGGACGAGCACGCCGTGCTCGTCGTGCTCGTCGTAGGCGTTGCCGGCGATGTGCGGCCGGCGATCGGCGACGAGAACCCGCTGCCCGCACTGCGAGGCCAGGCGCTCGGCCATCACCGAGCCGGCGAAGCCGGCGCCGATCACCAGCGTGTCGAAGCGCTCGCTCACGGGAACGACGGCCCGGCCGTGGTCGGCGCGGAGGGAGAGATCAGGGCGAAGACCGGCTCGAGCACGCGGTCACTCTAGGCGCAACACCCGCCGCGGGCGTCAGCGTCCGGCTCACCCGACGGCGTCCTCCGGCACGAACTCGAGCACCGCGGGCTCGGCGGGATAGAACCGCTCGCGATCCGCGTAGTACTGCTCATTGCGCCCGATGCCCTCCGGGCGGCTCTCGCGCACGCGTCCCCCGCGCACGAGCTCGCGCGGCAGCGCGCGGATCACCTCGATGATCGGCCGGGAGAGCCACCACGGGCTCGCAAAGGTCTCGAAGTTGTGTCGGTAGAAGCGAGACACCGCCGCGTTGCGGACCGGCGCACGATGGCGAAGGCCGTGAACGAAGCCGGCGAGCGTCGCCCGGAGCGACTCGAGCACGGGCGAGTTGCCGTTGATGCCGTCGCGGAGGTAGCGGGTCAGGAGGGCCACGAGCGCCTCACCCGCGTCCCGGGGGCGCAGGAGCTTGGCCGAGATGTAGCCCCAGTGGCGGGCATTGAGCAGATACGGCCGCCAGTTCACGGGGACGTTCTCGTCGGTGGGGAGGCCCTTCATGTGCTGAGCCACGACCTCGGGGAAGTGCAGATGCCGGAACCCGTGGTCGAAGAAGCGGATCGTGAACTCCAGCTCGTTCGCCCACACGAAGATCTCGGGGTCGTAGCCTCCGAGGACATCGAGCACGCGGCGGCGCATCAGGATCGCGCACCCCCAGAACATGAAGAGGCCGGTCCGGTACTCGTCGGTGAAGACCCGCTCCGGGTCGAAGGTGCTGATGACCTTGAACGAGACGAGGTCGGCCCGGCGCTCGCGCGCCGCGTCGATCGCGCGGCGCAGCCCGTCCGGCGGCAGGTAGCAGTCGTCGTCGAGGGCGAGCACGAACTCGCCGCGGGCGGCGGCGAAGCCGTCGTTCCACCCGCTCACGCCGACGTTCTGCTGACGCGCGATGAGCTGGACCTGCGGGAACTCCTCGCGGACCATCTCCGCCGAGCTGTCGGTCGAGGCGTTGTCCACGACGATCACGTCGATGCGCTCGCGGTCGTAATCGGACTCCACGAGCATCTGGTGCAGGCTCGTGCGGAGCTCGTCACGGCGGTTGTAGACGAGGAAGACGATCGTGACCGTCGGCGCCTGCTCGCTTACGTGGCCTTCTGATCCCGTCACCCAGATCTCCGTTCGCTCGTCAACACCTCGCCCGGGGTGCCCGGTCGGGGCGCGGCAAATCTAGCCGAGGCCACCGGGTGGGCGGGGGCGATCGGGCGGTAGACCAGGTACTCCGGGGTCTCGAGCGTCTGGCGTACCCCGTGCAGGCAGCGGCGCACCGGGAGTGGTGCGGTCCCGTCGAGAGGCCCGGGCTGCGCGAAGACGACGAGCCACTGCGTGCGCACCCGGGCGGCGACCCCCGCGCACGTCTCGACGACCGGGATCGTCTCCAGGCGATGCTCGAGATGGTCGCCGGCCAGCGTCCCGATGGAGACCGTCGTGGTGGTCACGGGACGCGCACCGCCGCGGTAGCTCGGGTCGGCCACGAGCCGGTTCACGACCGGGGCCGCGAGGAGCGACCGGGTGGCGCCGTGGCGAGCCACGAAGCCGGCTGCGGGCAGGGCGAGGAGCGCGCCGAGGAACAGCGCGAGCAGCGGCGCCAGGACGCGGGGAGCCGCGAGCGAGGGCGGCCGCGCCGCAATCAGGCCGGTGACGCCGCCCGCCAGGGCGCCGAGGGCGGGCGTGCGGAGCGCCGGCGCCGCCGGAAACGGGAGGTCGAAAACCTGGGCGAGGTTCAGCGCGACGGCGCCGATGAGGAGCACGTTGGCCAGAGCTGCGAGACGTCGAGAGTCCCGGGCGACGAGCGCGAGCGCGAACGCGGCGACAGCGAGCACGGGAAGCAGGTAGCGGGTCGCGGAGAACACCGACTCCTCCAGTCCCGGGGCGACGGGAACGCCGGTGAGCGGCGAGCCCATCCAGATGAGCACGCCGAGCGCCGTGGCAATGCCGGCCACGAGCGTCCGGCGTCGCGCGCCCGCGAGCGGCGCGAGCACCCCGGCGGCGAGCAGGAGGAGCCCGCCACCGAAGCGGTTCAGGTAGGAGGCGCCGAGCCGGTCGATCGTGGCGCCGGGCCGGTCGAGGAAGCTCGAGTGCACGAGCTCGATCCAGTGCGGCACCGGATCGAGCCACGGCGCGGCGAGGACCGGCCAGAACGGCGAGCCATGATCGACCAGGTCGCGCACGTACCAGACGCCCCCCACGGCGAGTGCGCCGCCGAGCGCGGCGAGAAGCGGCGCCCGCACCGGGCGCAGGCGGCCGCGCGACGCCGTGAGGCCGATCGCGGCCACCACCAGGGCGAGCGGCAGGGTCGTGGTCTTGACTCCCACGGAGAGGCCGAGCGCCAGCAGCGCCGGGGCCAACAGCGTAGGACGCTCCCGCCCCAGCGCGAAGAGCGTCGCGCCGCACACGAGCCAGGCGAGCGCCGCGGGTCGGTCATCGCGCCGTGGCTCTGCCACGCGAGCAGCCACGGCGACGAGCACACCGCCGCCACGGCGAGTCCGCGGCTGAACGACGATACGCGTAGCGACCGCAGGCCGGCCCATCCCGCCAGCGCGGTCAGCGCGAGTGCGAGCCATGGCCAGAGCATGAACGGGACGAAGCTCCGGGCGATCCCCGTCGCCCACGCGACCGTGACCTCGTCGGTCAGCGGATAGCTCCCCACCGGGAGGCCGGGAAGCACGTTCTCGACCGCTCCCGGATGCCCGCCCTGCACCCACCGCACGATCTCGGGCAGGTGGTAGTGCTCGGAGTCGAACCCGACCTGGGGGTGGCGGAGCTGCCAAGCCGCCCAGGCGGCCGCGGCGCCGACGAGCGCTCCCAGCAGCGCGCGCTCCCGGGCCGAGCGTCCTCGCCACCAGCCCCCGAGCTCCCGTGCCGGCGACGGACCCGACGCCGGCACGATCGCGCGAACCGCCAGCCAGGTCGCCAGCGCGGCGGCGCTCAGCGCCACCGCGCTGCCGCCCAGCCCGCCGAGACCGAGCACCAAGGCCTCCGTCACGGCGGCTCCTACGGCCAGCGGCGCGGCGGCCAGCACACGGGCCAGGCCGCCGGGCGCCAGCGGCGAGGCGACGCGGAGCCCGGCCGCGGCGAGGGCGGCCACCGAGGATCCGAGCAGCGCGTGATGGAGACTCGCGACCACGGAGGGCGGAGCGTAGTTGCGCTCGGTCCTCCGGCTAGGATCGCCGCCGATGAGCCCGACGTCCGCCGAGTCCTCCGCCCTGCGCGCCGAGGTCGAGCGCTACCCCTGGTATCACACGCTCGAGCTCGGCGAGGGAGTCGTCACGCCGGGGATGTTCGACCACCGCCCGGTCCTCGGACGCTACGGCCTGCCCGAGGACCTGAGCGGCCTGCGGTGCCTCGACGTCGCCACGATGGACGGCTTCTGGGCCTTTGAGATGGAGCGTCGCGGCGCACGGTCGGTCACCGCGATCGACCTCGAGGATCCCGAGGAGCTCGACTGGCCGGCTTCGCTTCGGGCGGGGCACGACAAGAGCCTCGACGAGACGAAGGCCGAGCGCTTCGCCCTGGCCAAGCGCGCCCTTGGCTCGAGCGTCGAGCGCGTGGTGCTCTCCGCCTACGACCTGAGCCCCGAGCTCGGCACCTTCGACTTCGTCTTCTGCGGCGATCTGCTGCTCCACCTCAAGGATCCGGTCACCCCCGTGGAGCGGATCCGCAGCGTCTGCACGGGCAGCGCGATCATCGCCAACGTCATCAAGCGCTTTCGCTTCCAGGAGAAGCGGGCGCTCGCCGAGCTCGACGGGATCGATCACTTCGAATGGTGGACGACGAACCTCGCGGGCCTCGAGCGCATCGTGCGCGCGGCGGGGTTCGCACGGGTCGAGGTCGCCGAGCCGTTCGAGCTCCCGTTCGCGGGCGGCGGTCCCTGGCGCGGGCTCCGGGGTGTCGTCCGCGGATACGTCTGAGGTCGAGCCGGCGTGGGCGAGACGAGCACTCAGTGCTTGGCGGAGGCGAGCAGTGACCGGTAGATCCGTTCGTGCGCCGCGCCGTCGCGCGACTCGATCACTGGCGCCTCTGCCGCAAGCCACCGCCAGAGCGCCGCGCGCGCCTCCTCGGTGGGGACGAGCACGCCGTCGCTGTCCTCGACGGCGGCACTAAGCAGGCGTAGCCGCAGGCGGCGGTCGGCCAGGCGGTCGCGACCCAGCGTCTCGGCGCAGGTGAAGACGACCCGGCGTCCGACTCGCCGGCGCCAGAGGCGAGCAGCCAGGGCATCGGGGGCCGAGAAGGCGTGAACGACGTCGTGACCGCCGCTCAGAAGCGCGCGCGCCGTGAACGGCACATGGGTGAGCGGTCCGGTGAAGCCGCGCCGAGCCAGCGGCGACTCGGGGAGCCGCGCGAGGTGAACTACCGGGATGCCCTCCCACGTCGAGCGTCGTGTGGCCGCCACGTGCGAGGCGAAAATCGTCGGCCGGTGCCCACGTTCGTGCAGGCCGGCGGCCACTTCCTGCACGATCCGCTCCACCCCGTCGCGCGGTGGCGACCCGAAGCTGTGGTGCACGAGCGCGATGTCGAGCGGCGCGCGGTCGCTGGCGCTCACAACAGCAGCGTCCGCTGCCGCACGCTCCCGGCCGCCAACCCGAGCACCTCCGCGAGCTGGCGGACGGCCTGGCCGGGCATCTCCAACAGCGCGACCGTGCGCGCCCGAGGCCCGCTCCCGCGCCGGCGCGAGGAGCTGAGCACATAGGGCGCGGCGAGGGCGAGCATCCAGCGTCTCCTCCGCGCCCCGGCCAGGCCGACGGCGGCCGCCGTCACCCTCAGGTGGTCGGCATCCCAGAAGATCCGGAGGGGCAGCCCCCGCCGCAGCTCCGGATGACCCTTGACGAGGAAGGCGAGATAGCGCCACTTCAGGTTCTGGCGCAGGATCCCGGGGAGCGTGTGCGACTCGATCGCGTGGTAGACGACGGCCTCCGTCGCGGCCGAAATCCGCGCACCCGCAGCGCGCGCACGCAGCGAGAGCTCGACGTCCTCACCCGCGACGGCGCGCTCGTCGAAGCCCCCGAGGCGCTCGAGTAGCGCCCGCGGGTACAAAATGTTGCAGGTCTGGGCGAAGGGTCCGACGGGCTCGATCAGGAGCGTCCGCACGTGCGGCGCCGCGAGCACCGCGTGCTCGAACGGATCGGGGCGGGTGGCCCCCTGAACGACGTTACCCGGCCGGCCCCGGGCGGCGTCCACGAGGCGCTCGAGCCAGTCGCGCTCCGGACGGCAGTCGTCGTCGGTGAACGCGACGAGCTCGCCGCGCGCGGCGAGCCACCCGAGGTTGCGCTGGCGGGCCGGGCTGCCGGTTCCCGGCGTGATCGCGATGTGGCGCAGGCGTCCCGTTCCGCTCAGCGGGTGGCGCTCGAGCACCCGCTCGGCGGTCGGACCGTCGTAGTCGTGGACGACCACGATCTCCCAGGGCTCGCCGAGCGTCTGCTCCTCCAGCGCGTTCAGAAGCCAGCGGAGGCGCAGATGGCGACCGTGCGAGGCGACGACGACGCTGACGGCGATCTGGCCTCCCATGGGGGAGCGAACCCTATCCTCGCGGCCGTGCGCGTCCTGACCGTCGGCAACATGTATCCGCCGCACCACTTCGGCGGCTACGAGCTCGTCTGGCAGTCGGCGGTCGAGCACCTGCGCTCGCGCGGGCACGAGGTGAGTGTGCTCACCACCAACACGCGCACCGGCGCCCCGGGCGGTGACCCGAACTACGTTCACCGCGAGCTGCGCTGGCATCTGCGCGACGGCGAGTTCGAGCCGGTCGGCCTGCGCGCGCGCACGCTCATGGCGCGCCACAACCACCGGGCACTGAACCGCCACCTCGCTGAGACTCGCCCCGACGTCGTCGCCTGGTGGTCGATGGGAGGCCTGACGCTGGGCATGCTCGAGGAGGTCCGTCGGCGCGGCCTGCCGGCCGTCGCCTTCGTGCACGACGAATGGCTCGGCTACGGCCGCGGGGCGGATCCCTGGCTTGCGACCTTCGCCGCACGCGGCCGCGGCTTTCTCGCTCCGCTCGGAGAGCGCGCGGGCCTCCCGGTGCATGTGGACTTTGCCGGGGCGGCCACCTACGTCTTCGTGAGCGAGTTCATCCGTCGCAGGGCCCATGGGCTGGGGCTCGGCCTGCGTCGCACGTCCGTCGCTCACTCCGGCATACACCCCGAGTATCTAGATCCGGCGCCGGAGCGCGACTGGGCCTGGCGCCTGCTCTACGTGGGCCGATTGGACCAGCGCAAGGGAGTGGACACTGCGATCGAGGCGCTCGCTCACCTCCCGCCCGAGGCGCATCTGAGGATCGTCGGCGGCTGGGATCGTCGCGAGGAGGAGCGGCTCGCGGATCTGGCCACCCGACGGGGCTTCGCCGAGCGCGTGAGCTTCGCGGGCCAGCGCGAGCGCTCCGATCTGCTGGCCGAATACGAGGCCTGTGACGCGGTCGTCTTCCCGGTGCGCTGGGACGAGCCCTGGGGGCTAGTGCCGCTCGAGGCCATGGCGCGCGGTCGGCCGGTGGTCGCCACCGGTCGTGGCGGCTCCGCCGAGTACCTCCGGGACGGGCAGAACTCCCTGCGCTTCGACGCCGACGACGCGGAGGCGCTTGCCGCCGCGCTGCGGCGGCTCGCCACCGACCGCGAGCTGCGCGCGCGCCTGCGCGATGGTGGGTTCGCCACCGCCGCCCGCCACACCGAGCCCAGGTTCAACGCCGCGGTCGAGCGCGCGGTGCTGGATGTCACGCGCCCGGAGCCCCGCGCGCCATCCGCCACCCGGCCACTGAGCATCCTCCACCTCGGCACGGGCTTTCGACCGTGGCGCCGGGGCGGTCTCGTGGCCTACGTCGAGGACCTCGCGTGGGAGCAGACCAACCAGGGCCACGAGGTGGCCTACCTGTTCACGGGGCGCCAGTACCGCTTCCTGAGCGGGCTGCGCCTGAAGCCGTGGCAGCGACGAGCGGTGGCGATGCTCGAGGTCATCAACTCACCGCTCAACGACCACGGGCGCCAACCCGAGCTCGAGCTCTCGGAGCCGCACCTCGAGCAGATGCTCGCGCGTGTTCTCGATGAGCGCAGGCCGGACGTGCTCCACGTGCAGGAGCTCGCCGGCTGGCCGTCCTCGGTACTCGAGGTCGCGCGACGTGCGGGGGTGCCCGTCGTCTTCACCCTGCAGGACTACTTCGCGCTCTGCTCCACGTTCAAGCTCCTCGACTCGCGCCGCGAGGTCTGCCTGCGAAGGGAGATCGGCACCGACTGCATGGCCACCACCTCCCAGACTCCAGCGGACCCATCGCTGCTGTTCGATGCGACCATTCGCTACGACCTGCACCGCAACTGGCTCGTCCGGCGGATCGGTTCTCGGCGGCGAGACGCTCTGGTGACGAGGGCCGCGCACCGGCTCGCCCGGGGCGCGGGGCGACCCGGGCGTGACGCGCCCGCCCGCCCTTCCGCGTTCCAGCGCCGTCGCGACACGAACGTCGAGCGGTTGAACGGAGCGGACCGCCTGATCGCCATGTCGGGTCGCGTGGCCGAGATCTACTCGCGGCTCGGAGTGAAGGAGGACCGCCTGCAGACGATGCGGCTGACCCTCGCGCACATCGAGCGCCTTCGGCCGACGCGCCGAAGCGCAGGCCCTGGGCCGGTCACCTTCGCCACGCTCGGAGGAGGCGAGTCGGAGGGGAAGGGCTCTGGCCTACTGCTCGAGGCCGCACGATCGCTCTGCGACGCGGTGGGACCCGGGCGCTTCCGTCTGCGGATCTACGGCTACGTCGAGCCCGCCGTGAAGGAGCAGGCGGCCCGACTGCCGGGAGTGGAGCTGGGCGGGCTCTACATGGCCCACGAGCTCGACGACGTGCTCGAGGAGGTCGACGTCGGGATCATGCCCTCGATCTGGGAGGAGGCCTACGGGTACGCCGGGGTCGAGTTCCTGGCGAGCGGGATCCCCGTCATCGCCAACGAGATCGGCGGAATCGTCGAGTACGTGCGCAATCACCAGACCGGCTGGCTGAACCGGTCGTGCTCGGCCGAGGGCCTGGCCCGGATCATGCGCGACGTGATCGAGCGCCCCGAGCAGGTGGAGCAGTTGAGCGCCAACCTGCTCGAGGAGCATCACTCGGTCGTCCTGCCGCTGGCCGACCACGCGGCGGAGATGGACGCCGTCTACCGAGAGGTGATCGCGGGATCCGCGAGCAACTAATCTCGAGTGCGGGCATAGCCCGCGACCGAGCCGTCATGACAGTCCCGCCACCCGCATCGACGCCCGAGCCGGCCCTGATATCCGTGGATCCGACCCGAGTTGCGCCGGGAGTCACCAGTCTCCGGCGCCATACCGCCCGCGGCACGCTCGTCAACTCGGGCTTTCAGATCGGACTCTCGGCCCTCGGGACCCTGAAGCACATCGCGGTCGCCGCCTTTCTCACCGCCACCGAGTTCGGGCAGTGGGGCATCATCGTCTCCGTCGTGCTGGCGCTGCTCTGGCTCAAGGACTTCGGAGTGGGCGACAAGTACATACAGCAGTCCGAGCCCGACCAGGAGGCAGCCTTCCAGAAGGCGTTCACGATCGAGCTGTGCGGGTCGATCGCGTTCTGGCTGTTCACGGTCGCCATGGTGCCGCTGTTCGCGCTCGCCTACGGACGCCCCTCGATCATCGTCCCCGGTCTCATCCTCGGGCTGATCGTGCCGCTCTCGGTCTTCGAGTCGCCGGCCTGGATCCCCTACCGCAGGATGCAGTACACCCGTCAACGCACGCTGACGTGCATCGACCCGGTGGTGACCGCGATCGCGACGATCGCGCTGGGAGCAGCCGGATTCGGCTACTGGTGCCTGATCATCGGAGCGCTGCTGGGAACCTTCGCCGGTGGCGTCGTCTGCGTCCTCACCTCGCCCTACAGGCTCCGGCTGCGGGGGAATCGAGAGACGCTGCGCGAGTACGCGAGTTTCTCCTGGCCGCTGGTCGGCTCGGGCCTCACCAGCCTAATCATCGTGCAGGGCTCGCTGCTCGTCGCGAGTCGGAAGGTCGGTCTGGCCGGCATCGGCGCCATCGGCCTGGCGACGACGATCTCCTCGTTCGCCGGGCGCGTGGACGGGATCGTGAGCCAGACCCTCTACCCCGCGATCTGCGCGGTGGCGCATCGCGCCGACCTCCTGGCGGAGACCTTCGTGAAGTCCAACCGGATCGCCCTGATGTGGTCGTTGCCGTTCGCGGTCGGGCTCGCGCTGTTCGCCTCCGACCTCGTCCACTTCGTCATCGGGGAGCGCTGGCGCGCCGCCGTTCCGCTGCTGATCGCGATCGGACTGACCGTCGGCTTCACGCAGATCGCGTTCAACTGGGCGATGTTCATGCGCGCGACCAACCGCACACGCCCGATCTTCACCCTGTCGGCGCTCGAGCTGGTGAGCTTCGCCGTGATCACGCTGCCGGCGATCTTCTTCTTCGGGCTGGCCGGCTACGCGGGCGGCGGCGCTCTGGTCGCCGTCATCCAGGTCGTGGCGCGAAGCTCGGTGCTGCGTCCGATGTTCCGGGGCTACCGAGTCGGTCGCCAGCTCCTGAGGTCCATGCTCCCGCCCGTTCCCGCCGCGGGGCTCGTGCTGCTGACCCGCCTGATCCCCGGCGATCGCACCCTGCTCCGGGCAATCGCCGAGCTCGCGGTGTTCTCCATCGCCGTCGTCGGGCTCACCGGTCTCTTCGAGCGTCGCCTGGTCTCAGAGGTGTTCGGATACCTCCGACGGGTGGCCGAGCCGGCCCCCGTCGCGGCCGGCGGTCCGGGGTGATACGCCCGCTCGCGGGGCTGCTTCGGCGCGATGCGGAGCAGCCGCCCCCTCCGTCGCCAACCGTTGACCTCTTCGCAGGCATATCAGCGGAGGACCGGCGTATCGTCGAGCGCGCCCTTCCGTACACGGTGACGGGAGTGCCGCGTCTGCAGGCGCTGGTGGACGCGGTGCGCTACTCCGTGGCGCGCGAGCTGCCGGGGGCGTTCGCGGAGTGCGGCGTCTGGCGCGGAGGCTCGGTGGTGGCGATGATCCTCACGCTTCAGGAGCTCGGGGACACCTCCCGCGAGATCCATCTCTACGACACCTTCGAGGGCATGACGGCGCCCACCGAGCACGACGTCTCCTCCCTGGAGCCGCCGGCTCTTGAGACCTGGAACGACGCCCAAGGGCGCCACGAGCGGGCCTGGCCGGAGTTCTTCGCTCCCGAGCTGTTCAACGAGGAGGCCGTCCGGGCGACGGTCCTCTCCACCGGCTATCCGTCGGAGCGCATCCACTTCGTGCGGGGACCGGTGGAGGAGACGCTGCCTCACCACGCCCCCGCAGAGCTTGCGCTCTTGCGGCTCGACACCGACTGGTACGAGTCCACCCGCCACGAGCTCCGACATCTCTATCCGCGCCTCTCCGACGGCGGGGTTCTCATCATCGACGACTACGGTCACTGGGAGGGCGCACGTCGCGCCGTGGACGAGTACTTCGACGACCACGGCCCTCGGCCGCTGCTCAACCGGATCGACTACACGGGGCGGATCGGCGTGAAGCATGGGCGACGGCCGTAGACGAGGTCTGTTCATCTACTAGAGGCGCCGCCCCTCGAGGCGCGACCGGCGCCATGGCGTTTGCCGGCGGTGAGCCAGGTAGAGGGCACGGTCGTCGCTCTGGGAACCGGGATGCCAGGGCTTGTTCTCGTCGGGCCCCTCGAAGTGGCGGATCGCCGGTCGGCGCCGCGCTTCCTCCACGACCTCGGCGCCGAAGACCTCAGCGCTCCAGGGAAAGCGCATGCTGTTCATGAAGTTCCACCGCGGATGCAGCGGAAGCCTCCTTGCCCCCAGCACGACGTTGAGAGCGTCCTGGTCGGGCCACTCGAGGTCAGGGTGAGCTGCCGCGTACTCCTGTAGCGCGGTCGTGCTGTCGTCGTGTCGCATCTCATGGAGGTTCATGAGCAGCACGCCGCTGTTGAAGTACACCTCCGGTCCGACCAGTCCGAGCGACGCGGGACGGTGCACGTGGTGGGGCTGGAAGACGTTGGTCACGGCGCCGAGGTAGCGGTCACTCAGGTCGATCTGCCACAGCGGCTCCAGTGAGTCCGCCACGATCGTGTCGATGTCGAGGTACAGCACGCGGTCGGCCTGGACGAGCTCAGGCAGGAAGATGCGGTACCACATCGCCGCCGTGAACTCGTCGACGATCGGCAGGCCGGCGACCCGGTCGGGGTCGATCCGGTGGAAGGAGAGCAGCGCCCCCAAGCCGGTGAGCATGCGGCCCAACCGGACGGCGGAGCGCTTCGGGTAGGCCGGGCCGTGCAAGTAGTGGACATGAGTCCGATGCGGGGCGGCATGGCCGACGACGGAGTGGAGCATCGCCGCGCTGTGTGCGTCGTAGGAACCCTCTGCCGCGCACGCGACGTGCAGCGTGGCCACTAGGGCTCCTCTTGCGCGAAGAGATGGAAATGGTCGTGAAGGTCGAGGAGCTCCCGCACGGCGGGATCTCCGATCGTCGGCTCGCGGCACACGAGCCGATAGCCGGCATGCTCAATCAGCGGCGCGAAGTCTCGGCGGCTCCCGTCACGCTCGAGGGTCAGCAGCTCGGTCGGCTCGTTTGGCACGACGAGCAGCCGCGGGACGTGCAGGCGGGCGATGAGTCCGATCCACCACGCCACGGCGTCATAGGTGCACTCCGGGAACGAATGGATGTTCACCGCGAGGTCGAACGTCCCGGGAACGAGTTCGGTGTCCAGAGCGTCGAGTGCCGCGACTCGGGCGCGCGGCTTGCATCCCCGATAGTCCAGGTAGTAGTCGCTGAGGAAGGTCGATTCTGGAACGGCGTCCACGCAGCAGTAGTCAGCGAGCGCGGGATAGGCCTCGACCATGCGGTGCGCGAGGCGTCCGTAACCGGCGCCGATGTCGAGGACCCTGTAGTTCGACCGCTTGGAGATCTTCAACTGGCGCTCGAGAAAGGCGAGCTCGTTCACGGACTCGAGCAAGTCGCGGCTAAAGCGGCCATAACCCGCGTACGAGAAGCTCCAGCACCCGAAGGAGCCGTCCTCCGAGAGCTTGGCGAGGAGTCCATCCGGATCTCGCCCCTGGATGTAGCGAACGAACACGAAGTACTTGAGCGCCGTGATGCGCGGCAGCTCCCGGTAGTGCCAGGTGATCAGCGTCTCGCCCCGGAAGTAGCGTAGGTCGAGGAAGTCCTTCACCGCGCCGCTGTTCCAGCGCGACGCGACGAGCACCGGCAGGTCGAGTCCCGCGTACCTCATGCGCAGGTCGGCGAGGCGGGGGTTGTCGTCCACGAGCTCCTCGTACGCCGAGCGAGGAAGCGGCACGCTGTCGTCGTAGAGCGAGGTGAGGTAGCGTCGGTCCTCGGGCGTGAGGCGCACGAGGTCGGGGTGCGGCTCTGGTTCCCGAGTGGCGGCCGATCCCCGGAGGCGCTCGAGCTGACGCCGCAAGCGCTTGGGGAGGTGAGTCACGAGCGCTCGTCGTGAACCGAGACTCCCGCGACCGCGGGTCGCAAGCGGCTCCAGGTCTTCCTCAGCCGGTCGTCGGCGTCGACACCAAGGCAGAAGGTGTCGAATCCCTCCTCGAGTGTCTGAAAGCCGAGCCGCGTCAGGTGGCTGGCGCACTCGGCGCGGTCGGCGGCACTGAGGTGAAAGTGCTCATACACCAGGAGCGTAGGGCGACGCGCAGCCAGATCGATGTGACGAATGATCTCCCAGTCATAGCCCTCGGTGTCGATGAGCAGGATGTCGACGCGCCCAACCGCGTGCTTCTCACACAGCGACTCGAAGGTGAGCGCCGGAAGCTCCGCGCAGACCAGCCGGCTCTGGACGTCGGGGATGTGGCGCACGTGCCCGAGCACGCCTTCCTTCGAGAAGGAGCCGATCCCGTCATACCAGGCGGGCAGGCGCGCACGCTCCTCCTCGCTCGCATCGCGGAGGTAGTAGAAGGGCAGGGTGCCGTCGTCGGTGGCGATCGCCGCGTTCTCCAGAGCCACGCGCTCGACGCCCGCGTAGTTCCGGCGCAGGCGCTCGAAGACGTACGGGACGGGCTCCACCATGATTCCCCTCCATTCGCTCGAGAGGATGAAGGGACGCAGGTGATCGTGCTGCTCGCCGTCGTTTGCCCCGATCTCGACGAAGAACGCCCGCGGATTGGACTTGGCGAAGGCGCTGATGAGGCGGGGGCCGGCTAGCAGCCGCTCAAAGCGTCGGCGACGCAGCTCGCTCGGCAGGACGCGAAGACGGCGCCCAACCGTCATGGCTTGGAGGCCACGAGGGCGAAGACGAGCGCATTCAGGCGACGGCTCTCCGGCCCCTGCGCCCGATCGACCAGGCCGATCAGGCTCTGGGCGACAAGCGCGACGAGGGGTCGCAACAGCCGCGGGAGCCGCCACCAGGCGGCGTCCTGCACGAGCTGTAGGCCGGTCGCGGCAAGCCCCATTATTCCCTCGATGCGCTCGATCTCGAAGCCGGCCTTCTCCACGGCGCGCTGGAGCCCGGCCCCGGTCCAGCGCCAGTAGTCCACCGGGTCGGGGTGGTAGACCATGATCCCGTGGGTGGAGAGGAGGAGGCGTCCCCCCGGGCGCAGCACGCGCAGACACTCGCGCAGGTACAGACTCGGATCCTGGACGTGCTCGAGCACCTGCGTCGAGAGGACGGCGTCGAAGCTCGCGTCCTCTGCCGGCACTGTCCCGTCCGGTCGGATCTCCATCGCGGCGAGTGGGTTGCCCGGCAGGTCCGCGCCCACGTAGTCGACCGAAGCGGGAAAGAAGCGCCGGTAGGGTTGATCCGCGCACCCGTAGTCGAGGACGCGGCCCTCGGCTGGCAGGCGCAGGTCGGCCGCGAGATCCTCCAGGCCGGCGGGCAGGGCTTCGATGATGTAGGCCAGCCGGTGCCAGCGGTTCGACTTGCGCAGGTCGGTGGGGCGGTCGGCATGAAAGCGAACCGTCTGGGGCGCGGAGGATCCGTTCAAGCGATCTTCCGCGTCCCGACCATGCAGAACTGCGTACCGGCCCCTTCCAGGCGCTCGACGGCCATGCCGCCCTCGCCGACGGCGGCTCGGAGGGCGTCGAGATCGACATGCGAGCCGTGCCAGTTCGGGTGGGCGAGCCCTCTCGGTGCGCGACCGATCACGGCACGCAGCCGCTCACGCACGGGGGGGCGCTGCTTGTGCACGGCGGGATCGTTCGACACCTGGAAGGCCGCCCAGCCGCCGCGCCGGAGCACGCGTCCGATCTCTCCCACGTACCCGAGCGTGATCGCCGGGTCGGGGATGTGCTGGAAGACGACGTGCGAGATGCACGCCGAGGCGCTCGCGGTCTCGATCTCCGCGAGCGTGGCGCCGTCGCCCGCGATCCACTCCACGTTGGCGAGGTCACCGTTGTAGCGGCGGGCGAGAGCGAGCATCTCGGGCGAGACGTCGAGGGCGCGCACGCTCCCGACGCGGCCGGCGATCGCGCGGGTGAGTCGTCCGACCCCACAGCCGATCTCCACGACGGAATCCTCCGGTGCCAACTCGACTCCGACCGCAGACAGAACGGCGTCGAGGACCCTTTCGCCTTCGGTCCAGAACCACTCCTCGTCGGGGGCTCGGTGGCGCAGCCGATTCTCGACGAAGTAGAGCGCATCCTCTCTCGCGCGTGCGTCCCAGAATCTCTTGGCGGCGGCGCCCACGGCGACGGACCGTACTCGACCGATGACTCGCCGTACAGTACTCGCGCGACGGCCCGAGTGTGCCGACCGCGCAGTCCCCGATGACGCCAACCGGAACCCCAGACACCGAGCCGCAGCCGTTGGCGCCGGGGGTGGAGAGAGGGTTCCGCGCCGGGTTGTGGGTCATCTTGGCCGCCGGCGGCGTCCTCGCCCTCGTGATCGCCCATGTCACACGCGGTGACCCATTCGATATGGAGTCCTTCCGGCTCGTCCGGCGGGCGCTAGACGCTGACCCGCTCGAGGTCTACTCCGGGTTCGCGCGCGCCGGCACCCCTCGCTGGCCCTACCCCCCGGCGTTCTTCCCTCTCGTGTTCTCCGCCGGTCGACTCGCCGGTGGTTCGTTGCCCTTCGAGTTCCTGATTAGGGTTCCGTCGATCGCCGCCGATCTCGCGCTCGCCTGGGTGGTACAGGACTACCTCGGGCTTCGCCGGTCGACGGCCCGGGTGCGGCTGGGCGCCGCGGCGCTGATCGCGCTCGGGCCGTCGTTCCTCGCCATCTCCGGATACCACGGTCAGTTCGACGCCCTCGCCATCCTCCCCGCCGCCCTTGCCCTGCGCCTGTGGGATCGCGACGGGCCGTGGCCGCGCGCGATCGTCTGCGGGCTTCTGATCGGGCTCGGAGCGGCCCTCAAGACCGTTCCCGGGCTGTTCCTGCTCGCGCTGCTCCCCTCCGCGCGATCTTGGCGGGAGGGAGGCACTCTCGTCGCCGCCGCCGCGACGCCCGTGCTGATCGCACTGGCGCCCTACGCGCTCAGCGGTGGTCTGCCGCCGCTTCGCACCTTCGCGTACCACGGGCTTCCCGGAGCCGGCGGACTGAGCCTCGCCGTCCAGCCGGACATCAGCCTCGCGGTGCTCGGCATCCGTGCCGTCCCGTTCTCCGGGCTCTTCGAGACGCTGGCGCGGCACGGCACCGTGGTCATCGTGGCCGGGCTGGCGGCGGTCGCCGCGGTCGGCCTCAGATGGCGCCCCCCGGCCCGCCTCATGGCGGTCTTGCTCTGGCTCGGCGTCTACGCGTTCGGGGTCAACTTCTTCTTTCAGTACCTCCTCTGGGGAATTCCCTTCTTCCTTATGGCCGGGTACGTGCGTGAGGTGGCGGCCCTGCAGGCCGTGCTCGTGTTGCCCACGGTCGTGTTCTATCTGCGGCCCTGGCACCGGCCGATCGTCGCCGTGGTCTACGCGGGCAGCATGATGCTGCTCTGGGCCGTCTCGTGCGGAGCGTTCGCGCTCCTGGCGCGGCGCCTGGCCGCGGCGGAGGGCCGTTGGGTCGACGTCGTGCGTCCCTGAGCCTACAGGCGTCCCGGCGCGGGCGCGGAGGTCCTCACCTCGTAGACCGAGGCGCAACCGAATGCCCGCCGCTTCACCAGCAGACGCCCCAGCAGCGAGGTCAAGTCGCGTGGAGCCTCGCATCCGGAGAGCAGGTAGCGCACGCCCGTGCGCACAACGAGCGACTGGGCGTCGCCGGCGCTCAGGCGGCCGGCGAACAGCGCGTCGGCCGCTCGCGCCCGGCGCGCGTAGTCGGGCGTCCAAATCTGGTGGCCGAGCCAGGCTCGGCGTCCGGTGTAGCCCGGCACTACGGCGGCGATGCGAACGGACGGCAGGACGCCGCCCGCAACGGGCGACCCGTCGAGGAACCCCAGCGCGCGGAGCTCCGGCGCCCGAAGGATGAACGGCTGGGCGCCGGAGTCCACCGTGCGCTTGAAGAGGCGTGCCGTGTACACCATGCCCGGCACCGTCAGCGCGACGATCACGACGGCGGCCAGCGCCGGATGCAGGTGCAGGCGGCCCCAGCCCCGAACGGCGAGGATCGCGAGCGGGAGGGAGAGCCCCTCGAGCGCATGTGGCGGGTAGGCGGTCGCGAGGAGGAAGCAGAGCACCACGGAGGCCACCGGCCACGCGATCAGCATCCGCTCCTGTAGATCGAGTGTTCGCTTACGCACACCGACGGCCGCGAGGAGCGCGAGAGGACCCAGCGCGAGGACGAATGCGACCACGCCGGGACGGCCGAGCGGGGTCTGGGCCTGGGCGTGCCGCCACGCCTCGTCGGAGCGCGAGAGCGCGAAGTAGTAGGCGAGCGGAAGAGCCGTTGCGAGGACCGGGGCTGCGAGCACCTTCCACCGCCCCCACAGTCGCCCCCAGACCACGAGCACGGCCACGACGAGCAGCAGGGTCTCGCCCTGCCAGGGATGCAGCCACGAGACGAACAGTCCGGCGACGCAGGTCCAACCGAGATGCCAGTGCGCCCCGCGCCCGGGCGCGCGCGGCGATGGCGCAAGGATGCGTTCGAGGCCGAGGAGAAAGAGCGGCATGAGGCCGATGGTCAGCGCGATCGGGAGGTAGCCCCACAGCGTTCCGGCGGGGAAGAGCTCGCCCGCCAGTGCGGCGAGCTCGCCGGGGGCGCGCGAACCCCAGCCTGCGACCGGGTCGGCGGGGGACACGTAGAAGAGGGCGAGCACGAGCGCAGCCGCTCGCGCCGGCCCTGGTGCTACCAGGCGCGTCACGTAGGCACGGCAGCCGATAAACAGCGCAACGGCAGCGACGGGCGTCCACACGAGGAACGAGACCGCGACCGGCGAGCCCGCCCGCAGCGCCAACCCACTCAGGGCGAACATCGGCTGCAGGAACACGTGGCCACCGCCGCCCAGGTCGAACCCGTTGGCGGCGAGCCCGTGCTCGCTCGCGCTCCGGATCCAGCTCAGATACTGAAGCTGGTCGGCCGCGAAGAACCCGGGGCCGGTGCTGATGGAGCCGCCCCACCTGTGCGCTTGGATGAGAAGGTAGGCGAGCGGTGCCAGCGTCCAGACGGCGAGCGCGAGCGCGATGAGCGAACCCACGCCCGGCCGCGATCGGCGGTGCGGTGCAGTGCACACGGATTGCTTCGCGGCGGCTCGGGCCATGCGTTCTCAGGCGCCCGCGGAGCGCCGCGGGCGAACCAGTCTATGGACGCTCGTCAGGCGGTCGCCCGTCTGGTCACGGGTACGCTGTCGGCCCCTTGCCCCGGATGAACGCAGGCCACTAGAGATGCGGGTCTCGATCGTCATGCCGGTCTACAACGAGGCGGCCGTCATCGCCGGGGTGCTGGAGGAGCTCGACCGGGACGTCACGAGCCGGCTTCCGGAGGTCGAGATCGTGATGGTCAACGACGGCTCGACGGACGATACGCGCGAGATCCTCGACCGCCTGGCGGCCGCCGATTCGCGGCTCGTCGTCCATCACGCCGCCGCCAACCGCGGTCACGGGCCGACGCTCCGGCGTGCCCTCGAGGCGAGCACGGGCGACTGGATCTTCCAGATCGACTCCGACGGCCAGCAGGTGGCCGCCGAGTTCTGGGAGCTCTGGGCGCACCGGGACGAGGCGGACCTCGTCATGGGAGTCCGCACGCGCCGGCGGGGCGGCCCGCACCGGCGGATGGTGAGCGCGGCGGCCCGCGCGGCGATCCGTGCGCTCGCGGGCGGTGAGCTGCGCGATGTCAACGTCCCCTTCAAGCTGATCCGACGCGGGGTGTGGAACGACCTCCAGCCCGCCATCTCTCCCGCGCCCGTGGCGCCCTCTCTGCTTCTCGCCATGGGCGCGACGCTGCGCGGCTGGCGCGTCGCCCAGGTGCCGATCAGCCACAGGGCGCGGGAGCATGCCCCCTCGACGGTCGACCTGCGCGCGCTCGTGCGGTTGAGCGCGGGCGCCCTGCGCGAGGCCATCGGGTTCCGCCGTCGCCTCGCCCGCCGCGCCCCGCGCCCGACGCGAGTCGTCGAGAGCGCCGCCTCCGTGGCGTCCGATTCGTGAGCGGGTCGTCGCTCACTCCCCCGGTCGGTGGAGCGGGCCCGGCAGCGCGGTGCGCGGCCTGCGGCGCAGCCGATCTACGGGCTCACCTCCGGGTCGCCGGGGAGGCCGGAGAGCAGGGACTCGTCCCTACCACCGATCGGTTCGGGGTCGCGCTGTCGGACATCGTCCGCTGCGCGCGCTGCGGGCACGCGCAACTCGCGCGCTTCCCCGACGAGGATGAGCTCGAGCAGGGCTACCGCGACGCGGCCTCGGAGGACTACGCCGCCGAGGAGGCGGGCCAGCGCGCGACGGCCCGCGCCGAGCTCGCGCGGATCGAGCGCCACGTGCGCCCGGGGCGGCTCGTGGACCTCGGGTGCTGGATCGGCTTCTTCGCCCACGAGGCCGCGGTGCGGGGCTGGGACGTGGTCGGAGTGGAGCCGAGCGCGTGGGCGGCCGGCCAGGCGCGGGCCCGCGGGCTCGAGGTGCTCGAGGCGCCGCTCTTCGCGGCCGAGCTCCCCGAGGGCAGCTTCTCCGCCGTCGCGCTGGGCGACGTCATCGAGCACCTCCTCGATCCCGGAGCGGCGCTCGAACGCGTCGGGGCGCTGCTCGCGCCCGGCGGCGTGGTGTGGATGGCCACGCCCGACGCCGGGAGCCGGCTCGCGCGCGCGCTCGGCCCTCGCTGGTGGTCGGTCATCCCGACCCACCTGCATCTCTTCACGCGGGAGAGCCTCACCCGGTTGCTCGACCGCCACGGGTTCGAGGTGCTCGAGCTCGGCACCTCGCCCAAGACGTTCTCCGTGCGCTACTACCTCGAGCGCCTCGCGGGCTACTGGCCGCCGCTCGCCCGGGTCCTCGTCGCCGCCGTTCGCCGGGCGGGCGTCGCGGAGCGCTCGTGGACCCCGGACTTCCGCGACCGGATGGCGGTGGTCGCGCGGAAGAGGACGGGGTGAGCGTCGCTGGGGCGCCTCGCGCGGGGCGATCGGATGCCGCTTCCGCGCCATCCTGTGGGGGGGATCATCGCGCTCGGCGTCGTGGTGGGCACGATCCTCGCCCTCTCGACGAGCGGCGACCCCTACGACATGGAGTCGTTCCGGCTCGTCCGCGCTGCGCTCGACCGCGGTCCGCTCGAGCCCTACGCGCTCTTCGCCCAACAGGGAATCGTCCGCTGGCCCTACCCGCCGGCCTTCTTCCCGTGGATATGGGTCTCGGGCAGCCTCGCGGGGCACGGCCTCTCGTTCGCGTTCTTCGTGCGAGTGCCCTCGATCCTCGCCGACGCGGCAGCCCCGTGGCTCGTGCAGGAGTTCCTCGGCTCTCGGGGCGCCGGCACGCGTACTCGACTGGTGGCGGCGGGGCTCGTCGCGCTCGGGCCGTCGTTTCTCGCCATCTCGGGCTATCACGGTCAGTTCGATGTGCTCGCGATCCTGCCCGGGGTCGCTGCCGTCTCGCTCTGGGAGCGGCGGGAGGACGGGGGGTCCCGGGCGCTTGCCGCCGGGCTCCTCATCGGAGTCGGCGGAGCGCTCAAGACCGTGCCGCTGCTCCTCCTGCTCGCGCTCCTTCCCTCCGTGCGCTCGCGCCGGGAGGCGCTGACGCTTCTCGCCGCCGCGGGGTTGCCCCTCGTGGTCGCCTTCGCGCCGTTCGCCGTGGCCGGGAAGCTGCCCTCGCCACACGTCCTGACCTACCGTGGACTTCCCGGCGCAGGGGGCCTGAGCATCCTCGCCCAGCCCGACCTGTCGCTGGCGACGCTCGGCATAGGCGGGACGCGGCTCTCCGGGCTGAGCGATGCGCTCGTGCGACACGGCAGTCTGCTCGTCGGCGCGGGCCTGCTCGCCGTCGTCGCCGTCGGCGTGCGTTCGCGCGCCGGAGCTCGCCGTCCTGCTGTGGCTCGCGGTCTACGCCTTCGGCGTGACCTTCTTCTTCCAGTACGCCCTGTGGGGCCTGCCGTTCTTCCTCATGGCGGGCTACGTCCGCGAGGTGCTCGTCGTCCAGGCGGTCTCGCTCCTCCCGACGCTCATCTTCTACCTCCGCCCATGGCACCGACCCATCGTGGCCGTCACCTACACGGCGGTCATGCTGCTCGTGCTCGTGGCGTGCTTCGGGGCGTTTGGGCTCCTCGCCCGCCGTCTCCTCCTCGCTCCGCTCGGTGCGGTGAGATCGCGACTGCGCTCCGGTCAAGCTCGAGCTTCTCAGCCATGCCCGCACCGGAGACGAGTTCGACCGTCGCTCCGACGGACTGGACGCGCTGCCGGACTGGCCGGTCGGCCCGCTCGTCTGGCGGCGAGCGCTTGACGCATACCGCGAGCTCGCTCAGCTCGGCGGAGGCCACCAGCGCAGCGTGAAGCATCCAGACCTGCTCATCGCCGTTGCCGGCGAGGCGGCGGGGATCGACGTCCTCCACGACGACGAGGATTTGCGGTCGCATCGCCAACGGGAAATCCGGCAGGTGGAGCTGCGGAAGCGGGAGCGGGAGGCAGGCTGAGTAGCCGCCGCTACCGGGCGATGTCGGTCGAGCGGCGCCTGAAGCGCGAGGTGACCTGGTCGGACCGATGCCGCGGGAGTTCTTCGGTGTCGTGGTGCAGCAGCCCGTCGAGCGGATGCTCCGGGATCGGCTGCTCGTAGATGTGCTCCTCGTCGTCTGCCGCCGAGCGAGTGCCGAGAAGCCCTTGCACGACCTTCGCCGCGGCGGCGCCGTCGCCGTAGGGGCAGTCCGCGCTGGCCATGGCGTGGTACTCCATGGGATCCTCGAGCAGGCGCCCGGCACAGACGAGCAGCTCGTCGCGGTTGCTACCCACGAGTCGGGCGATCCCCGCATCGACGCCTTCCGGTCGCTCGGTGCTCTCTCGCAGCACGAGCACCGGCTTGCCGATGCCGGCCGCCTCCTCCTGCAGGCCCCCCGAATCAGTGATCACGAAATGAACCTGGCCCAGCAGCCAGACCAGCTGCTGGTACTCGAGCGGAGGCAGCAGGGACACGCTCTCGAGGCCGGCGAGCGTGTCGTAGACCGGCTGCGCCGCGCGCGGGTTCATGTGCACGGGGAACGCGAGATGAAGCTCAGGATGGCGCTCGGTGAGCTCGCGCAGCGCGCCGCAGATGCTCGCCATGCCCTCCCCGAAGTTCTCATGACGATGAGCGGTGACCAGGACGATCCGCTTGCGTCCGTACGGCAGGCCGTCGAGAGGGGTGCCGGCCGGGTCGAAGGGGATCCGGCCGACGTGTTGCAGCGAGTCGATGACCGTGTTGCCGGTGATATAGACGCGGTCCATCGGGACGCCTTCCCGCCGCAGGTTTGTCGCGGCCCAGCGCGTCGGTGCAAAGTGGGCGTCAGCGAGCACTCCAGCGACGCGCCGGTTGATCTCCTCCGGATAGGGCGAGTACTTGTCGAAGGTGCGCAGGCCGGCCTCGACGTGGCCTACCGACGTTTTCCGGTAGAACGCCGCCATGCTGGCGGCCATGGCGGTCGTCGTATCACCTTGGATGAGCACCCAGTCTGGACGCTCGCGCTCGAGAACCTCGTCCATTCCGGCGAGGACCGCTTGGGTCACGTCGCTGGCCGACTGCCCAGGCCGCATGATCTCGAGGTCGTGATGGGCCTCCAGGCCGAAGAGGTCGAGCATGGGGTCGAGCATCTCGCGATGTTGGTGAGTTACGCAGACCCGCGACTCGAATGTGTCGGCGCGGCGTTCGAGCTCGTGCACGATCGGGGCCATCTTGATGGCCTCCGGACGCGTGCCGATGACGCTGAGGACCTTGATCATCAGGCCGCCTCCACCGAGTCGAGCAGGGAGCCGTTGGCCGATCCGGACGCTTCGTCCGTGCTCGCCGCCCGCGCGGGAACCTTCGGAAGTCGGGTCGATCGCCGCTCGCGGGCGATCGCCCTGAGCACACGCCAGCCGTCCGGGAAGGTGACGAGCTTGCCCTCTCCGTGTATGCGCTCGGTCTCGTAGCTCGGAACCTCGGATATCCGCAGGCCAGCTCGCACCGCGCGCAGGTTCATCACGGCCTCGATCTCGAAGCCTCCGGCATCGAGCAGCAGCGGAGCGACTCGCTTCCAGTAGGCGTTGTAGCCGTAGCAGAGGTCGGTGAACTTCGTGCCCGGGAACAGCACGCGCACCAGGGCGACGAGCGCCCAGTTGCCCCACTTGCGCAGCGCCGGCATGTCGCTCGTGCCGCCGCCCTGGATGAACCGCGAGCCCTTGGCGTAGTCGGCGCCCGTGAGCAGTGCGCCCACGAAGGCGTGGATCTCGTCGGGGTCCTCGGAGCCGTCGGCGTCGAGTTGGACGAGGATGTCGCCCGTGGCCGCCTCGGCGCCCGTCTGCAGCGCGTTGCCCTTGCCGCCCTGCCGGTGGTTCGCGACCACCGTGATCGTAGGCATGAGACGCTTGGCCACCTCGACGGTGTCATCGGTGCAGTGGTCATCGATGAGGACGACCTCGTGGACCCATTCGGGTAGGCGCGGGAGCACGTGCACTAGGTTCTCGGCCTCGTTGAGGGCGGGTATGAGAATGCTGATGCGATGGTTCCGGAGCCAGGTCAGCTCATTCGAGCCAGCCACCCCATCGCGACCATGCGACGGCAACATCTTTGACGCTCCAATCCGAATTCCGTTGCGGGCGAGCGGGGCGCGCCGTGAGGCGCTCTTCTCGATAACGGACACTAGCGATCAAACTTGCGGTCCCGTGAAGTGCTCGTAAATGGACGAACGTCCTCTAACGCGATTGCAAGCCGAGCGACGCGGTCCGCTCGACCGCCTCGGTGCTCGCTACGACGCTCTGGCGACCGTGGTGCGTCGCCATGACCGCACGTACGCGGCAGCGATCCAGTCTTTCCCGCCGATGGCCGCGCAGGAGCTGCTCCGCACCCACGCCGCCGAGGCACCCGTCGATTCGACGTTGCGCCGGTGCGGCGATCCGCACGTGCGCTCCCTCGTCGCGCGTCGCGGCACACTCCACAATAGCGCAGTCTTGGTCCTCGACCGCATCGAGCGCGGTCGCCTGGTCGCGGTCGCGGCCGCGTACTTCGACATGCTCGCCACGTGCGATTCGTTACGAGCCGAGTGGCTCGAAGCAACGTCGCCCGAGTCGCCGTTGCCCTTGCGGAGCCGCGCCGAGGCGCTGGCCGGCCCGGACCCACTCCGTTCCGGCCGTGGCCGCGCAGCCGCGATAGGCGTCTCGGTGGTCACCACGGTGCCACGCGAGAGCGGGCGCGCGGTGGTGCTCGGTCGTCGACGGGACACGCTGGCCACCGACCCCGGCGCTTGGCACGTCGCGCCGTCCGGGATGCTCGAGCCCGCGGAGCCCCCGGCCGACTCGTTGCTCGCGACCGTCGGCTCCGAGCTGTGGGAGGAGATCGGTGTGCGCCTCGATCGCGAGGCGCTGGCGACGCGTCTTCTCCCCCTCGGCGTCGGGTTCGACCTGCTTCGGCTCCGCCCCGAGCTATGCCTGCGCCTCGACCTCGGTGCGAGCGAAGCGCCGGACGGCCAGCCGAACCTCAGCGACGACGAGTTCGAGGATCGTCAGGAGGTGCCGCTCGACGAGCTCCCCGCGTTCTGGGTGCGCCATCCTCCGTCGCTCATCACGCCGGCGGCGGCGGCTGCGCTGGCGTTGATCGAGGCGCACCCTCGGGGTGCCGACTAGGGTCCCGCTTCGGCGCGCATGCGGATGACACGTGCCGGGTTGCCGGCCACGACGGCGAAGGGAGGCACGTCGGCGCTCACCACCGCCCCGGCGGCCACGATGCTCCCGCGGCCGATGCGCCGCCCCGGCAGCACCGTGACGTTGGCGCCGAGCCACACGTCGTCCTCGATCGCCGGCGCCCGCGCGGCCTTGAAGCCCTGCCCGAGCATCGGCACGTCGGTCCGAGGCGTGTTCCGGTTGATCGAGAGGAAGGTGCAGCTCGGCCCCATGATCACGTTGGCGCCGATCTCCAGCGGCCCGGAGATGAAGCAGTCGAGCCCGATTCCGGAGTTGTCGCCGATGTGGATGGCGCGCCCGTTGTTGATGAGCGCCCCGTGCTCGACGTTCACGTTCTCCCCGCAGCTCGCGAACATGTGGCGGCAGATCTCGTAACGCAGGCGGCGAGCGCCGAAGGCGTAGGGCCGGGGCGAGTAGGGGAGGTGGCGGGCGAACCCGTAGTAGAGGAGGTTGGCGGCGACCAGCGCGATGCGGCTGCCCAGGGACTCGGGTCGGGACGGCATGGGCCCGGACACTAACGTTGGGGCCCGTGCCGAACATGCGAGAGAAGCTGCAGTCGCGGGTCATGGACCTTGCGATGAGCGGCCTGACCCAGGCCGGCTACACCCCCAAGAGCCTCGCCGAGGGCCAGCGCGACACGCTCTGGTGGACGTGGGCGCGCGTGCAGGCCGGGCTGAACGTGCGCCCGCTCGAGGCGGGCTGGGGTATTGCCTGGAGCGCATCGGGCTACGCGGAGCTCGTGCCGGTCGAGGTGCCGCGACCCGGGCGCGGCCGGGTCTCCGTGGTCGTTGGGACGAGCGCCGTCAGCCCCGGCACCGAACGCGCGCAGTACCTACGACTGCCCAACGCGCAGGTCGGGGTCCTCGGGCGCCCGGGCTACTCGGCGAGCGGCATCATCCGCGCCGTCGGCCCGGGCGTCGAGGAGCTGCGGCCGGGCGACCCCGTCGCCGTGACCGGCGCGGCGCATGCGTCGCTCGTGACGGTCAAGCGTAACGCGGCCCATAAGATCCCGCCTGGTGCTTCGCCCGAGGGCGCGGCGCTCGTGATGCTCGGGACCATCTGCCGGCAGGGCGTGCGCCTCGCCGCGCTCGAGCCCGGTCAGGAGTTCTGCGTCGTCGGCGCCGGGCTGGTCGGCGCGCTTGCGCTGCGCCTCGCCGCGCGGAACGCGGCGCCCGCGGCGGTCATTGCTACCTCGCGCCGCCGCGAGAAAGCTGCCCGGCGCGGAGGGGCGCGTCGCTTCCTCGTCACGGGAGAGGATGCCGACGAGGTCGCCGCCCTGAGCTGTCCCGTGGTCATCGAGGCCACCGGCGATCCCCGCGCGATCTCGGTAGCGATCGATGCCGCCGCACCGGGGGGCCGGATCGTATTGCTCGGCTCGCCGCGCGGCACGACGCCCGACCTGCGCGCCGAGGCCGTGCGCCAGAAGGGCCTCGAGATCGTCGGCGCCCACGTCGATACGCTCGACCTCGAGAGCGCGCGTACCGGCGTCGACGCGCGCCGCCGCGAGGCCGAGACGTTTCTCGCCGCTCTCACCGGCGGACTCGACGTGAGCGACCTACTCGGACGGGCCGTCGACCCCCGCGAGGCGAGCCTCTTCTATCGCGAGCTGGCCGGGGAGACCGATCTCGTCGGCGCGCACTTCGACTGGACCCGGCTGCCCCCCGCCGAGCGGGCCCATCGGGGTCACCTCCTCCGGCCCCCGAACGTGACCGGCCGGGGGATGGAGCGGCGCTGGCCGCTGCATCCCGGGCGCCGGCGCCCGCTTGCCCTTACGCCCCCCGATCCCTTCGCCGGCGCGGTGGGCGACCTGCGCATCGGGATGCTCGGCTGCGGCGACATCGCGGTGCAGAACGCGGGAGCCGCGGCGGGAGCGCCCAACACGAGGCTGACCGCGTGCTTCGATCCCGCGGCGCGCCTGGCGGAGGACCTCGCGAGCCGCCACGGGGCGCGCGCGCTGCCCAGCGCCGAGGCGCTCGTAGGCGCCCCAGAGGTCGATGCCGTGCTCATCTCGGTTCCCCATCACCTGCACGCGCCGCTCGGCGTGCTGGCAGCGCAGGCCGGCAAGCACGTCATTGTCGAGAAGCCGCAGGCCAACACGCTCGAGTCGGCGGTGGAGATGGCGCGGGCCGCCCGGCGCGCCGGCGTCGTGCTGTCGGTCTGCTTCCCGCAGCGCTACCACCCCGCGGCGCTGATCGCTCGCCGGCTCGTGCGGAACGGGGCCCTTGGGCCCTTCGGCGGCAGC
>JAABUZ0100002610.1_pt1 | contig 29373 bp, 30 predicted proteins | sample 5562091 | NCBI WGS metagenome assembly JAABUZ01 (sample SAMN12813069, study PRJNA571459) | rock metagenome | isolation source: Antarctica rocks | place: Antarctica: Victoria Land, Linnaeus Terrace sud | collected 2015-12-21
AGCTCCGCCGCGTGATCATCGCCGCGCAATATCACCCAGGACAGGGCCGAACCCCCACATCCCGAGAAATCACGCATGTCCAGCAAGCATGGGCAGCCGCCGGCCTATGAACTGCGAAAGCCGAGTGACTAATGTAAACCGGACAAAATCGCGCCGTTACTACCGGAAGCCCGCGCGCGTGGCCGTGCGCCGGCCTGCGGCGGTGGTGGCGGCGGTCGGCTGGGGGGCGCGGTTCGCTCGTCGCCTAGGGGTGAGCGGGCTCCGCCGCGGTCGTCCGCGCGGGCTGACCTTCGTGGTGCACGCGTTCATGGATGCCTCGGTCGTGCAGGCGGCCTGGCAGGCGATGGAGGCGGGAGCCATCCCAGAGGATCTCGATGTCTGCGCCGCCGTGGAGCGACTGCGCGCCTGCTCGTACGGGATGGCCCATCCCGACGATGGACGAATCGTCCCGGCATGCGTCCAGCATTCCGTGCTCGACCGGCGGGAGAACGAGCAGCTTCTCACCCTCCTGCCGATGGCCCGTGACTCGCGGACTCGCTGAGGAGGCCCCCACACCGGCTGGGCGGGCGGGTTCGAGCCCCGGGATCGGCGACCCGCGGTGCTCGCTGCGCCCCGACAGCGTCCGCTTCCTGCGAACCGTGGCTCTGTCGGTCGGCATCCAGGGCCCGACCGCCGGAGTGATCGTCGGTCCGGCGGTGCTCGCCGGGATCGTCGCCGGCGCGGGCGCACTCTCCTACCTGCTCGCGCTGGTGGCGATGTGGTTCGTCGCCTACGCGTTCATCCTGTTCACGAGGTCCTTCAACAGCTGCAGCTCCGTCTACGCGTTCAACGGCGCGACGCTCGGAGCGCGCTATGGGTTCGTCTCCGTGTGGATGCTGCTGCTCGTGTACGTGTCGTTCGCGGCCGGCGTCTACGCGAGCACCGCCGACATCGCCGGCGCGTTGCTGGCTTCGCTGGGGATGCACGTGGGATGGGTGGTGCTGGCCGTCCTCAGCTGGGCGCTGACCATGGTGTTCGCCTACCTGTCGTTGGGCTTCTCCTCGCTGGTGATCCTGGGCTGCGAGGGCCTCGCGGTCGCGCTGATCGCCGTGGTCGGGATCGCCGTGCTGGCGCACGGCGGCTATCACCACCGCGCGCTCTCGGCGTCGCCGTGCGTACTGCTCCGCACGTGACGAGCTCGGTATGGGAGGAGTCGCTGCAGACGTGGGACGACGACGCCCTGAGGCGGTGCGAGGTGCCCCTGCTCTACCTGGACGTGGGAACTCCGAACGCCGATCTCGGGCGGGCTGCGGAACTGCGACCCGACCTCGTCATCGGACGAACCATCGGCTCTGGACACTTCAGCCCCCGGAGGTCCCGGAGCAGGTCAACGCGATGCTGCAACGGTTCCTGGAAGTCGGTGTCCGTTGAGGAGACAGCGTCACGCCTGCGGTGTGGGGAAACTGCGCCCGCATCATCAGGTCCCAGAGGCGGTCCGGCACGAAGCGCCGCTGGTTGATCATCAGATGCGCGCTGGGGGTGACCGGACATCGCGCTCCGGGGCCGATCGGATTCCAGCGCGCCGAGGATCGTCTTGACCACCGCCTCGGGACCGCCCCCGAACATGCGCAGCGGTCCGCTGTAGGCGCTGGTGGTGAGCTTGGAAACCGCGGCGCTGAAGCGCGCGTCTCAGCCGGCGTTGTCGATGAGCACGCCGACGGCGCCCTCGGCCTCGGTGACGTGCGCCACCGCCGCTACCCGCGCACGAGCTTCTTGTAGGTGATGCGCCGCGGCCGGTCCGCCTCCGCTCCGAGCTCGGAGCGGCGGAAGTCCTCGTAGGCCTCGAAGTTCCCCTCGAACCAGCGCACCTGGGACTCCCCCTCGAAGGCGAGGACGTGGGTGGCGATCCGGTCCAGGAACCAACGATCGTGGGAGATGACCATCGCGCAGCCAGCGAAGCCCAGCAGCGCTTCCTCCAGCGCGCGCAGCGTATCGACGTCGAGGTCGTTGGTGGGCTCGTCGAGCAGGAGCAGGTTGCCGCCGGTGCGCAGCAGCTTGGCCAGATGCAGCCGGTTGCGCTCGCCTCCGGAGAGCTTGCCCACCTTCTGCTGCTGGTCGGTGCCCTTGAAGTTGAAGCCGGCCACGTAGGCGCGGCTGTTCACGGTGCGCTCTCCGAGCTTGATCTGGTCCGTCCCGCCGGAGACCTCCTCCCACACAGTCCGCTCGCCGTCGAGGGCGTCGCGCGACTGGTCGACATAGGCCAGCGCCACCGTGTCGCCGATCCGCAGGTTACCGGCGTCGGGCTGCTCGGCGCCGGTGATCATCCGCATCAGCGTGGTCTTGCCCGCGCCGTTGGGGCCGATCACGCCGACGATCCCGCCGCGGGGCAGGTCGAAGCTGAGCTCGTCGATCAGCACCCGGTCGCCGTAGGCCTTGCGCAGCCCCTGGGCCTGCACCACCACCTCGCCCAGGCGCGGGCCAGCGGGAATGTGGATCTGGACCTGGTCCAGCTTGACGTTGCGGTCCTGGGCCAGCAGCGCCTCGTAGGCGTTCAGCCGGGCCTTGGGCTTGGCGCGCCTGGCACTGGCGTTCATCCGCACCCACTCCAGCTCCTGCTCGATCGTGCGCTGGCGCGAGCTCTCCTGGCGCGCCTCGGACTCCAGCCGGGCCCGCTTCTGCTCCAGCCAGCCGGAGTAATTGCCCTGGTAGGGGATGCCACGACCGCGGTCGAGCTCCAGGATCCAGCCGGCGACGTTGTCCAGGAAGTAACGGTCGTGGGTCACTGCCACCACCGTGCCCGGGTAGTCGTGCAGGTGTCGCTCCAGCCAGGCCACCGACTCGGCGTCGAGGTGGTTGGTGGGCTCGTCGAGCAGCAGCAGGTCGGGTTGGCGCAGCAGTAGGCGGCAGAGCGCCACGCGGCGGCGCTCGCCGCCGGAGAGCTGGGTCACCTCGGCGTCGGCCGGCGGGCAGCGCAGCGCGTCCATCGCGATCTCCAGCGTGGTGTCGAGATTCCAGGCGTCGACGGCGTCGATCCGCTCCTGCACCTGGCCGAACTCCTCCGCGGTCTCCTCGGAGTAGTTCATCGAGAGCTCGTTGAAGCGGTCCAGCAGCGCCCGCGCCTCGGCCACACCCTCCTCCACGTTGCCGCGCACGTCCTTGTCCGGATCCAGGTCGGGCTCCTGGCTCAGCAGGCCCACGGTCGCGCCAGAGGCCAGCTGGGCCTCGCCGTCGAACTCGGTGTCGAGCCCGGCCATGATCCGCAGCAGTGTCGACTTGCCGGCGCCGTTGTAGCCGAGGACCCCGATCTTCGCCCCCGGCAGGAAGGACAGGGAGATGTCGGTTAGGACCTCCCGGTCGGGCGGAAAGCGGCGGGTCAGCCGATGGGTCGTGAAGATGTACTGTGCCGGCACCCGATCGAGGGTAGAACACTCACCGTGCTACGTGCTCTCGCCGCGGTGCTGGCGCTGGGGGCGGTCGGCTGCATGGCGCTGGCGATCGTCGGCATGGTCACCGGCCGTCCGGACGACCGGGCCGGCCTGTGGCTACGGGTGCTGGCACTGGCGCTGTTTGCCGCGGCGGTGGCGCTGAACGTCGTCTCACGCTGACACGTCCTTTCTCCTGAACGCGATCCCGCGAGGGTGAGACGATGGGACCTCCGAAAACCGATTTGAACTGGACTGGAGGCACCATGGCAAAGGCGATCTACACGGCCCAGGCACAGGTCACCGGCGGCCGCGAGCACGGCCACGGCCACACCGAGGACGGCGCGCTCGACGTCCAGCTGCGTCCGCCGACTGGTGAGGGAAGCCCGGAGGGAACCAACCCCGAGCAGCTCTTCGCCGTCGGCTATGCGGCCTGCTTCGAGGGGGCTCTGGCCGCGGTGGCCCGCCGGGAGCGGCTCGAGCTCGGCGAGGTCTCGATCGACAGCCGCGTGAGCCTCTTCCCCACACCCGAGCGGGGATTCAAGCTCGGTGCCGAGCTGCACGTGTCGCTGCCGGCGGTGAACGATCCCACCCAGGCCGTGAAGCTAGTGGGCGCCGCACATTCGGTGTGCCCGTACTCCAACGCCACCCGCGGCAACATCGAGGTGACCTTGACGGCGAATGGTCAGCCGGTGGGTGAGACGCTGCCCTCCCCGTCGCCATCCTCCGAGCCCGGTGGCGAGGAGGCGGACAACGGCCAAGCGTGACGCTGAGCGCGCCGTCCGGTGCTCGGCTCAGATGGCGCGCATTCGGTTGTTACGGGCGTCGTGGGTGAGCTCGGCAAGCCCGAGCGCTCCAGCAGCGGCGGGAGGTACATACCGAACCGACCGCGGTAGCCCCTACGTTGCCCCCGCCTCGAAGCAACGCGTTCCGCGACCACCTCCCGCTCGTTGGTAACGACAAGGCTACCGTAACGCTACGGTTACCGAGCTGGAGCCCGGCCGTGCCGCCGGTCGGGTGCACCTGCAGGAGAGACGCGCGCGGCGAATGATCGTGAGCAGCTATATGCGCCGCCACGGCCTCTCGGCGCCGCTCCCCGCGATCAGCTCTCCGGCTGCCAGCCGCTCACCACCCACTGTCCGCCTGCCGCCTGCGTCACCGTGGCCAGCGCCACGTGCCAGGCCGGACGCAGACCCTGGTAGGCGGAACTGAGCGCGGCGGTGGTGCGCTCCCGGGTGACGACCACGTAGCGGCCCGGGCGCGCCACCAGCGGGGCCACCGACTCCACGGTCCCGTGGTTGGCGATCCCGCCGCGCTGGAGCTCGTAGTCCCCCGCCGCCTGGGCGGCGGCGAGCTGCATCGCCGAGCGGGCCTGACCGATGCTGCCTTGCGCCAGGCCGCGCAGCCGCGCCACGACGGAGCTCGCATCCCAGTTGATGTAGACCTTGGCAAAGGCAGTGACCGCCTGATCTGCCGAAGGGCTGGCCGTGCTCACCCGCTGCGGCGGGGGTGGCGGCGAGGGGTACTCGTGGGTCGTCTGCGCGCGCTGGAGCGCTGAGCTACCGGTGGTGCTCGTGCCCTCGCCAAGGGGGCTGCAGCCGCTCAGCCCGACGCACACCAGGATCAGCGGGAGGCGGCGCACCTACAACCCCACCGGATGTCGAGCCACGAAGCCCGCCGAGCTGCGAACCAGCGGATGCCACCCGATCCCGGAGCTGCCGTCACCGGGGCCGGCCGCGTTGTGGGTGTCCCACCGCAGGCCGGCCACGTACATGAACACGTGGTCGGCGTTGGCGTAGAGCGTCACCCATGCACCCGGACCGGCCTGGCCGAAGGACTCGAGCTCCGAGGAGGCGGCGCCATAGGTGACCGGCAGCAGGCGGGCACCGTAGAGCAGGTGCTCGACGCTGCTGGAGCAGTCGTAGGTGGGCACGACCTCGGAGAGGGGCGCACCATGGCCGCCGCCGAGCAGGTAGGGCCTGCCGACGATCTGGTTGCCGGCGGCGATGATCTGCTTGACCGCCAGCGGCGCCCCCTGCGGCGCCGCGGCCAGCCCGCCGGGCAGTAGGCGCGCCCGTGGTCCCGGCGTCAGCGGCACGCCGCCGAGGCTTCCGGCGGCGCACCCCGCTGGAGCGGTGGCTCCGGCTCCGCTGGCCAGCGGGTCCGCGACGAGCGCCGCCTGCCCCAGGACGTTGCCGGCACCCGCGGCCGGCGGTCGCTCGATCTGAACCGCCCCTGACCACAAGCCGTTCTCGTAGGGGATCCCGAGGCGGCCGGCGAGTTGCCACCACAGGTCGATCACGCGCGGCAACCCCGCCACCGGGCCACCTCCGTGACCGAAGTCCCGCTTGTAGGCGATCGCCGAGCGGCTGGTCCAGGTGATCCGCAGCGGGGCCATGTAGGAGAGGCCGCCCATCTCGGTGGCCGTCTGCCAGGTCAACCCGCCCAGCTCCGCGTAGGAGTCCGGATGCTGGATCAGGTTGTCGCCCCGGGCGCCGGTGATCCCGGAGCTGGGGTCCCCGGGGCCGCCGTACTCGCTGGCACCCACCCGCTGACCCGTCCCCGGCGGGCCGAGGACGATCGAAGTCGCCCCCGAGGACGAAGACAAGCAGTCCTGCTGCCCGGCGAAGGCCCCGAGCAGCATCGTCAGCACCGCGGCACCCAACCCGGCCACCGCGACGCCCCCGACGAGCGCCGTCACCACGACCGCCATCTGGCGCGAGGGGCGCGATCGGGAGCGACTGGGCACGCCGGCAAGATAAGCCCAAGCAGGGTCCGGCAACCCGGATTGACACAGTCTTTTTGCATTCGCCGGGCCGCTAACGTTGGCGGTCATGCCGCGCATCCTCGACGTCGAGCAGGCGATGCTCCTCCTGGAGCTGGAGGCGCCCTTCGACCCGCGTGCGGTCCAGCTCGCGCGGCGCAGGATGGCCAAGCGCTGGCACCCGGACATCGCCCCGCCGGGGCGCCAGCACGAGCACCAGCGTCACCTGCAGGCGATCAACGAGGCCGCGGACCAGCTCCAGAGCCTGGCCGAGTCCTCCCGCGGTGGCCGCGTCAGTCGCAACGCCGTCAAGGTCTCCGCCGCCGCCACGCGGCGCGCGCGCGAGGAGGCCGGCCGGCGCGCCTACGAGGAGGAGCAGCGCCGGCGCGCGCAGGAGCAGGACAAGGCAACGCACGACCCCTTCGGCGCGCGGGTCCCCGATCACTCCGTGGTCCACCGGTACGCGCGTTGCGTGTCCTACCCCGAGTGGGGCGTGGGCACCGTCAGCGGCATCTACTTCTCCGGCGATGGCGAGGACGTGCAGCAGTGGGCACGCGTGCAGTACTCGGTCGGGATCAGGACGGTTCCGGCGGGCTCGTTGCAGTTCGTCGACTTCTCCAAGCCCGACCCCGGCGCTGATCGCGTCCAGCGCTTCATGACCGCCGCCCAGCACGCCCTGGCCGAAGGGGATCCCAGCCTCGCGGCGCAACGACTGATCTACGCCCGCGACGCCGAGCCGGGCAACGCCGCGGTGCTGAGGCTGCTCACAGCCGCGTTCTGGCAGGCCGGCAATCTGGCGGCGGCCGCCCGCGCGGTGCGTGACTGGGCCCGGGTGGAGACCGACCGGCCGACCCCTGAGCGGTTCGCCTCCCGCATCTACGAGGACATGGGCGCTGTCGATCTGGCCGCCGAGGCCGCGGCGCGGGCGACGGCGCGCGCCCCGGCCGACCCCTCGGCCTGGGAGCGGCTCGGGCGGCTGAGGCTGCGGCTGATGGATCGTGGGCGGGCGCTCTCAGCGCTGGAGCGCGCTCGCTCGCTGCGGCCGAGCCTCGAAGGGCTGTTGGACCTGGCCCTGGCCTACCACCTCTCCGGAGACGTCGGCGCCGAGGTCTCCGCCGCCCACGCAGCGACCAGGATCGACGAGCGCTCGCGGCGCGCCTGGTCCACCCTCGCCCACGCGCTGGCTCGCACCGACCGGCTCAGCGAGTGCATCGCCGCCTGCGAGCGGGCCCTGGCGCTCGGCAAGGACCCCGAGGTCTCCCAGCTGCTGGCGCGGGTGCGGGAGCTCGGTCCGCGGGAGATCCCGGAGGCCACCGCGGCATAACGGGTCCCCCGGGCTACGGGGACGCGAGCGTGTCCTCACGCCCGCACTCCGGGCAGGGCTCGCCGGTCCCCAATCCGCGACCGCCGCAGCGCGGGCAGTCCCCCACCTGATCCAGCACCCCCAGCAGCTCGCCGACGCGGCAGACGAGCAGCCGCTCCTCCTCCACCTCCGCCCACACTCCCGCCGCTGCGGGGAACACGACGTGGTCCCCGGGCTTGACCGGCATCCGCACGCCGACGTGATCCCACCAATCGAGTCCCGGGCCCACGGCGAGCACGATCCCGTGCTGGGGTGGCGGCTCGTCGTTTCCGGCCGGCACCAGCAGGCCGGAGCGGCGGATCCGATCGGGATCGAGCTCCTTGATCACGACGCGATCAAACAGTGGGCGCAGCTGGTTTCTCATCTTCGGATGACTATGGCAGCCCGTCCGGGCCATCGCCTACCTTGGCCGCCGATGCGCCTGATCGTCGCTCGCTGTGAGGTTCGCTACTCGGGCCGACTGGACGCGCTCTTGCCCGAGGCCCTGCGGCTGATCATCGTCAAGGCCGACGGCTCGGTGCTGGTGCACGCCGACGCGGGCGGCTACAAGCCGCTCAACTGGATGACGCCGCCGACGGTGATCGAGGAGTCCCCGGAGCTGATCGTGGTGCGCAAGCGCGCCGGTGCCTCGGAGGATCGGCTGGAGATCGAGTTGCGGGAGGTGCTTTCCGAGGTCACGCACGACATGGGCTCCCCCGACGAGGGCCTCGCCCTGGCCAAGGACGGCGTCGAGGCTCACCTCCAGGAGCTCCTGGCCGAGCAGCCGCAGTGGTGTGGCGAGGGACTGCGGCTGGTGCGCCGGGAATGGGCCACCGACATCGGCCCCGTCGATCTGATGTGCCGCGACGGCGGCGACGGCTGGGTGGCGGTGGAGATAAAGCGCGTGGCCGGCATCGACGCCGTGGAGCAGCTGACGCGCTACCTGGAGCGGATCCGGCTGGACCCGGCCTTCGGCTCGTGCCGCGGCGTGCTGGCAGCACGGCTGATCAAGCCCCAGGCGCGGGTGCTGGCGCAGGCCCGCGAGATCCACTGCGTGGAGGTGGACCTGGCCGTGCTGCGCGGCGAGCGCGAGCCCGACCTGCGGCTGTTCGCGGCATGAGATCAGTGAGCGAGCCAGCCATCCTCGTGGAGCGCCGCGAGCGCGTGCTGGTGATCACGATCAACCGACCCGAGCAACGCAACGCCCTCAACGCGGCGGTGGCCGCCGGCATCGCCGCCGCCCTGGATCAGCTCGACGGTGACACGGAGCTCTCGCTGGGGGTGCTGACCGGCGCCGGCAAGGGCTTCTGCGCCGGCATGGACCTCAAGGCCTTCGTTGCCGGTGAGTCCCCCTACGCCGGCGACCGTGGCTTTGCCGGGATCACCCGCCGTGCCGCGGTCAAGCCGCTGATCGCCGCGGTGGAGGGATTCGCGGTCGCGGGAGGGCTGGAGGTGGCGCTGTCGCGCGACCTGATCGTCGCCGCCCGCGGCGCCAAGCTCGGCATCCCCGAGGTCAAGCGCTCGCTGGCGGCCGGCGGCGCGCTGCTGCGGCTGCCTCGGGCGCTGCCCCGCGGCATCGCCACAGAGCTGGCGCTGGCCGCCACCAAGCGCATCCTGACCGATTCGGTGGACTGGGCTGAGGCTGAGTTCTGGGATCGCCAGAACCAGATTGCGGATCCGGTGATGGCCTCCGAGGACGCCCGCGAGGGCGCCACCGCGTTCACGGAGTGCCGGGCGCCGGTGTGGCGCGGCCGCTGAGAAGCCGAGACCGGGCCTACCCGGGCTGCTCGCCCCACAGTGTCGCCAACAGCGACCGGGAACCACCGCGATCGCGATGCTCGCAGAGGTAGATCCCCTGCCAGGTCCCGAGCGCCAGCCTCCCCTTGGTCACGGGCAGCGTCAGCGACGGGCCCAGCAGCGCGGCCTTGATGTGCGCCGGCATGTCATCTGAGCCCTCCAGCGTGTGGGTCCAGTAGCTCGCGTCCTCGGGCACCGCCCGGTTGAACCAGGTCTCGAAGTCACGGCGCACCTCGGGGGAGGCGTTCTCGCTGAGCGCCAGCGACGCCGAGGTGTGGCGGATCAGCAGGTGCAGCAGTCCCGTGGCGACCTGACCCAGCTCGGGGAGCTCGCCGGTGACCTCGTCGGTGACCAGGTGAAAGCCCCGCGAGCGGCCGCGTAGCGTGATCTCCCGCTGCGTCCACACGCCAGCGCCCATCCGCAGCAGCATAGGCAAGCGGCGGCTGATCGCGTGCTGATATCGTCACCGGTGCCTGATTCCCTGCTCAGCGCGGGAAGCGGGGAACCCAGGTTCCTCCGGGGCCAGTCTCGACCTGATGGTCGCGTAGCGCTCACACACCGAGCGCGAGCCCGACAGCTAACCCCGCAGGCCCATCAAGCATGACCATCTTCCGTCGCATCGATCTGAACAAGCTCGCCCTGGCGACGCTCGTCCTGGCGGCGGCGCTCGTCGGCACTGCGTCGATGTCCCGCACGCCCGCCTCCGGAGCCACCCTCGGCCAGCTGGGCTCGCAGCTGGGGGCACAGCAGGCGCACCAGCAGAGCCTGTCGGACAGCCTCAGGCATCTCGCCGGGGTGATCGCGTCGCTGGATGACCAGATCGCACTGGTGCGCTCGCGGGAGGCAGCGGTCCGCGCCGAGCTAGCCCGCGATCGGGTGGCGCTCGCATCCACAGGCCGGGCGCTGGTGCACGATCGCAAGCTGCTCGTGCGGCTGCGGGCGCAGCTGAGGCACGCCCGCGCTCGGCTCTCCCGCCAGCTCGTCTCGGGCTATGAGGGTGAGCGGCCCGACCTGATCAGCGTGGTTCTGAACGCGCACGGCTTCGCCGACCTGCTGGAGACGCTCGACTTCCTGCACCGGGCCGAACGGCAGCAGCAGTCCCTGATCGCCATCACCCGCGAGGCCAAGGCCCGGACCGGCGTCGCGACTCGTCGCCTCACCGGCTTGGCCGCCTCCGAGCGAGAGATCACCCAAGCGGCGGCCCTCCAGGCGCGCGCGCTCGGCGGGATGAATGACCTGCTGGCGGCCAAGCAGGGCGCGCTGGCGCGGGTGCGCGCGGCCCAGGGTGCGGCGCTGGGGGCCAGTCGCGTCCGCGCCGGACAGCTGCGCACGCAGATCGCTGGCCTCCGGGCCCGGCAGGCGGCGGCGGCGCGCGCGGCGGCGGCGGCGCGCGCGGCGGCGGCGGCCGCAGCGGCCGCGGCGACCCCCACGACGGCACCCGCGAGCTCGGCTCCCACCAGCTCCGGACCCGCGCTCGGTCCCTCCGGCGGCTGGGCGATCCCCTACGCGATCGTGCTGTGCGAATCCGGCGGTCAGAACCTGCCTCCCAACAGCGCCGGCGCGTCGGGCTACTACCAGATCCTGCCGACTACCTGGAAGCTCTACGGGGGCAGCGGCCCCGCCGCCTACCTGGCCGGGAAGGCCGAGCAGGACGCCGTGGCCAGCCGCATCTGGGCGGGCGGCTCCGGCGCCTCACAGTGGGTCTGCGCCGGGATCGTCGGCATTCACTGAGTCGTCCGGCGATCCACGCCGTGCGCCTGATGACTACGCCGTGCGCCAGTCCGAGGTGATCGCCGGGCGGCGGTGGCGCGCCCCCAGGCTCAGCTGATCGATGTGGGCCAGCGCCTGGCCCGAGCCGAACGCGACGCAGGTCAGGGGCGACTCGGCACCGAACACCGGCATCCCGGTCTCCGCCGCCACCAGATCGGCCAGACCGCGGATCAGCGTGCCGCCACCGGCGAGCAGGATGCCATCGCGGGCGATGTCGCTGGCCAGCTCCGGCGGGGTCTCCTCCAGCGTGTCCCGGATGGCCTGGAGGATCTCCTGCACCGGGGCACGGATCGCGCTGCGCACCTCGGCGCTGCTCAGCTCCACGGCCGTCGGCAGGCCGCTGAGCAGGTGACGGCCGCGGACCTGGATCGTCTGCTCGGGAACCAGCGGGATGACCGAGCCGATCGCGATCTTGATCGACTCCGCCGTCTGGGATCCGATCGCCAGCTGGTGGGCGTTGCGGATGTAGGCCGTGATCGCCTCGTCCATCTCGTAGCCGCCGACCCGGACCGAGCGAGAGTTGACGATCGCGCCGAGCGAGATCACCGCCATCTCGCTGGTACCGCCGCCGACGTCGACGACCATCCTCCCGATCGGCTCCTCGATCGCAATGCCGGCACCGATCGCCGCGGCGATCGGCTCCTCGATCAGGTGAACGCGCCGTGCTCCCGCGGCCAGCGAAGCCTCCTCCACCGCGCGCTTCTCCACCTCGGTGACGCCCGAAGGGGCGCACACGATCAGGCGCGGGTGGGCCGTACGGCGATTGAGGACCTTGCGAATGAAGTACCGCAGCATCTCCTCGGTGACCTCGAAGTCGGCGATCACCCCATGGCGCAGCGGCCGCATGGCCGAGATCGAGGCCGGAGTGCGGCCGATCATGCGCTCGGCTTCCGAGCCGACGGCGTGAACCTCGCCGGTGTCGACATCTGAGGCCACCACCGAGGGCTCGGAGACGACGATCCCGCGCCCGGCGACGTAGACCAGCGTGTTGGCCGTGCCGAGGTCGATCGCGATGTCGTGCACGCCCAGGTTCGGCGTCAGGCGCAGTCGTGAATTGTCCCGGCGGGAGCCGTCTCGGCGAAATCCCATCCCAAGAGGGTGGCAGATGCGGGCAGAAAGCCCGTCCGCGGGCGAGCGTGGTGCGCCGGCGACCAGTTGACTGAGGGCCTGAGTCGGCCCCACGCTGGCCGGGCTCGGACCTGCACAGCACGACAACGGGCCGGTTTTCAGATCCCGTCGACGTACTGTTCCGCGCCACGCGGGTCAACACGACAATCGATCTCGGGGCGAGCGGGATTGACGTGCTGTGCAGAGGCTTCGCCGACGGGACCCGCCCCGGGTCAGCCGGGGCGATGAAGCCCGCCGGGGCCTTGCAGGTTCAGGTCGACGTGGGCGATGGCGTGCCTTGTGCCCATCGGGCGGCTGAACGTGTCGCAGAAGGCCGCCGGCGGGTGGGGAACGTTGACAAAGCGACAGCCGGAGACAGATCTGCCGGCGGCCGGGGCCACCGCCACGAGCGTCGAGAGCAGGAGCGCGAGGATCGTCGCCGTGCGGGTGACGGTCGATCCCTGAGCACGGGCTAGCGCTCGCCGGGCAACTTGCGCGGGTACTGCGACACGGGCTGGGTCAGCTCCATTGCGGCCGTGACGATGCGGTTCTGCTCCAGCGAATGGGCGATCGGATAGCCCTCGCCCGACGCCGCCCGCTCGGGGCGGCCGATGTAGCCGAAGTCCAGGTGCTCGGGGAGGATCTGCAGCAGCCGCGGTGACATGTGGGCGCGGGCGCCCATGTTGCGGGGCTCCTCCTGTACCCACACCACCTCGCGCAGGTTGGGGAGGCTCTCGACGAGCTTCAGGAGCTCACCCTGCGGGAACGGATAGAGCAGCTCCACCCGGCCGATGGCCACGCGGTCGGCCGCGGCCCGCTCGGCGTGGCCGGTGAGGTCGTAGTAGACCTTGCCGCTGCACAGGATCAGGCGCTCGACGCGCTCGGACTCCACGCTGTCATCGCCCAGGACCGGCTGGAAGCGACCCTCCGCCATCTCGCTCAGACGGCTGCCGGCCAGCGGCAGGCGCAGCAGGCTCTTGGGGGTCATCATCACCAGCGGACGCTGCTTGGCGATGCGCGCCTGGCGCCGCAGCAGGTGGAAGTACTGCGCCGGGGTGGTGGGGTTGGCCACGCGGATGTTCCCCTCGGCGGCCAGCTGCAGGAACCGCTCCAGGCGCGCGGAGGAGTGCTCGGGACCCGAGCCCTCGTAGCCGTGGGGCAGCAGCAGCGTCAGCCGGCTGGTCTGGCCCCACTTGGCCATTCCGGAGATGATGAACTGGTCGATCACCACCTGGGCGCCGTTGACGAAGTCGCCGAACTGCGCCTCCCACAGCACCAGCGTCTCGGGACCCTCCTGCGAGTAGCCGTACTCGAAGCCCACGCAGGCCATCTCCGACAGCGGGCTGTTGTGCAGCTCCATCGGCGCCAGGGCTCCGGGCAGGTGCTGGACCGAGCAGTGCTCCTGACCGGTCTTGGGGTCGTGCAGCACCAGGTGGCGCTGGGAGAAGGTGCCGCGCTCGGCGTCCTGCCCGGTGAGGCGGATGGGGATCCCCTCGGTCAGCAGCGAGGCAAAGGCCAGCGCCTCGGCGTGAGCCCACACGACGACGGGCTCGTCGCTGGCCAGCGCCTCACGGCGCTGCTCCAGCTGCTTGGCGAGCTTTGGGTGCACGGTGAAGCCATCCGGCGCCGCCAGCAGCTCCTCGCCCAGCACGCGCAGCCGCTCCAGCGACACCGCGGTCTGAACCTCCGTAGAGGCGCTGCGATCGAGCTGGTACTCGCCGGTGGCGTGCTCTACCTCCTCGTGATTGGCGATGCGCGCCTTGAGCTCCTGATGGCTGTCTGTCAGCACCGACCACACCTCGTCGGTCATCTCCGTGGAGTCCTGCTCGGTGACGACACCCTGCTCGATCAGCTGCCGGGCGTACAGCTCCCGGACGGGGGGATGGCGCTTGATCTCTGCGTACATCTCCGGCTGCGTGTAGGCGGGCTCGTCGGCCTCGTTGTGGCCGAAGCGGCGGTAGCCGATCAAGTCGATCAGGACGTCGTGCCCGAACTCCTGGCGGAAGGCGAAGGCCAGCCGCACGGCCGCGACGCAGGCCGCTACGTCATCGGCGTTGACGTGGATGATCGGCACGTCGTAGCCCTTGGCCAGGTCCGAGGCCCAGTGGGTGGAGCGGGCGTCGTCGGGATCGGTGGTGAAGCCGACCTGGTTGTTCTGGATCAAATGGACCGTGCCGCCGACCGTGTAACCGTCGAGCGCCTGCAGGTTGAAGGTCTCCGCCACCACGCCCTGGCCCGGGAACGCAGCGTCGCCGTGGACGATGACCGGGATGGCGGCGTTGGTGTCCCGGTGTGCGTGCGGCCCCTGGCGGGTGGTCTGCGCCGCCCGCGTCGCGCCCGCCGCCACCGGGCTGACGAACTCCAGGTGCGAGGGGTTGCTCTCCAGGCGCACGATGATCGAGTCGCCGCCGGGCAGCTGGTAGGAGCCGCGGGCGCCGTGGTGGTACTTGACGTCGCCGGTGCCGCCCTGGGGGATCGTGGTGATCGGCTCGAGCGTCGAGGCACCCTCGAACTCGGCGAAGATGGTGTCGTAGGGACGCCCCAGGTTGTGGGCCAGCACGTTCAGCCGGCCGCGGTGGGCCATGCCGATCACCACCTCGCGGGTGCCGCGGGTGGCGGCCAGCTGGATCAGCTCGTCGAGCATCGGCACCGTCATGTCGAGACCCTCGACCGAGAACTGCTTCTGGCCCAGATAGGCCTTGTGCATGAAGCGCTCGAGCGCGTCGACCTCGGTCAGGCGCTTGAGCAGCGCCTTGTTCTCCTGGTCGGTGAGGGGCAGGCGGAACTTCCCGGACTCGATCGCCTCGCGCAGCCACAGGCGCTGCCGGTGAGAGGCGATGTGCTCGATCTCGTAGGCGATCGGTCCGCAGTAGGTCTCGCGCAGATGCGGCAGCGCGTCGATCAGCGTGGCGCCGGGCACGTACATGCGCAGGATGCGCGCCGGGATCTTGGCCATCAGCTCCGGGGTGAGTCCGAGCGGCTCGGGGTCCAGGGCCGGATCGCCCTCGGGCTCCCGGCCCAGCGGATCGAGCTTGGCGGCGAGATGGCCGTGGGTGCGGTGGGCCTTGACCAGCGAGGAGGCGGCCTGCACCGCCTGGAGCAGCGCCTCGTCTGGCGCCCCCGTGGCGGCGGGGGCGGGCGGAGCCGCGGCGACAGCCGCGGCGGCGGCAGGCGCGGGCGGCGGCGGCAGCTCGGGCAGCTCCGCACGCAGGTCGCCGAAGACGCGCTCGTAGAAGCCCTCCTCGCCTCCGAGCAGGGCCTCGATCCGCTGTAGGAAGCGGCCGGACTCGGCGCCCTGGATGATCCGGTGGTCGTAGGTGGAGGTCATCGTCATGACCTTCTCGGCGCCGATCATGGCTCCGATGCTCGCGAGGCCCACGGGGTAGGCGATGGAGCCGGTGGCGACGATCGTGCCCTGGCCGGGCATCAGCCGCGGCACGGAGGCGATCGTGCCGATGCCGCCGGGGTTGGTCAGCGAGACGTTGGCGCCCGCGAGGTCGTCGGCGGTCAGGGTGTTCGTCCGCGCCTTTTCCACCAGGGCGTTATACGCCGCCAGGAACTGGGAAAAGGAGAGCCGGCCGGCGTCGCGGATCACCGGCACCATCAGCGTACGGCTGCCATCCCGCTTCTCCACGTCGACCGCCAGGCCGAGGTTGACGCCGCCGTCCTCGACGCGGTGCGGCTTGCTGTCCAGAAGCGAGAAGTGGTGCGCCATCACCGGCATCTCATCAGTGGCCACGCGCGCGATGGCATAGGCGATCAGGTGCGTGAACGACACCCGCTGGCCGGCGCTCTTGAGCTGCCGGCGACGGGCGTCCAGGGTGGTGATGGTGATCGTCCGGAACGAGGTGGCGGTCGGGATCGAGCGGCTCTCGTCCATGTAGCGCGCCAGCGCGGCGGCGCCGCCCTTGAGCTGCTGGGAGCGAGCCTCGCCGGGGGCGCCCGCGAGGGCGGGCGTCGCTGAGGCTGGCGCCGTGGAGGCGGCCGCGGTGGCGCCGTTCCCCGCCTGGTGGCCGTTGCCGGCCGCGGCCGCTAGTACGTCGTCCTTGGTGATGCGCCCGCCGCGGGCACTGCCCGCGACCCGGGAGAGATCGACTCCCTCCGCAGCGGCGACGCGCTGGGCGACGGGGGACGCATTGGCCGTGGGGCCGTCGCCGGTGGTCCCGTTCCCGGCGGCGGTGGCGGGCGCGGCAGCGGTGGGCGGGGGGCTCGGAGGAGCGGGGGCAGTCGACGGGGCACCGCCGCTCGGGGCCGGTGCGGCTCCAGAGGCAGCGCTCATCCGCGCGATCACCTGGCCCACGGTGACCGTGTCGCCCTCCTGCACCAGGATCTCGGTGATCGTGCCCCCCGCCGGGGCGGGGAGCTCCATGTCGACCTTGTCGGTGGAGATCTCGACGACGGTGTCACCGTCGCGGACCGTGTCGCCGACCTTCACCGACCACTCCAGGATCGTCCCCTCGGTGACCGACTCGCCACCGGTTGGGGTGACGATGTCGATCGTGGCGCTGATGAGCGCGTCGCTGTCGGCCTGTCCCTGCGCCTCGGTGAACGCAGCGGCGACGGCCTCCTCCGCGGTCGCCGGCGGAGACTCGGCGGAGACGGGCATCGACGGTGTGGCGGGTGTGGCGGCGGGACCGTCCGCAGAGTCCCCGGCTGTCGGACTCGCGGGCGCGATCTCGGCCAGCAGCTCACCCACCGAGACGGTGTCGCCCTCGGCGGGGTGGATCTTGACGATCGTGCCCGCCGCGGGCGCGGGCACCTCGGCGTCCACCTTGTCGGTGGAGATCTCGACGATCGTCTCGTCGACCTGCACGTGATCCCCCTCCTGCCGGCGCCACTGAAGCACGGTGCCCTCGGCCACGGAGTCGCCCATGGCCGGCATGACGACCTCGATCGTGCTCGCGTCGACTGCCATCCGGGTCAACTGTAACGCGTGCGAAATGGCACAGACCTGCTGCCCCGAGGGCCGTTCCGGCGGCCGGCGAGAACGAAGCCGATCGACCCGGCAAAGGGTCCGAGCCCGCCCAGCACGGCCACCGTGACCGCCAGCCAGAACGGGATCACCCGCAGCCGCGCGGCGAGGATGCAGATCAGGGACATCGCGATCCAGATCAACCCGTGGGCCAGACCGAGGATGAAGGTCTCCGGCTGGGGGTTGCCGGCGATGAACGCGCACGCGAGCAGGGCCAGGTAGACCGCGGAGTGGGTGAAGGAGGCCACCTCCAGGCGCCCGAAGGTGATGAGGCGTCGCATCCTCAGCCGCCGTTCAGGAGCGTTGCCATCCGGTGCAACGGCTCGTCGGCCTCCTCCGGCCAGCGCTCCACCTCGGCCGGCCACCACGCGAACTCGTCGTGCTCGTGGTCGGGGGTGACGCTGGCGCCCTCGGGAAGCCACGCCTGACCCACGAGCAGCACGACGCGGCTGGGCAGGCGCACCAGCGCTTCGATGCGCAGCCGCTGCGGCGCCACCGACCACTCCTCGGCCAGCTCCCGTCCCATCGTCTCGGCCGGGTTCTCGTCGAGCTCCACCGCGCCGCCGGCGCCGAGCGCCCACCGCCCCGCCCAGGAGGCCAGCCAGGCCGCGCGCCGGCCGGCCAGCCACCGCCCGTCGGCCGCGCGGACGATGCACAGCACCGACATGCTCTGCACCGCATCCGAGGTGCTCAGGCGCAGCGCCCACCGGGCCGGCTGCAGCTCCAGGCGCAGCCCGTCCGCGTCCGCGGTGTAGCTCGCCAGGCGTGCCGCCAGCCCGTCATGGCTCGGCGACCCCCGGCGGCGCAGGGCCTCGAGCGCCACGTCCGCGGCCTCCGCAGCGACCGCCGCCGGCTCGTAGGTTTTCGCCAGCCACGACGCGCTCACCTGGCCCGGTTCCCAGGGTCCGCGAGCCAGCAGAGCAGGGGGACTCGTCACGTCAGCCTACGGTAGCGAGGTACCCTGGCGCAGCGTGCGACGGCGACTGAAGCACTGGGGGTGGGGCTACGAGGACGGCGAGCCCCAGCCCGAGCCACTGGCCCCGCCGCCGGCGCTGCCGGCCACCCGCCAGCGCCCGAGGCGGCACAGGCCTGGCCTATCGCCGGCGCCTCGCCCGCTACTTTGACCGTCGATGACGACGGTCGCCGTACTCGGCCCAGGAGGCGTCGGGGGGTTCCTGGCGGCCGCCCTGGAGCGCTCGGGCCAGCCGGTGACGGTGATCGCGCGCGAGGAGACCGCCGCGGCGATCGCTCGTGAGGGCATCCACGTGGAAAGCGTCCGCCTCGGTGCGTTCGGGGCTCGGCCCGGTGCGACCGCGGCGCTGCGAGAGCCGGCGGACGTGCTGCTCGTGGCCACCAAGGCGACCGGATTGGAGGCCGCGCTGGGGCGGATCGAGTCGGCGCCGACGCTGGTCGTGCCGTTGCTCAACGGCCTCGATCACATGACGCTGCTGCGGCGGCGCTTCGGCGCCGGCCATGTCGCCGCGGGAACGATCCGGATCGAGGCAGACCAACCGCGACCGGGCGCGATCGTGCAGACGAGCCCGTTCCTGCGGGTGGACCTGGCGGCCGAGGACGACGGCGCCCGGGCGCTGCTGGAGCCTCTGGCGGCGCTGCTGCGCGGAGCCGACGTGCCCGCGCAGCTCGGCGGCAGCGAGGCGCAGATCCTGTGGTCAAAGCTCGTGCGGCTGAACGCGCTGGCGCTGAGCACCAGCGCCAGCGATCGCCCGATCGGCTTCGTCCGCAGCGATTCGGAGTGGCGCGCGCTGCTGGAGGCCTGTGTCGGCGAGGCCGCCGCCGTGGCCAATGCCGAAGGCGCCGTGAGCGACCCGGCGAAACCGCTCGCCGAGCTCGACGAGGCTCACGCCGGGCTTGGATCCTCGATGCAGCGTGACATCGCGGCCGGCCGAGAGCCGGAGCTCGACGCCGTCGCGGGATCCGTGCTGCGGGCCGGGGCGCGGCACGGAATCGCCTGCCCGACGATCACGCGCCTGGCTGCCCGCGTGGCAGAGCGGGCGGGGATCGCCGCACCGCGGGCGTAGCCGATTGTCACCTCTTGGTTCATGGTGAACCAAAAGGTGACACGCGCCCCTCGACCGGGTCCGAAGGGGGCCTGATCTGAGGGGCCTCGGCTGGCTCAGAAGGGGGGCCTGATCTGAGGAGCCTCGGCCGGCCCCGGTGCATACACCGGCTCGCCGACCTCCTCGGAGGCGACCGCGTCGAGCACCTCCTCTTCCTCCTCGGTCAGCTCGGCGTCGTGGTCGCCGTCGCAGAGGACCCGGAAGGCGCCGGTGGTGCTGCCGTCGGCCTGGAGCACGATTCCCGGGAGGATCTGCTCGCCCTCCTCCAGACCCAGACGCTCGATGTCGAAGTGCGCCATCCCGATCCCCCAGCTGTGGTGGGTGGGGTTCTCCCGGTCGTGGGCTGCCACGCCCTGGGCCAGACGCTCCAGCAGGTAGGCGATCTTGTTGATCTCCGGCACGAGGGGGAGTCTAGGCTCAGCCGCGCTCGATGATCTCCACCCGGTAACCATCGGGATCCCGGACGAAGCACAGCCGGGAGCCGCCGGCGGAGACCGTGTACGGCGGGCGCTCCGGCTCGATGCCCTGCTCGGCCAGGCGGGCCAGCGTGCCGTCGAGCTCGCCGGTGGTGATGGCGATGTGGCCGTAGCCGGTGCCGAGGTCGTAGGGCTCCTCGTGGCCGACGTTGTAGGTCAGCTCCAGCCGGGGCTCGGGACCGTCCTCGGCGAGGCCCATGAACACGTTGATGGCCTCCTCCCCGATCGGCAGCCGACGCATCTCGGCGAAGCCCAGCGCCTCGTAGAAGGCCACCGAGCGCTCGATGTTCGTGATGCGGTAGCAGGTGTGGATGAGGCTCACAGCGGCACAGGATACGCTCCGGCGGCGATGATCATCGAACGTTCGATGAACGAGAGCTGGCTCTCCAACACCTACCTGGTGGCCGACGAGCTGGGCTCCCAGGCAGTAATGATCGACGCCGGCGGTCCGGTCGCCCCGCTGCTCGGCGTGCTGGAGCGCATGCGCTTCGAGCTCTCCCACGTGCTCCTGACCCACCACCACCACGACCACGTGGCCGAGCTGGACGAGGTGCTGGAGCGCCGCCCGGGAACGCCGGTGCTGATCCACGAGGCCGAGCGTGAGCTGGTCCCGCAGGCCACCGGTACGATCGTGGCCGGGCAACCGATCTTCTGCGGCGCCCTGGAGATCGTGCCACTGCACACGCCCGGCCACACCGCCGGCATGGTCTCGCTGCTCATCAATGGCGCCGACGTCTTCACCGGCGACACCCTCTTCAAGGACTCGGTCGGCGGCGTGCGCGCCCCCGGCTCCACCACCTACGCCGACCTGCGGCGCTCGATCATGGACGAGCTGCTGGAGCTACCCCCGGAGACCCGGATCCATCCCGGGCACACCGACCCCACCACCGTTGCGCAGGAGCGGGAGCACAACGGCTTCGTGCGCATCTGGCGCGGCCTCGACCCTGAGGGCGCGGAGGCGTGCACCGCGATGGGTCAGAAGGCCACGCTGATCCTGCTGGGCCAGGACTACGACGGCGGCCACAAGGCCTGGGTCCGCTGGCCCGACGGCAGCGACGACATCGTTCCCGGCTCCCAGGTGCAGCGCAGCTCGGCGTAGGATCGCTCAGGTGGCGAAGGACAAGATCCCCACCTCTCGCGTGGGGCGCACCGCCAAGGTGGGAAGGCTCGCCGCCGGACAGGCGGTGCGCCAGGCCGGCACCCGCGCGGCCAACGTGACGCGCAACCCGGAGGGCCGCCAGGCGGCCCTGGAGCGGCGCCATATCGAGGCCGCCGAGCAGATCGTCGCGGCGCTGGGGACAATGAAGGGCGCGGCGATGAAGGTCGGGCAGGTGATGTCGTTCCTGGACATGGGCCTCGTGCCCGAGGAGTACCGCGAGGAGTTCCAGGCCAGGCTGGCGGCGCTGCGCGACGCGGCTCCGACGGTCACCTTCAAGCAGATGCGGGCGGTGATCGAGCAGGAGCTCGGCGCGCCGCTCTCCGAGACTTTCCGGGAGCTCCAGGAGGAGCCGATCGCAGCCGCCTCCATCGGCCAGGTGTACCGCGCCAAGCTGCACGACGGGCGCGAGGTCGCAGTGAAAGTCCAGTACCCCGGCGTCGCTGCGGCCGTGCGCGCGGACATGCAGAACCTGGGCCTGATCCTGCGGCTGGCCAAGCGGATCGCTCCGGGCATGGATCCCCAGGCGATCGGCGGGGAGATCCGCGACCGCATCGAGGAGGAGCTCGACTACGAGCTGGAGGCCCAGAACCAGCGCGCGATGGCCCGGCTCTTCCGCGGCCACCCGTTCATCGTCGTCCCCGGGGTGATCAGCTCGCTCTCGCACGAACGGATGATGGTCAGCGAGTACGTGCACGGCACCGGCTTCGAGGAGCTAAAGCGCCGCCCCCAGGAGGAGCGCGACCGGATCGGCGAGATGCTGTTCCGCTTCTACTTCGGGTGCCTGTACCGTCACCGTCAGTTCTCCGGCGATCCCCATCCCGGGAACTCGATGCTGCTGGACGATGGGCGGATGGCCTTCTTCGACTTCGGCCTGTTCAAGCGCATGTCGGCTCACGCGGTGGAGCTGGAGATGGCGGTGGCCAGAGCGGTGGTGGCGGGGGACAAGGAGACGATCATGCGCCTGGGCGGCGAGACCGGCTTCTTTCCCGACCCCGAGCGGTTTGACCCAGACAAGGTGCTGGCGCACTTCCGCGCTGCGACCTCCTGGTACACCGTCGACGAGTTCATCGAGCTGACGCCCGAGTACGCCACGCAGGTACTGATCGACATGAGCGACCCGCGCTCGGAGTACTTCGGCCAGCTGCGCCACGAGTCGGCTCCGCCCGAGCACATCTTCGGTCGGCGAATGGAGGTCCTGACGCTCGCCGTGCTCTCCCAGCTGCGCGCCCACGGGAACTTCCACCGGATCGCGCGCGAGTGGCTCTACGGCGACGAGCCCGCCACCGAGCTGGGGGAGCAGGAAGCGAGCTTCCTGCTCCGCGCGACTGTCTAGACCTCCTGGATCTGCACCAGGCTCGTCGTTCCCGGCCGCCCGCTGGGCAGCCCTGCGGTGATCCCGACACGAGCGCCAGACTTCACCCAGCCAAGCTCCACGACCCTCCGGGCGGCGTCGGCGATCAGCGCCTCGGTGACCTCGTGGCGGCGCATCGAGGCGGCCTGCACACCCCACATCAGGGCACAGCGACGGACCGTCTCCCGGCCGGGGGAGAGGGCTAGGATTGGCACCTGGGGGCGGTGGGCGGAGAGCAGGCGCGCCGAACGGCCCGACAGAGTCGGCACCACCAGCGCGTCCAGGTTCAGGTCCCGGGCGGCGGCGCAGGCGCTGTAGGCCACCGTGTAGGCCGGGTCCCGGCCGTCACGCAGCACCCGGTCCTCGTTCCAGGTCCGGTAGGAGAGCGAGCGCTCGGTGCGCAGCGCCACCGCGGCCATCATCGCCACCGCCTCCACGGGATAGGAGCCGATCGCCGTCTCCTGGGAGAGCATCACCGCATCGGTACCGTCGATGATCGCGTTGGCCACGTCGGCCACCTCGGCCCGGGTGGGGCGGGAGGAGGAGACCATCGAGTCGAGCATCTGGGTGGCGGTGATGGAGGGACGGGCCAGGCGCCCCGCCTCCCACAGGAGCCGCTTCTGCACCATCGGCACGTCCTCGATCGGCAGCTCGATCCCGAGGTCGCCGCGCGCGACCATCACGCAGTCGGCGGCGCGGATGATGTCCTCGGCGTCGTCCACGGCCTGCGGCTTCTCGATCTTGGCGATCAGCGGCAGCCGGGTGTGCCCGCGCACGCTGGTCACGTCCTCGGCGCTGCGCACGAACGACAGCGCCACCATGTCCACGCCGATCGTCTCCCCGAAGCGCAGCATGTCGAGGTCCTCCTCGGGCACGGCCGGCAGCCCGCGCGTGGACCCGGGGATGTTCAGCCCCTGGCGGGAGGCGACGGTGCCCCCGATCTGCACCCGCGTGTCGATCTCCCCGCGGCCCTCATCGACCGAGTGCACGCACAGCCGGATGGCTCCGTCGGCGAGGTAGACGATGTCCTCGACATCGACCGCGGCCGCCAGCCCCCCCCAGCTGACCGACATGCGCCGCTCATCGCCGAGCTCCTGCGAGCCGCAGCGCAGGATCAGCGCCTCCCCCGGCTTAAGCTCGGCGATGTCGTTGTGGAGCGCGCCGATGCGGATCTTCGGCCCCGGCAGGTCCTGGAGGATCGCCACCTGCCTCCCGGCACGGTCGGCGGCTTCCCGGACGCGCCGGGCATTCTCGGCGTGCATCTCGCGGTTGCCGTGGGAGAAGTTCAGCCGCGCGACGTCGAGCCCCGCCTCCACCATCCTCGTGAGCGTCTCCAGGTCCCGCGAGGCGGGCCCGATGGTGGCGACGATCTTGGTGCGGCGCATGGCGCCAAACCTACCGCAAGCGACTCAGGTGGCTGTTACGAGCTCTTCACCGTCGGCGGTCAGCCGCCCTCCCCCGCGCAAATCGCAGATCAGGTCCCAGTGCAGGGCGCTGACGTTGACCCCGCCGGTCTCCGGATAGGAGCGCCCGAGCGCCAGGTGGACGGTACCGCCCATCTTCTCGTCGAGCAGGATCGTGCCGGTGGGCCGGTCGATGCCGGTGTTGGTGCCGATGCCCAGCTCGCCGAGGAAGCACGCGCCGGCGTCGGTGGCCAGGGCGGCGGTCAGGTAATCCTCCCCGGCCTCGGCGCGGGCGACGATCACCTCACCGTCGGCGAAGGTCAGCTCCACCCCCCGCACCTCCACCCCCCGCGGGCTGGAGGGAACGGTGAAGCGGATCGTGCCCTGGGCGGAGTCCTCCAGCGGAGCGGTGAAGACCTCGCCGCTGGGCATGTTGCGCCGCCCGTCGGAGTTGATCCAGGTGCGCCCACCGACGCGCAGACGCAGGTCGGTGCCCTCGGCCTGGATCCGGACCTCCTGCGCCCGGGAGAGGCGCTCGACCAGCGCGGCCTGCCGCCCGCTCAGCTCCCGCCACGCTGCCACCGGGTCCGGACGGTCCAGGAACAGCGCGCGGCGGACAAAGGCGGCGTAGGCACCCTCACCCATCCCCGCCTGCTGGGCCAGCGCCGGCGTCGGCCACAGCGTCCCGCACCAGCGACGTGACAGCCGCGCCTCCTGGACCGGACCGCGAGCCCGGCTGGCGCGGGCGAGCAGAGCGGGATCGACCTCCGCCAGTGCGCGGGTGTTGGCGGGGGCGTTGATTCCCAGTAGCGCATCGGCCGACTGGGCCTCGGTCAGCTCCAGCGGCGCGAAGCCCTCCAGCTGCGCCGGACGCGCGTGCTCGTAGAACTCGGCCGCCAGCCCCGGCGGAGCCAACCGCAGCAGCGGCCACGCCTCCCGGTGAAGGACCACACGATGCAGCGCGCGCACCAGCGGCGTGGCCAGGGTGGTGGTGGAGATCAGCACCTGCTGGCCGGCGGCGACCTCCAGGCACCAGTCGCACAGCAGCGCGGCAAACGCCTCGGCATCGATCACGGCGCCTGCAGTTCCGGAAAGTGCTCGGCGAGGTGCGCGCGCACCGCCTCCCGGACGAACTGGCGCTCGGCCGTCGAGGCAATGCGCAGGCGCCCGAGCAGCTCCCTCTGGTGGGTGATCCCCGCGCCGGCGATCGTCCACTCCACCGCCAGGCGCTCGAACAGGAACTCCAGCGCTCGCTGCTCGGCGTCCTCGCGGTGCAATCCACCCTGGAGCAGGGCGGTGTACTCGCGCCGGCTGGCCGGTCCGAGCGCGCCCTTCAGCCTCAGCACGTCGCCCTCGGCGTCCCGGTAGTCGCTGACGGGCGCGGCGAGCTTCTCGCGCTGGCGGTGACGACGGCCCACGCGCGTGCTCACGCAGGGCTGGAGGCGGCTCGCTCCAGGGCCCTGGCCACCTCACCGGTCACCGGCTTGGCGTGACCCGCCCAGGCCTCGAGCGGGTCCAGGCGCGCGAGCGTGCGGATGGAGGCTCGCGCCTGCTCGGTGTCCTGGTTGAAGGCGGGGTGGGGTACGTGAGCGGCGTTGCCCCGGCCGGTCTGGGGGTTCAGGGTGTAGAAGGCATCGGAGACGAGCGCGAGCCGGTCGGCGTCCCGGAACAGCCCGATCAGCCCCGGCGCATGGCCCGGTAGCTCGATCACCCGGAAGCCGGCCACCTCGTCGCCCTCCTGGAGGGTGCCGGCAATCTCCACCGCGCCGCCGTCCCAGCTCTCCAGCAGCTTGGGGTAGATCGGTCGCAGGGGCGCAGCCAGCCGCCTCAGGTCCCAGTAGGGGCGCAGCGCGCTCTCAGACTGCGCGGCCTGCACCTCGGCGGGATGGCAGTACACCGGAGCCTCCAGGCTCGGCGCGGCTCCGCGATGGGCGCAGTCGGCGTGGCCGAGGACGATCCGCTTGACCCCGCCCAGGCGAGCGGCGACGGCGCGCACTCCATCGGCCATGTCGGAGATGCCGGCGTCGAACATCGTCAGGCCACCCTCGTCCTGGATCAGGTAGACGTTCATCGTCCGCGGCCGCCCGCCCCGCACGATCCACACGCCCTCGGCGATCGCCTCGGGCTCGGCCCCGTGCAACCAGTCGTGGAAACCGGTGCGGGCGTTGGCCACGCGCGCCAACCGCGCCTCCGCAGTCGATCCCACCGGTGGCAGGAACCCGAGCTGGCGAGCGATGTCGCCGCTGTCCAGGTAGGCGTCGTTGCCGGTGATGAGCTCGCCGGCGACGCTGACCACGTCGCAGCCCTCGATGCTGATCCGCGCGCTGTTGGGCTGGAAGCCCTGAAACGCGCCGGGTCCGGCGAAGGTGCCGGTGGCACGCCAGCGGACGGCGGTGCGCCCCTCGGAGCTCGTGCAGTCGACGATCTCCAGGCGGAAGTCCGGGAAGGCGGCGAACAGGTCGGTGAAGTACCGCCGGATGCCCTCGGGCGCCGGCAGCTCCTCACCGCCGACGAGGCGATCGACCGCCCCCGGCGCCCAGCACGCCAGCGCGGCGTCGAGGTCGTGGCCCGATAGGGCCTCGAAGTAGCGCCGGGCGATCTCGGAGTCGGGGGCCATGGGGCGCCCGCAGTCTACGCGCCGTCAATATCTTCTGTGACCGTGAGCCGGCAACGAGAACTGGGCCGAGGAGAGCGGGTGCTGCCGGGGGTGTGGCGGCTGCGGCTGCCGCTGCCGTGGCCCGGTGTGCCGCACTGCAACGCGTGGGCGCTCGCCGCGGGCTCGGGCGTGGTGCTGGTCGACACCGGGATGCACCTGCCGGGGTCCCTGGACCAGCTGGAGCGGGCGCTGGAGCAGGTCAACCTGCGCCTGGAGCACGTGCGGCTGGTGGTCTGCACGCACGCGCACTCCGATCATTGGGGCCAGGCCGCCCCGATCCTGGAGCGAGCCGGCTGCGAGCTGTGGATGCACCCCAACCACGCCCACGCCACACGCGTCCACGAAGATCGGGAGCTGGCCCTGCAGCGCCGGGTGGAGGTCGGCCGCCAGAGCGGGGTGCCGGCGGCGGCGCTGCGCCGCTACGTAGAACGCGCCCGGGAGATGCCTTCGGGGGTGGCCCAGGTGATCGAGCCCCACCGGGAGCTGGTTCCCGGGGTCTCGGTGGAGACCGATCTGGGTGAGTGGAGCGTGCTGGAGACCCCCGGACACGCGCCCTCGCACGTGAGCCTGTTCCAGCCCCAGCGGCGGCTGCTGATCTCCGGCGATCACCTGCTGGGGCGGATCTCGCTGTTCTACGACTACGGCTGGAGCCCCGATCCCGCCGGCGAGTTCCTGCGCTCGCTGGATGTCGTCGACGCCCTCGATGCCCGCCTGTGCCTGTCGGGCCACGGCAAGCCCTTCGTCGACGTCCACGGGCACGTGGAGGGCAACCGCCGGCTGGTCGCAGAGCGCCTGCAAGCCGTGCACGGTGCGCTGGCCCCGGACGGCGGCCGGACGGTGGTGGAGATCATCCCGCAGGTCTACGACGAGCCGATGAGCGAGTACACCGCCACCTGGTGGCTGTCCGAGACGCTCTCCTACCTGCGCCACCTGGAGGTGACCGGTGTGGCGATCCGGGATCCCGGCGAAGAGGTCGATGTCTGGCGGCTGGGCAGAACGTTGACACGTTCTTGTCAAGGTTGCTAGGGTGCCCACACCTTGCGCATCGACGAGATCATCGCCGACAGCGAGCGGCCCGTCTTCTCGTTTGAGTTCTTTCCGCCCAAGACCGAGGACGGCGAGCGCACCCTGCGGGCCACCCTGGAGGACCTGCGCGCGTTCGAGCCCGACTTCGCGTCGGTGACCTACGGCGCCCTCGGCTCGACCCGCGGGCGCACGCTGGAGCTGACCCGTTGGATCAAGGAGGACCTGGGGATCGAGGCCATGGCCCACCTCAGCTGCGTCGGGTCCTCCCGCGAGGACCTGCGTGGGATCCTCGACGGGATCCAGGAGGCGGGTATCGAGAACGTGCTGGCGCTCCGCGGCGACGCCCCGCGCGGTGAGACCGAGTGGCGCGCGCATCCGGGCGGCCTGCGCTACTCCACCGAGCTGGCCACGCTGATCCGGGAGCACTACCCGTTCGCCGTGGGCGCCGCCTGCTTTCCCGAGGTCCATCCCGAGGCCGTCGACATCGCCCACGACCTGCACTTCCTGCGTGAGAAGGTGCAGGCCGGCGCGACGTTCCTGATCACGCAGCTGTTCTTCGACAACGAGCTCTACTTCTCGTTCGTCGACGAGGCGCGGGCGGCGGGGATCGACGTCCCGATCCTGCCCGGGATCATGCCGATCACCGACGTGGCCCAGATCAAGACGATCACCGGTATGTGCGGCGCCACGATCCCCCCCGCGCTGCTGGAGGCGCTGGAATGGCGCGCCGAGGACCGCGACGCGGTCCTGGATCTGGGCGTCGCCTACGCCACCCTGCAGTGCGCCGAGCTGCTGGCCCGCGGCGCCCCCGGGATCCACTTCTACACGCTCAACCGCTCGCCGGCCACGCGGGCGATCCTCTCCGCGTTGCGGCTGCATCAGCCGTGGGTGGCGCGCACGGTCGTGCGGACCGCCTGAAGCAGCTGGCGGCGCGCGGCATCGGGACGGATCCGTTGGACCGTGCTCAGCGCTCCAGCGTCACGCGGAAGCTGCTGGGACGGCCGCGCCCACCGTTGAAGCTGACCTTCGCCAGCACGGTGACCCTGGCGTGGTGCTTCAGCAGCGCCCGGCCTGCCGCGGTGAGCCAGATCTTCACCCGCGTGCTTCGGCCGGACCGAAGGCTGAACGACGCCGAGCCGTAGCGCTTCGTTCGGTTCCCCAGGGAGATCCGCCCGGCACAGGTGGCGTCCAGGCACCGCAGCGGGATGGCCGCTGCTCCATGCCTGACGCGGACCGGCCCGCCGAACAATCTGACGGCTGGCGGCGAGTTGGCAGGGGGTCGCGGCGAGTTGACGGGAGGTCGCGGCGAGTTGACAGGGGGTGGCGACGGGCTGGTGGGCGAACCGGTCCTGAGGTCGGCGTTCATCAACAGGCCCAGGTTTCCCCCGGCGATCTGGCGGGTGCCCGGAATGCTGTTGAAGCTGGGTGCTCCGAGGCCCTGCTCGGTTGGGCCGGGATAGGTGGCGTACAGGCTCGATGCCGCCGCGTCGGAGGCGAACGGGATGGGCACGTTCGGCGCCTCGACCTCCAGGGCGAGCGCGTCGGAGCTGTGGATCGTGCTCGTGTCTCCCGGCGCCGGATTCGGGTCCAGCCGGACGGGGAGGCTCGTGGCAACCTGCGTGACCGCGTTGGCCTGGGGGGTGAACTCGGGCCCGTAGGCCTCGAGAAATGGCCCGGTGACGGTCTTCGGGTGCGTGGGGTCGCCGGTCTGGTAGTAGTTGAACCGAACGACGTTCACCCGCATCTTGCCGGTGACATTGCCCATCCTCACGCGTACGGCGGTCACGGTGCCGCTCACGGGAAGGCCCAGTAGTAACGGCGCGATTTTGTCCGGTTTACGTTAGACGCGGTTCGCGCCGGCTGAATGGCCACAGGCGCAGACGGGCCGCTGTCGGTGTCCGTGTTAGACGCGGCGGATCCGAGTCCTTCTCGGACCGAGCAGCGCATTAGCCTCGATTCACGGGACGCGTGAGTCGAGCGTGTGGGCGTGAGTTTTTCGGGCTGGGGTGCTCGATTTCTTTGCTGTCTTGGGGTGTTCAGCGGGCATAGCTCAGGTGAACTATTGGAACTA
>JAABUZ0100002612.1_pt1 | contig 29350 bp, 29 predicted proteins | sample 5562091 | NCBI WGS metagenome assembly JAABUZ01 (sample SAMN12813069, study PRJNA571459) | rock metagenome | isolation source: Antarctica rocks | place: Antarctica: Victoria Land, Linnaeus Terrace sud | collected 2015-12-21
GGCGGCATCCACGATACACAGCGCGAACATGATCAGGAACGGCAACGCCTGCTCGAAGCGGCGCGATACCGTGTGATCCGCTTTTCGGCTGAAGATGTTGAAACAAACCTCCCCGCTGTTCTTTCCACCATCGCCAAGCACCTTGTCTCCCCCTCTCCATCGCCAGACGCACCTATCTATGCCTTGATCTATCGGCGATGGAGAGGGGGCACGGGGTGAGGTTCCCTTACAACCCGATCGTCACTGCCTTGACTTCCATGAACTCCGCAATGCCCATGCTGCCGTTCTCACGGCCGAGGCCGCTCTCCTTAAAACCGCCGAAGGGGATCTGCGGCGCGGTGGGCAGCGGGTCGTTGCAGCCGACGATGCCGTACTCCAACCCCTCCGCGACGCGGAAGGCGCGGCCAATGTCGCGCGTGTAGAAGTAGGCGGCGAGGCCGAACGGGGTGTCGTTCGCAAGGCGGATCGCCTCTTCCTCGGTGTCGAACGGCACGATCGGCAATGCGGGGCCGAAGGTCTCATCGTGGAGAATCTTCGCGTCCGGCGCGACATTCGCGAGGATCGTCGGCTCGTAGAAGAACCCCTTCAGGTGGCCGTTGGTGTCGGCGGCCTTGCCTCCGGCGAGCACCGTCGCGCCGCCCTGCACCGCATCTCTGACCTGATCCTCGACCTTGCGGAAGCCGCGTTCGTCAATCATCGGGCCGACTTTCGTGTCCGCATCGAGGCCGTTGCCGACTTTCAGCTCCCGCGCCAGTTCCGCGACGCGCTTCGAGAATGCCTCGACAATCGGGCGCTGGACGTAGAGGCGGTTCGTGCAGATGCAGGTCTGCCCCGCGTTGCGGAAGCGGGAGGTGATCGCGCCCTGCGCGGCCTGTTCGACATCCGCGTCGTCGAAGATCAGCATCGGCGCGTGGCCGCCGAGTTCGAGCGAGACCTTCTTGACGGTCCCCGCCGCCATCGCCATCAGTTCCTTGCCGACCTCGGTGCTGCCCGTGAAGGTAATCTTGCGGATATCGTGGCTCTCCGCCAACACCTTCGCCGCCTCCTTGGCGGACTTGCTCGTGATGATATTGACGACGCCTGGCGGGAAACCCGCATCATCGAAGGCTCTGATGATCTCCAGCGCGACGAGCGGCGTCGCGGAGGAGGGCCGGAGGATGACGGTACAGCCCGCCGCGAGTGCGGGGGCGATCTTCCGCGTGATCATCGAGTGCGGGAAGTTCCACGGCGTGATCGCCGCGACGACGCCAATCGGCTGGCGGAAGGTAAGAACGCGCTTGCCCGCTGTCGGGCTGGGAACGACCTCGCCGTAGGTGCGGCGCGCTTCCTCGGCATTCCAGCGCACGAACCCCGCGCTGATCGTCGCCTCGCCGCGCGATTCGGCAATCGGCTTGCCATTTTCCTCGGTGAGGATGCGGGCATGCTCCTCGATGCGGCCCTTGAGGAGGTCGAAGGTTTTGTGCAGCAGTTCGGCGCGCTCGTCCGCCGGGCGCTTCGACCATGCCGGGAAGGCGGCAACGGCGGCCTTGATCGCCGCCTCCGTCTCCGCCACACCGCCATCCGCGACCTCGGCGAGCAGTTCGCCCGTTGCGGGGTTATGCACCTCGAATGTCTTGCCTGCGGCGGCATCCTGCCACTGACCATTCAGGTAGAGTTGATAGGTTTTCGTTGCGGTCGTTGCCATCCCGATCTCCCTTCGCGTGAATAATGCGGTTCTGTCTGCGAACCATTTCGTATCGTCCCGCATTCGAGCGAAGCCGTCAACGGCGAACCTTACCCCTGGCCCTTTCCATCGCCCCGAGACCAGAGAAACAGTACGGTTCGTCTGGTGATGGAGAGGGGGCCGGGGGTAAGGTTTCCCCGCAACCATTTTCCCGCCATCTGGACACTGAGGGTAAAAAAAGTAGTATGATCCGTGCAAGCCCCATAGGAGACAAGTGTATCGCGTGCGTGAGCCGGTTCCGTGACAGCGATGCTTGCGCTGAGAAAGGCAGAAATGAATGCAATCCCACTCGCGTTCTGTCCGTCGTCGTCAGGTATTGGGCGGCGCTGCTGCCCTGCTCGCTGGCGGTGCGGGATCGCTTCTGCACCTGCCACACGTTGCGGCCACGCCGCCCCTACTTTCCTTCACCACAAACAGTTACCCCACCGGCACAAGCCCATATTCGATGGCACTTGGCGATCTCAATCGCAACGGCTTCCCGGACCTCCTTATTGCTAACTCTGGTAGCGGTAACGTCACGATGCTGCTCAACAATGGCACGGGTATCCTCACTCCTGCGACGAACTCGCCGTTCCCCGTCCCCGGTGGCGTTTCTCGCGTTGGCACCGGGGATTTCTTCAAGACTGGCAAAACGGCGATCGCCGTCTTCGGCTACAATCATCTAACGATCTACCCGAACACCACGACTGACGGGAGCAACACGATTGCCCTCGGCACGGGTGTTGTGACGAATATCGCTGGGAGTGCGTTCGCCATCGGCGATGTTAATCGGGATGGTATCCCGGACATCGTCGTTGCCGATATTGCCGTTTCTCCTCCCGCGCCTCTGAATACGGGGACGATCACCACGCTCTTCGGCAAAGGCAACCGCACATTTCGCGTCGGCTCCACGTTTCCGGTGCCAGGGGTCGTCCGGGCGCTCGATCTCGTCGACTTGAACGGTGACGCCTTCCTGGATCTCCTTGTATCGAGTACCGCAAGCAATACACGCAATGATCAAATCTATGCCTATCTTCAGACACCGAGGGGGGAGTTGGCGCCCGCCGCCGGCTCACCATACACGACCGACACGTACTCCGGCACCGCCGACATCGCGATCCTGGTCCCGGGCCAGCCTCCCGTGATCGCCGTTCCCTGCGCGGGAACTAACACCATCAATCTCGACCTTCGCTTTTCCGAACGATGTTCAGTTCGCGAACTTGGATGGGGGTGGCCCGGGCCTCGTCCTGCCGAATACGAGCTTCAATTCGCTGGTCGTTCATCGAGCAGGGGATCGAGCAGCAGGTCCTCCAGCAGTCAGCTCCAGCCTATTCGTCCCACCCGTATCGCTCACCGATCCCTCGCTGAATGGGCCAGTCGCCATACTCAATCTCAATCTCGATAACTCTGGCAAGACCAGCTTCGTGGCGCTGAACTACGACGGCAACAATGTCACGGTCTTCCAGAACATGACCGCATACACGCCGAATCTGACAATCACCGATTTCACAGCTTGTGGCCCCGCGAAAGGAGGGAACACCGTCATCATCAAGGGCACAGAGTTTAAAGCGGGCGATCGCGTCTTCTTCGGCCTTGGCCTTACAAACGAGGGCACTTCCGTCATAGTGATGGATAGCGAAACGATCTGGGAGACAGCGCCGAATGTAACAGAGACTTTCGGCGCTCCCATGCCATCATCCTCGCCAATCACCGTCAAGCATTCCGATAGTACGTTTACCACTTCCTCTAAGAAGTACACCGTCGAGTATCGGGAAAGGGTACCCGCGGACCCCAACAAACCCTCAGATAAACCAGTGGATCGGCCGAGAGTCGTGACTGGCGGGTTGCCGACGACGCCGACGGGTCGCACCCCGGTCAGCGGGTCCAGCGTCAGTGTTCCCGCCGCGCCAGCATCGCCTCAACCGGTGCCTTTGCCGCCGCACCGGTAAGGGAGACATCGCTTCAGTGGGCAGCGTTGCGCCCCTCCGGCAGCGCTCATTGCTGCTCGCTACCCTTGCAGCGAGCGAGTGCGCGCGGTATACTTATGTTGAACTCGTGCGCGGACGGCAACGTGGGTTCTTTGACCCACGTTTTTCATGCGTACGCGCAGGGGAACCACCCGCGCGTAATACCGCGTGGGCAAGGGAATACGCAGCGGACGGCCACGACAGCAACGCCGTCCGGAAGGGAAGGAATGACTGGCGATGAAAAGTGACTTGTATACCGCGATCGCGGAATTAGCTGCCGAGCGGAATATGCCGCGTGAGGTCGTGACCGGCGCGGTTGAGCATGCCTTGAAGACTGTCTACAAGAAGGCGCGTGGCATCGAGGAAGACGATAATGTCCGCGTCGAACTGCACCCGGATACGGGCGCGATCACGATTGTTGTCGATAAAGAAGTCGTCGCGGACAGCGATGTTGAGGACCCGCAGCATCAGATGGGCGTCAGCGAAGCGCGTCGGATTGACCCGGAGAATGGCGCGATTGGTCGCATTGTCGCCGTGGACGATACCCCGAAGGATTTCGGGCGGATTGCGGCGCAGACGGCGAAGCAGGTCGTCATGCAGAAGATTCGCGAGTCCGAGCGCGAGCGCGTCTACAGCGAGTACCGCGACCGCGTCGGCGAACTGATCAACGGCGTCGTCCAGCGCGCGGACAACAAAGCCGTCATCGTGGACCTCGGCAAGGCTGAAGCGGTAATGCCCGTACGCGAGCAGGTGCCCGCTGAACGATACCGCAACGCCCAACGCTTGAAAGTGCTCTTGCTCGAAGTGAACGCTTCGACGGACAAGGGGCCCCAACTGATCGTTTCCCGCGCCCACCCGGATGTCGTCAAGCGGCTGTTCGAGATCGAAGTGCCGGAAGTCTATTCGGGCGCGGTCGAGATTAAAGCGATCGCGCGCGAGGCGGGACTGCGGACGAAAGTCGCCGTGATCGCGACGCAGGACAATGTGGATCCCGTTGGCTCGTGCGTCGGCGTGCGCGGCGTGCGGATCCAGAATATCGTCACCGAACTCTACGGTGAGAAGATTGATGTCGTCGAGTGGAGCAGTGACACCGCGACCTTTATCACGAAGGCGCTCTCCCCGGCAAAGGTGCTCTCCGTCAATCTCGATGACGCGGACAAGATCGCCCGTGTCATCGTCCCCACGGATCAGATGAGTCTGGCGATTGGCAAGGAGGGGCAGAATGCTCGCCTCGCCTATAAACTGACACACTGGAAGATTGATGTCAAGGATACCGAGGCGCTCAAGGCGGGGGGTGAGGAACTCATCAACAAGGCCCGCGCCGCCGCGCTTGCCGAATTACCCGACGCCTTCATCTCGCTGGGTCGCCGCCCGACGATGGTCCTCGGCGACGGCACGATCATTATGGACGATCGCACTTTCGGCCCGTTGCCAGAGGAGTTGATCGGTCGCAGCGTGGATGTCGAGCAGTTGCCGGATCGGCTCGATATTTTCTACGAGCGCACGCTTGTTGCCGCCTACGCGATGGACGGTACGCCACTCTCGCTGACGGATGCCGTCGCGCCTGCATCAGCGATGACCGGGGCGATTGCTGCACCGACCGGCACGACAACCGGGCAATCGCGCATCGTGCGCGGCGATGGCACCTTCACCTTCGACGGTGAATTCTATGGCCCGCTCTCCGCGAACTACATCGGTGGTCGGGTGATCGCCCGACAGGAGGGCGATCAGGTGATCGTCACGGACGAAGCGGAGAATCAGATCGCCACCTACGCGGTACACCATGATTAACGCCTGAGCGGAAGGAGAACCCTATGACCGCTGAGGCGATGCAGATAGCCCCCACCCCTAACTCCTCTCCCGCCAGAGCGGGAGAGAGAAACTCGACTGATGAGGTCACTACTACCCAAACTCCCCCTCTCCCGCACGGCGGGAGAGGGGTTAGGGGTGGGGGCAACCCCCCTCGCAAAAAGCGTCAGGGGCTGAAACCCCGCCATATCCCGCAACGAACCTGCATCGTCACGCGCCAGACGGGCGACAAGCGCGGGCTGATCCGCATTGTCCGCACGCCTGAAGGACGTGTGGAGGTGGACGCGACCGGCAAGAAAAATGGTCGGGGGGCATACCTCACCGCCGACCGCGCGATCTGGGAACGTGCCCTGAAGGGCAATCTCCTCAGTCGCGCGCTGAAAGTTGACATCAATTCGGAAGACGCGGCGATGCTCCAGGCGTATGCTGAAACGCTTCTGATGAGCAATGAGCAACGAGCAACGAGCAATGAGGAGATTGATGCCACTCGGCACTCAGCACTCAGTACTCAGCACTCAATAGTCCCTGCAAAGGTGTAGGGAGAAGGAGCACTGTTATGCCAGGAAAACCTCCTCGTGGTGGATTTCGACCAGGGCCGGTACGTACAGGTGGTGGCCCCCGTCCCGGTGGCGGTCGGCCCGGTGGTGGACGCCCCGGTCATCGTGGTCCGAGTACGGGCGGCGGCGAGCGGATGGCACAAGTGCGGCGCGGGCCGGTGCGCCCCGAAGAACCCGTCGTGCTGCCCGCCGTGATCAGCGTCGGTGATCTCTCCGAGCGGCTGATGCTCTCACCGACGGAAGTGATTAAGGCATTGATCGGTGTTGGCGTCTTCGCCAATATCAATCAGCAGATTGACTATGTGACCGCCGAGAAGGTCGGTGCCGCGCTGGAAATCGAGGTAGCGCCCGCTGCGGAGGCGAGTGATGCCGAAGGCATTACTGCTGCCGTTGACAGTCGTGCCACCGGCGGTACGGACACTCGCCCACCGATCGTCACGATCATGGGGCATGTGGACCACGGTAAGACAAAACTTCTGGATGCGATCCGTGAGACCAAGGTCGCGGAAGGCGAGGCGGGCGGCATCACGCAGCGGATCGGTGCCTATCAGGTCGAGGTGCAGGGGCGGAAGATTTCGTTCCTCGATACCCCCGGTCACGAGGCGTTCACCGCCATGCGGGCGCGTGGCGCGCGCGCGACCGATATTGCCGTGCTCGTCGTTGCGGCGGATGACGGCGTGAAGCCGCAGACGCTCGAAGCGATTGCCCACGCGAAAGCGGCAAATGTGCCGATTATCGTCGCGATCAACAAGATTGACACCGTCGGCGCGAACGTCGACCGCGTTAAGGTGCAATTGAGCGAGGCGGAAGTGATTCCGGAGGATTACGGGGGCGATACGCCGACGGTTGAGGTCTCCGCGAAGGAAAAGCTTGGTATTGACGACCTCTTGGATACGATCCTCCTCGTCGCCGACATCGCCGAATTGAAAGCGAACCCGAACGCCCCCGCGACGGGTGTGATTATCGAGACGAACCGCGATCCGTCGCGCGGCGTCACAGCGACGGTGCTAATCCAGAACGGCACGCTCAACCTGCGTGACAGCGTCGTGATCGGCACGATCTATGGTCGCATCAAGGCGATGCAGGACGATCATGGACGCAAGGTGCGCCGCGCGCTCCCCTCGATGCCAGTGGAAATCACCGGTCTCGATGATGTGCCGGAGGCGGGTGACATCCTGCAAACCTACGCGGACGACCGCGAGGCGCGCACCGTGGCAGAGCAGCGGCGCCTGGCGCGGCAGGCGTCCTCCTTCTCGGATGTGCGGTTGAGCCTCGAAAATGCTCTCCGGAATGTTCAGACAGGTGGCACGAAGGAACTGCGGCTGATCCTCAAGGCAGCGGAGCAAGGTTCACTCGGCGCGGTCCAGAACGCGCTCAATAAATTGGATGACCCGTCCGTCCAGATCAATATTATCCACACGGGCGTCGGCGCGATCGGTGAATCTGACGTCTCGCTTGCCTCGGCATCGCAGGCAATCATCATCGGTTACAATGTCCGCCCGGACGTGGCGGGCAAGCGCGCTGCCGATTCGCGCGGCGTGGACATTCGCTTTTACGATGTCATCTACCACCTCGTGGACGACGTTAAATTGGCGATGACCGGCATGCTCGACCCGATTGAGCAGGAGACGACCGACGGCTACGCCGATGTGCGCGAGTTGTTCAAGTTGCCGAACAAGATCGTCGCGGCTGGCCTCTATGTCACCGATGGCGTGATCCGGCGCAACGACCGCGTCCGCGTGCTGCGTAACGGCGCGGTGACCCACGATGGTACGGTGACGACGCTCAAGCGCATGAAGGACGACGCGCGCGAGGTGCAGGCAGGCTACGAATGCGGCCTCTCTCTCGACGGATTCAACGAATACGAAGTCGGCGATACGCTCGAATTCTATCGCAAAGAGCAGATCGCGGCACGCCTCGCATAGCGAGAAGGACTGAGCGATGAGGACTTAGGACTAAGTGGGGAACGAACCTTCTTAAGCCTAAACCCTCAGTCCTTAGGCCTTCCCCGGAGGGGAAGATGGCAAAGCCAAGTCGGCGCATCGAACAGATCAATGATTTCCTGCGCAATGAGGTCGCGAACCTTATCCGGGAGGAGCGGGACGAACTGCGCCTCAATCTCGTCAGTGTGACCGAGGTGCATACCAGCGCTGATCTGCGGCATGCGCGCGTCTATATCAGTACGCTCGGCGGCGAGAAGGAGCGGGACGCAGCAGTCGAAACGCTGCGGCGGCATGCACGGCATCTACGCCATCTGCTCGCGCCGCGTATTACCTTCCGCTCCGTGCCGGAACTCGATTTCCGTGCGGATGCGTCGCTCGAAGCGGGCGCGTCGGTGCTGCGTGCCCTCTACGTCGTCGAGCATGAGCGGGAAATCAATCCCCCGCGCATCGAAGACGAACCTCTCCCGGAACCGGAGCGAAAGACGAATCCGCGCGCGAAAAAGAAGTAAGAAGTGCTGAGTGCTGAGTAACGAGAGGAAGCAAGCGATTGAGCAATCCAGCGGTGGGCCGTATGGAGATAGCAGACGGTGGTCAGCAAGCTCCCGCACTGAGCACTTCCCCTCGCTCCGGCCCAACATGGACAGAGGCAGACCTGTTGCGCGCGTGGGAGGCAATGGCGGGCGCGACGCATGTCCTGATCCCGACGCATGTCAACACGGACGGCGACGGTATTTCGTCCGCACTGGCGATGGCGGCGATCGTCCACGTTGCAAATCCGACCGCGCGGGTGACGACATGCATTCCGGACGGTAAACTACCGCCAACGCTCGATTTCATTCCCGGCGTAGAGACGATGGCGCGCTACACCGGCCTGCCGCTGCCGCTCGACGATGTGGACCTCGTCATCGCGCCCGATGTGCCAGAAGTGCGCCGCTTCGGGCCGCTCTATGCGGCATATGAAAGCCTCTTCAGGCGCGTGCCAGTTATTATCGTGGATCATCATGTACCGCGTGGCGATGAACCGGCCATTGCCCGCTTCATTGATACGCGCGTGATTGCGGCGGATTCGTTGATCGTCCGTCTCTGCGGGCAGTGGGGCGTGCCGCTGACGCCGCTCCTCGCCACGCTTCTTCTCACCGGCATGAGTTCGGACAGCAGTTCGTTCATGCGCGTCGAAGGAAATGGCGCACCAACCTTTGAGGCGCTCGCCGTGCTCTGTAACGCGGGAGCGGACTACACATTGGTAATGGATGGTCTGCGCCGCCGGAAGACACCGGGGAGCGTCGCCATCTGGGGCGCGCTCCTCAGCCGCGCGTCGTGGATGAAACATGTCCTCTGGACGGAAGTGACGCCTGCCGTGCTGCTGGAGACAGGCGCGGACGAATCGGATGGCGAGGGGGTCATCAACTGGCTTGTCGGCACGCGTGGTGTTGGCGCGGCGGCGATCTTCTATCAAGGGCAGGGAAATTGGCGGGCAAGCCTGCGCTCCACGACCCCGGCGGTGGATGTCGCGGCCTTCGCACGGCAGTACGGTGGCGGCGGGCACGTCATGGCGAGCGGCTGCACCTTTGCGGGCGGCATAGTGGAGCGCGACGCCTTCCTCGCCGCTCTTGCCGCATACACCGAAGCGGGTCTCACGAGCGGCTACGATGCGACATGACCCCTTCTCGTGTACACTGCACACTGCGATGACAGGATCAACGAGAGGACACATGAAACGGCGAGTGGCGTCTACGATTCCGGGAATGATGATCGTCTTGCTGCTCGCCGCGTGTGGCGGAAATAGTAGTGTGAGCGATGCTAACAAGACGGCGACGGCGCGCACCGCTGACGCCAACGACGCCGCGACCGTCACCGCCTTCGCCGGTAATCGGGCTTCGAGCGCTGGGTCGTCCTCCACCGCCAATCCAGGGGCGAACGCCGCAGGGAGTACGAGCGTCGCGGGTGGCAAGGGCGGCTTCACCTTCGCAACCTTCCCATCCGGTGGGTCGGCCCCGACAACGCGGAGCGCCGTTAGTACGTCCGTCGTTGGGACACCGCGCGGTACGGTGATCAATGCGAACCGCCCCGCTTCGACAACCGGCACGGGTACAGGTCTCGCGGGAACGCCGGCGGGATTGGTCGGCAACAAATATACCGACCCACAAGGGCGGTTCACGCTCATGGTCCCGCAGGGTTGGCGTGTGCAGCCGATCAGTGCGGGCATTGATTTCCAAGCCGCGCCCTCCTCTGCCTTGCGCGGTGCGTTCCAGATCGCGGCAGAAGAGGTCGGCGCGGGCATCACACTCGATAATTACGTCACTAGCACAATGGACAGCATCAAGCAGACCGTGACCAATTATCAAGACCTGCAAGGCGGGATTCAGCAGATGACCGTTGCTGGTCAGCCCGCGCGCCGGTTCGATTTCAGCGCGCAGGACGGCACAACGAATCTCCGTGCGGCTGTCATTGTCGTGATGAAGGGGACGACGGCCTACGGCTTCCTGATCGCCGGTGCCCCTGCGGACTTTGACGCTGTTTTCGCGCAGGCGAAGCAATTTCTTGATACCTTCGCCTTTCTTCCGTAGCCCTCGCTGCCCTTACATATGTACAGGAGTAGCCCATGACGATGCTGCGGATCACAGTGGGGTCGCTAGTCTTCATGGCGCGGATGGAGGATGCGGCGGCGCCGAAGACATGTGCGGCGTTCGCGACGTTTCTGCCCTTCCGCAACAAGATTGTTCAAGCGCGGTGGAGCGGCGAGTCAGCGTGGATCCCGCTCGGCGATTTCGATGCCGGGGTCGGTTTTGAGAATCACACGAGCCATCCCGCGCCAGGAGAAATCCTGCTCTATCCCGGCGGCTACAGCGAGACGGAAATTCTTTTTCCGTATGGCAACACACTCTTCGCGAGCAAAATGGGCCAGTTGGCGGGGAATCACTTTCTGACGATCATCGAGGGGCGCGAGCACCTTAAGGAACTTGGTCGCCGCGTCCTCTGGGAAGGCGCGCAGGATATTGTCTTCGAGCGAGAGGGTTGATAACCCCCCACCCCCAGCCCCTCCGCCCGCCATGCAGGGGAGGGATGACCCTCCTTGCGGCTTTGAGCAATGCGCAAGCAAATAGCACGCACTATGGATCAAGCTCCCCTCCCCCGCTTGCGGGCGGAGGGGCTGGGGGTGGGGGCTTTCCCCGGAAAACTATCCGCACGAGGGTAAGAATCAGCACGACAAAGACAAGCGTGAGGATGATAATCAGTGCCACTTCGTTGAGCGACGCACCAAGCACCACGATACTGATCAGTCCGAATGCGAAGAGCACAAAGCAGCCAAGCGTCGCGACGGGCCTCGGTGCCGGATTCGGGGTCATGGGGTTGCGCGGAGTTCGGAGTTCGGAGTTCGGAGTTCGAGGAATCGCGACAAACTCCGCACTCTTAACCGCTCATTGCTCATTGCTCATTGCTCATTGCTCGCTCTTCCGCCTTTGCCTGCTGCCAGAAGGATTCCAGTTCGTCGAGCGTGAAGGAGGACCAGTCGCGGCCGGAGGCGGCGACGTTGCGTTCGATCACCCCAAAGCGGCGGTAGAACTTGGCGTTGGCGGCGCGCATCGCGTCTTCAGTTTCGATGCCGTGCCACCGCGCCCAATCCACGAGGACGAAGAGGAGGTCGCCCAGTTCTTCGCGCTGGTTCTCTAGCGTTTTCGCGCTGGCGAGTTCGTCCAGTTCCTCGCGTAGTTTTTCCAGCACACCCTCGCGGTTCGGCCATTCGAAGCCAACGCGGGCGGCGCGCTCTTGCATTGCCTGCGAATACGCCAACCCCGGCATCGAGCGCGGCAGCCCGCCCAAGAGTTCGGAGTTCGGAGTTCGGAGTTCGGAGTTGTCTGAATTCCCGGACTTCGAACCTCGAACGTCGAACTCCGAACTGGCTACTGCCTGTTTCTCTTTGCGTTTGGCGTCCTGCCAGATGCCAAGCACTTCCTTGGCGTCCGCCGCCTTCGCCGCACCGAAAACGTGTGGATGGCGGCGGATCAGTTTCGCGTTCACCGTCTCATAGACATCTTCCAGCGTGAACTCGCCCGCTTCCTCCGCGATCTGCGCGTGGAGGGCAACTTGCAGCAGGAGATCGCCCAATTCTTCGCGTAGCGCCTCGGAGTCGTCTGCGTCAATGGCGTCCACTGCCTCGTACGCTTCCTCGATCATGTGCGGGCGGAGCGAGGCGTGCGTCTGCTCGCGGTCCCACGGGCAGCCCTCCGGCGCGCGCAGGCGGGCAATGATCTGCTGCAACGCGTCGGCGGTGCGGGAGCGTTCCAGACCCTCGATCTTTGGCACGTAGAGCGTCGTTAGATGATCCGGCATGATGACGCGGCCATGGTCGAGTTCCGCAAGTGGCACCGTTGCGACGTGTTCCATCGCCACATTGCCCGCTGCCTGCAGGACGGTGATCGGATGGTCGTCCGGGTAGAGGCGCATCAGGGCGAGCTTGACGCCGGAAGCGATGCGCTGGTCGTAGACCTGCGAAATCAGTGCGGGCCGCAAGGGTGAGAGCGGCAGGCTACCGCCCGCGAACGGCTCCTCGTGCATGCGGACGTTGAGATCCAGCCCATCCACGACCTGGCAATTCTCGCTCACAATGTCGCCGGGGATCAGCGCGGCGGCGGCATCGAGAAACGACATGCCGGGGATGATACGGACGGTGAGCGATTGCTGCTCGGCCGTGTGCTGGATCAGCCGCGTCGTCGCCTCGCCGATGTACGGGTTGCCCGGTACGGCGTAGACGATATGATGCCCCTTCGCCTTCGCCTCCTTCGCCGCATTGATGACTGCCCAGGTGATCGCCTGATAGAGTTCCATGAACGATTCGGACTGCTCGTAGAGGTAATCGAACGAGTTCCAGTTCTGGTTGAGCAGTTGCTGTACCGTCGGATGGATACGCGTGCGCAGGAAGACCTTGCCGCCATGCAGCGCCTTGAAGGCGTCCTGTGTGATGCTGCCCCGGTCTCCCGGCCCCAGCCCAACGATGAGAATATCCGCCTGCGGAAGCGGTGTCGCTGCGATGTCCAATGCAGCCTCCAGTCGTCAGTCGTCAGTCGTCGGCGCGACCATCCTCAGAAGTATATCAGTGGCAGAAAAAATGGAAGATCAATCTGCTCACGGCTCTCACAATCGTCGGTCTTATTTTGGGGGTGCAGCTAACTGGCGACATGGTGGCATGAAAAAGCGGCGGGTGGGGACCGCCGCGAAGAAAGGGGAAGTGGAGGAGGAGTAAAGCGAATGGATGACGGGTCCAGAACGAGCGATAGTTCCGGTGTGTGGCAGGTAGGGTGCGGCTTCCATTCATTCGACCGTCACCGCCGTTCGCTCCATACCCCGTCGAGAATCAGTATCGCGCGGGCGTCTGAACCGTATATGAATCAATCCTGAAATCTTGGTGAGTGTCGAGAGGCAACACGGTATCGGAAGTTAGAACATGAAGAACGTACCAATAAAGGAGATCAAACGGATCATCGAAGCGACCGGCTGGTACAGCTATGCCGATGCTATGAACGCGATACAAGGAGGCCACAACCGGTTCTTCGGTAACTCGGAACAACGAATCGCTTGTGAGGACGAGAACATTGCTTTTCATCAGAAGGAAATAATCTCAAAACTCTGGTGCGTAAGCATATCACGAGACGTTGATAAAAAGATAAGTAATGAGATCAAGGGTGTTGGGGAAACCGGCGTTGTCGCACGGCGTTCGGGCTTGTCTCGTATCAGAGCGTATTTGCGCTTGTGTCTTCATTGTGCCTGCGTGGTGTCCGGTGCCGTGGCGGGCCAGTGATATACTGCGTAGGTTCGGACCAATAAATTAGCTAGGCGGAAGCAAGGAGGCGGCAGCATGGCGGAGCAGCAGCAACCGAACGGGCGCACGGACGCACAGAAGACGACGGGCACGGCAATGAAGCGGCGGGGGTTGATGGCAGCGGCAGCGGCGCTGGTGGCGGGGATGGTAGCGAAGCAGGCGAGCGTGCCGGTGGCGGCAGCTGCCATTAACTTGGTTTTTAGCAACGACCCCGCCACCATCTTTTACAACACTCCAGCGAACGAGGTCAATATCTTCGGCCCGGCCACCTCCGATCGACCGCAGGTTTTTCGCGCGACTTCGAACACCCCGCTAACCGATGCAATCATCGGCGACGCGACGGGCGGCGGGCGAAATGGTGTCGTCGGCAAGAGCAGCGGCGGCGAAGGCGTACGGGGACAGATCCCAAGCACAAGCAGCTCGGCGAACACAGTGGCGGTCAAGGGGCTGAACCAGTCCACCGGGGCGGGCGGCATCGGCGTCTACGGCTAGAGCGGTGTGGCCGGCGGCTACGGCGTCCTCGGCTCCGCCGTCACCGCGAGCTCCATCGGCGTCGGCGGTACGGCCTACGCCGACGGCTCCTCCGCCTTCTCCGGCGGCACGAGCAACGCCAATGCCTACGCGGGCTACTTCCTGGGGCAGGTGGTGGTGGCGGGCAGCTTCGACGTGTCGCCGCTGGGCAACAAGCACGGCGTGGCCCCCCACCCGGACGGGACGCACCGGACGTTCTACTCGGTGGAGTCGCCGGAATGCTGGGTGGAGGACTTCGGGACGGGGACGCTGGCGGGGGGCAAGGCGGAGGTGGCGCTGGACCCGGACTTCGCGGCCCTGACCCACACCGACCAGTATCATGTGTTCATCACCGAGCACGACCAGCACAACGACCTCCATGTGAGCAAGCGGACGGGCGCGGGGTTCGTGGTGCAGGCGGACGAGGGGACGCTGAAGGCGAAGGGGAAGAGCGCGGCGGGGGTGGCGGGGACGTTCTCGTACCGGGTGGTGGCGAGGCCGAAGACGACGGCGAAGGTGGAGCGGCTGGCGAAGGCGACGCTGCCGAACCTGCCGCTGCCCCCGCCGCCGCAGACGGAGCCGCCGAAGAAGGCGTAGGCAGTCCGCGCGGGTCACGATGCGTGCCACCCGGCTGACGCAGGCGTGAGGGGGGCGAGACACAAGCAGACACAGTCTCACCAGGGAGCGTACTGGGGCTTGTGCCCCTGTTGTGCCTGTCAATCCTCGCCGGTTTGAAGAGATATGATGGTATCTCTGTTGCGTGATCCTTGGTCTCAAAGATCGAAGACTGCAAGGACACAAAAAGGGTGAGCACTCTGCCCACCCTCTTTCCCGCTCCCAACACTACCTTGGTTCGGGATCGCATAACGACGCGATCGGAACCTCGAGAATGCTACTGCTCACCGCTGGTTACTGAGTGACAGTCAGAGTAAATCTATTGCCCAAGATTGTACTGCAGTTAGTGGTGGGCCCTATGATCCGCAGCGTGTACGTGCCGAGATGACCGGTCGTGGTCTGCACCGCCAACTGCCCGATGGGTTGATAAAGCGCGTTATACCCCTGGGAAGTGAACGTCGCCGTGAACCCCGCAGGCAGGCCCTGAACCGACAGAGTAGAGAAAAACGCACTCGGGTTCGAGCCAAACACTCCAGTGGACGTCCGTACTGTCACTGTATAAGAAGCGGTGGCGCCCTGCTGCACCGACTGCGCGCCTGGGGGTCGCGTTTGGTGCGTAGGTGATATCGTTCTCGCAGGAAATGTAAGCGAGCACTGGTGTGGGCAACAGCGCGACCATCATGAGCGTAACCGCCACGGGAAAAATGAGGTGTTTTCGCATGGCAACTCCCCTTCCGATATTCTCCGTGAGCTGGTCATCTCACCATAGCCGTCGGATCCCCGACATCCCCAGCATCGGGCATCGCGCCGCCCGCCGCATCCGTGCCAGTACCCATGCGCAGGTGCGTTAGGTCAGATGGTGGCGGAAGGCGTAGGCGGTCGCGTCCGCTCTGCCATGGACATTGATCTTGCGGTAGAGGTTCTCGACATGCCGCTCGATCGTGCGCACGCTGAGCGAGAGGGCGGCGGCGATCTCCGTATTGCTCCGGCCCGCCGCGATCAGGCGCAGCACCTCGCCCTCCCGTGCCGAGAGGCCTGCGGTGTGGGTCACGGGTACATCCCGCCGCGTGGCGAGGTGTTGCGCGAGGCGCTCGGCGCGGGCGAGTGTTGGCTGTGTACCGAGCGGCGTGCAGCGGGCGCGCGCTTCGGTGATCAGTCGCTGCGCGACCGCGCCATCACTGGTGGTGAGCGCGAGTTCGGCCATCGTCAGCAGGGTGAGCGCCCGCTCGTACGGCGCGTCGCAGGCATCGGCGAGGGCGAGCGACGCTTCGAGGTGCGCGGTTGCCGCCGCGAATCTCCCGGCTTCCGTCGCCAGTGCACCGAGCAGGCGCTGGGCGGTAAGCAGCATGAGCGGCTGACGTGGGGCGGACGCCTCGGCGAGTGCCTGTTCGGCGTGCCGCAGCGCCGCTGCAGTCTCGCCGAGCGCGCGGTGATACTCCGCCCAGGCGAGCTGCCCGTTCGCGCGGCCCCAGCGCACCTCGGGTCCTGCCCAATCGAGCCAGCAGTCGTGCGCCTCCAGCCACTGGCGCGCCTGATCGTCCTCGCCCGCGTCCAGGGCGAGGCGGGCGGCGAGACTGTGGAGGTCGAGGGCGATGAAGTAGGTCGTGCCGGGTTCGGTACGAAGCCCATCGGGCAACCCCTCGCGCACCAGTGCCCACGCCTCGTCCCGCTCCCCGCGTGCCCGCGCCATCGCGCCGATATGGGGGAGGATCCATGGCGCGTCGAGGATAATCGCTCCCTCGTCCCGCGACGCCCAGAGCGCCTGTGCCTCTGCCCACCGCCCCGCAGCGATCAGCAGCGGGCAGTGGTTGAGATTGGATGGCGCGACACCGAACGCCGCTTCCACCCGCCGGGTCACGGCCGTCACGGCCGCGTCGTATCGCTGCCGCGCGTCCCGGTCGTCGAGCGTGAACGGGAGGAGCAGGCTGACGCCCTCGATCGCCAGCGAGAACAGAAACCCGCCATCGTTCTGGATCGCCAGGAAGGTCGCGTGGGAGAGTGCGAGCGCCCGCTGCGCGTCGGCGACGTGACCGAGGATGACACAGGCCATCCAGATTGCCGCCTTCGCATTCGTATCCTCCCAGACCCCCGCCGCTTCCGCGTCGCGCCGGTCGAGCCGCGCGAAGATCGTCTCCGGCGTTCCCCCGAGCAATGCAAACACCTGCCGCCACTGACCGCTGCAGGCGAACATCTGTGCCCGATAGACCAGACGAAGCTCCCTGGGCAACGTCAACCCCTGGATGCCATAGAGATCGGGAAGCGCCTCGTCGGGGTAGGTATCCAGGACGGCGGTCGCCGCGTCCATGGCGAGCAGCGCCTCGCGGAGGCTTCCCTGCCAGAGGAGCGTCATCCCGAGCCGGAACTGCGCGACCGCCGCGAGCACGACATCGTCCGTGCGCTGTGCCGCCGCGAACGCTTGTTCGGCGTAGCGCATGCCCCATTTTTGAAAGGGATCCAGCCTCGCGAGCGCGAGCAACGCGCGGACCCGTTCCGTCCCCTCGAGCTGGGGCAGCGCCTCCGCGAACCGGGCAACTGCCGTCTCGTAGGCGAACGCACGAAAGGCCCGCCAACCGGCGTTGGTCAACCATGCCGTTGCGCGTTCGTCCCCCGCCGCCCGGAAGTGATAGGCTACCGTGTCCGGTGCGGGATCGGTGCCCGCCGCGAGCACGTCACCCACCGCCCGGTGCAGGCGTCGCCGGCGCAGCGCCGGGACCTCCTCGTAGAGCGCCTCCCGGATCAGCGCGTGCGCGAACCCCACCCCCGCCGGTGTTTCGACGAGCAGCCGCGCGGCGATCCCCCGCTCCGCGACCGTCTCGATGGTGCCTTCGTCGCTCCCCGCAGCGGCGGCCCAGACGCCGAGCGGTGCCTGCTGCCCGATCACCGCGGCCACTCCCAGCAAGCGCTCCGCTTCCACCCCGAGCCGCGCCACCCGCCCGGCGACGATCTGCCGCAGCAGGGTTGGGACCGCCACGCCTTCCAACGCGCCGAGTCTCTCCCCGCCCGTCGCCACCGCGCCGCGTTCCTCGAGGGCGCGCAACATCTCGTGCACAAAGAGCGCGTTGCCCGCCGTGCGGCGCGCGAGGTACGCCACTAGTGTGTCCGCATCCGGTGCACCGAGGCGGTACCGCCGCTGCACGAGGAGACGGAGCGCCTCCGCCGGGAGGGGGGCGAGGTCAATGCGCTCGGCATGCGATTCACGCACGAGCAGGGGGATGAGCCGGGAGAAGGGGTGATGGTCGAGGTTGTCGGGGCGATAGGTCGCGACGAGGAGCAGTGGCAGTGTGGCGAGGGAGCGGGCGAGGAAGCGGAGCAGATCGAGGCTGGCGGGATCGGCCCACTGCAGGTCATCAAGGAACAGGAGGAGCGGTTGCTGGATCGCCGCGTCGGCGAAGAAGGTGCGCACCTCGGCGAAGAACTGCTGGAGGCTGCGGGCGTCGGTGTGGAGCGCGTCGGGCAGGGGCATGAGGTCGGGGGAGGGCGGGAAGTGGGAGCGGGCCTCGTTCCACGGGCCGTAGGGCGGGGTCTCGCTCAGATCATAGCAGTGTCCGACGAGGACGAGTGTGCCCTGCTGCCGTGCCTCGTCACACAACGCCTCAGCAAGCGCGGTCTTGCCGACGCCCGCCTCGCCGCCGATCAGGACGAGCCCGCCACTTCCGGCGCACGCCTCGGCGAGCCGGTCGCGCAGCAGCGCTTGCTCGCGCTCGCGCCCGACGAGGGGCGGCGCGGAACGCCGTCGATGGAGAGGACTGGCGGACGGAATGATCATGCACCTCCGGGAGCGCGGCCAATGGACTGACAGCGATGAAGCCCCTGCGCCATGATTGTACCAAGTATAGCGCGGATGAGCCAGGTTTGCCACCACGGCACGCCGCGAGAGGTGTGTCAAAAAGGAGCGTTTACTGAGAATAGAACGCGGCCCAAGGGCAGATGTGGCGCAGTATTCCGCACGCGACGCGCGTACGCCCTAATGATCCTCAGATGCTCACCTTGACTGCGGGGGTGCCTTGGCACAGAATAGCCAGCCTGAGATAGGATTTGTGGGAGTAGTGAGCCAATAGGGGGGAACGATGTCCGAGGGCAGGTATGCGGTGATCGGTGTCTGGAACATGGACGCAAGTCGCTGGGAGGAGCAGTGGCGGGTGCTGCACGAGCAGCTCGTCCCGATGGTGAGCCAGAGTCCGGGCTTCGTCGCCGGGTAGTGGATGGGGGATCGCTCTGCCAGCAAAACCTATACGACGATTCTCTTCGAGGAGGAGGCGGGGGCAGAGGGTTTCAAGGCGTTCGTCAGCGGGGACGAGGCGCGGACCAATCAGGAGCAGTCGGGGGTGCGTAACGAATCGCTCACGGTTGTTGAAGTGTTGGCAGAAGCGCGGCGGGATGGGTGATGACCCTAACCGCGAACATGCGACAAGAGGGGTGTACCGGGGGTGCAGCGCGACGCGCATCCCCCCCCTTGATGCGTATCGGAGCGGCGAGGTGTCAGGGTGGGGTAGACCCCAGCCTGATCTTAGGCAGCCCGCTCAGAAGCGTCAGGATAGGATGAATTTGAGGATGTACTGACACCTGTCGAGAGAGAGTAACGAGACTATGCTCACACAAACTATGATTCCATACACAGGCTGACCGGTTGCCCAGAGTTTGACCAAACAACGCGAGATGGCCATATCCTCGCCATCGCCGCGTTGATCCGCGAACTGATCGCTATTGGTAGACCTCGGGGCGATGGCCGACGCGGACGACAACAATCAGGACGGCGTCGTGAATCTCATAGATGATGCGGTAATCGCCAACGCGCACGCGATAGGCGTTTTCCTCACCGCTCATCTTCTCAACACCGTGCGGGCGTGGTTCGTCCGCCAACGCATCAATCTCTGGCTGGATGATCGTTTGCACGTTGCGCGGTAGTTTGCGAAACTGGCGTCGCGCTGCGGTAGAAAACTCGACCGTGTACGCCACCTATTCGAGACCGAGATCCGCTTTCACCTTCTCCCAGGAGATGGTCCCCTTTACTGCCATCTCCGCGCGCGCGCCGCAACGCCCTTCGATCAATGCGGTCCTCGATCTTCTCGATCACTTCGACATCCTCGATGGGGACGATCGCAGCAATGCGCTTCCCTGCGCGCGTCAGATAGATACGCTCCTTCGCTTCCTCGGCGCGGCCAACCACTTCGAGAAAGCGCTCGTGCGCCTCGCCAAGGGATACTTCAATCATCGTCACACTCCTCAACCGATTCGGTTCACGATAGCGCAATCGTACCACCCGGCGTCAACGGCGACGGCTCATCCGAGCGAGCGTCTTGCCTCTTTCTACCGCTGATAATGGCGACTGCAACGGAGGAGGTGTTTCCTGCCCTCCGGTAACCGCTCGAACGTCAATCGCAACTCGTCCGATGCCGATGCAGACCATACGCCTGCCTGGTCGCCCTGTAACTGATGAACACGGAGGGAGGGATGCCGCTCGTTGCTGTCAAGTAAGAGCAACGCTTGCAGGAAGCGCCGCCGATCTGCCGGAGAAAAGCCCTTGTCCGCGAACGAGGCCATGAACTCGGGGGTGATGATGACGCTCGTATATTCAGCCATCGCGGTATTTGGCAATAATTCGCTCGATCACCGGGGATGCATCGCCGGTTTCGGCTGCTACGGCTATTTCTTCCATCTCAGTGGGTGTTACCGGATAGCCCGGCTGTGCGCGCGCGCGCGCGATACCCGCACGCGTTTCCGCCGTGTACGCCCAGGCATCCTCGTCGTATTCGCGGCGTGCCTTCTCACGGATCGCCATCTCGATCACCGCACTCTTACTCACACCAAGCGATGCGGACAAATCATCGAGCAAGCGATGACCGTCATCGGTGAGCCGGACACTGAGCGGTACGCGACGTATGATCGTTTCATGCACAGTGGTCTCCTTTCTCTTCCCGAAGGAGGCGAAGTCATAATCTATTGTATGCTTTTTCGCACCGGAATAGTGCCTTTCCCTCGCACGGCGAGGGGAGGGGATCATTACCGCCCCGCCGTTTCCATGTCGCGATCCAACGACAACACGGCCATGAAGGCTTCCTGAGGGATTTCGACGCTGCCGACCATCTTCATGCGCGCCTTGCCCTCTTTTTGCTTTTCGAGCAGTTTGCGCTTGCGTGTGATGTCGCCGCCATAGCATTTCGCTGTGACGTTCTTGCGCAGCGCTTTGATCGTCTCGCGTGCGACGAACCGGGTACCGATGCTCGCCTGGATCGGCACATCAAACATCTGGCGGGGGATCAACTTGCGCAGCGTCTCGACGAGCGCGCGGCCTTTGGTGTGGGCGAACGCGCGATGCGTAATCATCGAAAGGGCATCCACGGACTGCGCGTTCACCAGCACGTCCAACTTGACGAGATCGGCGGGTTCGTACTCGGCGAACTGGTAATCGAGCGAGGCGTAGCCCTGCGTGCGGGATTTTAGTTGGTCATAGAAATCCACGATCAGTTCGCCCAAAGGCATCCGGTAAGTCAGCAACACACGTTGCTCGTCCAGATACTCCATCTTGCCGAAGGTGCCGCGCCGCGTCGTGACGAGTTCCATGATCGCGCCGATGAAGCGGGCAGGGACGATCACCGTAATGTCCATCAGCGGTTCGCGGATCTCCGCAATCTTATCTACAGTTGGCAGTTCGGAGGGGTTGTCAATCAGTTGCGTCGTTCCGTTCGTCAGGTGGACCTGGTACTCGACACTCGGCGCCGTGGCAAGAAGGTCAATGCTGTACTCGCGCTCCAATCGCTCCTGGATGATCTCCATATGGAGGAGACCAAGAAACCCGCAGCGGAAACCGAAGCCGAGCGCGGCAGACGATTCGGGTTCGTAGACGAGCGATGAATCGTTCAGTTTCAGCCGCTCCAGTGCGTCCCGGAGGAGCGGGTAGTCGTCCGAATCTACGGGGTAAAAGCCCGCGAAGACCATCGGCTTGGCGGGTCGGTACCCGGATAATGGATCGTGCGACGGGTTCGCGGCGGTCGTGATCGTGTCGCCAACCGGGCAGTCGCGCACGACTTTCAGACCCGTCGCGACATACCCCACGTCGCCCGCTGCCAGTTCGGAAACGGGGATCATGTCGGGCCGGAAGACGCCAATCTCGATCATCTCGCTCTCGACGCCGTTGGACATCACGCGGATGCGGTCGCCGTTGTTCAGCGTGCCGTCCACGATCTTCAGGTAGGCGATCACGCCCTTGTAGGCGTCGTAGTGCGAGTCGAAAATCAGGGCGCGGACGGGCGCGACGCGGTCGCCACCGGGCGGCGGGATGAAGCGGACGATCGCTTCAAGAATCTCCGGCACGCCGAGGCCGGACTTCGCGGAGGCGAGGACGATCTCATCGTCCACGAGGCCAATGAAGTTTTGCACTTCCAACGCGACTTTCTCCGGTTGCGCGGCGGGCAGATCAATCTTGTTGATGACGCCGACAATCGCGAGGTCGTGTTCGAGAGCGAGGTAGACATTCGCCATTGTCTGCGCCTCGATGCCTTGCGCGGCGTCTACGACGAGCAGCGCGCCTTCGCAGGCGGCGAGCGAGCGGCTGACCTCGTAGGCAAAATCCACATGGCCGGGTGTGTCAATCAGGTTCAGTTCGTATTCCTCGCCGTCCTTCGCGATGTAGCGCATGCGGACGGCGCGCGCCTTGATCGTAATGCCCTTCTCGCGCTCGAGATCCATCGAATCGAGCACCTGGGCCATCATTTCGCGCTTTTCAATTGTGTGCGTTACCTCCAGCAGGCGGTCCGCCAGTGTGGACTTGCCGTGGTCAATGTGCGCGATGATGCTGAAGTTGCGAATATGTCGCTGATCTGTCATGGAATCCATTCTCGCGTTCACTCGAAAAAGCGGCGATCCGCGACGCACCTTTGCGCCCGCGTTGCGCCGTTTCGGTGTCCGGCAAACCGGACGCAGGAAGTATACCAGAAATACCTTACCTCCTGAACTTACGGAGCAACGACCAATGAGCAATCCACGGATTGCTCGTTCTTTGGCTGGGGGTAGGCAAACCCCCCACGATTCCGTACACTGACGGCGAAACCGGTTGCGCGGGCGTTCAGCCTGTGATCTGCGATGTGATACGGACATTGGGAGCGGATGAACAATGAGTTATCAGGGTGGGAGTCACAAGGCGTCGCATCATATCGAGCGGCGATTCATCCCCATGGGCAGCATGCGCGAGCAGCAATATGAACCGGGGACACGCGTGCTCGTCAAATCCGAGCCGGGCGTGCCGAACCCGTATGAGGGCCGGATGGGCGAGATAGTTGGCAGCGAGCCGCCTAGTGACGCGACGGGCGGTGAGACGGTCTACTCCGTGCTGCTCGACTTCGCGCTCCCGGGCGAGTCGCCTGGTGTTCCGGTGCCCATCTTCGCCTCCGAGTTGGCCCCGACGAGTATCCTGAAGCCGGAAAACATCACTGTCTCGTCGGAACCGCGCCCGAACCGTCGCATCCATTCGCTGGAAACCTACCCTATTGGCGGCGACCGCGACCGCAAGGGTTAAGACCAGCAAACCGACAAACCGAATGAACCGCACCGGCGCAAAGGCCGCAAGATGATCGCCGTTTCGTTATTCTGTTACTCTGGCGAGAGTACGAAAGGGTGTCGGCGTGGGGAGAGATAGTACACCGATCTGCGGTTTATCTCCGGTTTCGACCGTACCACAGCCAGGACGCGGCGGCGGTGAGAAAGAGGAGAGCGGCGGCGAGAGCAAAGATGAAGGGAAGTGAGAGCCAGTCCGCGACCCAGCCGAGGGTGAGGCCGGAAACGAGGAGGCCGAGTTCGAAGGCACCTGTCTGCGTCGCCAGCGCCGCCCCGCGCCGTTCCAGGGGTACGAGGTCCACCGCGAGCGCGTTCAATTCGGGGATCACAAGGCTGATCGCGCCTCCCCAGATCAGTGCGGCGACAACGAAGGCGGGAAAGACTGGCACGGCCGTTAGGATAGTCAGCGCGACGCCGAGGGCGACCATGCCGGGGATCAACACGCGCCACCGCCCGTAGCGATCCGACCACCGCCCACCAACCGTGCGTACGACGAAGAACATCAGTGCGTCGAATGTGAAGAAGAAACCCGCGCCCGACAAATGGCGCTCGTCCATCAGCGGCACGAGAAACGCGAAGAGTACCCCATTTCCCAGCGCCGTCACAAAACTCGGAATCGCTGCTGGCAGCACGCGCCACTCGAACAATGATCCGTGCTTTACTTTCCCTTCCCACACTGGGGGTACAGAAGGGGACCGGGGGGGTAGATTCTTCGGTCGTAACGGCAGTAACAGCAGCGCACAAAGCGCCCCCGCCCCCGCCGAGAGCGCGAACGTTACATGATAGGAGACGTGAGTGCCGATCAGTAACCCGATCGGTGGCCCAATGGCGATAGCGACTGTCGAGGCAACCGAGGCAAGGCCGATTGCCTCGCCCCGTCGCGTTTCGGGCGCGAGACCCGCCGCGAGTGCGGGAGTGCCGATCATGAAAATCGCCGAGGAGACGCCCTGAAAGAGCCGTACGCTAAGCAGCGCCCAGAGCAGCGTGCCAATCCCATAGAGCGGCGATGACACCATCATCATCGCCCCCACGATCAGCAGGGGTACAAGCGCTCCCCGATCCATAGCGCGGCCCAGATATGGCCGAAAGAGGATCGCAGTGATCGAGAGCGCTCCGATGACGAGGCCAATCCGCCCATTGGAAAACCCGCGCGCTTCCATGTATTTTGGCAGCGCGGCCTGGAGGACGAAGATGCTGAAGAACCACGCCACCGTCGCCGCGAGGAAAAGCGGAAAGTGCGACGATGCCAGTACTGACTGATCCGAACGATCATGAGGCAATGGGGGGACGGCTTCAGGTGCGGTCAGTTCGTTCCCCATGCACAGCAGTATAGCACGTCTGGAGCGGGCTACGTGAGATACCCGCCGTCCACGACCATCGGGTGGCCAGTGACAAAGGAGGCCGCGTCCGAGCAGAGCCAGAGTACCGCCGCCGCGATCTCCTCCGGCGTGCCGAGCCGCCCGACGGCGTGTTGTGCCGTGATCTGCTTCTCCATGCCGGGAACTCGCTCGAAGATGAAGTCGGCCATTGGTGTGTCAATATAGCCGGGGCAGACTGCATTGACGCGAATGCCCGCACTCGCGTAGGTTCGTGCGGCGGATTTCGTTAGGCTGACCACGCCGTGCTTGCTTGCCCCGTACGCAACCGCACCGCCGGTCCCGATGATACCCGCGATGGACGCGGTATTGACGATTGCGCCACTGCCCTGCGCGATCATCTGGGGAATCTCGTATTTGAGGCTAAGCCAGACGCCTTTGAGGTTGATGTTCATCACGCGATCCCAATCATTCTCCGTGCAGTCAATGATATTCCCCAACGTAATGATGCCCGCGTTGTTGTGGGCGCAATCGAGGCGGCCATACGTTTCGACCGCCCGCGCGACCAGCGCCGCAACATCGGTTGCTCTCGTCACGTCCGTCTGGACAAAGGTTGCCTCGCCGCCGGTGGCCGCGATCATCCCAACCGTCTCTTCGCCGCCCGTGCGCGCGATATCCGAGACGATCACCCGTGCCCCCGCCCGCGCGAACGCTATCGCCGACGCTCTGCCGATGCCGGAGCCTGCGCCGGTGACGAGCGCCACTTTTCCGATGAACGTGGGTGCCGGGTCCTTTGTGGTATGTGACATCGCGGAACCTCCCTGACGCATGCTGATGCGGGTAAGAACATCCTGAATGCTGCTCTGGATTATAAGGAAATCGGCGTGCATGCGATACACTGGCTCGTGTGGATCAGCGTACGGCGCACCGCCCGTGAAAGCATAGGGGGATGACATGGCGGCAATGACTGATGAAGAACGCGCGGCCTTTTTGGCGCAACCGGTGATCGCGCGGCTCGGCTGCCTCGATGATGACGGATATCCGTATGTCGTGCCGGTCTGGTTCGCGTATGCGGATGGCGGCTTCTTTCTCGTCCCGCGTGCCCGCTCGGAATGGGCGCACTATCTGGCGCGGGATGGGCGCGTCTCGCTCTGCATTGATTCCGCCGATGTGCCGTACCGGCGCGTACTCGTCAAAGGCCGGGCGGAAGTGATCGAAACGCCGAACGTCGGTGGCCAGTGGGTGGCGATCGGCACGCGCATGGCCGAGCAGTATCGTGGCCAGGCGGGGCTGGAATACATTGAGCGCACGAAGGACGAACCCCGCTGGCTCTTCTGTATTCGTCCCGAACAAATGACGAGTACGAACGGCGGCTGGGCCACTCGCTACAAACATTCGCAATGGTAATCTACTGATTCCCTTTCTCTCGTCGCTCTCCGTTTCGAGCCATACTGCACGTCGCTGTGTCTGGATCATCGAAACAGAACTACCGAATAAAGCGGCGCGTTCCACTGTTGCATAGGATGGCGCAGATGATGCATACAGGATGCATGTTCCGTCCGCGATAGCCTGTGATGTGCGGACCGCTGCACCGAGAGGATATGCGCGTTTTTATGGCACGTACCGAAACCGCATCCACATCCCAATTCTCACTCCGCGTACTCGCGCAACGCGATTTCGGCCCGTTCTTTGTCGGTAACCTGCTCTCGAACTGCGGGACGTGGTTTCAGAATATCGCTCAGGCGCTGCTCATCTACCGGCTCACGCACTCGACCTTTCTCGTTGGCGTCGTCAGTTTCGCCCAGTTCGCGGGGATTATCCTGCTCGCACCGTGGTCGGGCGGCGCGGCGGATCGCTTTAACCGCCGTCGCCTGATTATCACCACGCAACTTGGTGCGATGGTCGTTACTGGGGCGCTCGCGCTGCTCGCTGTCGTCCATCTGGATACCGTGCCAGTGATTATCGGGCTGGCGTTGGTGCTGGGCCTGACGACCGCCTTCGCGACGCCCGCATTGCAGGCGATTGTCCCCGCGCTCGTCAGCCGGGACGATCTCGGCGCGGCGATCGCGATGAATTCGGTGACCTTCAATATGGCGCGGGCGGTCGGGCCAGTGCTCGGCGCGCTCATTGTCGCGCGATTCGGTATTCCGTGGGCGTTTGGCATCAACTGCCTCTCCTATGCGGCGCTGATTTGCGCGCTCCTCATCGTCCATCCCCGCGAGCAGGAGCGCCGCCCGAACGCGCCACCGAAACTGCGCGACAGCTTCGATCTCATCCGACAAGCCCCGCAACTCGCGGCGCTGCTCGGCGTCGTCGCCTCCGTCTCGTTCGCGCTCGACCCCGTAACGACGCTCGCGCCCGCCTTCGCGACGCAGGTCTTCCATCATGCGGACACGCTCGCCGGGTATCTGATCGGCGCGTTCGGTACGGGCGCGGTGATCGCCGCCGTCTTCGCCACGGGCCGGTCGGAGACACCGTACCGGCGTATCACGATCATGCTGGCCCTGCTCGCGGTGGGGATCGCCAGCTACGCCTTCCTTTCGCCGCTCGTCCTCGCGGTTATTGCCCTTGGCGTTGCGGGGTTCGGCTACCTCGCCGGGCAGACGCGGGCGACGACGCTTCTGCAACTCGGCGTCGAGGATCATCAGCGCGGCCGGGTCATGGCGCTCTGGAGTGTCTGCTTCCTCGGCACGCGCCCGCTCGCCAGCCTGATTGACGGCTCGCTCGCCTCGCTTGTTGGCATCCACGCGACGGCGCTCATCATGACGCTGCCGGTATTCGCGGCGGCAACGGGAATGTTGCTACTCTCTGTGCGGCAATCGCGCGCGGCGCGGGCGGAAGTGATGGAAGGGAGCATACTCGGTGGCAGTCCAGCATCACACGATTGAGGCAAACGGCGTTTCCTTGCATGTCGTCGAGGCGGGCGAACCCGAGGGTCAGCCAGTCCTCTGGCTGCACGGTATCTGGGACCGCTGGTTGATGTGGCAGGATGTTGTGCCCCAGATTCCGGGGCGGCACTTCATGGTCGAGTTTCGTGGTCACGGCGAGAGTAGCAAGCCGGACGGCGTGGAGCGCTACCGCTGGAAAGATTACGCGGATGATATCGTCGCGCTGATTGACGTGCTCGGTTTCCCGCACGTCTCCGTCGTTGGCTTCTCGCTCGGCGCGATTACAGCGACGCTCGTCGCGGCGCGCGAGTCGGAGCGCGTGGCGCGGGCCGTCGCAGTGGATCCGCCCTATCACGATGGGGTGTACGCCGCCGAGCGGATGCGCGATGTGCGCGAAATCAAGCACCTGCCGACGGAAGAACTCGTCACAATGCTCGCCTTCATGCGCCCGAACCGCGATGATGCCGAGTGGCGGCGCGAGGCATCATGGCTCCAGATGACAGCGGACGGCCCCTTTGACGCGATGATCGCCGGGAAACAGGGAGAGCAGGAGTTGGAGAAAAACCTGCCTCGCATCACCCAGCCCTTTCTCATCCTGCAAGCGGACCCGACGGCGGGCGGCTCGCTCTCCGACGCAATGGCTGAACGGGCGCTGACGCTCCTGCCCAATGCCCACATCGTCCATTTCCCCGGCAGCGGCCACACCATCGCGCACGACCAGCCGGAACCATTTGTGGAAGCGGTGAAAACGTTTTTGGCCTAACCCCCCGTCCCCTGCCGTCACTCGGTGCGGGAAGGGTGAGGATAGGGGTGCAGAGCATGCGCCCTCTCGCGACAGTAGAGCGGTTGAGAGAACAAATCACGGCATTCGCATGAGTCACCCCCTCCCACGCTGAAGGACGGAGGGGGCGGAGGGTAGGTAAACCATGACGACGCAAAACATTCCGGCGATCATTGGGGCGGCGTTAGTGAATAACGCACCAACGACGCGAGAAGATTTCGTCACGTCGAAGAGGATTGGCGGGACGGCGGCGAGCAGCCTCTTCGCGCATCCGGCGGAGAAGGGGACCGGAATTACGACGCTCGGTTACGATCCAGATGTGGACGGGACACAGGACCTCGGTATCGAGATCGCTGTCGCGGATACGGGCGCGACGATCGCCAGCACCGGCTCACTGGAAAACGGCACGATCGAGGCGATCAATCTCCTCCCTGGCTACCGCGCCATCCGCCACGCGGAAGGTCTGCTGATCGAAACGGATGGCGCGACGACGTTCGACCCGGAGGATGCCGCGACGGTGATCGCGCAGTGGTTAACACAGAAGTATGGCGTGCAACAGTTCGCCGTCCGCCTGATCTTCGGCCCGCCCGGTGGCCGCTCCGTCTTCCTGCGCGATCTACGTGGCCAGGCGTATGCCGTTCATCAGCAACGAGCAACGAGCAACGAGCAATGAGCAATGAGTGATTGGGACGTGCCTCATGGTGCGATACTGTGCATACATGCAGGAGAAGCACGCGCACGCGATGAGGCGCGTCTCTGTCTCATTGCTCATTGCGCGGTGCTCATTGCTTTTCGGGAGGTGTGGGAATGATCGTTGGCGTGCCGAAGGAAGTGAAGGATCGCGAGAACCGCGTCGGGATGACGCCGGCGGGGGTCGCGGAGATCGTCGCGCAT
>JAABUZ0100002613.1_pt1 | contig 29348 bp, 33 predicted proteins | sample 5562091 | NCBI WGS metagenome assembly JAABUZ01 (sample SAMN12813069, study PRJNA571459) | rock metagenome | isolation source: Antarctica rocks | place: Antarctica: Victoria Land, Linnaeus Terrace sud | collected 2015-12-21
ATCTGTTCACAGACAAGGATTACGTCTGGAACAACAAGGAGGGCGATACACCTGCGCTCTACAACCCCATCACAAAGATCACCCTTGACTCTGCCAGCTATGACCCCAATCCGCCAGAGGGCGAAGTGTTGGTTCGCAGCGGCGACAAACTGATCCCCTCGACGAAACCCGCCTATACCTACTCTTTTCGTTGATGGCTTGACTCCCACCTGATACTCGACCTAATAGGAGCGAGTTGTCATCTCTCAATCCATATGAATTTCAATGCAGACCTGTTTATCAGGGAAACCCAACGTAAAATTGATGCATTTCGTCGCCGTGCAACATTGTTGAAGATTGCCGATAATATCGCTGCCATTACGACCACCGCTGCCGTGGTTTTTAGCTTGATTGCTGTTATTAAGGAGGTTATAAACCAATAAGATTTATGAATTTTGATGCCGAGCAGTTTATTCGAAACACTCAGAGAAAGATAAATGAATTCCGTAGTCGAGCAACCTGGTTGAAGCTTGCTGGCAATATCACAGCCTTAGTTGTCGCGATAATCGTGATCACGGCCTTGTTACAGGCCATACTCCGGGGGATTTATGCGTTTGGCGCGCATCGCCAAGCGGAAGCCATTTGGTTATTCTTTAGTCAGAACCTTCACGTACTTTGGACCGTGATTCTCGCTTTACCGCTTCCGAAAACACTTCCGCATGGCAATGACGATCTTTTGCCCTGGGGCGTAACCATGGCTTTCTACATCGGCATCATAGCGGTTTGTGCTGTCCTAAAAAACCGTGGGGTCAGTCTGCGAAGAATTGCCGACAAAGCGGAAGAAACGCTCAATTTGCAAGCACCGCTCCTGATGCAAATGAGCGAGTTTGCCCGGACTGCTGACCAGTCGATCAAGATCGGCAATGTATCCGGTAATGGCAATAACTTCAGCCCGACAAACAAGATTGTCCATGTTCTGCATGAAGGCGAAAAGCAAAATCTACTGTGGAAGATCTTGGTCCCGCTTGGTGTAGCTGTTGCTGCTGGTCTTATCAACCGCTATTTACACTTAACTTAGAAAATCGAGGTAGGTTGTGAAACGAGATGACGGGCCGTCGATCCCCTGTCTTGAATGGAACGCTGGCACTGAAACTCAGTCGTGAACAGCTTTTGTCTAGCGTTCTCATGGCATCTTCTATCGTCAAATTGTGGGAGAAGTGGCTGGCTATCGCTGCTTAATTGTTAAGAGGGAGTAGATTGTCAGGTACAGAAAGGCTTGGTGGCACTGGAAAAGATCGCCCCCTTAGTAGACTTACTTGGATCAAAAACATTTGACTGCAACCCGAGTAGAGTTGTCATCGTTCGATTGCAACTCGGTATCAGAGAGCTTGTGACACTTCGCCTTTTAAATGGTTTTCAATTGCGGCAGCAAGCTTATAGCTGCTGCCGTAGATTTCATTGTTGAGTTCCGTGTTTGGAGTGGTATTGAGAGTGAACAACTGGCCGAGTCTACAGTACCGTACAATTCCAATTCCTTAGTGTCAGGATTTCAACCAGCGTGATGATGCGGATCGGTCATCTGAGGATTCCTTTCATGGGAACGGTTTTGGGTTCGAGGTTAGCTTTCGTTTTGGGTCTGACGCGTTTATACGTGCAGCTGTGGCGGGCCCAGCTTCCTGTGCGAAAGTGAGGGGGGCTTGCCACTGCGCACCGAAGTTAGCAAAGTCGTTCTAAAATTTCTGGTAATCCTGTCCACTGCTTCACGCTCGTGAGCCAATTGGTCGTATAACGCGCTAATCGGAGATCTGAATTGCAAAGTTTGACGTAGATTCGCTGAACGGGGCAGAATTTATTGACGCAGCATCGATATGTCAGTGCGTCTGAGCAACCCCTCATACGAAGTTGCAATCAAACGATGAGTAATGTCACATGGCCGTGAGCGGGATTTTTTGAATCCCATGAAAGCCCGCCAGGGAGGCGACACGCTGCGGATCTCCCTCCAGGGCCGCCCAGCCCTTGTCGACTTGACGCTCCACTGCTTGTTGGTGCCTGAATAACTGGTTTCCTAACCACTTCTCTCGTATCTCTTGCCCGAGGTGCTCGGCTGGGTTCAACTCGGGGCGGCGGGCGGGCAACCGTTCTAACCGCATGTTGGCTGGCACTACCAGATCTTTCGCCCGGCGCCAGCCTGCGCCATCGAGCACCACAAACAGAAACGTGCGCGCGCAGCGTTGCGCTACTTCGGCCAGAAATAAACTCATTAACTCCGCATTCACCTCGGGCAACACCAGGGAGACCAACGCGCCATCCTGCGGACTCACCGCCGCCTAAGCATAACGGTACTCACCTTCGATGCGGGTGCCTACCCACGGTCGCACGCCGGGCGGCACCCAGGCCCGTCGCGGCTCCCGCATCCGGCCAAAGCGCGCTTCGTCCTCAAACATGAGCCGTAGGCGAAAACCGCGTTCCGCTTGGCGAGCAGCCTCGGTGCGCAGCAGACGCCGAAGCTTTTTTTGAATGCCTCTTGTGCGCCCAGCGCAGCATCGGGATGGAAAGGGCGGGGGGTGAGTTTGCGCCAGCCATGACGTTCCAGCAAACGCTATACCGTAGATTTCGCCACCACTTGGCCCCCTTGCTGCTCCAGGGCGGCCCGGACGGCGCTGACTTCGGTGATGTCGCCCTGCTCGGCCCTCACCACAAACGCAGTGAGCAGCTTTTCTTCTTCCACTACGCTCAGTAATTGCCGCCGCCTTCCGCCGCGCCCACACCAAGGCAGAAGTGCCTTCCTGCAGATACTGGGAGTGCCGATTATGTACCGTACCAAGGCTCCAGCCCAGGGCCGTGGCAATCTCGGCAGCGGGCATTCCAAGTACTACAGCACGCAACCAGACACACAACACGCGCCGATATTCTGTTTTCCTAACGGCTTGGTCCAACAGTTGTGTCAACTTCTTTTCTGCGCTCGGCGGCAAAGGGCAGGGTGGGCGCATCAGGAACTCCTGGCCTTCACCTTCGCATTACTCATCGTTTGATCCCAACTTCGTATAAGACGTGAGCCTGCAAGCCGGGGTCTTCAATTTTGGTGACCGGTTCACTCCGATGAACCGCGCAATCGGCTTCCGCCTGCAGAGGCTGATACAGATTCAGCTACCCGCTTTCGCGCTACCGGGCGCATGATAATCGCCTGGTCCGGATTCAGCACCGCGCCGTTGCCGATACCAATTGGCGCGTCCGTGTCGCGCCGTAGCGTCCACTTTTGCGCGAGCGTTGCTAAGGCCAACACACCTTCCAGGCGGGCAAACGGTTCCCCAATACATATCTTGGCTCCTCCGCCGAAAGGAAAATAGGCGAACTTGGGGATGCTTCCGTTTTCCCAACGCTCCGGCTCGAAGCTTTCGGGCCGCTCGAAATAGTTTGGATTGCGCTGCGTGATATACGGGCTGACGAAAATGCTTTGGCCGCGCGCTATCCGGTATCCGCCGAAGTCGACATCCGTCTTGGGTCGCCGGGCAAACAGCAGCGCCGGAGGATACAGCCGCATCGCCTCTTTGAACACATTGGCGGTATAGGACAGCCGTGGAACGTCGTCCAGTTGCGGGGTTCGCCCGCCCAACACCTCATCCAGTTCGGCATGCAAACGCGCCGCCACGCGCCCATGCTGAGCCAGCAGGTACCAGGTCCACGTGAGCGCGACAGCCGTAGTCTCGTGTCCCGCCAGAACAAAGGTCACGACTTCATTCTGCACGTCCTCATCGCTCAACGGCGCGTCACCCTCCTGGCGCTGGTTCAGAATCAGCGACAAAACATCCCGCTTGCCGCTCCCCCGCCGTTTCGCGATGACCGGCGCGACAATTCGTTCCAGTTCCGCTCTTTCGCGGGGAAAGAACAGGCTTCTTCCATGCGGAATCGTGCGTCGGTACGCCAGCACCAGCGGTTCAATAAAAGTGATCGCCGGGGCCAGCCAGGTTCCTTTCCGCGCTACGCCCTGCAAAACACCGGCAATCTGCTCGGCGCTGTCGCGAAAGTCCGTTCCGAAAAGAGTCCCGCCCACGATGGCCAGCGTCAGCCGCCGCATCTCCCTGCGAATGTCGAAGCTCTCGGCCTGCTCCCACTCGCTGGATAGCCGTTTGCATTCTTCGGTCATGACGGCGGCATAAGAGGCAATCTGGTCGCGATGGAAGGCAGGCTGAAGAATTCTGCGCCGTTCGCGGTGCAGCGGTTCTTCCCGTGTCACGAGACCGTCGCCGACCAGCTCGCGCACTATCGTCGCTCCGGTGTCACGGACGAATTCGTGCTGCCGCGTGACAAGCAGTTCCTGCACCAGTTCGGCATCATCCAGCAGGTAGATTCGCTTGTGCAGAAGACGAAACGAGGAGATCGGTCCGTAGCGCCGGGCCGTGTTCTCGAAAAACGTCAGCATGCCGCTCAGAGAACCGGCTCCGAAAAATCCCAGCGCTTCCCGTCCCCTTGGCCCTCGAGGATGTCGCATACATCTATTGTCGCGCGGCGCACCAGCTTCGGGGTCTCGGCCCCATTGCTTTTTCCTGTTACGGTACAAGCGGTTTTCCGCAGGTCGTCCGTGCGGCGGAGTATGCGACAGTGGCATGGAGGGACAAGAAACAGAAATGACTGACACACAAAACCGGGGATTGAAATTCATCTATTTCGTGCTGGGGATTGCCCTGCCCATTATTGGCTATGCAGTCTGGTCCAAGTCCGACGGCTTCGGTTCCGGCCGAAAGACCAGAATCGACAGGGCTCATGATGAAACCGTGGAAGAAAGCTTTCCGGCCAGCGATCCTCCTTCAAGCTGGTAACAAATAGAGCCCTTTGCCGCTATACTGAAACAAAAATGGAATCGAAAAATCTCGCTCCGCAGCCTCTCGCCGTTACTTTAACCGTTGCCGCTGCTCTGCTGCGTTTAGTTCCGCATCCGCCTAATTTTTCGCCCATCGGCGCGGCGGCTCTCTTCGGTGGAGCGCGCCTCAAAGGCTGGAGCGCTTACCTGGTTCCGCTACTCGCCATGCTCCTGACCGATCCGATCTTGAGCCACATGGCGGGCTATCCTGCTTATTCCTGGGGAAGTCTGGTTGTCTACGGCTGCTTCTTCATTAATGTGCTGCTCGGTCGAGCATTTTTAACGAACACGCTCAGTCCATGGCGCATCGGCGGAGTAGCGCTGGCGGGAAGCGTCCAATTCTTTCTGATCACCAATTTCTTCGTTTGGCTGCAGGATGCGTCGCTGTATCCGCACACGCTCGGTGGATTCGCTGAATGCTATATTGCCGCGCTCCCTTTCTTCGGACGCACACTAGCGGCTGATCTGTTTTATTCAGGGGTGCTCTTCAGCGCGCACGCGGCATTGACGCGCCAAGCCTGGGCAAAAGCACACTCTTAACAACATAAATGGAGTGCTCCCTGAGCACTCCATTAGACGAAACTTCTCCTAACTTAAACTCCCTCCGACCCGTGCAGCTTCACCATCTTGTTATAAAGCCCAAGAATCAGAAAGGTTGGAGCCCATTGGCCGACAAAGAGCGCTTTATCCTTCGAGCCGGCAATTTGAAAAGTCAACGAAGCGGCAATTGATCCAAATGCCGCCCAAAGCCAGACATCAGATGGCAGCTTTGCGGTTTGAGTCTCGATCGTACGCGCCACCACCCCTTCCCGGTGCTCAGGACGAGCTTCTGTTTGCGGGTCGGTAGTCGCTAGATTTTTATAATCCATGGACAGTTCTCCTTTAACTTACACTTTCACTAGGGCTTAACGGATGCCCATACTCAGATAGGATTCGTTTTGGGGGGTAAATGATTTCTTATCGCTTTAGGAAATCATTCGTAGCGCAGCGCTTCCGTCGGATTTAACTGTGAAGCGCGCCGCGCCGGCAGCAGTCCAAAGCCGACTCCCACCGTAAAGGAAACCGCGAATGCCACTAAAATCGACAACGGAGAGATCGGTACCCGCACCTGATTTGTTAATAGTCTTACACTCAATGGCAGGAGCAGTCCAATCACAATTCCCACGGTTCCGCCCGCCAAACTGATCATGACGGACTCCACCAGGAACTGCAACAGCACTTCCCGGCGCGAAGCTCCCACCGCCATCCGCAATCCGATCTCGCGCGTCCGTTCCGTGACCGTTACCAGCATGATGTTCATGATGCCGATCCCGGAAATCACCAACGCAATCGCCGAAACGATAATCAGCACAACCGTCAGCACGGTGGCAATCGAATCCGCCGTGTCCAGGATTGCTTTCAAATTCTGGACATTGTAGCTTGCACCCGGACGATGGCGACGCTGCAAAATCTGCGTTACTTGGTCTGTCACCTGCGGCACATCAGCGGCGCTGCGCACCTGTACGTAAACCGGCTCCACCCGCTCAAACTGCGTGAAGTACTGCATAACTGAGATCGGAATCAGAATCGTTTCATCCGCGATCTCGCCTTGTCCGAAAGTGCTTGTTTTTTCCCGGAAAGTTGCAATGACCGTGAACTGCAACTGATTAATCTTAATAACCTGTCCCAACGCCGCGTCCAAATTGCCGAAGATACGGATCGCCAGCTTGTCGGTCAGCATCGCAACTCGCTCCCGGAGCGTAATATCGCTCTCGTCAAACCGGCGGCCCGTCAAAATGGACAAATTTCTGACCAGCGCGTATTGTTCATCCACGCCATCCACCGTCACCTGACGAACCTTGCCGTTCACAACAATCTGATCGCTGCTCGGCATGACGGCAGTGGCTGCCACGATACTGTTGCTCAGGGTGTCGCGGATCGCTTGCACATCCGCCCGCTTGACAAAGTCGGCTTCTACTTTCGCGGTGTTCTGACCGCCCGCCTCATAGCTGGCATACACCAAATTCGAGCCGATTCCTCGAATCTGATCCAGAATCAAGTCACGACTGGCGAGAGAGATAGTAACGACCAGAATGACGGAAGCGTTTCCGATAATTAGGCCAAGCGCGGTCAGGAAAGTGCGAAGGCGGTTGGCCCGCAGCGCTTGTAAGCTGAAGCTAACCGCCTCGGAAATATTCATCTACAGTAGGGAAAAGAGAACGGAAACCCATTCTCTCCTTATTGAACTTGCTTCAAAAGTTTAGCCGCTTCTTGTTTGGGCGGATCGTCCACGGTAATGGGAGCCTTTACATACTTTTGCAACAAATTTTTGGCTTCCTGCAGATTGCGCTTCTTTTTAATCAGCACATCCGCCCGCGCGAACCAAAGCTCCGGCGCATTCGGCTTCAGCCTTTCCGCCTGCAGAAACACGGCGTCGCTTTCCTTGTCCCGTCCCTGATCCGCCAGAAACTTAGCCAAGGTAATCATATGGCCTACCTCCTGAGGAGCTACCGCCACGGCCTTGCGGAAGTGCTGTTCCGCCGCGCCGAACTCTTTGCGCTTCTTATCAAGCTGCGCTTTTACGTAGTAACCTTCGGGTGGATCGATGGCCGCGATACGTTCCGCCACAGCTTGCGCTTTTTCGTAGCCGCCGCCCAAAAATCCCGGCGCTTCCAGATAGTAATCAAACAGGTCGCTTAGGGCTTCGCTGTTCTTTCCGTCCAACTCCACGGCTTTTTCGAACGCCTGCCGCGCTTTCGCCGCGTGCATCGGAGCGCTCAAGGGATTCGATACTTCAGCCCACTTGCCGTAAGCGCGTCCCAGCCAATCCATGTACTCGCTATTGGTCGGATTGCCGGACGTAGCCTTCTGAAAAAACTCGCTCGCTTTTTTGAAGTCGCCCATCATGAAGTAATTGCGGCCAATCAGAAAATTAGCCGGCGAATCAAAACCGTGCTGATTTAACAACGCCAGAGAAGCTTCATACTGCGTATGCTTGTAAAGCTCTTCGGCTTTGCTCAGAGTTTCTGTCGATTCGGCGAACACCTGCGCCGCCAAACAGCCAGTAACAACCAACCAGCGTATCGTCCGTAACACGTTTCTAACCCCTTTTAACTAATTCTAAATTCAACAAAGCAATTACTCAATCTGATGCGGTACCAATACCACAGGTTGCAATGACCGCCTGCTGTTTCCTGCTACTCCCATTCGCGTAATCTCCTGCTGCTTTGGCTCATTGGCAGTTGATGGAAAATCTGCATATTACCTACTGAAAATGGTGGTGTAGTATCCTTATGATCGAAATCTAGATATAGGAGACTATCGATCTATGTTCGCCCGGTTGCGGCATTCACTTCTTTCCGGCGGGTTTGTTCTCCTGACAGCCTGCACGGCTTGGGCTCAAACCAGCACCCTCGAAGGCAATGTAAAGGATCAAGGCGGGCAGCCGTTAAAGGGTGCGAAAATCGTACTGACCCGCACTGACATTAAAGGCCACTATGAGGTCAAGACCGACAAAAAGGGCCATTGGCTCTATACCGGTCTGCCTTTTGGAGCTAAGTTCGATATTTCCTGCGAAGTCGACGGCAAGGTTGCCGACAAGGTTTCCGGCGTGCAGGCCCGCAGTGACAACCCGCCTGTCGATTTCAACCTCCAGAAAACCGCTCAGGCCCAACAAGCCGCCACGCAAGCCAACTCCTCGGGGCAATTAACGCAGGAGCAGGAACGCAGTATGAGCAAGGAGCAGAAGGCGCAAATGGAAGCGCAACTGAAGCAGCGCTCCGAGGAGATGAAGAAGAATAAGGCTCTGAATGACAACTTCAACGTTGCCCAGGACTCCATGAAACAGGCAGCGGCGGAACCGGATAAAACCAAAAAAGTTCCGCTTTATCAGGCTGCCGTCGATAAGTTGACCGAAGCCAGCAAAATGGAACTCAGTCAGCCGAATCAGGTCGCCGTTCTGGATGCCCTCGGGGAAGCTTATTACGGAATGGGGCAAGTCCAAACCGGCGATGACCGCACCAAATCCTATGACGCCGCCCTGGACGCCTACAAAAAATCTCTGGCCATCAAGCCGGATGAAGCCGCTATTTACAACCAGATGGGCAACATTTACGGCGCTGAAAAGAAGATGCCCGAAGCCACGGAAGCTCTGAATAAAGCCGTGCAATTAAACCCGCAAAACGCGCAGGGGGCTGCCAAAGCGTACTTCAACATGGGCGCTAACCTGGTCAACAACGGCCAAGCCGCCAGCGCGACCGAGTTCTTCAAGAAAGCCACTGATACCGATCCGACCTATGCCGAAGCCTGGTACCAGCTCGGCAGCACTTCCATGATGAAGGGCACGGTCGATCCAAAAACCGGGCAGCAATCCTATCCTCCCGACACAGCGACAGCCCTGAAGAAGTATCTGGAGTTGCAGCCGAGCGGCCCCCACGCCCAGGAAGCGACCGCCATGCTCCAGGCGCTAGGGGAAACGGTGCAAACGAAAGTTACTGTTCCGGGCGCCACCACGAAAAAGAAAAGGTAGTAACTTAAAAATAGCGATGTAAGTGCGGAGCGCTTCCGTCCGGCAGCGCTCCGTTTCTTTTTGGGCCCATGTTTCGCGTTGTCCTTGAATTTCTTTTCACTATCGCGGCCATCTTAGTGGCGCGCGCCGTGTTCACTCACTTGTTGAAAGGCGTCAAGGAAGCCTCGCGCAACGCCTACGAGCAAACAAGGGACGAAGCGGAACGGCGTAGGGCATCCGCCGAGTCCGCTAAAGAAACCTATAGCACCGGCCAGTTGCACAAAGATCCCGTTTGCGGAACTTACGTTGCCGAATCCACCCCGTTCCGCCGCCAAATTTCCGGAGGAAGCTTCTACTATTACTGCTCGGATAGGTGCCGCCAATCCCACACCCCCGTCGCTTCCTGAAGTGTCACCCGCCAGAATTGAATAAGTATTCGGAAAAAAAGGCAACGGACCACAGAGATTACTTCTATCAAGTCAGTCCTTGCGTTATGATCGTCTGTGTGTAATTATTCATTGTATTGAATAAAAATTCATAACAGGGGCAAACATATGGCTGTACCTATGTATAGGCAAGCATCCCACGTTGGAGCCGCGAATCTGCGCTCCGATCTGGATTTATCGACCGAACAACTTACTAGCCTGCTGGATCTGACGCAACTGGTGAAGCGGTCGCGGCAGCGGTATGCGTCCGCGCTGAAGGGCCGGTATTTGACGCTCCTGTTTGAAAAGCCTTCGCTGCGCACGCGGATGACCTTTGAGTTGGCGATCAAGCAACTCGGCGGAGATTGCGTGACACAGGTGGGGATGATTGGGGATCGTGAGCCGCTGGCTGATGTGGCGCGTAATCTGGCGCGCTGGACGGATGCGATTGTGGCGCGCACCTTCTTCCAGACAACGATTGATGAGCTGGCGCGCTGGTCGGGAATACCGGTGGTGAATGCGTTGAGCGACTTGTACCATCCTTGCCAAGCGCTGGCGGATGTATTCACGCTGAAGGAGCATTTTGGACGGGTTGGCGGCTTGAAACTGGCGTATGTAGGGGACGGCAATAACGTTGCCCATTCTTTGTTGCTATGCGGCGCGCGCTTGGGCATGCATTGTTCCGTGGCAACCCCCGAGGGTTACGAACCGCAAGCGCACATTGTTCAACAGGCGAGACACTTAGCGGCGCAGACGGGTGCGGTCATGGAGATCACTCACAATCCAATAGCGGCGGTTCAGGGTGCGCACGCGGTTTATACGGATGTTTGGGCCAGCATGGGGCAAGAGTCCGAAGCCGAGGAGCGCAAGCGGATTTTCGCTCCGTATCAGGTTAATGAGGGATTGCTGGCGCAGGCGCGTTCTGAGAGCGTTTTCATGCACTGCCTGCCAGCTAAGCGCGGCTTGGAAGTAACAGACAACGTGATGGAGTCGAAGCAGTCCGTGGCGTTCGATCAGGCTGAAAACAGACTGCATGCGCAGAAGGCATTACTGCTGATGCTGCTGCAATAATAGACCACCTTTCCATTTATAAATTTGTGGACACGCGCGCCCCCGCGCTGAACACGGGCGCGCCCTCCAAAGTTCAAAGAAAATAATTATGAGCAAAGTAGCGGCGAAAAAGGCTGCGTTGGCGTATTCGGGCGGGCTGGACACTTCCATCATCATTCCGTGGCTGAAGGAGCATTATGGATGCGCAGTGGTGGCGGTGTGCGGCGATATTGGGCAAGGCGGCGAGGAACTTGATGGGCTGCGGGAAAAGGCGCTGAAGACAGGCGCTTCCGAAGTTTATGTCGAGGACATGCGCGAAGAGTTTGTCACGGATTATTTATGGAAGCTGGTGCGGTCGGGCGGCGTGTATGAGCATAAATATCTGCTGGGCACTTCGATTGCGCGACCGCTGCTCGCGAAGCGGCAGGCCGAAGTGGCGCTCCAAACCGGGTGTGACGCGCTGGCGCATGGCTGCACGGGCAAAGGAAATGACCAGGTCCGGTTCGAGCTGACTTATAAAGCGATTGCGCCGCATTTGCCGGTGATCGCGCCATGGCGGGAGTGGGATATCGTGTCACGCGAGGACGCCATTGAATACGCGAAAACACGCCATGTCCCGATTGCACAATCCACTACAAAGATTTACAGCCGCGACCGGAATATCTGGCATATTTCGCATGAGGGCGGCGAGTTGGAAGATCCGGCCAATGCCGCTCCCGAGCATGTCTGGATGTTGAGCAGGAGCCCGGCGGACGCCCCCGCGCAACCAGTTGACGTGACGATTGGATTCGAACAGGGCGCGCCGGTTTCGCTGAACGGGCAAAAGCAATTGAGCGGGGTCGCGCTGCTGGAGCAGTTGAATGGGATCGGCGGCGAGCATGGAATCGGACGAATTGATTTAGTGGAGAACCGATTTGTAGGGATGAAGTCGCGCGGGTGTTATGAAACGCCGGGCGGCACGATTCTGATGGCGGCAGTGCGGGAACTGGAAGCTTTAACGCTGGACCGGACAACTTTGCACTATAAGCAGAAAGTGGCGCTGGATTACGCGGAAATGGTTTATAACGGGCTGTGGTTTACTCCCTTGCGCGAGTCGCTGGATGCGTTCTTCGCCAAAGTATCGGAGCCGGTGACGGGCGAGGTGACGATACGACTGTACAAGGGCAACTTGCAGCCGGTGAGCCGGAAGAGTCCGAACTCGCTGTATAGCCTGGATATTGCGAGCTTCACGATGGGCGCAAGCTATGACCAGAAGGATGCGTTTGGATTTATCAATATCGTGGGGTTGCCGATCAAAGTCGAAGCGTCGCTGAAAAGGTAATGGCGATGAAGTTGTGGGGCGGCAGGTTCGAGAGCGGGCCATCGGAAGTGTTCGAGCAGTTTTCGGGTTCGCTGCACTTTGACCGCAAGCTGATTTTCGCGGATGTGGAGGGCTCCCAAGCGTTTGCGAAAGCTCTGCGAGCGCAGGGAATTCTGACAGAAGAAGAATGTCAGCGGCTTCTTTCGGCTTTCGCGGAGATTGGGCGGGAAGCGCGGGATTCCGGCTATTTCCATGAGGCGAATGACGAAGACGTCCATACGTTTGTCATTCGCAAGCTTGGCGAGAAAGTGGGGGCACTTTCGGCGAAGATCCATACGGGCCGGAGCCGGAATGAGCAGGTTTCTCTCGATATCCGGCTTTACCTTCGCGCGGCGGTGGATATGCTGCTGCCGGAACTGGCGGGGCTGATGGAGGCGCTGTTAACCCTTGCCAAGAAGTATCCGGATGCGGTGGTTCCGGGATACACGCATTTGCGGCGCGCGCAGGCCGTGTTGTGGCCGCATTACCTGCTGGCGTATTTCGAGATGTTTTCACGGGACGCGGAGAGGCTGACGCAAGCGAGAGCGCGGATCAACGTCATGCCGTTGGGATCGGGGGCGCTGGCGGGAAGCGGATTTCCGTTTGACCGCCAGGCAATCGCGAAGGATCTGGCGTTTCCTGCCGTGACGCGCAACAGCATGGATGTTTCGGGGGACCGGGATTTTGCGCTGGACTTTCTGTATGCGTGCGGCACGGTCATGCTGCACCTGAGCCGGTTGGCGGAAGACTGGATTCTTTACTCCAGCGAGGAGTTTGGGTGGATAACGCTCGGGGATGGCGTGACGAGCGGATCGAGCTTGATGCCGCAGAAGAAAAATCCTGATTCGCTGGAATTGATTCGCGGCAAATCGGGGCGGGTGTTTGGGGCTCTGACTTCGTTGTTTGTCACGATGAAGGGTCTTCCCATGACCTATAACCGTGACATGCAGGAAGACAAAGAGCCGCTGTTCGACGCATTTCAGCAGACTTCCGGTTCGGTGCGGATGGCGACGGTCGTGGCGGAGTCGGTTGTTTTGGATCAGTCGAAGCCGTTGGCGGCGGCGGAAGAAAGCTGGGTGGTGGCGACGGATTTGGCCGAGGATCTGGCGCGTAACGGCGTGCCGTTTCATCGGGCGCATCAACTGGTGGGGCAACTGGTATTGGAGAGCGTAAAGGCGGGAAAGCGGCCTTCGGACTGGACGGCGGAAACGTTGGCGGCGTTTGCCCCGGAGTTTCAGCCGGAGATGGCCCGCTTATTGCAGCCTTCAGAAGGCATGAAAAGCCGTGAACTACCGGGCGGCACGGGACCGAAAGCAGTCGCGGACGCGATTGGGGAAGCGGAGGGGCGTTTAGCCGCCCTGCGCGCGCAACTGGACAGGGCATGAACAAGAGCTTTCGCCAAGGACAGATTTTGAAGATTATCCGCGGCAGGGAAATCTACACGCAGGATGAGCTGGCGCGGGAGCTTGGTTCGCACGGCATTCAAACGACGCAAGTGACGCTTTCGCGGGATATGCGGGAATTGGGGCTGGTCAAGACAGCGGAAGGTTACCGGCGGCTTTCCAGGGAATCGAGTGGTCCGGCGCTGGCTGACGTTGTGAACGAATACTTACAGGACGTTCGGGCGGCGCAGAACTTGGTGGTGCTGGAGACTTCGCCTGGAAACGCGAACACCCTAGCGGTGAGTATCGATCGTGAAGAAATGGACGAGGTTGTAGGAACTATCGCGGGAGATGATACGGTTCTTGTCATCACTTCCGACAACGAGGCGGCTGACGGATTCCGGCGGCGCATGCTGCAAATCATTTCCGGGGATCAGTGAGGGTGGCTATGCGCGTGGTTTTCTTGCGCCGCTATGCGGCAATCTTCTCTGGACAGTACGCAAGGCACGTGCTCGAACTGGATAGTCGTGTGATGGATACCAAGGCTTTTCAGCATCTGGTTGATGCGGTTGAGAATCACTTCACTGGCCGAGTGCGGCATATCTTCAATCAACACGTGACAGCTTAACGCATGTGTACTGGAGCCGAGACTCCAGATATGCAGATCATGCACGTCGAGCACGCCTTCCACGCCGCTCATGGTTATTGTGACGCGCTGGAGTTCAATGCCGCGCGGCAAGCCTTCGAGCAGAATATTCAATGATTCGCGGGTAATATCCCAGGCCGTGTAGACGATGAAGAGCCCTAGCAAAATGGACAGCACGGGATCGATATAAGTCAGGCCGGTGTAGCGAATCGCAATCGCGCCGAGGATGATGGCGACGGCCCCAACGGCGTCCCCGATCATGTGGATCACAGCCGCTTTGATGTTGATGTCGTGCCCGTGCCCGCGACCGAGCGCGGCGGCGATACCGCTGTTGACAATGAGCCCGGTAGCCGCCACCCAGATCATAGTTTGAGCGTTGGGAGTTTCCGGGTGAATCAGTCGCGCAATGGCCTCCCAGATAATCACGAGTGAGATGACGATCAACGTAGCAGCGTTCAGGAACGCGGTGATTACGCCGGCTCGGCCATAGCCGTAAGTTTTCGTTTTATCAGCCGGTTTGCCTTGCAGATATAAACCGATGGCGGCGAGCACCAAGGCCAATGCGTCGGTGAAGTTATGGCCGGCGTCGGAAAGCAGCGCCAAACTGTGAGAGCGGAACCCGGCTATCACTTCGAGCAGGGTGAATGCCAGCGTGGCTCCCAACGAAATATAGAGGACAGTGCCGGTGCTTGGAGCGTGGTGATGATGGTGATGTGCCAAACCGCTTTCGCCTCTGACTTCAGGGTACGACAACAGCAGCGATGATTGGTTTCCGGCTCCTGTTCAGTTTCATCGCGGAAGACCGGAGGATGGTTTAAAAGCACCACCGGTGGTAGGAGAAAGCCATTGCCGGCGGGTTAGATCCTTGAAAATCAGCCATCTACGAGTGGCATGGCAGATGCATACCTAAGAGGCGAGACCGCTGAAGCGGCGACTATCGGGTAGGAGGAGAAAACAGTTATGAAAACGAAATTGATGGCATTGCTTTTGTTGGCAGGCAGTTCGATGTTTGCGGGTACCCGCGTGTTTTTTGGAGTAGGATTTGGCGGTGGCTATGGTCCTGGATATTATGCCCCTCCGCCTCCTCCGCCCGTGGTGACTTATGCCGCGCCGGTTGCTCCAGGGCCGGGGTATAGCTGGGTGCCTGGATATTATTATCCGGTCGGGCCTCGTTATTACTGGCGATCCGGGTATTGGGCGGCACGGCCTTATCCGCGCGCTTATTGGGCGGGTCCTCGCTACTACGGGCACCGGTATTATCCAGGCTATTGGGGCCGATAACGAATCTTCGAATCCTGTATTCCACACCACAATTCTGGCCCGCATTGTTACGCTCGATTAAGATATCGGCAATGGCCTTTAGCTGGTCTTGCCGGAAAGAATGATTCCTCAGAGGAAGTTTGCCGGTGCCCAAACGTCTTCGTCTTTTATTCCCTTTGCATTAGGGAGACCATCTGATAGCATAATCGGCGCAGCTAAGAACATCACCAATAGAGGAAATCATAATTTTGAAGCAGAATCATTGTCAGGCCAGACCGCGTCGCGCCGTCTGGATGTTAACGGGAGCATTGGCCCTTGCCCTTGTTTCCACCAAGGCGCAAGCGGCGTCTTTTGAGTTGATTTATAGCGGTTCTTTCAACTCTCAAAACGCGCTTAATCCTATCTCGCAGGCGAGTCCTACTTATTTCACCGGATTCACGCCGTTCACCATTCATGCTTGGTTCGACACCAGCAGCCCGAATCTTGCCCCGCCTTCTCCCCCTTTGCCCCCGCCGTTTGCCGGATTCCGCGCTTATGCGCCATCGCTCGCGACCATTGACATCGGCAATCAGACATACACGATGGACACCATCACCACCAATGCCACGGCGGGTGTAACAGTAGCCATTTTTGACCAGAACAGTTTTACCCCAGGCCGTTACGGCATCGGTATATTGCAGGAACCGCCGCAAGACGGTGCCGGGATTATCGGTGACTTCGCGGGAGCGTCGCCGAATTACACTGTGAATACCTTGGCGCCGACCACGTTTACGGATTACGCCGGAGTCGGTTACGGCTCGGGTATCTGCCTCCAGGGAACCGGCGCGAACTGTCAAGCATCCGCGATTACCCCGTTCGTGCTGCACGACAGCGCCAATCAGACTTGGGCGCTGACTTTGGGAAACTACGTCGAAGATTACCCAGTTGGACCGTTAAATCAAGCGCAGTTGGTGGCAACACCCGAGCCGGGAACGCTCGGCGTGGTGGGCTTGGCGTTAGCGGCTGCATTCGGCTTCGTTCGCAAACGCCGCGCCCAATAACCAGCTTTTAATCCTTCGTGGCGGTAGAATAGCCTGCCGGGGCCTGGCGGTCTGGACTTTCCATCAACTCGTAGGCCATCATGTGGCACACGATCAGGTGAGCGTCTTCAATGCGACCCATATGCTGCACCGGTACTTGAATGTTCAGTTCCGCCGCCCCCCCCAGCTTTCCGCCATCGCGCCCGGTCAGTCCAATTGTTTTGCAACCAACTGACCGGGCATACTCCACCGCCCGTATCACGTTGGGAGAATTACCCGATCCGCTGATCGCAATCAGAACGTCGCCGCCGGTTGCGAAGTTTTTCAACTGCTCCACAAAAACAGATTCATAATTGACGTCATTTGAGTAAGCCGTCAAGGTCGCCAGGGAGTCAGTAAGAGCCAGAATGCGAAACCGCTTTTCCCGCTGATAGCTGGCTCCTTTGACGATGTCGCACACAAAATGCGAGGCGGTTGACGCGCTGCCGCCGTTACCGCACGTGAAAATATGATGGTCCGTGTCCCGCGCTTCCCGCAGCCACGACGTTGCCTTCTCTACTTTGTCGAGGTCAATCTGATTCACCGCATTCAGTAGATCTTCCTTGTAAGTCGCCGCAAAGGTCATCTTCGCCCCTCTCCTTTTCTCAATATTTCACGGAATTATCGTGGTTCATGACAGGAACCGCAATCCAGGCTCGCGTGGCTCTCACGATGGCAGCTAATACAGCTTCCCATCGATAGATCGTGTTCCCGCCATAACGTGACGCGTTCCGCCACCGGACCATGGCAACTCTCGCATTTCACGCCCGCTTGCGCGTGTTGGCGATGGTCAAATCTTACAAACGTGGGGATTTGATAAACCCGCGCCCAATCCACATCGCGGTTCTGTTTGGCAAACGCCGCCAGCTTTTGCTCCGCTGGGGACTTAGGCGCAATCGACGCATGGCATTGCAGGCACTTGGAAACTTCCGGCATGTCCACCATCTCGCCGCCCTCCGAAGGAGCGTGGCACATCCCGCACGGCTGCTTTAACCGTGAAACGTGCAGCTTATGATTGAACTCAATCGGCTGCTTCGGCCCGCGCTGTTCCTCGTCACGTGCGTACGCTCCCGCGTTGAAAGCGCCCGCGACAAGTATCCAAACGAGCGCCGCTTTCATAGATTACCCGCGCGCATCTGTTCAGCCATGTAATCGGACGCCCGCATCGCCAGAGCCGAAATCGTCAGCGTCGGATTTTGCGGACCTCCCGAAGCAAAACTGCTGCCGTCCACCACAAACAGGTTTTTGACATCATGCGCCTGGTTCCACTTGTTCAGCACGCTCGTCTTCGGGTTGTTTCCCATGCGGCAGGTGCCTAGCTCATGAATGCTTTCGCCCGGCGGCACCATCCGCGAATGTTTCGCCAATACTTCAAATCCCGCGCCATGGCAAACCTCGTCCAGCGTATTCATCGCATCCCGCGCCATGTTGAACTCGTTATCGGTGTAGCGGGCCTGGATATGCAGCGCCGGTATCTCCCACGCGTCGCGAACATTTTTGTCAATCCGCGCGAAATGTTCCTGTCGGGGAAGCACCGCGCCCATCACCGTCATGGTGAACCGAGCATCACTCAATTCGACCATCCGCCTTTGCAGTTCTTCGCCATAAGCCGGAATAAATCGGCTGGGCGGAGTCCCGCCGCTGCTGAAATCGACCGCATAGCCGCGAATGAAATCTTTTTCCCTGCTTTGCAGATTGCGGAACTGCGGAATGTAGCCGCCTCCGCCCATCAACTGATACGCGTTCTTCTGGCCGCGCGCTTCCGGCACAATCGCCTCCACGCTGTCCTTCACATAGAACTGGTCAAAAAGATAATGCCCCAAGACGCCGCTGGAGTTGGCAAGCCCCGAGTTTAACAGGAGGCGCGTGCTCTCCAGGCACCCGGCTCCTACCACCACAATACGGGCCTTCGCGTGCATCTCACGCTTGGAACGGCGATCAATAAAGGTAGCTCCATCCGCCAAGCCCGTATGCGGGTCTATCGTAATCTTACTCACGACCGCGTTAGGCACCACCGTCAGATATCCGCTCTCCAAGGCAGGGGGCAGCAGCAAATTCATGGAACTCGCCAGCGTTCCGGTAGCGCGCCTGGATTTTGTCACCGGAATGCCGCGAATTTTCGCGGCTTCCGTAAAACGCCGCACGCTTCCGCTATCCCGTGAGTTGTCCTCCAGGAATACGCCGTCCGGAATCTGCGGCAAACCCTCCTTGCGTCCCGCCACGCGAAAAATCGGCTCCACTTTGTCGTAGTAAGGCGCAAGATCCCCATAGCGCAGCGGCCAGTTCTCGCCGAACCCATCGTGGTCTTTGCACTGAAACTCGTAGTTACTCATGCGCCACGACGCCCGGCCCCAAACCAATGTCTTGCCGCCTACCAAACGAACCCGGACCCAATAGTAAGGATCTTTCGGGTCGTACGTATAAGGATTCTGCTCCTCATCGGCCCACAAGTTTGCATTGAACTCACTCGCCTGCGTAACATGCGGAAACCGCCCTGGCCTTCCAAAACCGCGATACGGCAGTTCATACACTTTCTTGAGCGCCCGGTCCCTGGTGTAATTGATGGCGGGACCGGCATCCAGCATCAAACACGAGATGCCTTTCTTCGTCAGCGTATAAGCAACCGTGCCTCCCGAAGCGCCCGAGCCGATAATCAGAACGTCATATTTGCCTGTCATATCATTTACTCGATGGGAAACCAGTACATGCCCAGTCCTCCCGCGCTGCGCACGCGTTTGGACATGACCCGGACCCATTCATATGAATTCTGTGTCGCCTGTAGAATATCCTGCTTAGCCGTGCGCAAAAAACCGGTAAACTGATCCGGCTTCGCGCTCCACGGCGTGCAAAGCGGCGCGAGAAGGGTAGCGGCCTGTTCTCCATTGACCTGCGCGAACGGCAGATGAAAAGACTTCTGAGCGCGGCTGTTCAGCTCATCCAAGCCGCTGCGGTAAAGCTCCTGCCGCTCCGCCGGTGATTCGCCGAGATAGAAATCGATAAACTCCGGCGCCCGCGCTTCCAGCGCGCCCGGCACTCCATGAATCGCCGGAGCCATCAATTCGCTCAATCGCCGTAACGTTTCCAACTGTGTTGGCGAGAAGAAGGAAGGAACCGTCACTCCAGCCATGTCGGGAATCGTCGATTCAATAACCGGGATTTCTTCCACCGCCGCCGGGCTAGGCTTAGGCGGGACCACCGGCTGCTGCCCTTTCAACAATCCGGCTGCCGGCAACGCCGCCAATGTTTGTAAAACACTTCTACGCTTCATCATTCAACCTGGAATATCCGTGACTCTCACTTGCTGCATCATATAACCAAACCCGTAGTTCTGCCAATTTGTGAACTTCATAACGCAACCGATAAACTAATCTGGTTGAGCCGCCAGGGTAAAGCAGTTACTTGCAAGGGCGGCTTGTCAGGGTGCTTATGCTTCGTAAAATTCTAGCTTTATCGGCGTTAGCAGCGGCATTGTTTGCCGCATCCTCCTCAGCCGCTACGGTGTTCTCAGCCGGATTTGTTTCCGTTGATTTGGTTGGACCCAGCGCGAACGCAGTCACATTCGACATTGCCAATGAGACGGGAATCAACGCTTCTCTGTATCCTGATACAACCTTTCCTTTTACAACACCGCTCATTTTTTCAAATCTTGCCTTGCTCTTGAATTTCGAAAACGGCGGAACACTAACGGAAGGCTCGTCGCAGTTTACACCGGATGGAAGCGGAGGGTTCACCGGCAACTTTGTTCTCAATCTATCCAGTTTTCCGATTGTGAACGCCACCTTAACGGGTACCCTGGGACCCTTAAATGCGCGATTGAATGATGGCGTAAGCCAAGTGCTGATTAATCCGGCATTCAGCGCCACAGTTTTGCCCAGTTCGGGAACAGTTTTACAGGCGGGAGATTTCGGGCTCATCAACACTACGGCGGTTCCAGAGCCCGGAAGCTGGGCCCTCCTCGGCGTCGGACTGGCTGGATTGCTGATTATTCAAAGGCGGCGCTCGACTAAGCGCGTTGTGCAGGCCGGTGTTTTGCTCTTTGTTCTAACCGTGGTGATGTCGCGGGGATTGTGGGCGCAGGTAAGGCTGAATTCCCTGGCGCAGCCGGCAACAGGCTATGCGGGCGTCACGGTCGAGAATCTGACCGGGGCTGGATTTCCCAGCGGCAATATTTCTTCTGCCGGTGTAGCGGTTTCGTTATCAACCACCTGCAACTCCGCTGCCATAGCTAACACATAGGTAGTCAATGTCACAACGCTTCCGGGAACAAACCGCCGCGTGGCCTTCACGATTCCCTCGGCAATCGCTCCCGGCAATTACTTCGTTTCAGTTAACGGGACAACGGAAGGAGGCATCAGCTTCAACACAACAGGATGCTCGGCTTTAACGGTGCAGGCGCAAGATACCTTTGTGCGCTCGGTAAACGGGCAGTTAACGCTGAACGGATTCCCGTTCCGGTTGGGCGGAGGAAATTCATATGTGCTGATGTACTCGCCGAAGTCCACAGTGGATCAAATACTGCAAACAGCAGTGAAGAATGAGTTGAAAGTGATGCGGACATGGGCATTTATCGATATCGGCAATTCCGACGGCTCTAATTCCGTGCGGGGCAAGGCAAACGGGTTCTACTTTCAATACTGGGATGGCAGCGCGCCCGCCTACAACGACGGCAGCACCGGTCTAGCCAACCTGGATTACACGATCTACCGGGCCGGACAACTCGGGCTGAAGCTGATTATTCCGTTTACTAACAACTGGATTGATTTCGGCGGCATGGATCAGTACGTGAGGTGGGCGGGCGGTCGTTATCACGACAACTTTTACACTGACCCAACGATCCGGCAATGGTACAAGAACTGGATCAATCACCTGCTGAATCGCGTGAACATCTACAGCGGCATCGCCTATAGGGATGATCCGGCAATCATGATGTGGGAGTTGGCGAACGAGCCGCGTTGCGGCGGTTCGGGCACAAGCGGCGGCGGTTATCCGTCAACAAGCGCCTGCACAACGCAGACCGTCACGAACTGGGTTGCGGATACGGCGTTGTATGTGAAATCCGTGGACCCGAACCATTTGGTGTCGGTGGGTGACGAAGGTTTCTTCTGTAATGCCTCATCGGGAAGCTGGATCGAAAACTGCTCGCAAGGCGTCGACTCCCTTGCGTTTACGCAGTTGCCGGGCATTGACGCCATGGGATTTCATCTGTATCCGGAAGGATGGGGCCAGAGCATGGCTTGGTCGGAAGGATATGTCGATCAGCATTTGAGCGCGGCCCAAGCGCTAGGGAAACCTGCGTACCTGGGTGAGTTTGGGCTGATGGCGGGAAATACAAGAAATGCGGCTTACCTGGACTGGACAAACAGGGTGCTCAATGGCGGAGGCACCGGAGCGCTTTTCTGGGATCTGGTTTCCGGCGAACCCGGTCCGGCGGCGGCGGAATCAAACAACAGCTTCGATCTGGCGGACGGGGGACCGTTGCTGACCACCATGAAAAACTTCTCGCAGATGATGGCGGTCAATACGCAATTGCCGTTCGCGCCGGTAGCCGATAATCAGTGGGCGACAACAGCGTTCAATCAGGCGGTTACGCTGAATCCGTTCGGGAATGACATTGCCTATGCGGGCGCGGCGATTAATCCTTCCACCATCGACCTTGACCCTAATACGCCCGGCATTCAAAGCTCCGCTACCGTCTACGGCGGCACGTTCAGTTCGGCGGGAGCGCAAGGCGTGCGGTTTACGCCAGCAAACGGATTCAACGGCACGGCGCAAGGCGCTTACACCGTGGAGGACACAAATCATAATGTTTCCAACATTGCGTATCTGTCGGTAACGGTCAATCCCAGCGAGACAGGAGCATTAACCATTGAGTCGTTCGAAACGGGAACTGATGGTTGGGCTCCGCTCAGTGCTGACGCCGGTACCGTTGCGCAGAGCAGCATGTATCACACGGACGGAAATTACAGCCTGCAGGTGAACGCCACGGGCGGGGGTTGGTTCGGCGTGACATTCGCTTCGTCGCTCAATCTTGCCGGGCGGCCCACGCTCTCGCTGGACGTGGAATCAACCGGAACAAGCAGCAGTGTAGCCATAGCCTTCCAATCCGGTTCCAGCTACACATGGTGCCAAACCCAGAACCCGTGGCCGACTATCGGAATTAATACCAGCACAACAATTTCCATTCCGCTGGACGGGGCAAATCTGAACTGCGGCGGCGGAACTCCGGATCTGACGAATATCCACACCCTGTTTGTGTACTTCAACGGCCCTGGAACGTTTTACGTTGATAACGCGCGGGCAGCAGCGCCGACCAATACAAGCATGCCGGTGATCCTGCAATCTTTCGAGACCGGAACGGCAAACTGGGCACCGTTAAATGGTGCGACGCACGGCAGCGTAGCGCAGACAAGCACTTTCCATACGGACGGCGCTTATGGATTACAGATTGACTCAACTGATCCCGCCGGCAATGGAGGCTGGTTCGGAGTGAATCTGCCTAGCGCCTTGAATCTGACGGGACGCACATCGCTGAAGATCGATGTGGGCACGTTGACCACGGGAACGGGGACGAACATTGCCATACAGGCCGGTTCCAGTTACACATGGTGCCAAGGCCCGCAATTCCCCTACATTGGAGCAGGCTCAAGCTCGACCGTCTCGATTGATTTGGCAAATCTCAGTTGCGGCACGGCGGACTTGTCGCAAGTCCACGCTATCTGGATTTACTTCAATGTCGGCACGTTTAATATCGATAACGTGCGGGCGCAGTAGAGATAACAACAGTCCTTTATTTCACAAGGCGCGCCAGTACTGGTCCCAGCACGGCCAGAAAAAGCACGTAAGCCGCCGCCGGGCCAAGCCGAGGTTCTACTGCCGCGCCCAACCCGGCAATCACAATGGAGAACTCACCACGAGCCACTAACGCCGCCCCGGCCCGCAAGCATCCACGATGATCGATTCCCACGCGCTTCGCCGCTAAATACCCAGTCAGCACCTTGGTAAAAGCGGTGACTACCCCAAGAGATAGGGCCAGCGCTGCCACAGGCAAGAGCGCCCTGTGATTAATTTGCAGCCCAAAGAAGAAAAAGAATGTCGCCGCGAACAAATCTCGAAGCGGTCCAATAAGCCGCTCGGATCGCTTGGCGACAGGACCAGAAAGCGCCACGCCGACGAGAAACGCTCCCACTGCCGCTGATACTTGCAGCCGCTGCGCTAATCCTGCAACGAGTACCGCATGAAGAAATCCAAGTCACGCCGCCCAGAAGAACCGAAGACAACACGTGCCAGCCAAGCAGCCATCCCGCAATAAAGCCAGGCGTAAAATTCAAGGCAAAATCAAGAACTCCCGCCGGCAACCCTATACGGAGATTCTTTGTCAGCTCTTCGCTGCTATATTCCAGTCCAAGCATAAAGAGCAGCAGAACCACACCAATCTCTCCGCCGATGTGAATAAAACCTTCACTAAGGCTGAAGGGAAGCAGACCACCGTTGCCGAAGGCGAGACCGGCAATGATATAAAGCGGAATAGCCGAAAAACTCAAGCGGCTTGCCAGCCGCGACAGGGTCGCCAAGCCGACCACGGCAGCGCCCAGCTCGATAAAAACTAAGGAGATATCATTAGCCGAAGCCCTCATAAATTACTATCGCCGCCAAGCCATCAATTACACGGAAACAGAACGACGCACCCGCGCAGATTCCATCCACGCTTCGGTCTCATTGAACGGCAACACGCCGGTGACTGCCCCTAATTTCCCAACGCTCAACGCCGCCACCGCGTTGCCAAAACGTCCTGCTTCGGCCCACGACGCGCCCCGCTGCCGCGCTGTCAGGAACCCCGCCACAAAGCAGTCTCCCGCGCCTGTCGTATCGACGGCCTTCACGTCAAAAGCGGGACAGATGATTTCTTGTCCCTCCGTGTAAATGGCACAGCCGCGCCCGCTCAACTTCATCACGGCCGTGCGAACGCCCTCCTTCAGCACAACATCCGCGCCAACTGCTGGATCTGGCGAGCCAGTCACCATCAATGCTTCATTCTCATTCATGAAAAGAACGTCGAGGTGCGGCAAACATTCTCGTAGCGCCCGCATCCATTCACCCTGCGCGTCCCAATTCGTATCAAGAGAAGCGGTTAACCCAGCGGCTCTGGCGCGGCGCAGCGTTTCGGGCCCATGGACGCGCAAATGCGGCAAAAGAAACAAACTGGCTAGGTGATAATGCGCCGCGCCGCCGCAAATAGCTGGCGTGAAGCTCAGGGGCTGGCGGAACGCTTCCTGACTGGCCCCCAGCCGGTGCAGAAACTGGCGGTTGCCGGACCCGTTTACCAGAACCACCGTGGCCGCCGTGGGAGACTCCACCCGCGCAACGGCGCTCATTTCCACGCCCGACTCCCGGAGTTGCCCAAGAATAAACTCCGCTTGCGCGTCATTCCCCACCGTGCCAAGCAGTCGAACAGGCGTTCCCAAAATAGCCAAGGCACGAGCCGTATTCGCTCCATTGCCGCCGACATGGTATTCGATAGACGGCACCCACCGCGTGGTTCCCCAAGCGGAATCGTCAAAAGGCTGCACCAGCGTGTCGTAAATGATGCTTCCTGAGCACAGAACGCCCGGCGCGCTTGTCATGCCAGATACTCTCTCAACGCTTCGACGCCGGAGCGCGGACTCGACAAAACAGGAACGGAATGGCGCGGCAACATTGGCGCCAGACGGGCCATGCTGCCCTGTGCTAAAACCACAACATCGTTTTCGGACATTGCCCGCTCAATTTCGGCCAGGAGCAACCGGTCGTGTTCCTCCGAATTGCCGGCCATCAATGCATCATAAGCGCTTCCCGCTAAGTAACGCCTGGTTGTCACGCTCCTGCCCTTCTCGTGGGCCTTGCGATGGATCAGCCGTTCCGTGGGATCGAGCGTGGTGGCAACCGTCGCGACAACGGCAATTCGTGAACCGCTTTCGACTGCCTGCTCCGCCATCCGGTTGTCGATCTTGACAACGGGAATACTCACGGTTTGCGAAAGCAGATCAGCCGCTTCCCCCACCGAGGAACAGCAACTCAAGATTGCGTCGGCACCTGACGATTCAGCCAAAGTGCCGTACCCGATAATGCGACGCGTCACGGAAGGGATCAGCCCTCCCGCTGTCCGCACATCGGCCAGCAAACTGTCGTCCACAACATTGACGAGCCGCACATCCGGCAAAATTTCCGGGAAGAGCTTGCGCAAAACTTCCACCAGCACGGGAGTGGTATGAATGGCAAAAACTGTTTTCATAGCTTTCCTTCATCGATGACATCGAGATTTCGTATCGCGTTCATCGCGCGTCCGTAAAAGTATTCGCTTCCAAAGTTACCGGATTTGAACACAACAGGCAAAGCAGGGTCAGTGAAAGTGACGCAGACGGGAACACCCGGCTCAATAGGGGGACCAACCCGCAGCGCGCCAAATGCCAAGGTCCGCGAGATAATTCCAGACGTTTCTCCGCCGGCAATAATGAGCCCTTCGGGCGAGGCAATCCGGAGGACGCCGCGCACGACGGCGGCAAGACCGCGAGCAATCAGTTCACCCGCCTGGACCTCCGTTTTGTTTTGCGCGCGAAAATAACTGTGTACGCGCTCCTGGTCACGGGAAACTCGCAGCAGACAAGTCCGCCCAGCCGCTAACGATTCGTTAATAGCCGCTGGAACGGAAAGTTCGGCGGTACAAGCAAGCTCCAAAGCGTCAAGAGTTACAACGGCTGCATCCTGCGAAGCAAGCCACTCGTTTTGGCGGCGGGTTGCTTCGGAGTAACTGCCCGCCACAACCAGAAACCCGCGTCCGCTCTTTCTGCTTTGGGAAAGAATGGGCCGCGGACGCGCTTCAGGCCAGGAGAGCGGAAGCCACATGCCGGGAGCGGAACTGCCCGTAATCAACGGCAGCTCGCCGATAGCTTCGCAAATACTCCGCAAGTCCTTATTCGAGACGCAATCCAGAATTGCAATGGCAACGCCTTCGGCGCGCAACTGATTTAAACTTTGGCGAATCCGCGACGGTCCTTCCCCAACATCCGGATACGCGAGCAGCCCCACACGGCGCTTGGTCTGGCTCTGCAAATGCGCCACAAGATTCGGGTTGGTCATCGGATTCAGCGGGTGATCTTTCATCGGAGAATCCGAAAGCAGTTGCCGGCCGACAAAGTGGTAACCCATGTAAGTCGTGCGCCCATTCACCGGTAAGGCGGGCAGCGCGACGGTAAACGATTCCCCGGTCTCATCCATTGCCGCATCAATCGACGGCCCAATGTTGCCCGCCGCTGTTGAGTCAAAGGTGCTGCAATACTTAATTTGCAGAATCTCAGGTTGCAGTTCTCTCAACAACTGAACCGCCCGGCGAGTTTTATTGTAAGCAACGCCGGGCTCAATGGAGCGTGAAGCAGTTCCAATCACGACCGCATCCGCATTCTTCGTCCAGCGGCTAAAGTCTTCCTGTGACGGCTCATCGATAACCAGAACCGCCCGCATCCCGCGTTCAGCCAAGGTGCCGGCCAAATCGGTTGCTCCCGTATCATCATCCGCGACCGCGGCAAAGAAAATCGGCATAAATCTTTACTGGAACCGACGGCGCAGTTCCGTCACCTGATCCGGCGAAAGCGCCTGCCCGCGCTCGCCCAGAAGGAAAAAAAGCCGCGCCGTTTCTTCGATCTCCTCGGCCAGCGCCGCCGCTTCCGTGAGAGTAGCGCCAACAGCAATCGAACCATGATTCCGCAGCAGCAAAGCAGGCGTGTGGGCGATCCGCTTTTCGACCTCTTTCCCCAACTCGGGATCGCCTGGAGGCAGATACGGCGTCACCGGCAGATGGGGGATGCGCATCCCATAATAGGGCGTGAGAACCGGCAGAGCGTCATCCGTATTTACATCGCGCAAACACGAAACAGCCGTCGCGTAAGAGGAATGAAGATGCACTACCGCATGGCTCCCCGGACGCGCCCGGTACACCGCCAAATGAAACGGCAACTCTTTCGTGGGCTTGTTCGATCCGCTCACGTTTCCGGCGAGATCGGACCGTGCGATCCGGTCGGCGCTCAGTGTCCCCAGCGAAGAACCGGTAGGAGTTGAAAGAACCGTCTCCCCAATTCGAACGCTGACGTTTCCAGCGGTGCCAAAACTATAGCCTCGCTGGAACAACGACCGTGAAACTTCGATCAACTCTCCAATGGCGATGGCTTCATTCTCGCTCAAGCATCTCTCCAACGTATCTCTTCCACAGGCCCAACAGCCAAGCCCCAAATCGCGGCTCCCGCTAATACAATACAAGCGGAGACAAGAAAGGCCAGCTTCGATGAGCCGCTGACCGCTACGATAAACCCCGCCAGCCAAGGAGCAATGATGCCGGATAAACTGCCAATGCCGTTCTGCAGGCTCGTCCAGCGTCCCGCCATGCATGGGCCAGCCAACGTTTGAGTGATCGCCCAGTGGTTCGACGTGTACGCGCCGAAAGCCATGCAGGCAAGAACGAGCAGGACAACCGAAACAGTTGCGCTCGTCACGAACGCCACCGGCAAAATCACGGACGAGAGCGCCAGCCCGCTCACCACAACAGATTTCCGGACGACCGTAGGCGAAGCTCCATGCGCAATCAGCCTATCAGAAACCCAGCCCATTGTTATCGTCGCCAAAGCGACCGCCGCCAGCGATCCTGAAACTACATTGGACATTTGCCCTATCGTAAGGCCGCGCTCCTTAACCAGGTAAAACGGAATCCAGGTAAACAGAAAAAACCAAAAATAGTTTCCGCAGAAATGGCCGAAAAACGTGCCCCACGCGGAAGGCAAACGAAGGATCTCCGTAAATGGCTGAGTGACTGGCGGAGCCGCTCCAGCAGGGGCTTCGGAAGACGACCGGAGCGAATACCAAAGCCAGGGGCCTAGCCACAGCAGGCTGCCGCCGCCGAGGGCAACGAAAAACCAGCGCCACCCAAGCTGCCCGAGAAGCCGTCCTCCCAGGAAAGTGCCAAAAGCAGGACCTAATTTCGACGCGGCATCCAGCAAGGCATTCGCGCGGCCGCGGTGATGCTGCGGAAGCTGCGTCGCAAACATGCGCGAGTAGCACGGATAAGCCAGCGACTCCCCAGCCCCTAAAAACAGCCGCGCCACATAAATAGCAGCAAACCCGGAAAGCAGCCCAGTGGCAATTGTCGCCAGCGACCACAACAGAAAACCGGCGGCAAACACCAGAGTAACGGGGAATCGGTCCGCGAGCCAGCCTGCAAGGCCAACGAGTTGGAACAGCGCGTATGTCCAAAAGAACGATCCCAGAAGCGATCCCACCTGCAGGGGCGAAAGCGAAAGTTCTTTCTCCAAGAGCGGAGCAGCAATGGAAAGATTGCTGCGATCAATGTAATTAATGAAAATGGAGGCGGTCAGCAAAAGAAGAAGCGCCCATTCCGACCGGGACATTACGCGTGAGCGTCCCCAAACCACGAATGCCATGGCGTCGCCGAACGGAGCAGTTCATTGATGGCGCGAACATTGGCGAGACCGGAAGCGCGCAGCCAATCGGTCAACGCGTCGGGATGAAACTCAGCGGCGGATTTGGCATAAGCCGGGACACCCTCCTGCCAATTCGCGCGTCCGCAAAGCACGCCGGAAAAACGCGCTTCCGCCCGCAGCGCAAGCCGGAGAGATTCCAGAAACTCAGGGCTGCTCACCCCGGCGCTGAGATAAATATACGGACGGCGCGCCGCCGCGTCCGCCGCGCGAAACCAGTCGAGCGCCTCCTCCAACCCATAAGCGCGCTGCCCCGTATAAACCGCGCTTCCCTCGACATAAGCGGCGATCACGGGAAACTCAACTTTCAAAATATCTACCTTGTAGATGTCTTTCGAAAACTCCGT
>JAABUZ0100002614.1_pt1 | contig 29339 bp, 20 predicted proteins | sample 5562091 | NCBI WGS metagenome assembly JAABUZ01 (sample SAMN12813069, study PRJNA571459) | rock metagenome | isolation source: Antarctica rocks | place: Antarctica: Victoria Land, Linnaeus Terrace sud | collected 2015-12-21
CGCGCTCGGCCTTCGCGACGACGGCCGCGGGCACCACCGTTGTCTGTCCGATCAGGCCGCTACGTTCACCGGCACTACATCCACCACCCTCTCACTCGTGATGGACCGAGAAACGGGGTCCGGCCAGCGGGTATGATCCGCTCGGAGCCTAGTTCGCGTATATCTCAGCACACGTCGTCCGGGCGCTCGTTAGAAGGGCCGTCGCGGGCTCACATCTTCCAGAAGAAGCTACAGACGGGGCCCCAGGCGGGGCCCCGTCCATATTTCTGAGAAGACAACCGCGTCGCCCTCCGCCCCGCTTGATGGAGACCAGCGCGCCCCCCGAATGCGAGAGGCCCCATCCGGGGCCTCTCAGGAAGCAGATTTGTGAGCCAAGCGCTGGGCCTTGGCAATGTGTGGTGGCTGTGCGACGACTATAGCTCGCCCGATCGTGCGTAGCAAGGCGCACACGGCAGCCCCGCGCGTCTATGCGCTTATCGCAGCAGTCTTCCAATCCGGATCGATCGGGGAGACGAGCTCGATGGCTCCGGCGACCGACCTCTACGAGGCGATCCGCTGCTGGTACGCGCGACGCAACGCCACCGGCCACTACGGACGCTTTGACACGACCGATGCTCGCCAACAGGGCGAGCCGTGGTTCAGCCGCGCACAACAGACGCTGCCCGGCGGCGGGGCGGTCGATGCCTGGCTTATGACGTTCGAGCGACTGGTCGCTCTAGTGCTTAATCGCGAGCCCATGACCGTAGGTGGAGTCGCCCTCCAATAGCGGGGCCCGGAAGCCCGAGGCACGTTGCTCACGCTGCTGGAGAGAAGGCGGCGACGCCAAGCCGTTGCTTCCATGCCATGCCGCGCTGCTGCCACGAACGCCGGAGCGGCGTGCGCCGGCCGGGATTAGGCCAGGCTTAGGCCGATCTGTTCGCAGCCGGCTGGGCGATCGCTTTGGTCCGCTGGCGGTCGTTTCGGCCCACGAGCGCTTCGGCGACGCTGCGCTCGTGCGCTCCACGGCGCGAGGGCTGGACCGGGGTGGGTCGCGCCCAGAACGGCCCACCTGGGACCGGTTCAGGAGCCGGGACGCAGCCCGTTATGGGCAGGGATCATCGGCGCTGGTCGCTCGTGAACGGCGTGGACGATCTCGGTGTTGTCGATCCCGCGCAGATACACAGAGGTGATCGCCAGATCGGCATGCCCGAGCTGGCGCTGGCTTGGGAACACAACAAGACTGCCGCTCTGAACGCAGCTCCGCCACATCAGGTGCTCTCAGATGCGCTCAGATCAGCTGGCAATCGCCGAGTTGGGAACACGCGTGGAGCACGGATTACAGCCCGACCGACGCGAGCAAGCTGGCATCGCGCCTGCGACTACGGCTTGCGGGGCGCGACCACAATGGCGGTAAGTGGCTCTCCGCCGGGCGGCCACGGCTAATCGGGCAGGCTTCCCACTAGCAGATGCTCCACCTCCACCGAGCTACCCGTACCGACGCCCTCGTCGACGCCCTCCGCGAGACCCTCGCCACCCCGCCCGCGGATCCGTTCGCGGCCGAAGTCGTCGCCGTGCCGTCCAAAGGCGTCGAGCGGTGGATCGCGCAGCGGCTGTCGCTCCACCTCGGCGCGACGACCGATCGCCAGGACGGGATCTGCGCCAACGTGGCCTTCCCGTCGCCACGCCGGGTCATTGAGAGCGCGCTGGCTGCCTCGTCGGGCATCGACCCCGACGAGGACCCGTGGACTCCCGGTCGTGCGGTATGGCCGCTGCTCGAGGTGGTCGACGAGCACCGCGACGAGCCCTGGCTCGGCGCCCTCGACGCACACCTCGAGCGCTCCCGGGGGCGGCTCGGCGCGGTGCGGCACATCGCAGGGCTCTTCGACCGCTACGCGCTGCACCGGCCGGAGATGCTGGCAGGGTGGGCGACGGGCGACGACGCCGGCCTGCCCGACGACGCGCGCTGGCAGGCCGAGCTGTGGCGTCGGCTGCGTGCGCACCTTGAGGTCCCGAGCCCGCCCGAGCGCCTCGCCGCCGCCTGCGAGCGCCTCCAGGACGCGCCGGAACTCGCCGACCTCCCGGACCGCCTCACGATTCTGGGCCTCACGCGCCTGCCGGCCGCCCGGCTGCGGGTTCTCAGCGCGATCGCCGCGCATCGGGACGTCCACCTGCACCTCCTGCACCCGTCGCCCGCCCTCTGGGAGAAGGTCGCCGCGACGCTCGACGACGCCGTGAACCCGCCTCGTCGGCAAAACGACCCCACCGTCGCCTTGCCGAACAACCGCCTCCTCGCCTCCTGGGGCCAGGACGCGCGCGAACTGCAGGTCGTCCTCGCGTCCTCCGATGCGCCCCACACCGATCAGCACCACGACAGCGAGCTCACCGAGCCCAGGACACTCCTTTCTCGCCTCCAGGCCGACATCCGCACCGACGCCGCACCGCCGGATAACGTCGAGGACCGAGCGGCGCTCGACCCCGACGACACGAGCCTCACCGTCCACTCCTGCCACGGCCGCGCCCGCCAGGTCGAGGTCCTGCGCGATGCGCTCCTACACGTCCTTGCCGACGACGCGACCCTCGAGCCGCGCGACATCATCGTCATGTGCCCGGACATCGAGACGTACGCGCCGCTGATCCACGCGACGTTCGGCTCGGGCGAGGTGCTCGAGGAGGTCCTGGACGACGCTGCGGAGCACATCGATCTGCCCGACCGTCCTGATTTGCGGGTGCGTCTGGCGGACCGGGCGTTGCGCCAGACAAACCCGGTGCTCGGCGTCGTCGCGCGGCTGCTCGAGCTTGCGGAGGCGCGCGTCACGGCCTCGGAAGTCTTGGATCTCGCTGACCGTGAGCCGGTCCGCCGGCGCTTCCGGCTCGACGACGACGACGTCGCCCGCGCGGAGGGGTGGGTGGCGGCCTCGGGCATCCGGTGGGGTCTCGACGCGCCGCACCGTCAGCCGTTTAGCCTCGAGCGATTCTCCGGCGGCACCTGGCAGGCCGGCCTCGACCGCGTCCTAGTCGGCGTCACCACCACCGACGCCTACCGCCAGCTTGTGGGCGGCGTCCTACCGCTCGACGACGTCGGCAGCTCCGACATCGACCTGACGGGCCGCCTCACGGAGCTCGTCCACCGACTCACGCACGCCCTCGATGCCCTCGCGCGAGCCCAAGCGCTCCACGCATGGGCCGACGCGATCCTCGAAGCCGCGGACGCCCTCACGGCCACGGCGCCCCGCGACGCCTGGCAGCGCCAGGAGCTCGCGACCCTCCTTGCCGACGTCCTCGCAGAGGCGACGGCAGACGCCGAGCTGGCGCGGATGCCCCTGGAACTAGCGGACGTCCGCGCGCTCCTGGCCGACCGCCTCCGCGGCCGCCCCACGCGCGCGAACTTCCGCACTGGCCACCTCACCATCTGCACGCTCGTGCCGATGCGCGCGGTCCCGCACCGCGTGGTCTGCCTGCTCGGCCTCGACGACGAGGTCTTCCCTCGCACGGGCACGCGAGACGGCGATGACCTCGTCCTGCACGGCCCGCACGTGGGCGACCACGACGCCCGGCTCGAGGACCGCCAGCTCCTGCTCGACGCGCTCATGTCCGCCAGCGACCGGGTTCTGATCACCTACAGCGGGAAGGACGAGCGCACAAACGCGCCGCGTGCGCCCGCGGTCCCAGTGGGTGAACTGCTCGATGTGGTCGATCGCACGGTCCGCGTCAACGACGGCCGTCCTCGCAACCACATCGTCGTCGAACATCCACTGCAGGCGTTCGACCCCCGCAACTTCACGCCCGGCGAGCTGCGCACTGGCGCGCCGTGGGGATTCGAAGCGCCCACGCTGGCAGGCGCCCGCGCGCTCGAGGGCCCGCGCATGTCGCCGGGCCGCTTCCTTCCGGGCCCGCTGCCGGACGTTCCCGGCCCGGTGGTGGAGGTCGACGACCTCGTGCGCTTCGTGCAGAAGCCGGTGCGCACGTTCCTGCGCCGCCGCCTGGGCATCACGGTCGGGGACTACGACGACGAGATCGAGGACGCGCTGCCGATCGAACTCGACGCCCTCGAGAAGTACGGCGTCGGCAACCGGTTGCTCGACACGCTCCTCCACGGAGCCGCGCCGCAGACCGCCGTCGACGCCGAGTTCGTGCGCGGGTTCCTGCCGCCGGGCGCGCTCGGGCAGGCGGTCGTCAACGAGGTCTGGCCAAAGGTCGGCGCTGTGCTCACGTGCGCGCGCCACGTCCTCGACCTGCAGACCGAGCCGGAATCGGTCGACGTCCGGGCGGTCCTAGGAGCGTGGGTCACTATCTACTCAACAGCCCGTTTTGGCCCGGTCCCGGGGGTCAAATCACCAGCGGCGATCGCTCGGAGGGCCGCAGGATGGCTCTCGGCGCCTCGTTAATGAGACTCGGTATTACTGACCCGGGCTCCTAGGCGACGGCCGGATGCTCAGCGGCACGGTCTCCGGCGTCGCCGGGGACGTCCTGCGCTCGATCTCCTACGCGACCCTCGGCCCGCAGCACCGCATAGCCGCGTGGGTGCGCCTCGTCGCGCTCACCGCGGCGCACCCCGAGCGTCCATTCCAGGCGATCACGGTCGGACGACGCCAGGCGCAGGCGTCCGTCTCGAGGATCGGACCGCTCGGTAACGATCCGGAGATCCGGCGCGCAACCGCGCTGGAGTACCTCGCCGTGCTCGCCGACCTCATGGACCGCGGGCTGCGCGAGCCGCTCCCCATCGCCTGCAAGACGTCGCACGCCTACGCGGAGGCGGCGAGCAAAGGGTTCGACCCGCCACGGTGGGCCTCGCGCGAGTGGTCCTCAGAGTTCCGCTTCGACAAGGAGGACAAGGAGCCCGAACACCTGCTGGCCTTCGGCGGCCAGCAGCCCCTCGGATTCCTGCTCGCCCCGCCGCCGCGCCCTGACGAGCGCGACTGGTACGCCACCGACGGCACGCGCTTCGGCGTCCTCGCCCGCCGGCTGTGGGCCGGCATCTTCGCCTACGAGAAGGTCGAGACACGGTGAGCGAGCCCCGCCGCTTCGACGTTCGCGGCCCACTCCCCACAGGTGTAACCGTCCTCGAGGCGAGCGCGGGCACCGGCAAGACGTACACAATCGCTGCGCTCGCGGCCCGGTACGTGACGTCTGGCATCCCGCTGCACAAGATCCTCCTCGTGACCTTCACGCGCCTGGCCACGGGCGAGCTGCGCGAACGCGTCCGCGAGCGGCTCCTGCAGGCCGAGGAGGGACTCACGCGCGTGCTCGACGGCCAGTCCGCCCCCGACGACGAGGTCGTAAAGCTCCTGGCCACCGGCCCTGCCGACGAGGTACGCGTCCGCCGCGACCGGCTCACACATGCGCTCGCCGACTTCGACGCAGCCACCATCGCCACCACGCACGGCTTCTGCCTCGAGGCGCTCAGCGGCCTGGGGATCGTGGGCGACGTCGAGCACGGCTGCGACGTCACGGAGGACGCATTCGACCTGCTCGAGGACGTCGTCGACGACCTCTACGTCCGCCGGTTCGGCCCCAAGGACAAGCCGGCCTTTGCCCGGCGTGAGGCCCACGCGATCGTCCGTGCAGCTGTCACCAACCTCAAGGCCACGATCCTCCCGTTGGACAGCGTCGGCGACGGGCGGCCGGCGATGCGGGCGCGACTGGCCGGCGTCGCGCGCGCCGAGCTCGAACGGCGCAAGCGGCTGTTCGGCGTCCTGACCTTCGACGACCTCCTCACGCGCCTCGACTCCACGCTCGCCGATCCCGCGACCGGCGCGTTCGCTGTCGCCAAACTGCGCGAGCGCTACACGATCGCCCTAGTCGACGAATTCCAGGACACCGACCCGATCCAGTGGGACATCGTCCGCCGCGCGTTCGCCGAGAACCTCGAGGACGGCGGGGCGACGCAGCGCGCCCTCGTGCTGATCGGCGATCCCAAGCAGGCAATCTACGCCTTCCGCGGCGCCGACGTCCACGCCTACCTCGCAGCCGCGCGCGTGGCGGGTGACCAGCAGACACTGGCCACCAACTGGCGCAGCGACCAGGACCTCATCTCCGCGCTGGACGCCATGTTCGGCGGCGCCCGCCTCGGCCACGACGAGATCCTCTACCGCACGGTCGAGGCGGTCCCCACGCATCGCGACCGCCGGCTGCACGGCGCTCCGTCCGACGCGGCGCTGCGCATCCGGGTCGTCCAGCGCGCCGACCCTGCGGTGGCGGTCACGCAGCAGGGCAAGGCGTCGGCCCAAAGCGCGCGCCAGCACGTAGCCGACGACGTCGCCACCGACATCGTGCGGGTGGTGTCGTCAGACGCGGAGATCGAGGAGCGCTCGCCGTCGGCCGAAACGACCGGCACGCACCCCGTCGGCCCGGGTGATATCGCCGTCCTCGTGCGCAAGCACACCCAGGCGACGCTCGTGCACGACGCGCTGCGCCGCGTCGGGGTGCCCGCGGTCATCAACGGCGCCGGCAGTGTCTTCGCCAGCGACGGTGCGAAGGCGTGGCAGGACCTCCTGCAGGCGCTCGGGCGCCCGACCTCGGGCCCGCGCGCCCACGCCGCCGCCCTCACGCCGTTCCTAGGCTGGACCGCCCAGCGGGTGGCCGAGGCCGACGACGAGACCTGGGAGTCAGTCCACCGCCGCCTGCACGGCTGGGCGCGCGTCCTGCGTACCCGCGGCGTCGCCTCGCTGCTGGAGGTCATCGCCACGTCCGAGCGGCTGACCGAGCGTGTCTTGGAACGCGTCGACGGCGAGCGGCGCATGACCGACCTGCGCCACGTCGGCCAGCTCCTGCACCGCGCCGCGGTCGACGAGCGCCTCGGCACCACCGCGCTGGCGGGCTGGCTGCGCGCCCGGATCCGCGCCGCCGTCGAGGAAGGTGGCGACGAGGAGCGCACCCAGCGGCTGGAGTCCGACGCCGACGCCGTGCAGGTCCTGACGATCCACCGCAGCAAGGGCCTCGAGTTCCCCATCGTCTACTGCCCGTTCCTGTGGGACACGATCTGGCGCGACGACAAGGTGGCCGACCCGGTGGTGTTCCACGACGACGACGGCGCGCGCAAGGTCGACGTCGCGCTCGAGGGCTCGGCTTACGCCGCGCACGCCGCCCGTGCGGTCACGGAGGAGGACGGCGAGGAGCTGCGCCTCGCGTACGTCGCGCTCACGCGCGCGCGTCATCAGGCAGTTATCTGGTGGGCGGGCACGCGCGACAGCCGCACGTCGCCGCTCAGCCGCTTGGCATTCGCGCGCGAGGAGGACGGCACCGTGCGCCCGCGCTCCGACGTGCCGTCCGACGAGGAGGCGGCCGAGCGGTTCCGCCGGCTGGGGGCGGCCGCGGCCGGATGCATCGCCGTCGAGCGCTGTGACCCGGGCCCGCTCACGCAGTGGCAGCGGCCTGCGCCACCCGATCGCGATCTCTCGACCGCGCGCTTCGTCCGCGAGATCGACCGCCGCTGGCGCCGCACGTCCTACAGCGGGATCACCGGAGCCGCCCACGACCCGGTCGTGACGAGCGAGCCGGAGGCGCGGCTACGCGACGACGAGGCGCCCGACGGTCCGCCGCTCGCGGCGGAGGCGTCCGACGAGGCGGAGCTGCGCGACGTGCCGTCGCTCCTGGCCGATATGCCGGGAGGGACGCGGGTGGGGACGTTCGTGCACCACCTGCTCGAGGGGGTCGACTTCGCTGCGACCGACCTCGAGGTGCAGCTCCAGTCCGCGATGGCGCGCGAGCTCGCCCGCCGCCCGCTCGACGTGGGCGATCCAACCGCGGTACTGGCGGGGATGCGTGCGGTCCTTGAAACGCCGCTGGGGACCGTGGCCGGCGGCGTCCGCCTGGCCGACATCGCCGCCGCGGACCGGCTCGACGAGCTGGAGTTCGAGCTGCCGCTCGTCGGCGGAGACCTGCCAACCGGGCACCTGACGCTCGACGCGGTGGCCGACCTGCTGCGCGCACACGTTCCCCGCGGAGCGCCCTTGCACGGCTACGCCGACCGGCTCGGCGACGAGCGACTGCAGCGCGACCTGCGCGGCTACCTGACGGGCAGCATCGACGCCGTCCTGCGCCTGCCCGGCGGCCGCTTCGCGATCGTCGACTACAAGACCAACCGCCTCAACGGGCCCGACGAGCCGCTCACCGCCTGGCACTACCGGCCGGCCGCACTCGACGCCGCGATGCAGGACTCCCACTACGGCCTGCAGGCGCTGCTCTACACCGTGGCACTTCACCGCTACCTGCGATGGCGGTTGACGGACTACGACCCGGACCGGCATCTCGCCGGCGTCCTCTACCTCTTCGTACGCGGTATGGGCGGGGCGGAAACGCGAGTGGTGGACGGCGAGCCCTGCGGCGTGTTCACCTGGCAGCCCAGCGGGGCGCTCGTCGGCGCGCTGAGCGACGTCCTCGACCTCGGAGCGGTCCCGGCATGACCTACACGGATCCCTTCGACGTCCGGCGCTCGCGGGCCGCCTCCGGGCTGCTCGCCACGTTCAACGACGCGGGCGTGCTCGCCGCCGCCGACGTTCATGTGGCGCGGCGACTAGCCGCGTTGTGCGGCGAGCCCGCCGACGGACCGGTGGCGCTCGCCGCCGCGCTGGCCGTACGTGCGCCCCGCCTGGGCCACGTGTTCGTCGACCTGGCGACTATCCGCGACACGGCGACGGTCGACGCGGACGAGCCGGTCGACATCTCCGAGCTGCCCTGGCCGGGCTCGGATGCGTGGACGGCGGACGTCGCGGAGAGTCCGCTAGCCGTGGGCGACGGGACGCGGCCGCTACGCCTCGACGGGTCGCGCCTGTACCTCAACCGCTACCTCGGCGAGGAGCGTCAGATCGCCGACGACCTGATCGCGCTCGCCGGTGCTCCGGCGCCGGCAGTCGACGATGCGCTGCTCGGCCGCGCCGTCCGGCGGCTCTTCGGCGACGAGGTCGCCGGCCGGCAGGCGCTCGCCGCCGCGGCGGCCGTGGCCGCGCGGGTCTCGGTGGTCGCCGGCGGTCCCGGCACCGGCAAGACCACCACCGTGGCGCGGATCCTGGCGCTGCTGCACGAGCAGGCCGCTGCAGCGGGTGCGCCGCCGCCGCTGATCGGGCTGGCCGCGCCGACCGGCAAGGCTGCCGCCCGCCTGCAGGAGGCGGTCCACGAGGAGGCGGCCCAGTTGCCCGTGGAGCCCGTGGTTCGCGACCAGCTCCTGGCGCTGGACGCCGTGACTGTGCACCGCCTGCTGGGCTGGCGCTTCGACAGCGAGACGCGCTTCCGCCACGACCGTGGCAACCGGGTGGCTTACGACGTGGTCGTGGTCGACGAGACGTCGATGGTGTCCCTGTCACTCATGGCTCGGCTGGTAGAGGCGGTGCGGCGCGACGCGCGGCTCGTCCTGCTCGGCGACCCTGGGCAGCTCACGTCGGTCGAGGCGGGCGCGGTGCTGGGCGACGTCGTCGGGCCCGCCGCGGACACGCTGCGAATGTCAGAGGGGGCGCGGTCGCGGCTGTCCCGCGTGGTCGGATATGACGTTGCGGCGGAGGACCCGCCAGAGGGTGTCGTCCTGGGCGACGGCATCGTCGTTCTGGACCGCGTGCGCAGGTACGGGGGCGGGATCGCCGCGGTGGCCGAAGCCATCCGCCGCGGGGATGCCGACGCGACGATCGCCGCCCTGGAGGCCGGTGCCCAGGACGTGCAGTGGCTCGCCGAGGACGTGGCGGCACCGGGGGACCCGGCCGCCTCGGACGTCGTGCGCGAGGGTGCGGTGCAGGCGGGGCGGGCGGCGTACGAAGCCGCGCGGGCCGGCGACGCACGCGCCGCGCTCGAGGCGCAGGGCGGGTTCCGGATCCTGTGCGCCCACCGCCGCGGCGACCACGGCGTATCGACCTGGAACAGCCGAGTCGCGGGTTGGCTCGCGACGGCGCTGGAAGGCTTCGACGCGAGCACGCGCTGGCACGTCGGCCGGCCGGTCCTGGTCACCGCCAATGATCACGAGCTGCGCCTCTACAACGGTGACGCAGGTGTGGCGGTGGCCGACGGAGATCGCGTCCGCGTGGCGTTCGAGCGCCGCGGCGGTGTGCTGATGGTCAGCCCGGCTCGCCTGGAGGCCGTCGAGACGCTCTACGCGATGACCATTCACAAGGCGCAGGGCTCGCAGGTCGGGACCGCGGCCGTCCTCCTCCCGGCCCCCGAGTCCCGGATCCTCACCCGTGAGCTGCTCTACACGGCGGTCACGCGCGCGCAGGAGCGCCTCGTGCTCGTCGGCCTCGAGGCGACGATCCGCGAGGCGGTGGCGCGGCCGGTCGCCCGAGCGTCGGGGTTGCGCGAGCGGCTGTGGGACAGGCGCGGATAGTGCCCGACGGTTCTTCTATCAGCAACTCGCCGGCTACACACCGCGTGTCGGCTGGGGACCACTGGACGACCTCACCGCGCATGATTGTCGCTGCTGCCAGCCGGTACTTCCTTGATCCCAACGATGAAATCGCGGATGTTCGCGCCCCCAATGGGTTTGCGGACGATCTACAGGTCGTCGAGGCAGTCGAGGCGGCGCTGGTCGCGGCCGCTAACGAATAGCCACGCCTGACGGCCGGGCAATCAGTACGCGCACACCTCCATCGCCCACTCAGCGCGTTTAACGGGCTCGCACGGCTCGCCCCCGGATAGCAGCACAAGACGATCCCGCGCCCGGCTCAGCCCGACGAATAGCGTCCGCAGCTGAAGGCCCACGCGCTCGTGACGCTGCTCCTCGTCGAGCTGCGGCGGCACGAAAAAGCGCGATGGCCACTCGGCCGCAGCGAGGCCGGGCACCAGCACCTCCTTGAACTCCAGGCCCTCGGCCCGATTGAAGGTCCCGACGAGAACGCCGTCGGCGTGCTCGCCTTCGTATCGCTCAAGTCGTTGCGTCGGGATCCCTGCGTCCTCGAGCGTGCGAGCGACGTCGTCGCTCCTTGCGCTTGACCTCGACCAGCACGGCGATATCGCCGGGATCGATTCCGTGTGCGATCCGCTCGGCGACTAGCTAAGTCAACGCAGACCTGATCAAGGCTCTGCCGCTACGCGAGAGTTGCGCAGCCGTCCGACTGCTCTCGTACCGTGGGAGCCATGGGAAGAGGTGCTGACGGGCGAGAAAATGTAAGCAGCCTGCACCGAGCTGCGGGCCATTCGCGCACGAGCCTCCAGACCAGCTTTCGCTGCGATCGCTGCGGCCGTAATGCAGCCTTCGACGGCCATGCGTCAGAATGGTGCCCACATTGCCGCAGCTCCGAGCACTCGATCTGGACATCAGCGCAGCTTGACCGCCTCGGCGCTTTGCCGCGAACTGACTCGCGGCCCGCGCTTTTCAGATGATGACGACACGCTGGTTTGGCCGTCTTGCTTGGGATCTCGGCGCGCGAGTTGCAAGACCGCGCCGGGGACTTGCGCGCGGCGACCGTTGAACTGCAGCGTTGGGTAGCCGAGCCGGGCTCTGAGCGTGAGCGCCGTCGAAGCACAGATCGTCGCGCCGGCGGCGGCGCCTGAGGCCGGTCAGCTCGCGCGCGTTCGTGGCCGTATGTGGGTGGTCGGGGACGTTCTCCGAGACTCGCAGGCGTCAATTGACGCACGCCCCGTTCAACACCTCGTCTCACTGGTGTCGGTCGAGGACGACGCAACCGGCGAGGAACTCGAGGTCGTGTGGGAGATCGAACCCGGCACGGCAGTGATCGAGCGTGCCGAGTTGCCTTCGATTGCGGCAGACCGCCTCGATGATCCCGCGGAGCTGGACGCGTTCCTAGACGCCGTTCGTTGGGGTGCGGTAACGAGCGCAGACCAGCGCTCGTTGCAGGCCCCGTTTCGCAGCGGGATCACGATCGAAGACTACCAGCTCGAGCCGCTCGTGCGCGCGCTGCGGATGCCGCGCACCACGCTGCTGATCGCCGACGACGTCGGCCTTGGCAAGACGATCGAGGCAGGCCTCGTCGTCCAAGAGCTGCTGCTGCGCCACCGCGCCCGAACGGCGCTGGTCGTCTGTCCGGCCGCGTTGCAGCTGCAGTGGCGCGATGAGATGCACGAGAAGTTCGGGCTGGAGTTCCGCATCGTCGATCGGGCGATGCTCGGCCAGCTGCGCCGCGCTCGTGGCGTCGGCGCAAACCCGTTCGCGCACTTCCCGCGTCTGATCGTCTCGATCGACTGGCTCAAGGGCGACCTGGGCACGCGGTTGCTGCGTGATGCGCTGCCCTCGCATCCCGAAATCCCTCGCCGCTACGACGTGTTGATCGTCGACGAGGTCCACAACTGTGCGCCGGCCGGCGCCGGCGGCCGCTACGCGCGCGACACGCTGAGAACCGCCGCGATCCGAACCCTTGCACCGCACTGCGAGCACCGGCTGTTCCTCTCGGCCACGCCGCACAACGGCTACGACAACAGCTTCGCCGCGCTCCTCGAGCTGCTGGATCCGCACCGCTTCGCGCGCGGGATCAAACCAACCAAAGAGGCCACACGCGAGGTCACCGTCCGGCGTCTCAAGCAGGACCTCCTCGACGACGACGGCAATCCACGGTTCGCGCGACGCAAGGTCGTGATGCTCGAGGTCGAGCACCCCGACAGCGAGCGGGCGGTGCACGCCGACCTGGCCAGCTACCGCACGGCACGCAGTCGCAGGCTGAGTGGAGACGAGTCCGCGACGACCGCAGCTGACTTCATCGTGACACTGCTGAAGAAGCGACTGTTCTCCTCGCCCGCCGCGTTCCTGCGCACGCTCGAGGTCCACCGGGCGACGCTCACACGCACGCGCGAAAAGCTGTCACGGCCGACACCAACCGTCCTTCAACGCCTTTTCGACGACGCAGCCAACGCGCTGGACGAGGAAGCCGCCGAGGACGGCGTCGGGGACGCGGCGCGCGAAGCGATCGAGGCAGCAGCAGCGGCCGAGACCGACAAGCCGACCCCCGAGGAGCTCGCGCTCCTCGACGGCATGATCGCCTGGGCGCGGCGTGCCGCGGTCACCGAGGACGCCAGGACGACCAAGCTGCTCGACTGGGTCGAGGAGAACGTCAAGCCCGGGAGTCGGTTCTGCGACGAGCGCGTGATCGTGTTCAGCGAGTATCGCGCCACGCAGCGATACCTGCAGGAGCGCCTGTCGGCGCGCGGGATCGCCGGCAACCGCGTCGAGTTGCTCGACGGCAGTACCGACGAGGATGAGCGCGAGCGGATCAAGAGCCAGTGGCAGGAGCCGCCGTCTGACTACCCGGTCCGAGTCCTGCTCGCGACCGACGCCGCGTCGGAGGGCATCTCGCTGCAGCGCCACTGCCACCTGCTTGCGCACGCGGAGATCCCATGGAACCCCAATCGCCTTGAGCAGCGCAACGGCCGCATCGATCGTCACGGCCAGACCGCCAAGGAGGTGCTCGTCCACCATTGCGTCAGCGCCGGCTGGCAGACCGCACAACGTGGCTCGCTTGAGGGCGATCTCGACTTCCTCGCGCGCGTAGTGGCCAAGGTCGAGCAGATCCGCGAGGACCTCGGCAGCGCGGGTCCCGTGATCGCCGCACAGATCGAAGAGGCCATGCTCGGCCGGCGCACAACGCTGGACGACTCGCACCTCGGCGGCGCAGCCGCCGCCTCGCGCGCGCTCCTCGACCAGGAGCGGCGCATGCGCGAACGCCTCGCGACGCTCCGCGACGAGCTGCACGACAGCCGCACCATCCTGCACCTGCAGCCCGAGCGCGTCGAGCGCGTCGTCGCGACGGCGCTCGCGCTCGCGCGGCAACCCGCGCTGACCGCAGGTGACGAGCCCGGCACATGGGAGGTCCCGGCGCTGATCGGCAGCTGGTCACGAGCGACCATCGGCCTCGAGCACCCGGCACGACCCGAGCAGCGCCGTCCAATCACCTTCGACCACGAGATCGCCCGCGGACGCACCGACGTCGTGCTCGCCCACCTCGGCCACCCCCTGGTCAGGATGGCCCTTGCGCTGATGCGCGCCGAGGTCTGGGGCGCCGGCAACCACCTGCACCGAGTCGCTCTCCGCTACGCCGACCCGAACCTCGACGGGTTGACAGCGGTCGCCCACGGCCGGCTGGTGATCACTGGCGCTACGGGACACCGACTCCACGAGCAGCTGATCTTCGCGGGCCTGAAGCTGACCGCCGACCGGCCTGAGCGCGTCGGGGTAGAGGCGACCGACGCCGCGCTCGCGCGCGCGACCGACGCCACAATCACTGGCCCGCTGCGCGACCAGATGATCCATAGGTTGAAAGAGAGCGCCGACCAGCTCCGTGCTGCGCTCCAAGCGCGTGCCGGCGACCGCGCTCGTCAGCTCACGACCACGCTGGCCAACCGCGCCGAGCAGGAGCAGCAGCACGTCGCCGCCACCCTTAGCGAACTCGAAGCGACGATCCGCCGCGAAGCGTTCGGCGAGCAGGGCGCTCAGCTTCAGCTCATCACGGGGCTACAGCTCGACGCCGGCGATCGCCACCAAGTCGAGCGCGACGTCACGTCCCTCCAAGTCCGCCTCGACGCGATCCCCGCCGAGATTGCCGCAGAACAGGATGCGATCGCCCGTCGCTACGCGGAGCCCACACACAGGCTCTTCCCGGCCGCGGTCACGCTGCTCGTCCCCCAAGGCGCGAGGCTGTAGCCCCGATGGCGCGCGCAAGATCACGTATCGAGGATCACCACGCCGAATGGTTGTCGCTGGTCGAGACCAGCGGACCGTTCCTGACGATTCCGACGCTGAAGCGCACACTCCCCGACGGACTCGACGCCGCCCCGGCAGCACTCGCCGATCTCCGCATCGCCCACGCGGAGTGGCAGGAGAACCCTGATCTCCAGAACCGCTGGGTCAAGTGGGTGCTCCAGGAGCTGCTCGAGCTCCACGACGCCGTAGCGGAGGCGACCGAGGCCGATCCGTCCCACCGCGTCGCCGAGCACAACGTGACCCTGCGTCCGACGTTCGTGGTGCGAGACCGATCCCGTGAGGCGAGTCCGGCGGTGCTGCTCGTGCACGCCATCCCGCGCGGCACATCGCTGACTCGCGCGGCAGGGGACGACGCCTGGTCGGCCAGCCCGATCGATCGTGCGGTCGAACTTGCCCGCGCATCCAACGTCCCGCTCGGACTCGTCACCGACGGCGCACGCTGGACTTTTGTCTGGGCGCGTGAGGGCGAGACCACAGGTACCTGCACCTGGCGGGCGAACCTCTGGCTCGAAGAGCAGATCACGCTGCGTGCCTTCACCACGCTTCTCGGTGCTCGCCGCTTCTTCAACCTGCCCGTCGAGGAAGGCCTCGCCGAGCTGCTCCAAGAGAGCGCCGGCAAGCAGCAGGAGGTCGCCGACCAGCTCGGCTCCCAGGTGCGCCGCGCTGTCGAGCTGCTGATCGCAACGCTCGACCGTGAGGACCGCGACCGCCACGGCGAGCTCCTGCAAGACCTCGAAGGCGCTGAGGTCTACCAAGGCGCGGTGACGGTGATGATGCGCCTGGTGTTCCTGTTCGTCGCCGAGGAACGCCGGCTGCTGCCCATTGACGACCCCCGCTATGCCGAGACGCTCGCCGCGAGCACCCTGCGCGCGCAGCTACAGGAGCGGGCAGACCGTGACAGCGAAGATCCGCTCGAACGTTCCACCGCCGCCTGGCACCGCGTCCTCGCGCTGTTCCGCGCCGTCCACTCTGGGATCGAGCACGACGCCCTCCGCTTGCCAGCGTACCGGGGAGGGCTGTTTGACCCCGACCGCTACCCCTTCCTCGAGGGCCGTGCCCCCGACTCGGGTTGGCACACGAGCGCCGCCCGCCCGCTCCCGGTTGACGACCGCACGATGCTCCACCTCCTCGACGCGCTGCAGACCCTCGAGCAAGGCGGCGCTCGCGTGCTGCTCTCCTACCAGGCGCTCGACGTGGAGCAGATCGGCCACGTCTACGAGGGCCTCCTCGACCACACCGCCATCCGCCTGAGCGACACCGCACTCGCGCTCGGCGGGAAACACGAGCCGGAGATCGCCCTGGGCGAGCTGGACGGCTGGGCCGCCGACGGGCAGGACGCAATCGTCGACAGGCTCGCCAAGGAGACCGGCAAGTCCACGAGCGCCATTCGCAAGGCGCTGGAGGCACCGCTCGCGGACGAAGCACGATCCCGGCTACGGGCGGCCTGCGGCAACGACGACGCGCTCGTGGAGCGCGTCGCGCCCTACCACGCTCTGCTGCGCGACGACCTGCGCGGCGATCCGCTCGTCTTCCTCGCCGGCTCTCTGTTCGTCACACAAGCGCTCGATCGTCGCGCCTCCGGCACCTACTACACCCCGCGTCAGCTCGCCGAGGAGGTCGTCCAGCACGCGCTCGACCCCATCGCCTACGACCCTGGCCCCGCGCAGGAACGCAATCCCGCGAACTGGAAGCTCAAGACTGCGGACCAACTGCTCGACCTCAAGGTCGCCGACATCGCAATGGGCTCCGGCGCGTTCCTCGTCGCTGCCTGCCGTTACCTCGCAGCGCGTCTGCAGGAAGCCTGGCTTGCCGAGGGCATGCCGATCGAGAGCGACGTCGCGAACGAGGCTCAGGCGTTGCGTGATCCACTGCCGGCCGACCCCATCGAGCGCGACGCGCTGGCCCACCGCCTCGTCGCCGAGCGCTGCCTCTATGGCGTCGATAAGAACCCGATGGCAGTCGAGATGGCGAAACTCTCGCTTTGGCTCATCACCCTCGCCAAGGACCGCCCGTTCTCGTTCGTTGATCACGCCCTGCGCGCTGGCGACTCATTGCTAGGGATCACCAACGTGCAGCAGCTGCGGGTCGTACACTTGGACCCCAAGTGGCCACGCCAGTCGACGCTCGACCTCGGCTTCGAGGAAATCGAGACAGCCGTGGAACGAGCGCTGTTCCTGCGCCGCGACCTTGAGGCGTTCATCGTGCGGGACATCCCCGACGCTGAACGCAAGACGAAGCTCCTCGCCGATGCCGATACGGCGCTCGACGACGCTCGACTCGTCGGCGACCTCGTCGTCGGCGCGGCGCTCGCGCAGCGCGACGATGCGGACCCGCTCGCGGCGACCGCGGTCGCCCGCAACGTCCGCGTGATGCTCGACCAGCACGCCGACCCGGCTGATCGCGCGCTCGCGCGAACGCAACTGCGAGACCTTGCCGACGACTGGCTGGTCGAACGCCGACGCGCGGTGGGCGAGGTTGCCGAGGTTACGTGGGCGGACCGCGACCCGTTGCACTGGGCGCTCGAGTTCACCGAGGTCTTCGCGCAGGGCGGTTTCGACGCGATCGTTGGCAACCCCCCGTTTCAGGGAGGCCAAAAGATCACCGGTGCGGTCGGTGGTCAATACCGGCACTACCTTGTGAAGTGGCTCGCCGGCGGCGCGCGCGGAAGCGCGGATCTCGTCGCTTACTTCTATCTGCGCGCCGCACGGTTGCTCCGTTGGAGTGGTGGTTTCGGACTGATCGCAACGAACACGCTGGCGCAGGGTGACACGCGTGAGGTCGGGCTCGACCACCTGACCGAGGACGGGTGGACGTTGCACCGCGCGATCTCGAGCGAGCCGTGGCCGGGCGGCGCAAACCTCGAGATGGCTACGGTCTGGGCGCGGCGCACCGGCTGGGCGGGCGCGAACGTGCTCGACCGCGCCGATGTCGGCGGCATCACCGCTGCGCTCACAAGACGCAGTCGAGTCGAGGGCAAGGCACATAGGCTCCACGCCAATCGCGCACAGGCGTTCCAAGGCAGCATCGTACTCGGCAAAGGCTTTGTGCTCAGTGCGGAAGAAGCGGACCGGCTGCGCGAAGATGACGCGCGCAACCACGCCGTCGTAAAGCCATACCTGGGCGGCGAGGATTTGAATTCGAGCCCTAGCTTTTCGCCAGCGCGGTGGACGATCGACTTTCGTGACTGGGATCGAGAAACAGCTCGGCGCTTCGCCGCGCCGTTTCGACACCTTGAGCGCACGGTGCGAGTCGAGCGGCAGTCGCAGAAACTAACGGCGCTTCGCGAGCGGTGGTGGCAGTTCGGTGCAGTCCGCCATGGACTGATCGCGTCGGTGGAAGGACTGTCTCGCTGCGTCGTCATAACCCTCCACAGCAAGTCTGTCCAAGTTGCGTTCGCTCAAACGGACATCGTGTTCTCGCACGCACTCGCCGTCTTTGCCTACGACGATGACGCCCATTTTGGCCTGCTGTCGAGCGGTCTTCACTGGTGGTGGGCCGTCACTCATGCCTCGACGATGCGGACCGATATCCGCTACACCCCATCCGACTGCTTCCAGACGTTCCCCCAGCCCGAGCTGACCCAAGCCGTCGCTGATCTCGGCGCGCGCCTGCACGAGCACCGCTCTGCGCTGATGCTCGCTCGCCAGGAGGGGCTGACGACGACCTACAACCGCGTTCACGACCCGGAGGAGGTCTCGGACGACATCGTGGGGCTGCGCGAGATCCACCTCGCTCTCGACCACGCCGTGGGCGACGCATATGGGTGGAATGCTCTTGACCTGGATCGCGATTTCAACGAGACGAAGTTCGGCACGCGCTTCACGTTTGCGCCAGTGCCGCGTCAAGAGGTCCTCGACCGGCTGCTTGAGCTCAACCACGAGCGCTACGCCGAGGAGGTTCGACGAGGATTGCACGGCAAGCCCAAGAGCACGGGCAAGCGAAAGCCCGTCGCCGAAGGAGCGATGACGCTTGGATTCGATGGTGTCTGAGTCACGGGTCGCCAAGACGCCGCGGCAGCTGCGCGACGAGGTCGAGCAGCTGATCCGCGACGACCTCATCGGGCCGCTCGGTGGAGCCGACGAAGAGCTGCACGACCCGCCGGTGGACCGTTATCTGCTCGGGCTCTTGGCACCGCGGTTCGGCTTCGACCGCCCGCCTGCGGCATCGCAGGCCAGGGAGTCGAACGACGAGGCGGACGAGGACGATCCGATCGCTGCGGACGCGCAGCCTGACGACGCACTTGCTGCCGGTACGTCTGATTCGGGTGCCGAGGGGACTGCCGAGGATCGGCCGCCGGCGGCGGATCAGCTTGTGCCGTCTGCGTTCGGTTTGACGTTCGCCGTCGGCGGCGGATGCAGCGAACTGGTGGTTGAGGCGTCGTGGGGCGCTTACTCGCGGCATACCAGTGAGGAGAAGTTGGACCGCGATGGCAAGCCTGCGCGCGTCTGGCGGCGGCGACCCTGCGGCGGTGAAGTGCGCGTCGCGGTTGGCAAGGCCGGTGCGATCGGTCCACTGATTCCCGATGAAGCGGAGCCGGAGGTCGTCGTCCGCGGCATCGTGCGCGAACGAGACGGCCACTGCCTGGTCTCGCTCTTCCTCGTGAACGGGCAGGTGTCTGACGGTGGGCGGTCGGTGCAGCGGTGGTTGTGCCAGGCGCACCTCGACGTCAAGGCCGCTGATGGCTCGCCGGTGTTCGTGCGCCGCCAGATCGATTCGATCAGCCTCGCGCCGGCGGTCGATCGTGTCGAGCTTGCGGGGCTTGAGATGCAGTACCGAGCGAACGTTGAGCTCGCGGTCGGACACGGCGTCGGAGTTCAGGTCACCGCGGCAGTGGGCGCGCCGGGACGCGGTACGCGGCTGCAGACGGCTGTGATGCCGGCCGAGGAGGTCCCGCTCACCGAGGCGCCTGGCCCTGCCGATTTCGCCGACGCGTCGATCCGTGACCCGTTTACGGCGGCGCTTACGGCGCTGGACATGCAGACGCTCAGCGAGACGAGCGAGGCGGACCTGCCCGACCTTCTCTCGCCGCTGGCTGACGCCTACGAGGCGTGGATCGCCGAGCAGGAGCAGCGAATCGCCGACCCGGACGCGCGGCTCAGTGGCTTCGAGGGCGCCGCCGACGATCACCTCAAGGTCGCTCGCGACGTCGCGGAGCGGATCCGCGAGGGCATCACATCGCTCGTCGAGCCGGATGTCGCCGAGGCGTTCCGGTTTGCCAATCGCGCGATGTGGCAGCAGCGCGTGCACACGATCGCTGGCGAGCTGCGGCGCCGCGATGAAGCGCTGAGGTTGCACGACGCGATCGCCACGGCGGACATAGCGCGCAACCGATCGTGGCGTCCGTTTCAGCTGGCGTTCGTGCTGCTGAACCTGCCCGCGCTGGCTGATCCCAAGCATGCTGAGCGCGGCGCCGACGGTGGCCTCGTCGACCTGTTGTTCTTCCCGACCGGCGGCGGAAAGACCGAGGCCTACCTCGGCCTGACCGCGTTTGCGATCGCGATCCGCCGGCTGCAGGGCGTGGTCGGCGGTCGTGACGGTCGCGACGGTGTAGCGGTGTTGATGCGTTACACGCTGCGGCTGCTGACGCTGCAACAGTTCCAGCGCGCCACGGCGCTGCTGTGCGCCTGCGAGATTCGGCGACGCGCGCTGTACGGCAAGGGCGAGACTGAGCAGGAGCGGCGCTGGGGGGCGACACCGATGCGGATCGGACTGTGGGTTGGGCAGAGTTCGACCCCGAACCGCACCGAGGACGCCGAGACCTGGGTCAAGCAGGCCCGCCACCGCAGTGGCGAGGGGCGCGGCTCCTCGCCACTGCAGCTCGCGCGCTGCCCGTGGTGTGGGTCTGAGCTCAACGGCGGGCGCAACGTCGACGTCGACCGCGGGCGCGAGCGCACGCTGTTGCAGTGCTCTGACACGTCGGGGCAATGTGCGTTCACCCCGCGCAACAGCCCCGGCGAAGGGCTCCCGGTTGTTGTCGTCGACGAGGAGGTCTATCGGCTGCTTCCGTCTCTGGTGGTCGCGACGGTCGACAAGCTCGCGAGGATGCCGTGGGAGGGGCGTGTGCAGGCCCTGTTCGGGCAGGTGTCGCGCCACTGCGATCGGCACGGGTACCTGACGCCGGGCGAGGAGCATCCCGGTCAGCATCCGAAGCGCGGCGCGCTGCCGCCTGCCGCCGTGGTGTCTTGCGAGCCGCTGCGTCCGCCCGACCTGATCATTCAGGACGAGCTGCACCTGATCAGCGGTCCTCTCGGTAGCCTCGTCGGGCTTTACGAGACGGCAGTCGATGCGCTGTCGACGTGGGCCGTCGACGGCCAGCGCGTCCGCCCGAAGGTCATCGCTTCGACTGCGACGATCCGTCGCGCGGGCGACCAGGTCGCGCGACTGTTCGATCGTAAGCTCGGTGTGTTCCCCTCACCCGGCCTCGACGCCCGCGACGCGTTCTTCGCGCTGCAGCGCGACCAGCCCGAGGAACAGGACGAGAAGCCGGGCCGGCGCTACCTCGGGGTTTGTGCCCCCGGGCGCCGCTACAAGCAGGTTCTCATCCGCGTGTACGTCGCGCAGCTGCGCGACGCATGGGTGGTCCTCGGACGTCAGCCCGGCGAGGGCGCCGACGCGTACATGACGCTCGTCGGGTACTTCAACTCGCTGCGGGAGCTGGGTGGCATGCGCCGGCTCGTCGAGGATGACGTGCAGAGTCGCCTATTCCGCGCGGAGGGCGATGATCGCGGCCGGCTGATCATCGAGGAGCTGACCTCGCGTAAGTCCGCGACGGACATTCCGGTGACCCTCGACCACCTCAGCGTTCGGCGCCTGTCGCAGGAGAAGCGCAAGCAGCGCCGCGAAGGCGTCTACGAGGCTCCGCCGATCGATGTGCTGCTGGCGACAAACATGATCTCCGTCGGAGTCGATGTGCCTCGGCTTGGCGCGATGGTCGTCGCCGGCCAGCCCAAGAGCACGAGCGAGTACATCCAGGCGACGTCGCGCGTCGGCCGCGCACACCCGGGCATGGTGCTCACCGTCTACAACTGGGCCCGGCCGCGCGATCTCTCCCACTACGAGACCTTCAGCCACTATCACCGCACGCTCTACCGCCAGGTCGAGGCGCTCTCGGTCACGCCGTTCGCGCCCCGGGCGCTGGATCGTGGGCTGACCGGCGTGCTCGCGTCGCTGCTGCGGCTCTCGGGCCCGGACTGGAACGCCAACCGTGGCGCTGGGCTTGTCGATCCTGCCGCTCAGGCCGCCCAGGATGCTCGCGAGACGATCCGTTCCCGGGCTGATGATCAGATCGGTCAGCAGGCAGCGAACGCGCTGGCCCACCGCGTGAACGTCCGCCTCGAGGCGTGGAAGGCCGAGGCCCAGGTCGGACAGCGCACGCTCGTCTACCAGCGCCGCGGCAAGAGCGGCACTGACGTCTCGCTGCTGCAGGAGCCAGGCATTGAAGGCTGGGACGAGTGGACCGTGCCGACGTCGATGCGCAATGTCGAGAACGCGGTGCCGCTGCGGCTGCGCCCTAACGGTATCCCGCCGGCGGCGGACGCCTGGGAGTCCCCAGAGCGCTCGGCTCCGATCCCCTCGCCGAAGGACGCCGAGGAATGAAGTCGCGCGATCACGTCGGCGAGCTACGTCCGTCGCAGTTACTGCATACCTACGGCGTCGGGGCCACCGTGGAACTGCCAGAGATGACGACTCTCGTGCTCGGCCTCGATGACTGGCCGCAGGTCCTCGGCGAGCCGGTCTCAGAGCCGCGCCTGCTCGCCGCGGTGCGTGCCGCAGCGGGGCCGCAGGTCGAGCGGCTGCTGACTCCGCCGGTCGTCCCTGAGGGTGAGAGCGCCGGAGTTCCCGTCGCACCGTTTCCGCGGTGGCTGCGCTGCCCGCTGTGCAGCCTGCTCTCGCCCATCGATCACGGGGTGTTCCAGCTCCGCGTCGACGCCTGGCGACCTGAGCGGACCACGTACGTGCACGAGGGTTGCCCGAAGGGCCACGGCCGACGCCCGCCGACCGCGTTTCCCGCCCGCTACCTCATGTCCTGTCAGGACGGCCACCTCGACGACTTCCCGTGGGTCGAGTTCATCCACGGCGGCGTACCCTGCCGGGGGACGCTGCGCCTCGTCGAGTTCGGTGCCGGCGGGCGCGCGGGCGACGTGCAGCTCTCCTGCGACGAGTGCGGGCGACGAGACGGCTCTCCCAGGCCTTCGGTGAGGAAGCCTCACCGTTCCTGCCACCGCATTGCCGCGGACGCCATCCGCACCTCGGGATCACCGAGACCTGCGAGCAGAATGCAGTCACGCTGATCCTCGGCGCAAGCAACGCATGGTTCGCCGTGCAGAGCTCAGCCCTGTCAATCCCATCGCAAGCCGGCGAGCTCGCCCAAGCCGTCGACGAGGCCTGGTCGATCCTGGACGGGCTACCGCCCGGGAGAGACTTCCTCGAGTTTACGCTCATGAGCAACGCCGACTTGAGGAAGCTACAAGCGCTCACCGAGAGCGTCGGCATCGGCGAGGTCGAGCAAGCCATCACCGACCGCAGGGACGGCCTGGAGGACGGCGACCCTGGGGACCTGCGCACCCCCGAGTGGCGCGTCCTTTCGACACCCGAACACGCACCCGAGACACCTGACTTCAAGCTGCGCTCGGTCGGACCGCCAGCGCAGTTCGCTGACCGGATCGCCGATGTCGTCCTCGCCGAGCGCCTGCGCGAAGTGAGCGCGCTGCGCGGGTTCACACGACTCAACGCCCCCGATGACCTCAACGCGCGCGGTGGGTCGCTCGTCCGACTGTCGCGCGCCGATCCGACCTGGCTGCCGTGCAGTGAGGTCCGCGGCGAAGGCGTCTTCATCCGCTTCCCCGAAGCGCGAGTCCTCGAGTGGGAGCAGACCTACCGCGACAGCGGAGCTGCTGCCGTCCTGCGCGACGCGCACCGCGGATGGCGTGCCCGCCGCGGCCTCCCGCCAGATGACGGCTGGCCGTGCGAGCGATACGTCTTCCTGCACTCCTTCGCACACGCGCTGATCCGCGAACTCGCGCTGGAGTGCGGCTACACCGCATCGTCGATCCGCGAGCGGATCTACGCCGCCTCCGGCGCGGACGCCGAGCCCATGGCCGGGGTGCTGCTCTACACCGCCGCACCCGACAGCGAAGGCACCCTCGGAGGACTCGTATCCCTCGGCGAACCCGAGCAGTTCGGCCCGCTGCTGCGCCAAGCCCTCGAACGCGCGCAACTGTGCTCATCTGACCCGCTGTGCTCCGAGCACGACCCGCGCGCAGACAACAGCGTCCACGCCGCTGCGTGTCACGCCTGCCAGTTCGCGTCGGAGACGTCATGCGAGCGCGGCAACCGCTACCTGGATCGTGCCACCATCTCCGCAACGCTGGTTCGCGACGACGTCTCCTACTTCGCCGCACCGTGAGCGTCGAGCGCGCGATCGACGGCGTGCTCGACCGCCTCAGCGACGCCCAAGTAGCCGCACTCGCCACCGCGTGCGCCGGTCGCCCACGACCCCACCGCAGCCTGACCCATATCGTCGCCGGCGCGGCCCCGGGCGCGCACGACGCGATCGCCGGACTAACCACTGCTTGGGCGTCCCAAGACGCGCTCACCGGCGATGGCGTGGCGCTCGCGTTGCGCGTCGGACTTGGCGCGCGCCGCGATGCGGATACGCGCCGATCGCGGCCGGTGTGGACTGGCCCTGGCGCTATGGGCGACCAACGCCTCACTTCAGCCGTGCTGCACGAGCTCGTCGTCCACGCGCGTAAGCGCATCCTGCTCGTCAGCTTTGCCGCGTACACACTTGCCGAACTCGCGACAGACCTCGAGGAAGCCGTCCACCGAGGATGCGACGTAGACGTGGTCTTCGAGACCGAGGAGGACAGCGCTGGCGCCTACTCGGGGCCGCAATCAAAGCCGTTCGGCGCAGTCACCGGCGCGCGCCGCTGGCGCTGGCCGAGCGACCACCGCTGCCCCGGCGCCGTACTTCACGCCAAGCTGCTCGTCGTCGATGGACGCCGAGCACTCGTTGGATCCGCCAACCTCACCCACCGCGCGCTCACCGCGAATCTCGAAGCGGGCATCCTGATCGAAGACCACGAGCTGGCCGCTGAGCTTGAAGCCCACGTTCGGAGCCTGATCAGCGGTGCCACCCTCGTGCCCGAATAGGACAGCCTGCGGGGGACTTGGAACGCGTTGTGCCGCGGCTTTGCAGGCGGCTGGACTACGCCGCTCTCAGGAGGGATCGGGGCGGTGGTCGGCCTTTGCGTATGGCTGCAACTGATCGAAACGACCCTGATCGGAAACGTCCCCTCGGCAGGCAAGTTTGCCCCAGGCGCAAGCGCCGGCGCGCTCGCAGGAGCGATCCAGACGCAGTCCGCGACCAACCTGCTCACACCCGCGGTCGGCGCGCTGCTGCTCGTCGCCTACGCCGCAGTGCTCGCCAGCGACGCGGGTCCGACTGGCAAACCCTCGACGCCGAGGAAGAGCGGAGCCTTGCTCGCCCCGCTCGAGGAGATAACGCGACCGCCGCTTCGCTCCACCGCCTCCTCAAGGAAGGCGTGGTGCCCACGTCGCTGGATGCGATCGTAGACACGCGCGTAGGAGCGACCCTGTTAGCTACAGGCACCGTGAGGGTGTATCGCACCAAGCCGAACTGCGCACATCCCAACGATGAGCGCGCAGCCGTCCGCGTCCGGGGCTTCTCCTACTGTTGCATCGTGCCCACGGCGCAGGCAGTACACAATGAGGCTCATCCGGCGCTGCTCGACGAGTACCGCGAGCTTGCTCGCAGCATCGCCTGCCAGCGTGAGCGAGCCGAGCGACTCCGTGCCTTAGCCGACCAAGCCACCGCGCATGCAGAGGACCAAGAGGGCTCCCTGCGCGATCTCGCGGAGCTGATCGGGATCGATCCGCAGTGCAGCGGTCGAGAGCCGGACCACGTCAGACGCTCCCGCGCCGTCAGCCGGCGGCGGTCGGGCGGATGTCGTCGTCGATCATGCGTAGGTAGGGCGCGACGAGCTCGCCGTAGTCGGCTTTGCGCGCGGCGGGCAGGTCCTTCCAGCCGGTGACCGAGCCGCGGCACTGCGCAGCACCGCAGAGGCACACGGCCGGGAAGTGCTCGATCGTGTAGTTGCGCATGGCGTAGTCGAAGGTCACCTGCGCCCCGGCGTCGATCGGCCGGCGCGCGACGAAGTCAAAGGCCTGCACGTCGTTGAGCCGCACACCACAGTTGGGGTCACAGGAGTGGTTGACCATTGGACCCAGGCCACCGTGAAGCGCCCAGCGGCCGGGAGCCACCTGGGTCGCGTGGGAGTCGTTGCCCGTCAGCGCCCCGATCAAAAAGCCGACCATGACAGTTTCGCCGGCCGCGAACGGGCGAACGGCCAGAACCCCATCGCCCCGGCCATCGACCATGCGGCGCAACTCGACGCCCTCCTCCGCGCGGACCGGAGAGCTGGCGCCACGCGACGCGGCAGCGCCAGGCAGTCCAGACGTACGTCCGTGGGGCACGAAAACCCCTCTCGGTCGACGCCCTCGAAGACCGAGCATAGCCGCGGGCCTGCGAACCCCTCCCGGCGGCTCGCAGTGCTCGCGCCGCCGGCGCTGCCGGGAAACCCAAATCCAACGCGGACGGCAGACGGACACCGCAGCGCTGCTCACGCCCGCTCCGTGCGACAGCCACGACGCAGAGCAGGCGCGTCCGCGGACGCCGTGGTCACTTCTCCAATTCGCGCAAAACACAAGCGACCGTCCGCGCTCGCTCCTGGGCGAAAGTAGCGGCGAGCCGCCGCCGTTGATGGGCTTGTGCTTTGTCGCCATAGCAGTCGCCCCGGCCGGGATGGCCCAGGCGCGAAAGCGATCGCCGAGAAATGGGCTATCCGCGGCTTGCGGGAACTCTCGACAGCTTCGCCGTGTGATCCCCGGTGGCGCCAGAGCAGGTGAGCGATCCTGGTCGTCTGCTGATCGTTTCGCGCGTCCGGGGCGTGGGTCACTCGTGCAGGGCGGGCGCGTAGGAGATTCCGACGATCAGTCCCTCGCTTGAGGGCATGCGCGCGACCGTCTGCCCCCAGGGCTCCTGGCGCGCGGGGTGCAGCAGTTCGTAGCCGGCGGCTCGCAGCTCCTCGCCCGCGGCCGTCACAGCCTCGGCGTCGGCCACCTCAAACTCGATGCTGGCCTGCGGCGCCGACCGCTCGGCGGGCCACTCGCTGGTCCCAAAGCACGCCTGCGCCGCTTGTGCCAGGGGCCACACGCCGAAGTGCTTGGAGCCCCCGATGTTCTCGCTGTGGAGGTAGTCGTCCTGCCCTTCAAGGGGCAGGCCGATAGCGTCTACGTAGAGCCGGCGGCTGGTCGGTGGGTCGGCCGTGATCACGGCGACGCTGGCGATGAACTCGATCTTCATGGGCGTCAATAAAGCAAGCCACGCGAACGCCGTCTTGAACGAAACGGACTCGCATGCCTACCGGGAGCTCCCGGCGCCGCCTGGTCTGCGCCACGCGCTCGCCTGTTTGTGGGTGAGGCGGGGTTCTGGCCCGGTCCGGGTGCTCCCGGACGCCTGCGCGGACATCGTCTGGCGTCGGGGCGAGGGCGCCATCGTCGCCGGACCGGACACCGGGCCGTGGCATTCGCGCACCGAGCCCGGGGAGCTGATCCTTGGCGTGCGGTTCCTTCCGGGGGCGGGCGGACCCGCGCTCGGATTCCCGCTTTCGGAGCTTCGGGACCGCCGGATCGCAATCTCCGAGCTGGGCCTCGACCCGCGCGAGGAGCTGCACGGCGAGGCCGATCACCGAGCCGTGCCCCGTCTGCTCCAAGCGGCGACGGCGCGCCTGGTGGTGGCCGGCCCGCCGGACGGCGTGGTCCAGGCGGCGGTCATGCGTCTGCTTGACCCGACTCAGCGCGTCGAGGCGCTGGCCGCGGATCTCGGATTCAGCGAGCGCCAGCTGCGACGCCGCTTCCTGGCATCCGTCGGCTATGGCCCCAAGATTCTTCAGCGTGTCCTTCGCCTGCGCCGGTTCCTCGCCGGCGAGCGCCACGACCTCGCTCGAGCCGCCCTCGACGCGGGCTACGCCGACCAGGCCCACCTCGCGCGCGAGTGCCTCCGACTGACGGGCCTCACCCCGAGCCGGCTTCCCTGAGCTCGCCACACAGCGGCGGGCTCAGACACGCTCGCCCCGCAGCCAGCGACGGTCAGCTCAGACGCACTCGCCGCGCGTTGCAGGGCTGCGGTGGGAGCCGCCGAAAGTCTCGTGGCTTTCCCAAAGCGAGACAGCGGCTGGAGGCGGCTACCGCTGCTGGCAGGAGGGCTTGATGCCGATCAGAAGCGCCATCTCTAGCCACTTCCAGTAGCAGTCAACATCCTGGAACCCAATCGACCGGAGCCAGCCGAGCTGCGTCTCAACGTCAAGCAACCGGTCAGAGGGATCCTCGTGCTCTAGGGGCTCGCCGATCGCCGCGAAGAACGCGAGATGAAGACGATGGGTCGGTGAGGCGACGTGCTCGAAGTTCGCGAACACGCCGCCCGGCTCAAGCAGCTCGAACACCTCGGCATAGAGGGAGCGCTTTCGCTCGTGTTCGAGATGATGGATCGCCATCGACGAGACAACGACCCCAAACCGCCCGAGCGCAGGCAACGGCTCGGCGAGGTCATGCTTGACGAGTTCGACCCCATCATCGCCGAACCGCTGACGTCCAGCATCCAGCATGGCCGCGGAGTAATCGAGGCCGACCCCAAGCATCTCCCGGCGCTCGATCCGGAGAAGCGCAAGCAGCCGCCCGTCACCTGTTCCAAGGTCCAGCACGCGACGTACCGTCCGAGGCACATGATCGAGCAGGACGCTCTCTCCCTCCGCTCGACGCGGATACTCGTCCGCCCGATCGAGATATCGATGAACATGCTCGGCGGTCTTCCATTCCTCGGCCGACATGCCTGCAGTATCCGACATGCCACCGAGCGGAGTCGCGGCCGCGATTGAGAGCTGAGATGGCACGCGCATCCCGCGCAAACCAGGTCCGTCCAGCTCGTCGGCGGGATGCCCGTTGGCCCGCGAAGCCGCTGCCTCCCGGCGGCACAGCGCGGAGGACGGGCGTCCCCACAAGCGGATGGTGAAGCGGTGCCCCCGGCTCACTACCATGGGCCTGTGAGCGGCCAGAGAGTGCCAGGTGGGGTGGTGCATAAACTGCCCGCGGACCTGGGTCAGGCGCTGATCGCCAACGCCACGGCACTCGATGCCTGGAAGGACATCATGCCCTTAGCCCGCAATGAGTTCATCTGCTGGGTGGAGGATGCCAAGCAGGACACGACCCGAGAGCGCCGCATTCGGCGGACCCAGGAGGAGCTGGAGGAAGGCCAGCGCCGGCCCTGCTGCTGGCCGGGGTGCAAGCACCGCGACCGCACCGGCAGGTAGCGGCCCGCGCGGGCGGTCTTATCGATCCCGGGCGAGCCCTCGATCGCCAGTCAACCGCCGCGAGTCGAGGCGCCGATCAGTTCCTCGACCGCTTCCAGCTCGGCCTCACGCTCAAGCACGACAAGGCAGGTCTCCCGGGAGTTGGGTTAGTGGGGTATCTCCTTCGCTCCCCCTCCGCCCCTGGGACAACCGTGGGCTGCTCTGACGGCGGCGCGCAATCTGGGCTCTCCGTGGATGATCGTAGGTGATATGTCGAGGTGGATGGCCGGATCGGGACACAGGTAGCTCCGCTGCGCCCGCCCGTCAAGGGCGCCGCTACGCGGCTCGCTGCGCTCGGCCCTGTCGAG
>JAABUZ0100002617.1_pt1 | contig 29299 bp, 26 predicted proteins | sample 5562091 | NCBI WGS metagenome assembly JAABUZ01 (sample SAMN12813069, study PRJNA571459) | rock metagenome | isolation source: Antarctica rocks | place: Antarctica: Victoria Land, Linnaeus Terrace sud | collected 2015-12-21
GTCGCACTACACCAGAAAGATCGCTCCAGGTTTCCTTGTTTTACCACAGGTCTCATCCTCATTAATATATTTACTCTCAGTCATATTTATTCATTACTATACAGCAAACTTACGAACGTCCAGACATACGGCCGTTCTGCTAAGTTATTTAGAGGAATCGGTGGTCAAAGAACAACGTGTTGTATTGTTTTTGAGGTGTTAGATTGGCCTGTTTCTGAGGGAGATCAAAAAAAGAATGGGGGCCGACCAGAGCCTGGAAAGCCGGAGAAGCCAAAGCCGGAGAAGCCAAAACCTGAGCGAGAAGGTGACAAAGGAAAGCGCAAGGGAAAGAGTCCCAGAACACAGCAACTAGTCTCTTAATGGTGTGGAAAAGCGGGTGGTTTACTTATCGTCCTGTAGATGTGCCAGGTTATTGAGGCTCTGAGTGATGCTGGGATGTGTTGGGCCAAAAGTCTTTTTGCGGATGGCGAGCGCACGCCGTAAGAAATCTTCAGCGCGTTCTTTGTTTCCTATCATACGATAAAGTTCTCCCAGATTATTAAGTACACTCGCCACATCAGGATGCTCCTCTCCCAGAACCGACTCATAAATATGTAAGGCGCGCTTGTAGAGCGGCTCAGCTTTCTCGTACTGTTTCTGCTTAGTCGCGAGCAAAGCTTGATCGTTGAGAACAAGTGCTATATCGGTATGATTGGATATTAGCATTTGCTTATAAATATTCAACACTTGCTGGTATAGGTTTTCGGCGTCCTGATAATTACCTTTCGACATAGCGAGTCCTGCTAACTTGTATTTACTATGAGTTGTCTGAGGATGCTCTTCTCCAAACGCATCCAGACAAATCTCGAATGCCCACTGGTAGAGGCTTTCTGCTTGTTGATAGTCGCCTTGTTGCTCTGCGAGTGTCCCTAAAGTATCCAGTGGATAGGTAAGATCAGGATGATTAGGGTCCCGAGCTTGTTCATAAATCGCGAGCGCCCTGCGAGCCGCTATTTCGGCGTCAGCAAAGCGTCCTTGTTGAGAGTAGATCAGCGCAAGCTCACTTAGCGTATCTGCAACGTCAGTATGGTTGGGGCCTTTCGCGCGTTCCTCAATCGCAAGTACGCGTTGGTAGCGGTTCTCGGCATCTTGGTACTGCCCCAGATCACCATAGATCATCGCGAGATTGTGCTGGCTCTCCATCGTTTTCGGGTCATCCTGACCAAGCACTCGTTCGCGCAATTTCAGCGCATGTTCATGTATCTCCTTCGCCTCCTCGTAGTGAGCTAGCTGACGATAAAGGAGTCCCTGAGAATTCAGTGCCTGAGCAATGTTGAGTACGTCTGCACGCTTGCTGCGTTCGTAAAGATCCAAGGCTTGGATTAGATACGTCTCGGCCTGCTTATAGATCCCGCGCTGATAACAATAGGAACCCAGCCGTTCTAAGAGCAACCCACCTTCTTGCAATGTGAGCTTAAATTCGCGAATCAGGGCGGCGCAATGCTGAGCCTGAGACATATATCGCTGGCACTTCTTCCAATTTTCGAAAAGTACTTCTGGAAAAATAAAGTTTATTAGGCGTACCGCCTGTTCTGCTAGCTGCTTCTGCTGTTTCTCTGTCAGTTCCTTCTTGACGAAGAGTTGAAGGATGCGATGCATGTTCAGCGTTGTAGTATTTGAAAATCGCTGTACTAGCGAAAACTGCTGTAATACAATAAGGGTATTATTGAAAGTGAGAGGGCTCAGCGTGAGCTTGCGAAGAGGACCATCTAGTGAAGACACGCCCTGCATGATCACGTCATCAGAAAGTGCGTCGGAGTGTAGAAACGCGAACAGATGCAGCAGTTTCAGGGCAAGAGGATCAACTCTGCCAATTTTGTCGAAGGTTAACGAGAACATAGCCTTGACCGAATTTGGATGACCATTCGTCGGCTGCCCTCCTCTATCTAGCAGAGTCGTCTCGTGCTCATGATAGAGCTTAAGATATGAGGAGAATGTCAGTTTACTTCTTCTAATATAGGCTCCAGCTAGATTGAGGGCTAGGGGATAACCTGTAAATTCTTGCGCAATCTCTCTGGCCTGAAGGACGTCCGTCTCTAAAGCTGGATCGCTCAAGTTCCATTTTATAGTGGGCTTAGCATGTCTGAGTAAAAGTAACGTGCCATCTTCAATGCTCATCTCCTTAACAGAGATAGAGTGAACGACCTCTTCGATCTCCTCAGATTGCGCAGTCACGAGCACATGGCCTTTGCTGTAATGGGGAATAAACGGGTCCACTATAGAAAATGTTTCCAGGTTATCAAGTATCACGAGCCATTTATCATGCTGCCGTAGCCATTCCTTTATTGCATTAAAGCGTTGTTGCTCATTAAGTTCGTTGGACACGGGAATGCCAATTTGATCTGTTAATGAGAGTATATAGGGGCTTAAAGACTCGGCGGAAGATGCGTCAAGCCAAAATATTGCCTGATACTCGTCATAATGGATCTTTGCGTATTCTATAGCCAGTTCTGTCTTGCCTATCCCTTCCACGCCATAGAGCGCCTGGATTCGTGTTTCTGTAGTTCTCTCGGCGAAGAAGAGATGTAGTGCTGTCAGGATGTCTTTGCGATCAGTAAAAAATGGATTTGGTTTACGGAGGAGCGAGCGCAAAGAAGACTGTGGAAGTTTTATTTGTGAATCGGGATCATTCGATTGAATCTTTATCTCATCGACAGCCTGTTGAATTCCTCTTGCAACCTCTACGAGAGCATTCTCTGGATTGTTCTCCTGATTTACTGCTTTGCCATCGGGAGGCAAGAGAAGAGAGTATTCAATCGAGAAGTTTTCTAACAGGAACGGACGCAAATGAACTAAAATAATGGTGGGCTTCCCTGTAGCTTGTCGCTCCCGCACGTAGGGCATTTCTACTTTGACGCACTCGTCTGAGGCAAAAAAATCGGAGCTGAGAAGCAGCACAACAATATGTGCTTTACTTATTCTATCTTTAATGCTCTTTTGGGTTTCGCTTCCAGCATGAATCTCACTACGAGATGACATTTTAATCAAGCCCTGCTGTTCCAAAGGGAGCAAGTGTTTACGCAATTCCTGATACAAATATTCATCTTTAGGTGCAGGGGCAAGTACAAAGAAAATATTGATTTCCTGGGAGTCCTGAGAAGGGATCATGTTATACCTACTTGTTCTTCGTCTAAAGAAATACGCTCTCCTTTTGCTCATTGTAGCATAGATTGATAAAGATGTATATAATAGGCTTTTCAGGCTTATAGCCTTCTTAGATTTCCTCTATGAACATAGGTAGAGGAAGTTGCAGGACAGTTTCTGGATACTTCTTTTCACTAGTAACGAGCTTTAGATGCTATATTCTGGGCGTACTTCCAATCGGCGTTGAATGTCGCCAGCAGGCTCGATACGATGCTCTTGTTTGAGATTAGAATGCCGACCTCACGGCTAAAGTGAAGCGATTGATGGCTGAGGTTTTGGGAGCCGACGAACGCAAGTTGCTGATCGGCAATAATCATTTTGGCGTGCATAAAGTATTGTGGTGTGACATTGACAGCGATTGTGGGAGAGAGGGCCCGGTAGGTCTCGTTATTATCTGCTGACGGCACGCCCGGCGGTGTTGGTGAAAGGGGAGGCAGCATTAACTGGACGGCTACACCGTTCTTCGCTGCGTGCAGGAGAATCCCCTTCAAATTGAGTGCTCCATCGCCCGGAGGATCGTTGAAATATTCCATCTGAATCGCCAGGCCATGCTTTGCAGCGCGCAACAATAGAGGCACTAATGCGAGTGCATTGAGGTCGCTAACGATTAGATTGGATGAATCGGGGATTGGGGGAAGCGGGCGGCCAGCAGCATCAGCCAGGAAGATAGCTTTCAGCAAAGCAATGTCGTCTGGATCGGTATCGCATACGATGTACTCACGGTTGGCGTAGCCTGCTTTGTTGCCACCGAGAGCCTGCGCGGTAAAATTAGCGGTCATGATATATGCTTTCGCCTTGCCCACAACATCGGCATCGACAAGAATAAATTTCGCGTGATGAATCGAGACCGGCTGACCATCAGTACGCACACCTCTATTAGGAGAGACCCAGGCAGGAAAACGCTGTGAGTTGGTGGGATCAAGGCTCGGCGGCAGGGCAGGCTGGTGATAGAGAAGGCGAAGATCCAGACTGCGATGGGCCGCCTTATGCTTAAGTAGCATCTGTGCCACAAGATCATTGTCGAACAGATACATCTCGATCCATACTGATTTTGTGGCGGAGGCAATGATATTCTGAATGACATTCATGCCTGAAGCTGGTTGAACGCCAACAAGAGAGATGTGTGAACTAGCACCTGCTGGCAACTTCGGGAAATGAAAGGGGCTTGCAGCAGGAGCTGGATGGGGTCTGGATGCGTCCATAGTATACGAACTCGCTTTCCAAATTTCACTTTTTTCTTTCCCCCATCATACGCTATCAACGCGATAACGTCTACTACTTGTATGAAACGAAATAAAGACAACATGCCTATAGGCGTTCTCTGATTCCCATTCTCTCGTTTTGAATTGATAGAAGAGTATATTCTTCATTGAGAAGGGCGCATGTGAAGATGACGATGAAAGGGCGGACGCGGGAGATGCAGGAAACTGAGATAGGTGCGGGGGATTCGCGCGAGGGGGAGAGATGGTGTCTGCGATGCAAGGAGATCAAACCACTACTGGCTTTTTCTCAACGGAAGGGGAAAGCTGATGTGTTCAGGAATATTTGTCAAGCGTGTGAGCAGTCTAAACAGGAAGAGCGGCGGCGACGGGTGGCGATACAGAGAGGAATATGGCAGGAGCGGCAAGGAGAGCGGGAGGAGAGAAAACAGAGCGAGTGGGAGCGACGGACTGCGTTGCGACAGACCTACGAGGAGCACCAGCAAGAGCGAGAGCGCTGGTATCATGAGCAGCCGGATCGTCGCTGCCGAACGTGCCAGCAGATGTTGCCAGCAACCGCATTTGGAGGTGTGTCCTCTCTCGATGGCATTACTCTGTATACACGCTGCGTGCTCTGTCACGAGGCACTGCATGAACGTCGTCAACTTCCATGCTGCCTCTGTCAGCAGAAAATACCTTGCGGCGACTTCCTTTCTTTGTATGATGGCTACGAATTGTGTGGCAATGGAACCTCAATCTCCCTCTGTTGCAAAGGATGTGAGGCAGTTTTTTCCAGGCTTTCTGACGATCAACGGGCTCTGTACATCCATTCATGTTGTCAGAGAGCTTTACCTGTGGGGCAGGTCATCTATGCCGAGATTGATCCGGAGACGAACGAGATCCGCTATGTAGGGCGGACAGGCAATCCGAAGCGCCGTCATGCGCAACACATTGATGATGTCTCACCTACAATAGGCGAGTGGGGAGCCGAAAAAAAGACGTGGTACACACGGAGCAACTGGATGTATGCCCTGGCCGAGAAGGGACTTGAGCCATCTATGCACATACTCAAGTCTATCGAGGTATCTCCACTGGTCATAGAATGGGAACTGCGCTACATCTGGCACGGAATTCAGCAGGGCTGGCGACTCCTCAATATCGAAACGATGGATGAAAAACTCGTAGCTCGTGTCAAAGCATCATCCATAAATTTTTTAGAAGCATCATTTGAGACACTCGTCCAACAGCACTTCTTTTCATCACACGAGCTGGTTGCCTTTATTCGTAAGTGGTATCAATCGGAGTATGTGGCAGAATGAATTTTTTCTGTCTATATACTCCTTTGAAAATGTTACTGAGGGAAGAAGAGCGTGCGCGTCCTCAATCATCGTTAATACGGGCTAGTTTTGCAAACGGGCGATATCCAGCTTTCTCAGCGAGCCGCAGTCGTGTTGGCTCGTTGTTAAGCTGACTCCATAATGGGACAGCTCCCGTCTCAAAAACCTCTAGAGTCCAGACGATGGCGGCGGCCAGTGCGTGCCGCTGACGGAGAGCCAGATCCAACCCAATTACCGAGAGCTCATATGCACCACGAGTGTGGCGACCTTCCACTGTACAGACGATCTTGCCATCCTGGATTGCAGCAACCAACGGCTGGTATTCCTCGTCACTCTCGTACCCGGAGTAGAAATTGGAGGAAAACGCTTCGGCGAGTGCTCGATCTTGGGCTTCGTTCGTCAGGCGTCGAGCCAGGCTCCGCGCTTCCTTTTCGCTCATCTCCGATTGCGCCGATTGGTACATCAAATATCGTATATTCGATGCGTAGTGGAGCCCATCGGTAGCACGTTCGAGTAACTCTTCTCGCTCTTGCTCCGTGATGTTTGAAAGCCAGAGCGTGAGACGCTCATCTGGCAAATGCGCTAGACACACGCTCCAACCTGGTCGCGTCTGCTCAGGCAGTACTTCAATGGTGTCGCCAACTAGTGGTGGCAATGGGATGAGAGAGTGCATTTGTAGATAAAGTCTTAGCAATTCACGGGAATCTGGATGCTGCATATTGTCTTTCCTTTCAATGTCCATGTGTTCTCCTAAACAGGAATGTTGCGAAATGGAAGAATGCGCTGTATTTCTTCCATCCTATCGTGGGTTTGTCCCCCAAGCGGTAAGCAATTTCCAGGTTGCGACGAAGCCTAGTTCTTGCATCTCAGTAAGAACCTGCTGATACACTGCTCCGTAATTCTCAGGAACCTGTGCCCACTTCCGTAAGAACGGGACGATCGTCCGAAATCCACGTCGGATATCCTCAAAAAAGAGCTGTCCTTCTTCTGTTCTATACTGATATATAAAGGTATGTTCTATCGTCTGTACCTGCTGAAGTCCAGACTGCTGGAGCAATCCAACGAGTCGGCTTGTCACGCCACAACTCTCGCGCACAAAAAGGTGTCCGGCGCGAAAGAAGGCATCAAGCACCAGGTCGTAGAGGTACATCAAAGCTTGACTATTGCTCTCAATTACGAGATCAGGCTCAGTGACTCGGATGATCCTTCCAGGCCGTGTTACACGCTGATACTCCAGCAACAGGTTGGGCCAGTCCCACGTTCGCAAATAGCTGATCCCCAGCCTCTGATTGATCAAATCAAAATATCCGTGCGGAAATTCGAGCATCCGCAATGCATCCATGACGTGAAATGCTATGCGATCCGTCAGCCCCATCGCTTCGGCCTGCGTGCGTGCATATTTAATCATCGTGCGACTGATATCAACGCCAACAAGAGACATGTCTGGGTAGCATTGGGCCGCGTTCAGAAGCCAGTCTCCCGTGCCACATCCAACGTCGAGGACGCGGTGAAATACTCGTGTCTCTGGCTGTTCAGCCAGCACTCCGCCCATCCCTCTTGCCAGCAACTGTCCCTGTAGCTCAAGGCGGCGGACCTCGTCGTGATTCCCACGATCTTGCACAAAATACGTGCTTGGATGCTCTTGCTGCCTTCCCTGTGCCTCCATAGACGCTCCTTCTGATACTGGAACCGTTCTTTTTACTTCTGGGCGTAAACCAGATAGAATTCATAGCTCGTCTGATGGCGCTCCCATTCTTTCGGTAATGCTGCCAGCGTCTTCTCAAAGAGGGCGGCTGGCACGCCGAGCCGGGATACGTAGACGGCTCGAAAGCTGGTAAAGACGGCGTGGATATCTTTCGCCAGCATCTCGCCAGCTCTGCCTCCCCATTTACCCAGCGGCAGTGGAAGCGTCTCCATCTGGACCAATCGCGCCCCAACGTTCTTGAGCATCTGATCCAGATGGGGCATGAGTGCTAGATTGAAGCCAAGCGCCTTCTCGCCTGCCAGCCACCAGTCCTGAAATTGCTTCGTGGCCGGTCCCGCATTCGGGTAGACCATCCCCGACTCGACTACCTCGATCCAGCCACCTGAGCGCGTCACGCGAAGCAATTCTTGTAAAACGTGGTACCACTTCGCTGCCGGAATCGCCCCAACCAGGAGCCGCTGATGCACGAAATCGAATGCTCCATTGGGAAAAGGGAGTCCATCCAGAATGTTCGCCTGCTGAAAATGGATGGTAGAAGACTGCTGGAGCGTGGGCATGTGCAGTTCAATATCTACCCCCGTCACCTGCGCCTGCGGAAACTCTCGCGCCCGCTCGCGTACCCACAACCCGGTCCCGCACCCCACATCCAGAATCGTCCTGATGCTTTCCTTATCGATCGGAGCCTTATAATCTCCACCCAGCGCTGTCCGTAACGCATAGTGCTGAAAGTCCAGCCGGTGTATTTCCTGCTCATCCTGTGGGAGGAGATAAGGCGTATCCACTCGATGCCGCCGACCCTCAATCGTCATCACCTGTGGCTGTTCCCGCACCCCTTCCCGTTCCTCTGCCACTTTGTGTTTCCTCTTCTGACAAAGAAAGTGAAACATACATCTATCCTTACCATCAATCAAAATGACTCAAAAAGAGAGAACCTTCTTTCATGTGTGGTATTCGTTTTGAAACCTGCCCTGCTGATCAAGCATAGCCGCCACCATCTGCAACACTACGTTCATTCCCATCTGCTGGGGCAATGGTTCCACATATTCCCCAACCTGCTCATACTCATGCTTGATCAGCTCGTGTCTTGAGACAACGGCATTGCCAGCGAGAGCAGTTCTCATTGCTTGAAGCTCAAGCTCGATCTTCTCCCTGAGCCGCGCTCTTTCACTCTTGCTCATGCCGTTTGCCCCATACGTCTCTTTTCTTCAGTGTGCTCTTTCACGTTCATGATGATGGTTCTTTCAAGGTGATCTCTACGTCGTCAAAGGTGTACTCCCGCCTCAACACTCTGCTGAGAGCTTTGAGAATTGCCGTGGCCGTTGCCCGTGAGATCGGATCACCGCGAAGCGCATGGAGAACATCGGTTGTTCCTACCACCGCTATTCTGGCGATCTCAGGAATGTCGAAGTGATGTTGCTCTCTCAGTTGAGCAAGGGTCATCTTCGCACTCATCTCTTCCTCCTTCCATTGCTATTGGAAAGTACGACGCAGCTACTGCGCAGAGTGAGCGTTGCGTCGTGCCATTCAGAGGCCCTTGCAACTCCACCTGCAATAATAGTGGGACTTTGAGTCAAATTACGGTGTGCTTTCGAGATACTTCTTGTCTCATTAGGACTATCCAAACCAGACTATACACGACTTTTCTCAACGCGCAAATATGGTTTGAATATTGCAATGGTTCAATCATCGGTTTCTCTTGCCAGGAGAGTCACGTTTGCGTATACTATATTCAATCAGTGGCATGGATCCACTTCTATGAAGGGATGAAGAAGCATGTGTGTAGCCCAATCATCATGGAGAGAACAAGGACTTCCTGTATTTGACATTGGTCTTGACGGGTTTCCTCGTCCTGGACAAGTCATCCGACATTTTCGCCAAACTAAGCTCAAAGACGATGGAAAGCCCTGGACACAGCGCGATTTAGCGCAGATATTGGGCAGGCAAGAGTTAGCTGTCAGAGAAATGGAGCTTCGAGATACGGGCTTGAATGATATTCTTCGTCGGCGCTTCCTTGCTGAATTGTTTGTTATTCCACCAGAGCTCTTAGGATTAGCGACGATACCAGAAACGGGGAACACGAACGTTGCTACTTCGACTTGGTGGATAAAGCTCAGAGTTCCCGCATTTGACGCTGGTCCTGACGGGTTTCCTCGTCCTGGACAAGTCATCCGACATTTTCGTCGGATCAAGCTCAAGGCCGATGGCAAGCCCTGGACACAACGCGATTTAGCGCAGGTCTTAGGCAAACAAGACCTCGCTATGAGAGATATGGAATTAAGGGATACCGGTTTGAACGACATCACACGTAGAAGGTTTCTTACTTATCTTTTCGACATTCCTCCTATTCTTCTAGGGTTGGCCACACTTTCTCGCTCATCGAGCAAAAGTTTGCAGGGTACGTCTGCACCAAAGATCTTGGTCGTCTCGAACCAGATCGACCTTGAGGAGGTCAAGACCAGACTGACGAATTTTTGGACACAGAATGATGGCACCTCTCAAGATGTGTTTTTCACGCTTGATACTATCTTGAAGCGATTATATGAGCGTTATCCTACCACAGAATCCCATGAGCGTTTAGAGGTGGTGGCTGCTTTATGTGAATTGCACGTTCACGCGGCCAATCTTTTAAGAGACAGAGGGAAATTCAGCAAATCGCTTGAGCATCTGAATAAAACACAAGATCTCAACACGCTTATGAAAGAAGATGAACTCCAAGCAGACATGCTTTATAGACGTGGAGGACTCTACTTGGAAAAAGGGGAGATTTCCCTGGCATTGAACGATTATTACGCAGCCGAACAGAAGCTGAACCGTGTCTCTGCACCACTCCAGGCGGCTATTTTGCTCGAAACAGCCCTCTCTGAGGCCAGAATAGCGACTTCAAAACAGCAAGACACAGCTGCTTTGAAGAAACTCGATCGAGCGGGTCGTATTATCAGAGTCGAACATACAGAAATAGGGAGGGAAAAGTGGTCTTATCTCAACGTTGACTTAGCACGTTATCATCTGGATCGAGCCGCGACCTTGATCGTCATTGGGTATCCAGAGGAGGCACAGCAGGAACTCAAGCTGCTTTCTTTTTCCCAACTTAAAGGCAGACGTTCCGTGTATCATCTGATCCTGCAAGCTCAGGCGTCTTTTGATCTGAAAGAGTATGCACAGGCAGCGATGCTAGCTGAAGAAGCGTTGCCTCTCGCTCGTACGATGCGCTCACGTGTAAATTTGGAACGCATCAAAACTCTCTATTGGCAATTTCAAAACACTCCGTTTCGGAACAATCCAGAAGTTGTGCGCCTTGGCTATCTGCTCTTTCATGCATAAATTCAAAGATGATGCCATGTCGCAAAATTCACTGGTTTCCGTTCTTCTTCGTGATGTAAAGGAGCTTTACTTGCACTTAAGCATATCCTCTGATACACCTATCGACTTGCAAATGCACACCACGTATAGTGATGGGCGCTGGTCAGCAGAACAACTTTTTGAGTATCTGGCACAAGAAGGCTTTGGTTTGGTTGCGGTCACTGATCACGACCGCGTGGATACAGTGGAGAGTATCCAACGTCTGGGTGCTCAAAAACAGGTACCAGTTCTAGCAGCCGTAGAAATCAGTGCTGAATTTCATGGAAAGATGGCCGATGTCCTCTGCTTTGGCTTTGATCCTCATGAGCAGGCACTTAGAGCCATTGCAGATGACGTTCGACAACGCCAGAAGGACAATGCAGAGCGGGTATACAAGGAGCTACAGCGCCGAGGTTACCGCTTTCCACATCCTCAAGAGTTGCGCGTGGCAGGCGATTGTGGCACCTTGCTGATCAAACAGGGCACCGTCCCGGATTGGCCGAGCGCGTTGGCGTTGATCACAGATGCTGGGTATCGCGAAATGAAGGCGAATCTGCGCCAGACCGTTGAGACGGCGCATCGCAGTGGAGCTGTTGCACTCATCGCGCATCCTGGTCGTGGCCTGCGAGAGCCGCAGGAATTTACCGATTACACGCCGGAACTGCTCGACCAGGTGCGCGCAGAAATCCCGCTCGACGGCATCGAAGTCTACTATCCCACCCACTCTCCAGAACAAGTGGAAACCTATCTGGCTTATGCAAAGCGGCATGACTTACTAATGAGTGCTGGCTCAGATTCGCATGGCCCTCCCGGTCGCATGCCGATCAAGTATCATGCCGAACTATGCCGACGTCTCCTTGAGCGCGTAGGTATCCTGGTGCAATGAATCAGAACATATGTTTCAAAGCGTTCGGCCATTCAGAAGGACAGGGACATCCTTCAAGACCTCATCGCATTTGTGAAAGCGACGGATGCCAAACGTATCTGGTTACACACGACAGATTCTGGCCGCTCAGTATACAAGCAGGCAGGGTTCAAACGAACACGAGATGACATGGAGATTCTCTGGTAGTTTTGACGACTACGCATATTTCAACATACACCTAAAAGATGGCTGAGCGATCAATGAATACATGATTTAGCAGTTGAGGTGTTTCATAGATGAACAGGAAGGTTATAATCCATGACAGCTTTTCTCATCGTACGCACATCCCTAGACTCAAAGGATGCAGCGCAAAAGATAGCAGAGAGCATGGTGAAGGAACGTCTCGCCGCCTGTTGTTGGGTCTCTGGTCCCATTCAAAGCACCTATTGGTGGCAAGGAAAGTTAGAGCAGGCAGAAGAGTGGGTGTGCGAGTTTAAGACGCGGAAAGAGCTCTATGCTGAACTAGAGCAAGCGATCAAGGCAATTCATAGTTATGACGAACCAGAAGTGGTAGCTATTCCAGTCGTAGAGGGAAGCAGGAGCTATCTGGATTGGATTGTGCATGAAACAGCAAGAGCATAAAATGCAGAACGTACGCTTATTTCTATCTAGTGTTATAGGATGTATGGCCTAATGAGCGTCATCGCTGCCCAGAGAGCCGGAGACTAAATTAAAGAAGACAAGTGTCGATACATAACTGTAGGATAGAGCATATGTATTGTTGACGCAAGGATGCTTAGATTGTGTTTTTCTACAGTTAGGGGCACACTTTATGGTTCATAACTTGTGTATAGAAACAATCTTAGAAAATGGGAGTAGGACGTACGGACGACAGGTAAACAAACGAAGGCCAATAAGGGCCGTACAGAGAAAAGTATCTCAACTTCTTCAGCTTTTTTTTGAAGAAAAGAAGCTAGAAGCTAATCAGAGCACTTCTGCTCAGCAGTCAGCACTATCATCCTCCAACACTCAGGGGCAGAATGATGACGAGGCATTACGTAAGCAGCAACAAGAGGAGATAGAGAGACGACTGAAGGAATTGCAGAGACAACAAGAGGAGATACAGAGGCAACAGGAAGAATTGCAGAGACAACAAGATGCGTTACGGAGGCAGAAGGAACGCGGGGATACAGGAAACGGCGATACTGGAACTACTAACGGAGGTGGTCGGCCGGACAAGAAGTAAAGCTAATCAAGAACTCTTTTGTCCGTTTTGTCTACGATTCTGAAAGAGCGTCTAGTGTCTCTCTCTTGCTTTGATTGCTCGTATTATTTGCTGTAGAGTTGCGACTTCCTCAGCTCTATTTGTATGCTTTAGGAGAATGATATAATTTTCGAGCATTAAATATACTTCGCGATAATACAGACTAGGAGTGTGTCGATAGATAGAAAGTGCTTGCAAAAACAGAGGTTCAGCCTCTTCATAGCGACCTTGAGAAGTCAAAAGCTCTGCTAGCATATTTAAGCTGCTCATTGTATCGGGATGCTCAGGTCTCAAGTTCGCCTGCCGAATTGCTAAAGAGCGTCTCAAGAGAGGTTCAGCGTGCCCGTTGTCATTCTGTATCTGGTAGAGTCGTCCAAGGTTATAGAGCACAAGCGCCGTTTTGGGATGCGTAGGTCCAGGCGTTCCTTCGTAGATACTAAGTGCTTGCTGGTAGAGTGGCTCTGCACTTTCGTACAAGTTCTGGTTACGAAAGAGAAGAGCAAGATTGTTTAAAACGCGTGCGGTATCGGGGTGAGCGGGTCCCCGTACCTGTTCGTAGATTGACAACGCACGCCGGTAAAATGTTTCAGCTTTTTGATACTCTTGTAGATCATCATAGAGACCAGCCAGCGTATTTAGACTAACAGCAGTCTCAGGATGAATGCTGCCAACGGTCTCCTCTAATATGGCTAAAGCACGCTGTAAAAGCGGTTCAGCTAATTGGAGCTTGCCTTGCTCCAAGTACCATGCTGCTAACGTATTCAGGCTTTGAGCAAGATCAGGATGATTTGCATCCAGAATCTTTTCGCGAATAGCGAGTGCGCGTCTAAGGAGCGGTTCTACCTTTAAGTAGTTGCCTTGCCTCTGATAGACGATCGCTAAATTGCCGAGGGCGAAGGCTGTCTGATTAGTTTCGGGCCCCAGCGTTTCCTCGTAGATGATAAGTGCATGCAGAAGTAGTTGTTCCGCACGTGGATAGTCTGCCTGCACAGTATAGAGATTTCCTAGATTGTTTAGACTCTGCGCTGTCTCAGCGTGATCAGGGCCGAATACTTGTTGACGAATGTCCAGAGCTCGTTGGTAGAGCGACTCAGCTTCAGCATATCTTGCCTGTTCTCGGTAGATCAGTGCCAGAGCATTAATTGTTTGGGCCGTATCAGGATGCTCAGCTCCCAGGAGGTGCTCGCGTAGATGGAGTGTGTGTTGAAGATATGTTTCAGCTTGAGGATAGAGTGCGCGTTTGTAGCAGTAAGATCCTAGGCGTTGTAGCAGTAGCGCAGCTTCATTGAACGCGAGCTGGTAGTCGAGAATGAGTTGGTCACAGCGTTGAGCGTGAGGCAGGTACCGTTCGCATTCTACCCAATTTTCGAAGGCTGCTTCTGGAAACGATGAGGTAACCAGGCGGACAACCTGGGTGGCGAGTTGGCGTTGCTGGTCTTTCGCCAAGCTCTCTATGAGAACGGTCTGAACAATGTGATGGATGTTTACCGTTGTTGTGTCGGCGCGGCGGTGGACCAGTGAGAATCTCTGGAGGATGGCCAGCGCGGTGTCCAGAGCGATAGAGTCGGCTGCGAGTGAGCGGAGAGGCTCATCGAGTGTTGAGGCAGCATGCATGAGCATTTCGTCGGGAATGGCATCGGCATGTAAGAAGGCGAGGAGGTGGAGAAGCTGTAGGGCGGCGGGATCGATCTGGGCGACTTTCTCGAAGGTCAAGGTGAGGGTCGTTGTCACTGGATCAAGGTGATCGTTCACCAACCGCCCCCGCATGCCCAGTAACGTTCCCTTGCGCTGTCGGTAGAGATCGAGATAGGATGCGAGGCTACGTTGCGTCTCCTCAATATACGCTCCAGCTTGATCCAGGGCCAGGGGGTAGCCCTCAACTTCTTGCGCAAGAGCAAGAGCTAGCTGGTAATCCGCTTCCGCCGCCGCATCTTGTGAACCTTGCGCTGAAATCTTTTTGGCGCGCCGCAGCAGGAGCAATGCTGCCTCCCTGATGCTCATCTGAGGAATAGAAATGGCGGGGGCAAACGGCCCGGTCGCCTCAGAGTGTGTGATCAAGAGCGCGTGGCCCTTGCTGTTTTGGGGAAGAAGCTGATCGACGAGCGTAAAATCATCAAGGTCATCGAGGATGACGAACCAGCGATCGTGATGCTGCAACCAGTGCTTTAATGCCGCGAAGCGTTGCTGCTCATTATCTCCACCTTCTACGAAAATCCCAAGCTGATCGAGCAGAGAGCTGAGATCCGAGTTTAAGATCTCGCGCGAAGCCGTGTTCAGCCACAAGATAGCCTGATATTCATTTTGATGCAGACGAGCATATTCCATTGCAAGCAGGGTCTTGCCCATGCCGCCCAATCCGTAGAGCGCCTGCGTACGTGTCCTAGTACCTTGTTGAGATTGAAAGAAGTCGCGCAGAGCCGCAAGAATGTCTTCTCGATCGGTAAAAAACGGATTCTGCTTGTCTGGAATTGTATAGATCGGAAACTGCGGCTGCTTCACCCGTATCCGGGAACTCGTGAAGCGGCTGGCAACTCTGCTGCCGACCTCCTCAACTACCTTGCGAATGCCTTTTGCAACTTCCAAGAAGGCATTATCTATGTTTTCCCACATCGTCACCGGTCTACCATCGGATGGAAGATGCTTATACTTTTCAAGCGAAAAGCCGCTCCAGTCTGCTGGTCGCAAAAGAACTGGTATAATGGGCGTTTCTCGTCGCTTGCTCTCTTCCAGTGCATACTTCATTTCGACTTCGATGCATCGGTCCGAGTCAAGGAAATCAGAGCTAATGAGCAACACAATAATATCTGCTCCACCGATGTAGGACTCAATGATCTGTTGCACAGTGCTTCCCGCAATGATTGTACTGTCGTACCACTCATCGATGAGGCCTTGCCGCCTCAACGGGCTCAAGTGCGTCCGCAACTTATCAAACAGGCCCTTATCCTCTGATGCGAATGCAAACGAGAAGAAAATTTTGACCTTTTCAGAGATCTGTGAAAGTGCCACGTGCCTCAATATCCAGGTGAATATGCTAGTGAAAGAAAGGAAGTATTTCCCCCTTTTCTTTATTCTAGCATATATAGATGGACATGTATAGAATGGCAAATCTATAACCGGAGTTCTTAAGTCGTCTTATGTGTATAGTTGTAAGGGGCTTTACGGAATAGATGTAATTGCAAAAGCTATAAGAGACTCGCTCCACGATTGTGAAAATAAGCTAGCACCCGATCGAGATCCAATCGGGTGCTAGCTTATGTAGAGCGAGTCTCAAAAACAGTTCTTAAGTAGCGCGGCTTAATGCTCGTTGCGCACCCTCTGCGTAGCCGCCTCCTGCGTCTCCATTTTTGCCCAGGATAGTTGTTTGGGCTGGCGTGGAGCTTCCAGGCCAGTCTCTTTGTGAGAGTTGGCAACGACCTCGTCTAGAGGAGGCCCGAAGTCGAAGTCTTTGATGCCGCCGTTGGCTTCGCGAGCTTCTCGCAGCTCGGCTCGCCGCTTAGAGCTGGCTTCTTCATCAACCTTCTTTTCGTCAGTCATGACGACGCCGTACTCGTTATGGGCTTTCTCGCGTGAGACGAGGCCCTTCAAAACGTCTTCACCAACCAGCTCGGCTGGTCGATCGAAAGGATCTTTCCAGCCGCCGCCGCCCGCCGTCCTATAAATCAACTCGTCGCCCGGCACGACCTCAACCATATCGCACTTTGAGGGAAGGATCTGCTGATTGCCGCCTTTGCGCCGCAGGATTTTCTGTGAGCGCTGACCTGGTGTGCCGCCCAAGATCCCCCACGGATACGTGAGCCAGCGGTCATCGTGTATCGAGACTTCGCCCGGCTCAAGATACTCATAGATCTTCTCGATGCCGTTGCCACCGCGATGGAAGCCCGCCCCACCAGAGTCGCGAATGCCTGTGTAGCTCTTGACCCTCAGAGGATAGTATGACTCTAGGTATTCGGTTGGAATGTTTTCGAACAGCGGCCACCAGGAATGACCGTCGATGCCATCGCCTATCGGACGCCCCGGCAGGCCGCCATAGTTGATCTCCATAACATAATAGAAGCTGCCAGCCTGGTCCCAGCCAGAGTAGAGCATGTAGGGGCTGGTACCGTAGCCCGCTGCCGTCGTATATTCCGGCGCTTTTCTCGCCAGCGCACCACCCAATACGTCAAAGAGGCGGGTGAGGGCATGAGTGCGGCAGCCGAGCGCGGCAGGGAAGTGTGGATGGAGCAGGCTTCCATCGGGAATGATCACGTGCAGCAGAGGATAGAAGCCGTCGTTGAACAGAACCTGGGGATCGAAGACCATGATCAGGTAGACGCCGATAAACATTTTGAACATACCTTCGTTCAGGTAGAAGTTGATGGGTCCCATCGCCTGCGGATCAGTTCCCGACCAGTCGAACCATGCGTGATCTCCCTCGCGCCAGATGGTCAGTTTCATTTTGAAGGGACCGTTGCCCAATCCATCGTCGTCGATCCAGTCTTCGAACGATTGTGGTTCCTCTGGAATGTTTTGCAGGATGAGCTGGGTCATGGCACGATAGGTGCGATCAAGCAGGGCCTGGCAGGCTCCCAGATACGTCTCTTTGCCAAAGCGCTCACAGATCTCTATCACACGCCTCTCGCCGGTATGGCAACCGGCTATGATCGCCATCAGGTCGGCGCGGTTCATCTCTGGTTGGCGCACATTGTTCAGGATGAGATCAACTACATCGTCCTGTAGCTTCCCTTGATCGAAAACTTTGACAACGGGGATGCGGATGCCTTCGCCAAAGATTGTGCGCGCGCCCGTAGGAAGTGAACCCGCCAGTGGCCCACCGCTGTCCATCTGATGCCCGAACATGCTCGTCCAGCTAATAAGTTCGCCCTCAAAAAAGACTGGGACCAGCACCAGCCAGTCGTTCACGTGCGAGATGGCTCCGCCGCACAGATAGGGATCGGAAGTCAGGAGCACATCACCCTGGCGTACAGGATGCTTATACTCGTTCATCATCTCCGCAATATAACTACCGAATTGTCCGACGACCATCCTGCCGTTAGGATCGGTAATCATAGGAAACTCATCGTGCTGCTCGCGAATTACCGGACTCATGGCTGTGCGAAAGAGCACCGCGTCCATCTCGAAACGAGCATTCTTGAGTGCATTTTCGATGATATCGAGCGTGACGGGATCGATATCAATCTTTGGAATCTCCGCTATCTTTACATCTATCATGCGACAGCACTTCCTTTCTATGCCGATTACTTTCTTGCATTCAGATCTTGTCTGTCTTGTCTGAATACTATAGAAGGAATCAGGCCTTGACCGGGTTGATCAAGATATTGAAGAAACGATCAATCTGCCCACTGTATCCTGGCAGGATAACGGTGGTAGAGTCAAACTCCGTGATGATTGCTGGGCCTGGGATTTCGTTGCCGGGCCGCAACTTGCTCCGGTCGTAGATAGAAGTAGGCTCCCACTTGCCCGCGAAGTAGACCTGATGACTTTCCACGATCGCTTGCTGGATATCTTTGGCCATACTCTCGTCCTTCGGCAGATCGGGCGCTGGCATTTTACCAATTGCGATGACACGCAGATTGACTACTTCAATGCGCGTTCCTTGCATAGAGAAGCCGTAGTACTGTTCATGAAGTTGACTGAAGCGGTCTTCAATGACATGTAGACCGCCACTAGCGAGTTCTTCGAGGGTGAATTGTACTGGAATTTCATATCCCTGACGGTAGTAGCGCATATCTGCCGCGTAGCTGATCAGGCGTTGCTGCTCTTGAATGCCTTCTGTATCCATCCACGTCGTGGCCTCGCCGCTCAGTTCGGTCAAAACGCTCTGCACATCAGAAAGCTTGATCTCTTCGGTCGTGCGGATAAATGTGCGCGCGAACTCCTGGCGGAAGTCGGCAACCAGGTCGCCCAGGGCACAGAGCAGGCCTGGGGAGGGCGGAACCAGAACCGGAAAGCTGCCCATTACTTTTGCTACCGCGTTCGCGTGTAGTGGTCCCGCGCCACCAAAGGCGACCAGGGCAAAGTTGCGAGGATCATAGCCACGCTGCACCGAAACGAGGCGAAGCGCCCCGGCCATATTTTCGTTGACAATATCAAGGATACCCTGAGCCGCCTCCTCAATACTTAGTCCAAGCGCGGTTGCAATTGTGTTCACAGCGGTGCGAGCGGCCTCGACATTCAAGCGCATCTCGCCGCCAAGCAAGCTCGGCGGTAGATGACCAATAACTACATTTGCATCGGTCACCGTCGGCTCTACGCCTCCCTTGCCGTAGCTGGCCGGTCCTGGCTCCGCGCCCGCAGACTGTGGTCCCACGCGGAGAGCTTTCGTCAAGGATGGCACGTGCGCGATAGAGCCACCGCCAGCACCAACCGAGTGAACATTGACGCTGGGAACCTTCACACGAAAGTAACCAAGCATCGTCTCACGCGTGATTGTTGGTTGGCCCTGATCACAGAGTGCCACGTCGGTAGAGGTGCCGCCCATATCAAACGTCAGAATATTCGAAAAGCCAGCGTTGCGCGCGATGTAGAGCGCTCCCGCAACACCGCCAGAGGGACCGGATAGGATCGCATAGATAGGATTTTCCTCGGTGAATTTGAACGTCATCAGGCCCGCGTCAGACCTCAGCACATTCAATTCGCCCTTTACACCCTCGCTACGTACCTCCTGCTCAAATGAGCGTAAGTAGGCTTGAACGCGCGGACGGACATACGAGTTCATACAGGCGGTGAGTGTTCGTTCGTATTCGCGGAACTCTGGCAAGACTTCGGAAGAAATAGTGACGGGAAGGTCAGGGTACAGCTCATGGACGATATCGCGAATTTTGCGTTCGTGATCAGCATTGGCGTATGAGTTGATTAAGCTGATGGTGAGCGATTCTACTCCACTTGTGACGAGATCCTGGACGGCAGCCTTGACCTGTTCGCTATCGAGCGGCGTAACAACATTTCCGCGTGCATCCAGGCGCTCGACGACTTCTCGCGTATCTTTAAGCGAAACCGGAGGCTCCGGCTTTTGCATTATTATCCAGCCTGCGAGCGGCCCCGGCGTTTGCGAGCGAGCGAGATGTAAGATCTGCTGAAATCCTTGTGTAGTTAAAAGGCCGACGCGCGCTCCCTTGCCTTCGAGCACCGCATTTGTGGCGACGGTCGTGCCGTGTAAAATATGAGAGATGCTAGCGGGATCGACTGTATTGTCGGAACAGATACGCCGTAGACCACCGAGCACGCCCTGCGATGGATCGACGGGCGTCGAAGGCGTCTTTGTGCGGTAAAACGCTCCGCTATCTTCATTCACTAATACAAGATCTGTAAAAGTGCCACCAACATCTACCCCCAATCGATAGACCATACCTATCTCCTTCTTGTGTACCTGGCTACGTGAACGCTGTAATCAAACGATAAAAAGGATGAGTTAGGGTAACTTGATGTTATGAATAGTGGAAGTCGCCCGCTTCTCAGTGGACAGCTTCCAACATGATATTTTGAAGATAGTTCAACACTTCGTCCAGCGCGACAACATCACCGTACTTGGCCTGGATATCGAAAAGATTGGCCTGATGTGGCTCAGGCGAGCGGTCGCCAACGGCTTCCAGAGGGACTATTGGGCGAAAGCCATACTGTAGAGCATCTACAACGGAGGCGCGAACACAGCCAGAGGTTGTGCACCCGGTCACAATCACCGTATCGCAGCCCTGAGCAGTGAGCAATGAAAAGAGAGAGGTACCGAAAAAAGCTGAAGCAAATTGCTTGCATACTACTGGCTCTGTTGCCTGACGCTGTAGCCGGGCATCAACATCTACAGCGTCAGTACCAGCCTTCAATACTTTCAGGGACGGAACTTTAGTCATGAATATCTGCGCAGGTTGCCATGTACTCTCATCATAAGCAACCGTCGTAAAAATCACAGGTATCTTGCGGGTACGCGCGACATCAAGCAGTTGCCGTATAGCAGTTACGACACCGTCCAGGTTAGATCCCAGCGGAGATGAGGAGTTGGTGAAGGCGATAATCATATCGACGACAAGAAGAGCAGGACGATGACCAAAACCAATACGCTGGCTAAAGCCACGTTCCAGGTAGAGCTGTTGTGTGCTATCAAAGTCAGCCATAAACATACTCCATACGGGGAATAAGGAACTCGCGACAATAGATGGAAGAGCCTTGCTGCACCACTCGCGTAATGACAAACTCCCGTGATTGTCGTTCACCAGCTCCTGAATGCCATCCCACGATCAGACTTGTCTGCTTGCCTGTTGTTATAGAGAGTACTTGATAGCAAGCTTTATTGTCAAGCTAAAAGAAGCAAGCATCCGGTATTCTAATCTAATGAAAGATTGTAAGCAAGGGAACGAGGAGCAGTATTATTTGATTTTATACTGTTGCTCCATTTCGAGCACGCTGGGCAGACCTATGAGCTGAGTAAATTGTGGGAAAGAGACTGCTTGCTGAGCCCGATTGGTTGGCACCTGACCCTGCTTGAAAATCTCTAGTGTCGCAAGCATCGCCTGTGTTGCGTTAAAGAGCAGGCTGACGGGGAAGATGACGAGCTTGTACCCGAGGGTCCGAATCTCGTCCAGAGAGAGTGCGGGCGTCTTGCCATTTTCCACCCAGTTATAGAGCAGAGGAGTGTCAGGAAAGTTTTCTACGATGATGCGTAGTTCTTCGACAGAGCGCGGAGCTTCGATAAAAACTATATCGGCTCCAGCTTCTCGATAGGCTTTTCCACGTCTCAAGGCATCCTCCAGGCTATTAACGGCATTCGCATCGGTGCGCGCAATGATCACAAAGTCGGGATCTCTTCGAGCATCGACGGCTGCACGAACCTTTTGTACCATCTCGTCCTGGGGAATGACCTGCTTACCTTCCATGTGCCCGCACTTCTTCGGCCATATCTGATCCTCAATGTGGACCGCCGCCACGCCCGCGCGCTCATACTCCTGAATCGTACGCCGGACATTCAAAGGATTCCCATAGCCCGTATCGGCATCGGCGATGAGCGGTAGATCGCCGATAACCGCTGAGAGCGCGGCGGCACGACTCACCATCTCGCTCATCGTGAGCAGTCCAACATCGGGCTGGCCTAGCACACTGGCAGCCGTACCAAAGCCGGTCATATACACAGCGGGAAAACCTGCCTGGGCGATCAAGCGAGCACTCAAAGCGTCGTATGCTCCAGGCACAACCACAAGACCTGGTTCTGTAAGGAGTGTGCGTAGACGAGAGGTAGCATGCTGCATGATAGTTACTTCCCCTTCCAAAAAATGTTATAAGTCGATCTCCATTTATTGGCAAGCAAACTTCGTTGCTTGTAAGATAACCATTATTATAGACTACTTTTTGGTATGGGGATGTAACGAGCAAGCTTTGTTATCCCTTGTGCTCTTTGATCAGTGCTATTAAACACGACTCAACCGAGTATGACTGGCAAGATCACTCCTAGACCAAGCACAAAGAGCCAGAGAGCAGGAGCTGGAGTTCCAGCGGGGCGACGCAAACGTTCTTCGCTTAGTGTGCTGCGTTTATCGATGTAGAGCGAGTTCATATGGCGCTGCTCTAGCCAGAGAAAGACCAGTCCTGTCGCCGCACCATAGATGAGATGTCCAATCAGCGATGGTAATGCGAGGTCTGCTGCCTGAGTCGTCCAGGTCACTGTCCCACCTAGCAGGATTGGCATGAGCGTTAGCGGACCAATAAACCACCAGATCAAACCATAGAGCATTCCCCAGGCAATGCTTGATCCTCTATCAGGTGCCTCATACTTAAATAAGAGTCCATAGCTCATGCCGATAAGAGAGCTAATAACAAGATGGACAAAAAAGCCAAGCAGCGGGGATGAACCTCCAACAAGCGCTGCCACACGCGGCAAAATGCCTGCTGCTGCCATCACAATGCTAAAGAGCAATCCTCCTCCAATACTGGCTACGATTCCCCAGCCTAGCGAGAAGAAAGTGCGTACTCCGGGGCCTTCGGCCATACGTTTAATCGGGTCTGATTCAATAAAGAGGCTGCGCCAGATTCGATCAAGCAGAGCATAGGTTAAGCCCAGGGCAGCTCCGTAGACGATATGTCCGACAAGAGTGCCGAATTGCAAACTGATATGAGTAATGGACCAATCTACTCGCTGGTCTGTCAAGAGTGGCAATAAGGTGATCGATCCTAAAAACCACCAGAGTATTCCATAGGCGACGCCCCAGCTAAGGCTTGAGCCAGAGCGATAGACGTCCCTTTGAAACAATAGTCCAAAGCTCATTCCTATAGTAATAGCGATGAGGTAGTGAAGGATAGTTCCTGTAATCTGAGAGTTTGAGTTGACGATACCCGCGATCAGCACAAACGAGTTATTTTGTGCTAACCAGGCACCAAAAAACCAGCCGCCCACCAGGCCTGCTATGCCACCTACGATCAGTACACGCCAGAGATTAACCTGAAGTTTTTCACGTTGCTGACCCCAGATGCCGGCGACCAGTCCCAGGAGTATGCCCAGAAAGAGTATATATGCTATAAGCGCGGGAAAGTGAGCCCGTGCCTCATCAAGCATGCCCATCTGGGACATTCCTTGTTGGAACAAGGGCTGAAGGCCAGTCGGGATCGCGAGCCATAGAAGAAATGCATAGCCAGAGCCCCACAACAATCCAGCCCCTACATGCGTCGCGCGCTTGCCACAAAGCAGGATAAAAAGGAGACCTGCAACGCCTCCGAGCAGAATGTTGACAAACAGAGGGGGTGATGCCGGAGCTGTCCATGCTATGACTGCTCCTCCAAGACCACCAACAACAATGCCGAGAATTATTTCAGCTGGAGATAAAAGACGCATACATCACCTCTGCTCGCTACTACTAATAGCGGCTTCCACTGCGTTCTCGCTAGATCTTTGAGTACGCCGCTCCACATGAATTGTCTGTACAATATCTGGTGGAAAGAACAATTCTACAATCCAATCGCTCAACACGCGGATCTTTCGTTCAAAGCCCGGTAGCTTGCTCAGATAGATCCCGCGCCATAGCAACCATGCGAAGAAGCCAGAGAAACGCCAGCCCTTAATTTCCGCGCAAGCAGTCTGATACCCAACGACGCATAGGATGCCTAATGCATCGAAGCGAAATGCTTTGAGCGGCTTGCCGTGTACGCTGGCATAGATGTTATCCGCCACCGTCTTTGCCTCGCGAATAGCAAACTGTGCCGTTGGTGGGCAGGCTTCGCCGGTCCTAGCATCCGGCACATGCGCACAATCGCCCAGTGCCCAAAGACCGGTCATGCCAGGTACAGCCAGAGTCTGTTCTACGACAACTGCTCCGCGCTTATCGTGCTCAGCCGGCACATCCTTCACAAGTGGATTCGGTGTGACGCCTGCTGTCCAGACCAGAGTTTCTGCATGCAGCTCTTCATCAGGCTGAAGTGTCATCACACCGTCTTTGGCATCAAGCAGGCGCGTGTTGAGCTTGAAGGTGACGCCCCTGGCTCTCATCCGTTCGAGTGCATAGTCGGCCAGCGAGGGGGACAATTCGGGCAGAATAGTGGCTCGCGAGTGCACTACGACAACCTGAACTTCTTCCGCTTTAATGTTTGGGTAGTAAGGAAGCGCCCCACGTACAAAGTCGTTGAGCGCACCGGCGAGCTCTGCACCAGCAAAACCGGCACCAGCTATCACAAAGGTGAGCTGTGCCTGACGCTGTAGCTGATCCTGCTCTTGATCAGAGAGTTCAAGCATGGTAATAACGTGGTCACGCAGCCGTATAGCGTCCTCCAGCGATTTGAAATCGAAGGCTGTCTGCTCGACACCTTTAAGTCCTAAGTAATTGGATACGCTGCCCAATGCCAGCACTAGGTGATCGAAAGAGATTTCTCGTTGTTGTAAAGTCTGCCCTACTTGCTTCACCATGACGGACTTGTGTGGCGTATCAATGGCTTCAATATGCCCATAGACAACTTGCGTGCGGCGTAAGCTTGAACGTAGTGGGCTGCTGATATGCGTAGGCTCCAGGCTACCGTCGGCGACTTCAGTAAGCATCGGAGTGAACAGAAGCGAATTTGTGTCGCTGATCAAGGTTAATGCTACAGATGGATCTGCTCTGAACAAGCTTTCCAGCCGCTCGGCCACCATCACGCCCGCGAAACCACCGCCTGCGATTACAATATTTGTCTTCACTGCTTGCTCTGGTAGTGGAGGTTGGTACTCTGGTCCCAGCGAGTGGTAGGCAAGATCATTCAAGACCTGGGTAAGCAGTCCTGTGCCAGCTCCGTAGAGTACCCAACCTACAAGCGCAGGGAAGCTATGTCGCATTCCTTCCGCTGTCCATTGTGGAAGTTGACCAGCAAGTAGAGGCAGCAGGATAACGGTAACCGCTGCCCAGAGTGCTACTCCAAAGAATGCAGCAGTCATAACATTCTCTGCGTACGCTCCAGGCGTAGAACGAAATCCTGTAGCATAAAGTATGCCTACCAGAGCGCCTAGCACGATTCCTAAACCGCTATTGTGAAGCGTAATCCCCAGCAGGATGCCAGCAAGCATCCCTGCTAATAGTCCTATAATGCTCCGTCGCAGATACTTGTTGATTTGAAAACTGGTTTTCTGCATAATTCATTGCCCTATTCCTGCTTAAGTACTATTTGCTCCATGCACAACTTTTTGGAACATATTATCTAAATACTTGTACAAAATGAGTTCACTTATTTGCTACCGGATATGTTATGTGATCTGAACTACCATAACGGTAGTCAGAAAATGATGCATACTTAATAACTGTCAGAAAAAATGAGTATATGTTACAATCTGTTGTGTTATATCAGTAGCAAATAGACGGTTAGCTAGAGAGAAAGTGGAGTTCTCCATTGACTCAAGATACTTTTACGACAAGAGATGGAAACATCATTACGGTAAGTGCACTCTGCGATGGCGGCGATCAGGGCTGTGGGGGTGGTTTACTCATTCTCATGCTACAGGCAATGAAGCGGCTGGAAAGCGGGGCTATTCTTGAAGTGCGTTCAACTGATCCTGGTGTGCGCGAAGATTTACCTGCCTGGTGTCGCATGACTGGGAATACACTGCTCTCAGAACAAGAAGGCGAAGCAAGCAATCGTTATTTTGTAAGAAAGGCTTGAGCGATGAGCAACATACCGGTGCAAGCCGATCGTGTGCTTGATCTGGGAGAAGAAGGATGCGGTCAACTCGTTATGTCTGTAATGCTAGCCATGCGCGAACTTCAACCAGGAGAAACTCTTCTTGTAACTGCCTATGATCTTGCTGCGCCTGTAGATCTTGCAGCCTGGTGTCGCATGACTGGGAATACGCTGATACAGAGATTGCCGGAAGTTTCCGGTGGTCAGTTTCTCTTAAAGAAAGGGTAAGTTTTCATTATGCATAACAACTTTTGCGTTAATCTCACCCATTCCACTGATGATCATGATCGTGCAACTGTGGCACTCGTTGTTGCCAATGCTGCCGCCGCATCAGGCAAAAACACAATGATCTTCTTAAGTAGTGAGGGTGTACGCCTGGCTGCCAAAGGAACAGCCGAAAGTATTCATGAGGAAGGTTTTCAGTCAATGACCGATCTCGTGAAAAACTTCGTGCTGGCGGGAGGGCACATCTGGGTCTGCTCACCTTGCTACAAGAAACGCTCCTACACCGAAGAGCATCTGATCGAAGGTGCGACTATTGTTGGTGGAGCCAAACTAGTCGAGTTCTTGTCGGATGACGCTGCATCAGTGTCATACTAATAGTTATATTTTTAGTCGTAATTTTGTTCTACGCTCGCACGGAGCGCCAGTCGCCTATCCTCACCTGAAGCGGCTGGCAGCTCCGCCCGTGACGGCAAGCATGGAAGAGCGGATTTCTCTAATCTGATCAACTGCATTCTTCAATGGAAAGAGATCAGAAGAAATCAGAAGATCCGGGTCGGTTGCCACCGGATGCCAGTAGATACCATTATGATCCGCTGTAATCTCTGGTTCAAGAGCGGGTAGAGAAACTGCCATACCTTTTGTCGAGAAGCCCCGCCGTACCAGAGGGCGAACAATATGATCCTCGTCGAGGATGCCGAGCTGACGATGGAGTCGGCATGTCGCGGGGAGATCTTGTCTATTTTCTGGTGTCTCTGTCGTTCCCAGGCGAACGTGGAAGTTGGCGGCTTTGAGACGTACGATGGCATCAATGGCCTTCTGCCAGCTTCCCGCGCCTCGATAGAAGTCATGCGTTGCCGCGTCTGAGCCATCCAGGCTGATCTGGATGGTGAGACGTTCGCGGTTGGGCAGAGCCTCTAACTGTTGGAGTCGCTTGCCCTTGAGCAGAATGCCATTGCTGAGCACCGTAACACGCATCCGTTCCAGGCCATACTGGAGCATCGAAAAGATATCGTGCAGAATGAATGGCTCACCGCCCGTTAGAAACAGATCCGTCATTCCTAGCTCGACTGCCTCATCGATCAGACGATGAACGTCCTGAGATGCGACCCCGTTGCGCTCAGCCCCTACAAAGGATTCGGCAACACAATAGCTACAGGAGAGATTGCAGTCATAATTGGTATAAATCCAGAGGCGAGAGAGCAGATCAGCCCCCTCGTCTTGCGAATCGATATGAGCTAATGGCACATCCATCTCCTCTCGATAACCTATGCGGCGTTTCCTTAAAAGTGATAGTCAGTTGCTGTGATATTTCCCTGCTGGTCATAAAAGCCGGTAAGTGCTACCGCGTCCTCAAGCGCCTGATAACCAGCGACCCGGCCTGGATACCATGCTTTTAAGCTCTCCAGTCTTCTCTCTTTAAATTGTTGTGTTCTTCAGGTCTTGATCTCCGTTATCCGCCGATTGAGCATAACGCGTCTGGGTAAAGACGGTCGTAACGGCGGCATCGAGGTGAGAAGGGTTGAAGTGCTGAGTCAATGGCCCGCCCAGACCAAAGACGTAGCCGGGAAAGCGCCTTCCCTCATGTATGCAACGTTGTGCGTCTATTGCTGCTTCCTCAGTCTCTTCAAAGAGCGCAGCGGCCACATGGAAGTTGCCCAGAAAACCTATGTGGTACTCCTGAGCAATTTCTCCAACGTATGCCAGGGCCATACACTCGTCAATCGCGATGCTGTGTGCACCACTACCTGCCATCTCACGGATGACTCTAAAGCTATCCCCTCAAGCCCAGAAGCTTGAAGTTTTGTCAGCGCCATGAATCACCTGCCATGCTGGCTGCACATTGGGAAAAATATACTGCTGGAAATAGGCTGGCTGCAACATCGTGGCCGGTGTATCATTGATGGCGACAATGTCACAGCCAATGATCTCTGCGTAGATGCGAGCAGAGATCGCGCTCACCTTGCCAGCGTAGGCGAACAACTGAGCGGCGCAATCGGGATTGCGAAAGAGGTCAGCAAACAACTTCATGCCACGTAGTTGATAGGCAATCGTACATGGACCAGCAGCGATGCCTACCAGGGCGACATCCCGTTGCTCTAACTCAAGCTTTGCCTGTGCTCCAGCAGCAATCACAGCAGGCCAGCGTCCCATTGTTTCATCGGGCAAAGGAGGAAGATTTTCGCTCATCTGCTCTGCTGGGAGCCTGGAGAGCGGAGAGGAAACGATGGAAGGTGGTCCTTGCTCTGACCAGTGAGCAGTACAGCCCAGCGTGGTTGCCTCCATACTCGGATCATCGAGTAAGGGGATACCATCGCAGTGATAGCGGTCCGCGCAGAGAAGCATACCTCGGGTCAGAAGTTCAGTATCTTGTAGATAGCGTTCTGCACTGACGTCTAGTAGTTGTGCCGCGTGCGTCCCAATATGTGGTAGCCACGGTGTCTGCGCTACTCTCTCCCCCCGCAACGCACGTATCAGCAAATCTTTTGCCATCGACCACTTACCTCTCTTTCCTACCTGCTTTTATAAGAGATGCAGTATTGTTGCCAGAAAAAAGCTTGACTGGCTGGACACCACTACCAGTTGGTTGTCTGAAAGAACTATATCACAACAATTGTGCCACTTGCACCGAGGACCGTTGGAAGTAGAGCGAACCTAACAGCACGCCGTAGAGTAAGAGCATAACAAAAGAGTACAGGAAGCCACCCAGATCGAGCTTAACATGGTTGATAACGGTGCCGATGAGCAACGCGACAATTACCCACCATGCCAGGCCCATCGCCAGTCCTATGAGCAATGAACGTCTCAGTTCTAGCGTTCTATTGCGCTGCAACACACCGAAGAGTAGGCCGAAGAGTCCACCCAGCACAATGAGTATCAGGAAGCCAATCCACTTTGCACCGCCGACCTGCGAAAGACCAAACCAGCCCGCCGATTTGAGTAGCGAGGCACCAGGCCCATAATCCACGAAGAAAAGGACACCTAGAATCAGACCTGCGAGTAGGCCAGAAGTCGTCCCGCGCTGTATTGTAGTATTCATAATTTCTCTCTTCTCTGCCAGTTATACTAACC
>JAABUZ0100002618.1_pt1 | contig 29282 bp, 21 predicted proteins | sample 5562091 | NCBI WGS metagenome assembly JAABUZ01 (sample SAMN12813069, study PRJNA571459) | rock metagenome | isolation source: Antarctica rocks | place: Antarctica: Victoria Land, Linnaeus Terrace sud | collected 2015-12-21
GGATTGCAATGAAATTCAGCATGAAACACGTTTTGCAGGATCTTGCATTGGTGGATGCGCCGAAACTTATTGATGCCAGCCAGATAGCATACGCCACTTTTCGCAGCACATTTCCCGGTGGGATGCTGCACGACGAGCCTGGGCTGCTCTGGTTCGAAACTGGTGTGCCGCTTTATGTTTTTAATGGAGTGTTGCGTACGCAGTTGGAGGCAGATAGGCTTCCAGCAGCGGCAGACCGCATGCTTGCTCATTTTCAGAGTCGCCAGCTACCCTTCGAGTGGAATGTGGGGCCATCTTCGCGGGCACAAAATCTGGACCAACTCTTGCTCGATCGTGGGATGACTCATGAGGAAGATGAGCCAGGCATGGCAGTGGATCTCTACAAGCTTCACGAGGAAGTTGTGGACGTGCCCAACCTGGTCATCCAGGAGGTGAAAAGCGATGAGCAGTTGCGGCAGTGGTCGCGGACATGGGCCAGCGGTGCGCCTGTAGAGGTCGGCGAACACTGGTATACACTCTACAAAGGTTTGAAGCTGGATCAAGATAGCCCGGTACATTTCTATCTTGGATTGTTGGATGACGAGCCGGTGGCTACCGTCACGCTTTTCTTCGCGGTGGGCGTGGCCGCAATTCATCACGTGGTTACCACACACAAAGTTCGCCGCATGGGTATCGGCGCGGCAATCACGCTCAGGGCGGCACAAGAAGCTCGTCGCCACGGCTATTCCATCGCCATCCTTACCGCTTCATCGCTTGGAATCAATATCTATCGTCGCCTGGGCTTCCGCGAATATTGCACGTTCAGCACTTATGAATGGGAACCCTCAACGAGTTAGAAAGGACAATTTCTATGCAAGAGATTTCCCTGTTAGCCTCATTAGGTGTTCCAGATGCCGACGCAGCCGTGCAAGAGCTTATTCGCGTGTACGAAGAATCCTTCCCCGAACAGATTGTCTGCTATTATATCGAAGGTAGTTATGCCGACCATAGCTATCTAGCAACCAGCGATATCGATTTAACCATTGTTTTTCAGTATGCTGTTAGAAAAAGAGCCTGTGTGCAACTCTATCACCAGTATATCAACGATGAATGGTCCTCGTTCTTAGAGGATCTTACTGCCTTTTGTCAACAGAAGTGGCATTACCTGCTACCAGAGACAGAGGTTGATCGTCAGCATCTGCGCTCCCTGTGTGAACGCGCCCTGGATTTCGAGGAGCACTTTCTGACACATTACAAGCTCTACTTACTCGCTCAACTTCAATCAGAAGAGCAAGAATCCAGACGGTTCGCGCACTGGATACAAGAGCAGCTTCCATTGGACGATGCGGAGATACGAGAAGTCCTCCAATCCTCCTCTAGCAAAAGTACCAAAAGTGGTCTACATTTAGAGTAGCGACGTATACACTATTAACTCCAACTTCTTTGCTCTACAATCTAAAAAAAGAGAATCGAGTGGACTTCAAGAGGATGCATATAGAAACAGGGAAAACTCAGATTTCTACTACCAGAGGAGCGCGCAATCCTTATAAGGGTCGGCGCGCCTTCACTTCTGATGATGCCGACGACTTTTTTGGGCGCAGCGCTTTCGTCGATAAACTCGCACTTTTAATAGAGAGCATGCCGACGCGTGAGAGGAGGGGCGATTCGGGTTCGCGCCTGCTCGCGGTGGTCGGGCCAGTCGGGACGGGCAAATCGAGTGTTGTGATGGCGGGCTTAATACCGCTCTTACAGGCTGGCGGCGTATTTGACAGCGAGGACTGGATCTACCTGAATCCTCTCGTTCCAGGCGAACATCCCGTCGAGGCTCTAGCGCAGACGCTACGTACCCACCTTCCAGAGCAGGATCTTCAGACAATACACAACGATCTGCAAGATGTGGCAGGACTCCACCTCTATAGCGCCGACCTTCTCAAGCAAGCCGGAGCCGATAGTACTCATGTTGTGCTTGTGATAGACCAGTTCGAGGAGATCTTCACCCTCACTGACGAAGAGGCAGAGCGGCGACAATTCGTCGATCTACTTATGCGTGCCTGCACGCAGCAGGGAGGCCCGCTCATCGTCATCCTCACCCTGCAAGCAGATTTCGTGCCTCGCCTGGCAGAATATCCCGACCTTGCCGCGCTCGTACAACAGCACCAAGCTACGCCACCAGTCCCAACATCAGACGAACTGCGGGCCATGATTGTCCAGCCCGCCAGGCTACCCGACGTCTCCGTCGGCTTCGAAGAAGGTTTAGTAGATACCCTGCTCTCCGACGCGCAAGGGCTCCCCGAAGTCCTGCCAAAGCTCCAATTTACTCTTTTCGAACTCTTCCAGCGACGCACAAACAACCAGTTAACGCTCCGCACCTATCGCGAACTGGGCGGCCTCAAGGGAACGCAGGCACCAACTACACGCCATACCTCAAGCAAGCAAGAGCCAGCATTCTTACAGACCAGGACAACTCGCCGCCCTCGCCGCACGCTACTCAACCTCGCCATCATCGCGCTCCTACTCATTGCACTACTGGGCGCGGCCGGCGAATACTATGTTAATCGCCAGCCCTCGCCACTGCTCGTCACCAACCTTTCCAATAGTGGCACAGGCTCGCTGCGCTGGTGCATCGACAACGCCCCAACAGGCAGCACAATCACATTTGATCCACGCGTGAAAGGGACGATTACGCTAACGGGCCGTAGTCTCACGATGCAGGCGGGCAAAGAGCTGAAGCTAAACGGGCCGGGCGCGGAACGGCTAACCCTACGTACCAGCGATGCAAGACCCGTGCTTGTCGTACCCGCAAAATCTACTCTGACAGTTTCAGGGCTGAGCTTCCAGGGTGGCAAGCAGGCAAAACAGAGTATTCTCTTGAATTTCGGCATGCTCACCCTCAATCATAGCAGCATCTCCGGCAATTCCTCTTCCGGCGATGGCGGGGGCATCACTTCTACTGATGGTACGCTCATCCTCAACTATAGCAGCATCTCCGGCAATTCAGCTGAGAACAATGGTGGTGGCATCTACTTCTTTCATGGAACGCTCGCACTCAACAATAGCACGATTATGCAGAATACGTCCTCAACTGGCAATGGTGGTGGCATCTACTTTTTTGCTGGCACGCTCACAATGAGAAATAGCACGATTGCTCGCAACTCGTCGGCGGCTGGTGGTGGTATCTACTCCTACAATAATACTCTATCTCTTCTCAATGACACTATTGCTGACAACTCGGCCACAAGCAATGGTGGTGGCATCTTCTCTTATAACAGTAAGATCACGCTGGATAAAAGTACCGTCTTTCACAACACGAGTGCGAGTAACGGTGGAGGCATCTCCATCAACGCACCGGATTCACCTACAGATATACGCGATCATCCCGTCGTATTGGAGAGAAGTATCATAGCGGGAAATCGCGGCAACCAAGATCTCGACGTGTCCGGAACGGTCATTTCAGGAGGCTATAACCTGTTTGGACATTTTGCTGGTGCGAACTTTCTTGATCCGCAGCGGCGGCACGGCACGGATAAAGAAGTCAACGAGCTCAAAGATCTACACATAGACAATACGCTGAATGAGAACGGCGGCACGACGATGACGCATGCGCTACTGGCAGGAAGTCCAGCCATAGATGCCATTCCTACAAGCGTCTGCGATCTAAAAACGGCGGACACGGACCAGCGCGGCGTAAGGAGGCCACAGGGAGAGGCGTGTGACATTGGAGCATACGAATATCAAGCACGATCCTAGTAAACTAATATACGCCTCCCCAACACAAAGAACCATCTAGAGCCCGCTGCTTTAGCACACGAACCCGCGCTTTAGCACGCCGTCTGCCCCAAAAGCCAATTATCCACCCAGAGCCCGCCGCTTATGACGTTTGACTTTTCAGTCCAGCCACCCCTAGAGCCTGCTGATTGGATCAGCCAAATCCACGCTTCAGCACTGCATGCTTCTGACTGAATTCAAAAGTCAAACAGCATGGGCACGCCGTATCCTTCCATCGAGAACTCCCCGCTTCAGCACTGTACAGCCATGGCTGGACGAAAAAGGCAAAGAGTATCATCGCGTTTCAATACACATCCAGGCAGGCAGAGCCGCATTTTTCAAAGAAGGATACAAGCAAGTGACGATCCGTATTTGCATGGAGAACGAGGAAGCGGCTCACCTTTCCAGATGCCGCAAAGCGTGGTCCCTACACGACCAAGCGACAATGAATTGCTTCATCTGCGTGGAAAATTTGATTATAGCGATTTATTGGAGGTTGATGAATCTCAAACCCGCCTGGGCTCCTCATCCTGTTTAGACTTTATGCTCACTATAGTGGTCGGTAAAAGCTGTAAAATCTCAAACCCGCCTGGGCTCCTCATCCTGTTTAGACTGCTACCCTTCCAGTATAGCCTCTGAAGCCGATTTATGCAAGGGTTTGCGCGGGGCTATTTTTTGAGAGCGTTTTTTGGTGGAGAAAAGCGGGCTCAGAATGGCCGAATTCTTCTAAAGCGGCCTCCAGAGCCATGCGCGGGGCCGAGCTCAAGACATCGAGTACCGAGGCCCGCGATCCTTTTTTTGTACTTACAACCCTTTTAATTCTGTAGTATATTTTCTAGTACATTCTACTCTTTCTTTTGTACCTCCTGCTGCCGTAACAGGAAACGCTGTATCTTGCCGCTTGGCGTTTTAGGCAGAGCATCAACGAACTCGATTTCACGGGGATAGGCGTGGGCCGAGAGGCGCTGTTTGACGAACTGCTCTAGCTCGGTGGTGAGTTGTTGAGTAGGAGTATAGCCGGGACGCAGCACGACGAAGGCTTTGACCAGCTCGGTTCGCTCAGGATCGGGCTTGCCGATGACTGCTGATTCGGCTACGGCTGGATGTTCGATCAGGCAACTCTCGACCTCGAAGGGGCCGATGCGATAACCAGCGGAGGTGATGACATCGTCGGCCCGCCCTACGAAAGTAAAGGTACCATCGGAGCCAAGCTCAGCAGAGTCACCGGTGAGATAGTATGGACCCGCGTAGCTCGTGGTCTCCTGCTGCCAGTAGCCCGCGAACCAGTAGAGCGGGGAGTGATCGCGATCAATGGCAACCTGGCCCGTCTGGCCAGGGCCGACCTCCTGGAATTTCTCGTCGAGCAGGACGACGCGGAAGCCGGGCAGGGGCAGTCCCATCGAGCCCGGATATCGCGTCGAGCTCAGCGTGGAATAATTGCAGATGACCATGCCCAATTCAGTCTGACCATATTGATCATAGATAGAGCAATCTGCATGCTGCTCAAACCAGCGAATCACCTCCGGATTGAGCGGTTCGCCCGCGCTATTCGCCACGCGCAACTTCCCCTTGATCGCCTGCACCGCCTCCACACCAGCCGCCAGCAGCAGGCGATAAGCAGTGGGTGCAGCCGCCAGATTGGTGATAGCGTACTTACTCAGAATGCGGTAGGTGCTCTCGACCGTAAAAGGTCCCTCGTAGAATGTCGTCGCGTGCCCCAGCAGCAGAGGTCCCACGACACCGTAGTAGAGACCATAGGCCCAGCCGGGATCAGCCACATTCCAGTAAGCGTCCTCCGCCCGCAGCCCAATACCATAGCGCATATACGCCATAAAAGAAAGCAGAGCTTTTAGGGGAACGACAACACCTTTCGCCAGCCCAACGGTGCCCGAAGTGAAGAGCAGCAGAAAAGGATCATCGCCCTTGCGTATGACGGGCTCGAAGGTCGTCGTCTGACGATTGAGCTCTTGCCAGAAATCCAGATCGCTGGCGAGGGAGGCGGGCGGAGCATTGGTGTCAATCGAGGTCTGGGTGACGGTCAGAATGGGTGGCAGGGTTGCGATATCCTCTAGCTTCGGTCGGTTTGAGCTATCGGTGACGATGAGTTTGGCGGCGCTGCTTTCCAGGCGGTACTCGATCGCTTTGGGTCCGAAGGCGGTGAAGAGGGTCTGATAGACGGCTCCGGCGCGCCACGTGCCCAGGGCGACAATAAAGAGTTCGGGGATGCGTGGAAGCAGGGCGGCTACGCGATCGCCGGGGCCGATGCCTTGCGAGCGCAGGAAGTTGGCGAAGCGGGCCGAGAGTACCTGGAGTTCGTCGAAGGTGTAGCGAACGCTGCGGCCATCCTTGCCCTCCCAGAAGAGGGCGGGCCTGTTCTCTCCAGCATAGCGGTCGCAGCACTCATAGCAAGCATTCAAGCCCGTCTCAAGATTACCAGCCAGGTCAGCGGCCAGATCCTCTACGTGGAAGTTTGAGAGGAATGTATCGTAGTTCTCAGCAGGATGTGTTGACATGACAACTCCTTTGTGGGCAATGGCTATACAATCCTTAGCTCAAGCCGAAGCACCAGATCTTTCGGGCCATCCTTCCAATTCTATCACATCCATCTTCATTCCATGCCGAGAACTTGGTGCCCACGAAGGAGATGGCCGAGAAACACATGAGGCAGGGTTGCAGCGTCGAATACAGAGTCAGTTGGGCTTTCTCTAGAGAGCATGGTTGTGGAAGTAAACCACGTTTATGTCATTGCGCCCAATACCGACCTCATGCTCACAGATGATCGACTAACTCTTGTCCCCCAGGCTCACGAGGTTCAGCCCCATCTGTCTATCGATACGTTTCTCCGTTCGTTGGCGGAGAGCCGACAGAATCAGGCTATCGGGGTTCTTCTCTCTGGCACGGCATCCGACGGAACACGTGGGTTTCAGACGATCAAGGCGCAGGGAGGACTCACCTTTGCTCAGGAACCCTCCTCGACTTCCTATGGAGAGATGCCCCAGAACGCTATTCGCGCTGGCTTGGTGGACTGGATCGGAACACCAGAGCAGATCGCCGGGGAATTGAGCCGCCTGAGCCGCCATCCCTCTGTCAGACAAACCAATGTGATCGAGAGACGCGAGGAAGATGAGGTCACGCAGGAGCGGAATTTTCAGCTCGTCCTGCGTCTCCTCTTGCAGCAGACGAAGGTCGATTTTACCATGTATAAGCCGACGATGCTCAAACGCCGTCTCCTGCGACGCATGGCACTGCTGCACCTGGACCGCATCGCCACCTACCTGACGTATCTGCGGGACCACGAAGGGGAGGTAGAGGCACTCTACCAGGATTTGCTGATCGGTGTGACTAGCTTTTTTCGCGATCCATCGACCTACCAGGCCATCAGGTGCGAGGTCCTGCCCCTCCTGGTTGCTGCAACCACAGTCCATGCACCTCTGCGGATCTGGGTCCCCGGCTGTTCTACGGGGGAGGAGGTCTATTCCCTGGCGATATGTCTGCTGGAATTTCTGGCCGAGCGGTCCCTTCATCTGCCGTTCCAAATTTTTGGGACCGATCTCAATCCTGCTGCCATTGCACATGCGCGCATGGGCCTCTATTCCGAACAGGCGATGGCGGATCTCTCAACGGAGCTGCGTGAGCGGTACTTTCAGTCGGTCAATGGCTCCTATCAGATCAGCAAGTCCATTCGTGACTGCTGTGTCTTCGCGCAACACAACCTGCTCACCGACCCGCCATTCTCGCGCCTGGATCTGGTGAGTTGCCGCAATGTTTTGATTTACCTGGAGACCGAGATCCAATACAAAGTCGCCCGGCTCTTTCACTATGCGCTCCTCCCTCATGGCGTGCTCCTCCTGGGTCCGTCGGAAAGCATACGGACCGCGGACGATCTCTTCACTCCCACTTCCTTCACATACACGCCCTGATCCCAGACAAGAAGAAGGAGGGATGCCTCGTGCGTAAAAAAATCATGGTTGTTGATGACGATCCGGAAATCCTGGACATGCTGGAAATGATGCTGGAAGAAACCGGGTATGAGGTCGAACCGCACGGACAGGGACAAACCGTCTTGCAGATGCAGAAGCCGTACCCGGATCTGGTGCTGCTAGATATCCTGCTCTCCGGAATGGATGGGCGGGCGGTTTGCCAGCAGCTCAAAAGCCAGGAGGAGACGCGGTGCATTCCTATCATCCTGCTTTCCGCTCATACCGATGCCCAACAGAGTATCAGAGACGCGGGTGCCAATGATTTTCTGGCGAAGCCGTTCGAAATGACCGACTTACTGGAATTAATCGAGAAATACCTCGCATAGTACGCGAAATACCCACTACTCCGCCCCTGCTGACAGCTTCTGTATCTCTATCCCTCTCAGGCAGATGGGAGCACGATAGCCACAAGTGTTTGTTGTAATGGAGACGAATCATTGAATGATTTTGCAGCATCTTGACATAGGATCGGTGAAGAGGATACACTATTGACGATTCACGCTTTACCGTCTATTTTGTCTGTCCTTGTATTGCTGACTCTATATTTGACTTTACTCATTGAAGAGGAGAAGGAAGCAATGGCAACGACCCCGGCCCGGCGTACATTCGTCACCACAAGCACACGCGGCCTGCGTTACGATCTACCCCCGATGCGTCTGTGGCAAAAATCCAAACGGCTCGGCATCTGGAATCCTAGCGACATTGATTTGAGTCAGGACAAAAAAGACTGGCAGAATATGAATGAGGATCAGAAGGAAAGTGTGCTGCAACTCTGCTCACTTTTCGTGGCGGGCGAGGAATCCGTGACCCTTGATCTGCTGCCCCTGATTATGCATGTGGCACGCGAGGGGCGCATTGAGGACGAAATGTATCTCACCTCGTTCCTATGGGAGGAGGCCAAGCACGTCGATGGCTTCCGCCGCTTCCTCAACGAAGTCGTAGGAGAAGAGTGTGGCGATCTCAGCCGCTTCCACGGTCCCTCGTACAGCCAGATATTCTATGAAGAACTGCCCACCGCTATGAACCGCCTGCTCACCGACACTTCCGTTGAGGCTCAAGTGCGCGCCCTCGCCACCTACAACATCTTCGTCGAAGGCGTCATGGCCGAGACCGGCTACTACAGCTTCTACCGCATGCTCACCCAGAACGCCCTGATGCCAGGCATGCAGCAGTTCGTCGGCTACCTCAAGCGGGACGAATCGCGCCACATCGCCTTCGCCATCTACTACCTCTCGCGCCTCATGGCCGAGCACGGCGACCGTGCCTGGCACGCCCTGGAGCAGCGCATGAACGAACTGATGCCTCTCGCCATCGGCACCAACAACGACTCCTACGACGAGAATGGCGGCATCTCACCCTTCGGCATGACTCAGGAGGAATCCAACAACTACTCCATCTCCCAATTCACCAAGCGTATGGACCGCCTCGCCCGCGCCCGCGGCCAATCCCTCGAAGAAATATACAACCAGGCCAACACCCTCGACGAAGCCCTGGCCTGACTCAGCTAAAACTAGTTAGAAAGGGTGGGAAGAGACATCTTTTCACGAAAAGAGATCAAAAACTCTCCTCCAACCCTTTCGTCTCGTTACCCCCATCTCGCGCTTCATCTCCGACAAAAGAGAGGCATAATTCTCGTGAACGGTTTGTGTGGTAGGATGCTTCGGGCCTAATCGCTGCTCACAGATTCTCACCGCTTGCCTCAACAATGGCTCCGCTTCCGCATACCTGCCTTGACTCTCGTAGAGCCCTGCCAGGTTGTTCAGGCTCGTCGCTGTGTTGGGATGCTCCTCTCCTAGCACCTTCCTCCTGATCTGCAACCCCTGCTCGTACAATGGCTCCGCTTCATTATAGCGCGCACGCTCATTAAGATAATACCCTGCTCGATTGAGCAAACTTGCTGCCGTTGGACTACTCACTTGCTCTTGTTCAATCCAGGCTGCACATACCAGGGCGTGAGGGAGCCACTGCTCACATGCAATCCACTGCCTCACATCTTGTACATCGGGACTGGCAACTTCTACAGCCAGGATAGTTCGTTGCTTCCAGTCTTGCTCAGTATTGGAAGATAGACGATCACGGATAGCGGCTTGCACGAGGCGGTGAAGAGAGAGGGTTTGGGCCTGCGGGTCGCGATCTATCAGCGAGTAGGTACGGAGGGTTTCGACCGCTTGAGGAAAGAGGAGAGGATTAGTGGCGAGAGATTCGAGGATAGGGCCAAGATAAGGTGCTCCTTCGATAATGATACTTTCGGGAATGGCATCGGGGGCGAGATGGGCACAGAATTGGAGGAGCGCGGCTGCAGTCGGATTCTTTTGCTCGATGCGCTCGAAGGAGAGGGACCAGGTGGTAGCGACTGAATCGGGATGGTCTTCGACGAGAGAACGGCGATCTTCTAATAAGGTTGGGCGATGCGTCTGGTAGAGATGAAGGTACTCTTCCAGGCTGATACCAGTCGCTTCCATGTAGGCACCAGCCTGATCGAGAGCTAGAGGGAGACCGCCTAGTTCTTGAGAGAGCTTGATTGCTAATTGTCGATATTTAGCTGATGCCTGAGCAAAAGTATTATCTTTTGCAAGCAGGCTAGCTCTCTGTAGGAGCAGAATAGCTCCTTGCTCATCGGAGAGTGTCTTGACTTCGAGACGAGTTGCTAGCCGTTGCATATCCCAGGCGCGGGTGGTGAGCAGGATGTGACCTCCGGCTGTGGGTGGGAGGAATCGTGGCAGCAGATCCAGGTCGTCGGCGTTGTCCAGGATAAGCAGCCATTTGCTGTGTCTTTGCAGCCAGGTTATGACGGCTGTGATCGTAATCTCTTGCTTTTCGGCGTTTTGTGCGGGCAAGTTGAGCAGGGTGGCGATGGTATTGTAGGAGGCGATGAGGGCGTCCTGCGTGTCGGCACGGGCCCAGAAGACGGCATCGTAGTCCTGAGAGTAGCGATAAGCGTATTCAGTAGCGAGCTGGGTTTTGCCAATGCCGCCGAGGCCGCTAATGGCTTGGGGAGATTGAGAGAGGGCTGTGGTCTGACCGCTGGCGAGATGGTTGTGCAGTTGGAGCAGCAGGTCTTCGCGGCCGGTGAAGAAGAGATTGGGGGGATAGGGGATATTCCAGATGTTGGGCAGGGCGGCACGTGGCGCGCTGGCCGGGAGGAGGGGGAGATCTTCGATGGCGCGGCGGACACCAGCGACAACATCAGCAAACGCTTCGTCCTCATTTTTCCAGGTAGTGATAAATTTGGCATCGGTTGGCAGGGCTTGCAGATGGGCAAAGGGTACACCTTGCCAATCGATGGGGCGTAAGAGGATAGGGACGACGCGGGCCTTACCTTCCTTGTGCCGCTTCAGAGCACTTTTCATCTCGATCTGATAGCAGTAGTCGGAGGCGATGAAATCGGGGCTGACGAGCAGGAGGATGATTGAAGCTTGTTCGAGCCGTGCATCAATCATCTCGGCCCAATTGGTGCCGGGCGTGATCTGCCGATCGTACCAGGTTGAGACGCGTCCCTGGCGTTCGAGCAGACTCAAATGTTTTTTCAGCCGTTCAACTAGCAACTTATCTTCATGGGCATAGGACAGGAAGACGCTGACGGCAGGCTGCTGCGATATCGGGGCCAAAGTATTCTCCTCCTACAAAAGAATGTTCGTTTTGTAGTATACCACGCTTGCTGCCAGGATGGAATGTACCTTTCAGAGGGCGCGGCATGGATCAGAGAGGCTGCTTGGCGCACGTCCCCTGGCCCCCCTCTCTGATCCATGCCGCGCCTTTGCCGATCAATGGACGTGGAAACGGCACTTGCTTGGCGCACGTCCCCTTGCCCCAAGAGATTCTATAGGGTAGGATTGATAAAGATAGGATTGAAGACACTTTATCGATTCTGGGAGTACTCTTTCATGTCTACATCTCTTGAGCCAGGGCAGGATGATCTCTATGATGTCGTTGTAGTAGGCGCGAGTTTCGCCGGTCTCAGCTTCGCCAGCGTGGCCTCAGCCCTGGGACTGCGCGTCCTCGTCGTAGAAAAGGATAGCAAGGTGGGTGGCATCGTGCGCACCACCGGCGTCCTCTTCAGTGACGTACTGGACATCCTCGATGTGCCGCCGCGCTACCTGCTGAACTCCGTTCGCCGCATCCACATCCAGCCCCCCGACCACGCCCCCGTCGAGATAGAGTCTCGCGCCTATCGCTACTACATGGCCGATGTCACCGGCATGCTGGCATGGATGGCCGAACAGGCACAAGAACGCGGCGTCACCGTCCAGTGCAGCACCCTCTTTCAAGGCGCGATCCGCGAGCAGGACGGCCTGATGCACGTCACGCTGCATAGAGCGGCGCAAAGCGAAGAGGCTAACCGTGAACTGGACCGCATTCCATCTATCACCCTGAGCACGACGCAAGATGAAACAGCCTCGAATGGAAGTGCAGAAAGAAATCCAGATAAGAGCCTTGTCACAAGTACAAAGCGTCAATCATTAATGGCTATAGGAAATATTGGGGTGAGGACGCGATGTGTGGTTGGGACGGATGGGACGCATTCGCGGGTGGCGCGCAGCATGGCGTTGAGCGAGAATACGCGCTATCTGGCGGGGGCGGAGTGGTTGTTGGAGGGGGTGAAGCTGGATGTGGAGACGTTCTATCTGATTATGGATCAGCAATTGGCACCCGGATACTGTCTGTGGCTGGCTCCGCATGGCAAGCTGGCGGCGCTGGGTGTGGCGGGTCACGCGCGGAGCTTTAGTCCGGTTACGTCGCTGAAGGTGGCAAAGGAGGCGTTTGGGGCGGTGACGGATATGAGCGGGGCGCGGGTGGTGGAGCGCAAGGGTGGCGTGATTCCGACGGGTGGGCGGCTGCGCAATGTGTACCGGGACGATGAGTTGGGGTGCGCGCTGCTGCTGGGCGATGCGGCGGGATTGTGCGGGGCGGCGACGGGCGGAGGGATCTATCCGGCGCTGATCAGTGGGCGGCTGGCGGCGCACGCGGTGGCGAGTTCTCTATTGGACGGCGAGCGGACGGCGATTCCTACTTATTTGCGCGATATTGCGCACGCAGGACGGCTAGGCGACTATCTAAGGATCGAGGACTGGCTGCGGCGGGTGCTGGATAGCATGCGATCGAATGCGGATCTGGCGATGCTGTATGGTCTGTTCGCCTCGGAAGAGGGGCGGCGGGTGCTCCAGTTGACGCTGCTGGGAACACCTATCATCAGCATGGATAGCAACTTCTTTTCGCTGCTGAGCAAGTTGTTAAAGAGGCATCCAAGAGTCTATCGTTCGGCCCTGGACGCGGTGTGGCGGAGGGCCATATCAGCAAACCCAACTTGCTAATGAATAGGGGGAGACAATGAAAATTGCGGCTATCTATGATATTCATGGCAACCTTCCAGTGTTAGAAGCTGTGCTCAACTTTTACTTAATCTGATAAAGACTATCCTTCTTCTTTCTGAAGAAGGATAGCATTTACTTCTATACGGTTTGGGTGTCGAGCGTTACTCTTCCCAGGCATTCACCTCTCCGGGTGCCTCAAATTCCAGTAGATTACCATCGGGATCGCGCACTGTGAAGTCAACCTCACCCCAACTTTTTTGCGCGGGTTTCTTCACATACTCCATTCCGGCCGCTCGAAACTGTTGCGCGAGGGCATCTAGATCGCCGGGCGTCTCGAATTCGAGATGGAAGAGGGGAGCGGACGGCGTTTGTTGCAACCCCAGGCGTCCAGCACCGATACGGATCAAAGCGAAGACGCCCTTGCGATGAGTGATAATTTCAGCACCCGGCAGTTTCATATAAAACTCTACGGAACGGTCTACATCCTCTACTCGCATAGTCACACCTTCAAATGAAAGCTTTTGCGACACCTCTTCTGAAGAATTCATGCTTGTTTTTCTCTCTTTCTTTTCCTAGCGGATAAACTCAATGCCATACTTGTCACAAACTGCGGTAAATTCCTCGCGCGTCACATTGGCCTGCTTGGCTTTGACAAGGTCATCGATACACTCAAAGAAACCTTCTATGCCAGCCGGTGTTGCGATACTGAACAAACGGCCGGTCGTTTGACCGATATTTGTGAACATATGGGGCAAGCCCTTTGGCATAGAGATAGAATCTCCGGGACCAAAAGTATATTCCTTCTCGCCGCAACGCACAGAAAACTGCCCTTCAATGACGTAGATAGCCTCGTCCTCGCGGCTATGGATGTGCGGTTTCGTTCCGCGTCCTGGCTCCGCGATGACTTCATACGAGGAATAGGCCCCGCCAGTATCCTCACTACGCATGATGAGGTCGGTACGCGTATAAAAGACCTGGGTCATTTTGCGCTCGTTCGCGGTCACGACTTTGCCTGCTTGTGGAGTTTGTTGCATCGGTCCTCACTTCCGTTATTGAATGGAGTTCCTTGCATGCTCACAATAATACACGCCATGCCGCTTTTGCTCATCAGCCAGTGGCGATAAGGAGAAAAAAGAGGGAAAAACAAACGCGCTATTCTGAGCATCCGGACCTCCATAACTTCAAGGCATAGTACGGCCTTGAGTATGCTGCGGGTCCTATTGCTTACGCGTCGAACAGTAAACTCTCGCGGGGATACGAGAGTCGGTCGGGCTTACCGTACCGACCAGCCTTTTCCAGCAGTTGGATTGTACTTTACCGGCACTGATATGTCAAGTGCACGAACGAGCTTTCATTACACCTTCTCACCAAGCTTTGCTAGCAACTCGTTTCGCCTTTCCACCCACTCCAGCGGAACGGGAACTTCTTCCATGTATGTTATTACCTCCTGGACCAGTGTAAGTAGTTCATCCCGTTGTTGTTCTGTATATCCTTGTAGACATGCACGAAGAACAAGCTGCTCTACATACTCATTCATTTGACGTTGGTGTTCATTTATGTGTGCCGTGATTTGATCTGTTGTCATACTACCAAGTTGTTTTGGTTGTGTCTCTACTTCATCATTCATCGTATTCCCCTCTTTCCATTTTACCAACATGCGCGGTCATTGGCTGACCACCACCCAACGCGTGGGTTTGCACGCGGACCATGAAGGACTGAGACACCACTTCCACGTTGCCGATAGAGCGAGCAGCTCTTGACGTGGTCTTCCCCAACGGTTGCACGCTGCACATAGCAGGTACAAGCGCCAATGTTTAACGGTTGTGTCTCTCTTCTCCGGGATGAACCTCCTTGTGTCGATCGCTCTCGTGTCATCGCATCTCTTTACCGACCTGAACCGACTTTTTGATTATTTACGAACGAATACTCCCCCTCCTTTGCGTCTGGATGGACGTTTTCAAATGCTCTATGCTCAGGTGCTGCGGCTGAATGCCGTGACTGATGTGGAAAATCAACGCTACGAAGAAGCGTTGAGTAAATTTTACCGGATGAATGAGATTGCAAAAGCAATTGACCATCCTGCTACGCTTGCGATGAGCTACCTCAACATTGGAACAGAGCTAGAGCGAATGGGCAAACAAGAAGAAGCTATCGAAAGCCTGGAGTTAGCGAGAGACGAATCGTTCCAGGCGTCAAAACATATCATGGTTGTCACAAATGCCTATCTGGCAAGAGCGTACGCAAGTGCGAAGCAGAAAGAAAAGTTCAAGCGTGCTATAGAAACTGCTCTACGCACTGCCAGGCGTATCGATATGTCTTATGGTGATGGAACCGATTTTGTATTCCATTCCCTTAGCGGTGTGTTGGCGGAAAAGAGCTATGGCCTTTTAGAAATCGGGGAGCCAGAGGAAACGCTCGCTATGCGAGAGGAAATCAAGAGTCAAATAGCTGTTGAAGCGAATATCTGGCTGGATGCATGGATTCCGCTTGATTGGGCGAGAGCCTATTTGATGTTAGACCAAGTGAGTAATAGCGTACAAGCTGGCAAGGAGTTCTATCAGAAAGCGAAATCGTTAAAATCTCCTCACGCAAAGAGTCGTGCCTATCGCCTACTAAATACAATCGAAGCCGCAGGCTATAGCGATGTGCAGGAAGTCAAAGACTTTCGTCGTATGCTCGATAATGAGGACAAGAACGACTTAAAAGAGCTAGACGCGAACTATACTATCTAAGCAAGATCCTATGATGTACATGCTTCATACCCTTCCTTTTTTCTAGCACATTTTGCCCGTATTATAAACAAGTGTCTAGCACTATCAATAGGAAAAGTGGAGAAGACGTGGAGGGGAGAAAGGCATGCAGTGCTGAAGCGTGGATTTGGCTGATCCAATCAGCAGGCTCTCCGATTTCCCCCTTTTTCTGTGTCGGGGAGAGAGCAAGGGATTGTCGCTACGCGAGATGCTGGCCCCTATCCCTGTGGGATAGGGGCCAGCATCTCTATGAAAGAACTTTTTATCCGTTAGGCAGGATCTGGGTTTTCACGCCCTCGCCGCGCCTCACCATGTCCAGCGCCTTTGGAAAATCCTCCAGGGGGAGTGCGCTGGTGAGCATAGCTTCGGTGTTTATAATATTGCTGCTAATCAGGTCGAGGGCTTGCTCGAAGGAGAAGAGGACGGCCATTGAGCCGACGATAGTGATCTCGTCATTGTAGATGGAGAAGGGCGAGATGGGTACTCTTGCCTCTTGCGGAGCGACGCCAAAGACCATGAACTTTCCGCCGCGCTTGACCGCAGGCAGAGCACCTTCGATGGCCTTTGCAACACCCGTAGCATCCACCACGCAGTCGAAGCCGAGCGGCTCCTCTTCCAGCGCCTGCTTCACGTCCGTATAGGTCTTTTGTGCTCCGAATGTTTTGGCCCGCTCCAGCCGTTGCGTGTTGAGATCGACCATTGCGACCCGCGACGCACCGCCGTGCAGGGCGAGCTGCATTAATAATAATCCCATCGTGCCCGCGCCGACGATTAAGAAGGTGTCGCCAGAGCGTGGATTGAGCCGGTGCAGGCCGTGAACGGCACATGATGTCGGTTCGATCAGGGCAGCCGAACGGAATGACATATTGTCGGGCAGCACATAGGCGTTGGCGGCAGGAACCTTCACATACTCGGCGAATGCACCATCAACGGTGTCGCCAATGGCTCCCCAGTTGAGACAGAGGTTGCCGTGACCCGTGCGGCAGAAGTCGCAGTGGCCGCAGAAGAGCGATGGATCGACGGCGACCCGTGTGCCGACGCGTACTAGCGTGTCCTTGCCGCCTATGCCTTTGGGAACGCCCGCGCCCACGGCTACAACCTCGCCCGCGAACTCGTGACCGGGCACAATGGGATACGGTGTGGGCGGAAATTCGCCCTCGGCAATATGCAGGTCCGTTCCACAGATTCCACAGGCGCCGACGCGAATGACCAGCTCGCCCACGCCCGGCGTAGGATCGGGCGCGGTGCCTATTCGCACATTTCCAGGTTTATCAATAATAACTGCACGCATATTTTCTGCCTCCCTGGCATCTCTGCCAAACTTCTTCGCAGATTTATCTCCCCGCGTAGCGACAAACCCTTGCGGTTGTCGTGCTAGCTCGTCTCAAATCGTCCATATAAGATGTCGTAATGCAGCCTCTTAAGCGGGTGCAACGACTCCAGACCGCTTGATCGCGGTCGATCGCAAGGGTTTGTCGCTACGCGGAATTCATCAATGAATTATATACATGTTTCGATTATTTTAGTGCCCCACCCGTCAGCCCTTGCACCAGGTGTTTTTGTGCGTAGATACCCAGGATAACCGGTACGATAATGATCGTTGTGGCCAGCGCGGATATCTTGGCGAGGAAGAGTCCTTCATTACTTGAAAAGACTGCGACCATGATGGGCAGGGTTGGAGAATTTGTATAGGTGAGCGCGACTGCAAAGAGAAAGTCGTTCCAGGCGAAGATGATGGAGAGCAGGGCCGCCGCAGTCAGACCCGGTGCCGCCATTGGCACAACAATGCTCACGATCGTGCGGAAGGTAGAGCTGCCGTCCAGCCAGGCCCCCTCTAATACCTCTTTAGGTAGATCCATGAAGTACGAGCGCGCCATCCAGATAATGAGTGGCAGGCTCATCGCGGTATAGATAATGACCAGGGTGAGCAAGTCGTCCAGCAGATTGAGGCGCGAGACGATGACGTAGAGCGGGACGACGATGGCGGCAAATGGCATGAAGCGCGTTGAGAGCACAAAGAAGAGCATGTCGTTCGAGGACTTCTTGCGCATTTGAAAGACCATGCTATACGCTGCGGGAATGCCCAGCACAAGGGCGATGATCGTCGAACCTACAGAGGCCACGATGCTATTGAAGAGATAGGCGATAAAGCCTGAGTTGAAGGCCAACGAGAATTGATCGAGCGTGGGCTGGAAGAACAGCAGTGGCGTGGCAGTATAAGCATCCGCCTCGTTCTTAAAGCCTGTAATCACCATCCAAATGACGGGAAAGACCATGACCAGCACCAGGAGATAGGTGAGGACCGTCCAGAGATAGTTCCAGCCTTTTCTCGCTGCAATGGATTCGCTTCTCTTGCGCGCCTCACTGCGCCGCGCCAATCTGCTTGAACTTGTAGTAACTGCCATATTATGCCTGCCCTTCTTCTGGCGTCGTATCGGCCGTCAAGCGCAACATACCCCTCGCCGCCAGGATCGCGATGACGACGCCGATCACGCCCAGCGTGGCTGCCTGACCAATCTGCCAGGAGGTAAATGCTGTGCGATAGGTGTAGTAGGGAAGCGTGTTTGTGGCAACGCCTGGGCCGCCACCCGTTGTCAGATAGATCTCGCCGAACGTCTGGAAGATAAAGATGGTTCCGAACAAAAGGGCCACTTCATAGGCTCTTCGCAACAAGGGAAAGACGACCTGCCAGAACGTTGCGAAGGGATTTGCGCCATCAACCTTTGCAGCCTCATAGACCTCGGCTGGAATAGACTGCAGCCCGGCCAGCAGGACAAGCATGACAAACGGCGTCCATTCCCAGGCAATGATAAACGTCACACTTTCCAGCGGGAGCGTAGAGAACCAGGGTACGGCGGGCAGACCAAAGATATGCAATACCCAATCTACGATTCCAAAACTTGGACTCAACATCAAATTTTTCCAGATCAGTGCCATCACCGATGGCGTGACCAGAAAGGGGATGGTTGCCAGCGCACGTAACGCCCGCTGACCCGGTATCGGCCGATTTAATAACAGAGCTAATATTGTTCCAGCCACGAGTGCCAGCAAAATTGCGCCAACTACCAGCTCTACAGTATGACCCATGACAGGCCAGAAGTTTGGATCGCCGGTCAGCTCATAGACATAGTTAGACAGGCCGACGAACGGGAAGCCGAGTGAGGGTACGATCAAGTTCCAGGAATGCAGGCTGAACCAGAGTGCGAGCAAGAAGGGTATCTGGGTCAACACAATCATAAAAACAAGAGCAGGAATATACAGCCAGGGTTTTTGTACTTTTTTGCGTTGCACAACTCCAGATGGTGGCGCACCTGCGCGAGTCTTGAGTGGAGTAACCCGAAGCGCTGGACTTCCTTGATTCAGCGCAGAATCTACCTGCCTCATAGCAAATCCTCTCTTTTTCTTATCACTTTTGGTGGCAGAGGACCTCTTATGTAACGAGGCAGATGAGCTTAGATTGCTCATCTGCCTCGTTCACACCACCACTTAGTATCCGGCTGTATTGTCTTTATTGACCTGGGAGGCCAATAGCTGATCGGACTGTTGCAGCGCCTGACTGACTGACATCTTGCCCGCAACAACTGCTGAGATATTCTCACTCACCTGTTGCCCAGCCGACGCAAACTGTGGAATACCGACGTATTGAACGCCGTGATAGGGGACGGGATTCAGTGTCGGATGATCCGGAGTCGCCGTGTTAATGGAGTCGAGCGCAACCTTTGCAAAAGGTGCAGCCTTTTGATAATCGGCGTTCTGATAGATCGAGGTACGCGTGCCAGGAGGAACACTCGCCCAGCCAAAGGTCTTACCGGCCAGATTCAGGTATGCTGAACTGGTCGACCAATTCAAGAACTGGAATGCGGCATCCTTGTTACGGCTTGAATTGACGATACCGAGCGACCACGCCCACAGCCAGCGGCTTCCATTCTCAGTAACGGCCGTTGGAGCATAAGCATAACCAACGTGACCAGCGACTTTGGACTGCGAAGGAGTCTCCAGCACGCCTGCCAGCGAAGTGGCATCGTAGAACATGGCTGCCTTGCCCTGTGACATCAAGCTCAGGCACTCTTCCCAACCAGCGGTCGAGGCACCTGGCTCACCATAGTTGTGCAACAGATTGACATAGGTCGTCACAGCTTTCTGAACAGGAGGGGTTGAGAGCTGAGGCTTCCAATTTGCGTCGAACCAGCTACCACCGTAGGTATTAATCATCGTATCCAGCGGTGCCATATTCATGCCCCAGCCAGCCTGGCCGCGCAGCACAAGACCGGCAGTGCCGTGAGATGGATCGTTCAGCTTCTGCGCGAGTGCGCTAATCTGATCCCAGGTGGGATGCTGCGGCATGGTGACGTTGTGAGCAGCGAAGATATCTTTGTTATACATCATCATGCTACTCTCGCCGTAGAATGGCAGCGCGTAGGGATGATTTTGATAAGAAAGCGTGGACATGACCGGCTTCAGCAGGTCGTCGTAGTTGTAGGTGCTCTTGTCGCTTGCCGACATCTTGTCGAAGTAAGGAGAGAGATTTTGCAGCCAGCCATTGTGTGCCCAGATAGGAGTTTCGTAGCTACCAATGGTCGCAATGTCGAATTTTCCCGCGTTAGTTGCAACATCCTGCGTCACTTTCGAGCGCAGTTCGTTTTCAGGTAGAGTGACAAAATTCACTTTAATGTTGGGGTGATCCTTCTGGAACACATCCTTTGTAAGCTGTTCCATCTGGACCATTTGAGAGTTATTGACGGTACCCACCGTGAGTGTCGTGCTGGAACCTGATGATGATCCTGATGATGACGTTGTCTGGCTAGAAGGCGAGCATGCCGCGAAACCTGCCAGGAGCATCATAAGACCTAGAATAAGGCCAAACCCCTGTGTAATCCTCTTCATTGCGAGTTTCTCCCTGTTCAATTCATGAAACGCTGGACAACAGTATGTCCAGTGACCTATGCACCATTGCATCGATGAGAGTTGGGTACACTATAGTGTTCGTATCTTAGAAAATCTCTCCTTTCTAACTCACGTAGCTCGAGTCAAAATAAATGCTTCTTTGGAAGTCCGAGTGGGGAGCACAAGCCGCAAGACTTCCTCAACCAACCTACTAGATATGCACTCATCCCCTTAGCATGTTATTGTTTTGTGAAACGATTAGCTAATCGTTTCACAAAACAATAACATATCAATTTTGTATTTGTCAAGATGCACGGGCACGCTGCCAGAGTATTCAAACGCGTGGCGGCGATTCCTCTCTCCATAACATAAAAAGGATTACACCCAGAGCCCGCCGCTTTAGCGCAATACCGTTTAGATATGTGCAACAGCAAGCTCAATTCAAGCGATTCTAGCTCAGCAGTATGAGCACAAGTTCTTCTTATCTACACGGTATTGCGCTAAAGTGGCGGGCTCTAGGGATCTCTTTTGTGTTAGGAATTGTTGCTACATGTTTGACGAAGATCGATTCAGATATGTTCTATGTAGAACATATCTATGTGCTAGTGCTAACACTATAACAGATAATCCAGCAGAATTCAATGAAAGAGTAGCGCCTGAGCGCCTTTTTGCTTTCTAAATTCCAGGTATGGTATCATTTTTACATATTTACTATACGGCAAGCTAACTTCTACGAGGAGACTTCTATTTTGGGAAGTGATAAGCGCCAACAGAACGCAGCCGATAGGCATGCGAGAGAGATGGAACTGCTCAATGCACACGGCTACTGCACTGTCTCTGAAATGAGTCGCATACTCAATGTTTCCCCGATGACTATTCGTCGCGATCTCCACACCCTGGCAGAAAAACAACTGATTCAGACGAGATATGGAGGTGCGCAGATTCTAGCACCTGGGCTGGTCGAATCAAGCTTTGATGTACGGACACATGAGCATTTAGAGCAGAAGCAAGCAATTGGAGAAAAGGCAGTAGAGCTCTTCGTAGAAGAGGGGGATGTGATCGGCATTGATAGCGGTAGCACGATGGTAGAGCTCGCTTCCATTTTGCCAGATATACCGCTGACGATTGTAACGCACTCACTGGCCGTCGCGAATATTGCGGCACGCAATAAACAGTGCCAGCTTCTCTTGTTAGGGGGAGTACTACAGCATCGATCAGGGAGCTTTTACGATCCTCACGCTATTGCCTCTTTACAAAATTTGAATATCAATAAGCTGTTTCTTTCTGCGGCCGGTATGCTGATTCCAGACGGGCTCTCGACCGGTGACCTGCCCGACGCTGAAGTGAAGCGCGCGTTGATCAAGTCTTCGCGCCAGGTTATTTTATGCATGGATAGCTCAAAAATAGGTCAGTCCTTTCTTGCCTATTATGCATCACTTGACGTTATTGATATACTTATAACAGATGATGAGATTACTTTAGCGGATAGGAAAGCCCTGGAGCATCTTGGTATGCATATTATTCCTACTTCTCCTGCTACCGCTCAAACGACAGAACTATCGCTCATAGATACAAGGCGGGATAACAAAAGAGTTGTGTAGGATACGTCTCTTCTTAAGGGTATTTTCACATTTTTCACATTTTTCATACTTTTTGTGCTCTGCACAAAAAGTATGAAAAATGTGAAAAATGTGAAAATACCCTTAAGAATTATTTCAGGCAGCGAAGCTGCACACTCCTTTCTGCTCAGAACGTGGATGTGGTGAGCGTCCGTCACTCTCTCAGCCCAAAGTATGTAGAAAAAGCAAAAATAGAAAACGGCACTTTAGTTATCTATTGACAGAAGAAAATATCTATGTTACGTTGAATAGAACGATCAGCGTAACGATTAGCTCTAAGAGTGGAGCGCGTTTCCGTTACGCTCATAGAACTGAGAGGAAAACCTATGGCGATGTCTGCTGAACGTTCAGCAACCATCAAAGATGTCGCTGCTCATGCCGCCGTCTCCGTCGCGACAGTGTCTGCTGTAATTAATGAAAACAAGTATGTGAGTCCTGAATTAGCGAAACGGGTGCATGGAAGCATTGCGGCGCTGGGCTATCAAAGAAATAGCTTTGCGCGCGGATTAAAGACTCAGGTAAGCCACTGCATCGGCCTCATTGTTCCAGACATCACCAACCCTTTCTACACAAACATCGCGCGTGGCGTGGAAGAGGTCGCGCATGCCCACAATTATTCTTTGATTCTTGGCAACACAGATGAGGATGCCGAAAAAGAAAAGAAATATCTTCAACTTTTAGAGAGCAAGCAAGCTGACGGTCTCATCATCGCCGTCACAGATCACAGCTACGCCTATCTCCAATCTCTTCCCATCCAGAATCTCGCCCTGGTCAGCGTGGATCGCTCACTCTTTGATCTGGGCATCGATACGGTGATGGTGGACAATAAAGTGGGGGCGAAGACGGCGCTTGAGCATCTTATCTCGCTCGGCCACCAAAGGATCGGTCTGCTCACCGGCGTACGAGGAATCGCGCCGACTGAGGAACGCTTGCAGGGATATATCGAGGCGCTTGAAGAGCATGGCATCACGATCGATCCCGATCTGATTGTGACAACGCGTCCGCGCGTCGATGGTGGAGAGCGTGGAGCACTTCAACTCCTGAGCTGCCCAGACCGACCTACGGCGATCTTTATGATGGATGGCACGATGGTCGTGGGCGCGCTGCAAACCATCGCCAAGATGGGCTTGCGCTGTCCGGAAGATGTTGCCATTGCCAGCTTCGACGATTTCGTGTGGGCATCTATAATGCGGCCACACCTGACAGTTGTTGACCAACCAACCTATGAGATCGGCCAGCAATCCGCCCATCTCCTCTTTGAAAGACTCCAGGATCGAGAACGGCCACCGAAAGAGATCCGCCTACAGACACACCTGATCGTCCGCGAATCGTGCGGAGCCAGAATTGGCAAAAGCTTATTCACATAAGCGCTCAAGCTCCATCACTGCTCAGTCAGGTTTCATTGCACCCTTCTGAAAAGCAGAGGTGCCGATTTATCGTGCACAGACCCCGTCTACGGGGAGACCACCGCACATCTCGCCCCGAAGCACTTCTATACCCCTGCTTTCGGCCAGCATGATACTTGACAGAGCATTACGAGGTTTGAACGGCTGAGCGTAATTGCGCAAGGAAATCAAGTTGCTGCTGAATTGGCGTCTCATTCTGACTGAGATCGAAGATGACATGCGTGGCACCCAGTTCCTCCACACGCGCAATATCGGCGCGGATCTCTTCGATTGAACCAATAAGCGGCTGGCGCTCTCCGCCCTGCCGCGCCGATGGAGCGGCTACGACGCGAATGATGACCTGGAGCTTGCTGGGATCGCGGCCCGCTGCGCTAGCAGTGGCATAGAAAGTACGAATTATTTGCTCTAGCACGGGCCAGCGAAAATTGCCCGGCGTGATGCCATCGGCGATACGGGCGGCACGGTCGAGGGCGGAGGAAGCAAACGTGCCTAGAATAATCGGAATGCCCCTCGGCTGCACCGGCTTGGGACCAATCTCCGCCTCCGGAAGAGTATAGAAGCGGCCATTGAAGCTCACCGGATCGGGTCCCCAGATCGCCCGCAGCACCTGCACATACTCCTCCATCCCACTCCCCCTCCGGCTCATTGGCACATTCACCGCCTTAAATTCATCCTCCATCCAGCCCTGCCCCAGCCCCGCAATCGCCCGCCCATTGCTTAAATGGTCGAGGGTAGCAAAGCGGCGGGCCAGGATGAGCGGCGGATGAAAAAGGGCGTTGATAACGCTCGTCCCCAGCTTGATACGCTCAGTCTTCGCCGCCACATATGCCAGCGTCTCCAAAGGATCGTAGGTCGAGCCGTACAGCTCCGATTGCATCTCCGGCTCGCCACCCAGCACACCAGGAATAGGCCGCGTCGGGCGCAGCAAATGCTCATACGTCCACAGAGAGTCATAGCCCAGCCGCTCCGCCTCCTGCGCAATCTGCACGATGGTCTGCGGCGACGCAAGCTTACCAGACTGTGGTAGCCCGATCCCAAGCTCCATACAGCGAATCCTTTCGAGATCCAATGGCATTTGAAGTAGATAGAGCCCAAATAGCTAAGCATATTATAGCACGCAAATACCGAAAATGGTGCAATTCATCCCTTCCAAGCCCTCTACATCCTCTAGAGCCCGCCGCTTCAGCGAGCGAACATGCGCTTCAGCACGCCGTCTGCCCCAGCCGCATATCTTCCCCACACGTGCCAGAGCCACCAACTCTGATAGGTATCCGCGTAGCGACAAGGGGTTGGGACGGGGGTGGTTGGGCCCTTGCGGTTGTCGTTGTTAGCTGTTACTATGTGAGCCTTCCGAGCAGACCGAGCACGACTGGATCAGTCCAGTACTGCTCTATCAAACTTCGAAAGGACCCAAGTAAGCGAAGTTGGGTGAATTTCAGGGTGAGCATGGGAGGCTGGCGAGGTGTCCTGCTCTATTAAACTTCAAATAGACTCAAGTAAGTGAAGTTGGGTGGATTTCGGGGCGAACCTGGGAGACTGGCGAGGTCTACGGACGAGATAGAGCAAGGGGTGAGCATGTCAGCAAGAGCTATCCAATCAAGTCCGTACATCCTCTTGCGCTAAAGGGCAGCATACAAAAGGAAGATGCAGTGAAGTTTGACAGAGCAGGAACGATTCGCATTTGCGTTGAATGCTGAGTGGTGGAGCGAGTTCCTGGATACAATGAATTACCGTGATCAATAATAATGCTTTTTTACTCTGGCGGCATGTCTGTCTCGATCTCCGCAGCCTCCTTCGCTTCCTCACGCTCTAGAGCTCGCTTCATCTCAATGTCATAGCAATATTTGGAGGCTATAAAGTCAGGGCTAACGAGCAGGAGGATGAGGGCGGACTGCTCCAGGCTAGCATCGATCTCTTGAGACCAATCATCGCCGGGCAGGATCTGGCGATCATACCAGGTAGTGATGAGCTTCTGGCGCTTCAGCGTTGCCAGGTGAATGTGAAGCCTTTGCAGATAAGCCTCGTCCTCGTGAGCATAGGAACAGAAGACCGCGAGAGGGGCCTGCGAGCTGGACGACATACGATCCGCCTCCTGTATTTCGTGACGGTCCTGAATCGATGCTTTTCTCTGTTAGCTCAGTATAGTGGATTGCTGAGGAAAGGGCAAAAGGTAGCACCGTTCTTCATGCGAAGTCGCCCATAACGCCTTCGAGGTTGGTGTGGCGTTTCTGCATTTCCTGCGATGAAACCGAGCGTTTCTCCATGAGCAGCATGACGACGGCATCTTCGAAAAGGAAGAGCGCCTGTTCGAGGAGAGACGCCATTGGCTGGATGGACCTGATCTCTGGCTCTGTCCCGAAGATCTGACCGGGCACGAGCACCGTCACGTCCGCGAACCTTCCCTGCTCGTTTTCGGGATGGGCGGTGATCACGCAGACCCTCGCCCCCGCATCCTTCGCCAGCTTGATGATGCCCAGATCGATCGTCGTCACGGCACAATTGACAATGAGCAGGTCACCGGGACCAATGTTTGGCGTGGTGGTGTCGAAGACAACATAGGTATCGAAGCCCATGTGCTTGAGCCTCATGGCGAAAGCGCGCAGAGAGGCCAGCATCCTGCCCATAGCAAAGAGCTGAATCGTCTTCGCCTTCTCGATTTCATCTATCAGTTTCTGAACATCGCCCTCTGGAACGGCTTCAAGGACCTGGCGGTTTTCATCAATCAGCGCATTGATGATCTCGTGATACCTGCTCATCTCGCAACTCCCTCCAGAGGCGACGCGCCCCGATCTTTTAGATCAGAAGGCAACGCTTACTCGATTCCAGAAGCAGATTCACAAACCCGCTTAGGCTTCTCTAGTCCTTCAGACTCTACCTCTAGTATATTGGGAAGCAAACAACTTTTCTAATCTCAAACCCGCTTGGGCTCCTCTAGTCTTTCAGACAGTAGTGCTTAGAAGTAAAGTAACAGAAGTTTCCGTTTCAAACCCGCTTGGGCTCCTCTAGTCTTTCAGACCCGCCCTTTTAATTTGTGTTGCTTAATAACCAGAAAGTTTCAAACCCGCTTGGGCTCCTCTAGTCTTTCAGACACAATCAACATGATTGGACGGTTGATAACGACATGGTGTTTCAAACCCGCTTGGGCTCCTCTAGTCTTTCAGACACCAATCGAGGTATAGCTTTCGTAAGGTTTCTGGTCGTGTTTCAAACCCGCTTGGGCTCCTCTAGTCTTTCAGACCCTGAATGCCTGGGGACGCCTCATTGGGAACGGCAGTTTCAAACCCGCTTGGGCTCCTCTAGTCTTTCAGACGTATATCGCAAAACTCCAGGCTGGAGATGAGGGAAGTCTGGTTTCAAACCCGCTTGGGCTCCTCTAGTCTTTCAGACTGCTACCTCTGTAGTATAGCATGAGAAGCGGCCCGATACAAGCATTTCCGAGAGCCTCTCTATGGAAGAGCTTTTTGAGATGGGAAAATGGTACATTTTTCGTCACTTTTCTTCTCAATCCGCCTCTGGAGACCCCCGAGAACCTGAGCTCAGAGATGACGTCGCTGAAGACCCTCGGAGATATAAATGTTTGTTTATGAATGATGATAGAAGAATGCTTTGCCTTTCAGGCTGTTCGTTTGGCCCAAAATCAGGCTTTAGTGTAAAAAACGTGCACGTTGTCAAACATTTTGGAGTCTACTCTGCTCTAGGTAGCCAGCCCTTTAGTGCAACAACATGTACTGCTTTGTCAAACGTCATAGCATCTTTTTTGTCCCTTGCTCTTTAGCGCGAGAGGGCGTACGGACTAGATTGGAAAGCCCTCGCCGACACGCTCCCCTCCTTGCTCTATCGCGTCCGTAGCCCTCGCCCGCCTCCTCTGCTCACCCCGAAATCCACCCAACGTCCCGCGCTTTCAGGACACCATCAAGCTTGACAATGCAGAACCTGATTGGATAGTCATCGCCTCCGCATTCGCCCTCCACCCTATCGCGTCCGGACATCTTCACTCACCACCCAGCTCGCCCCGAAAACCGACCTTATGTTCTCTATCTTGATTCGATTCACAGCATTTTACGGGTGAAACGGGTGCATTTCGGGGGAAATTAGTCGTAATCCTCTGGTCGAAGCCGGTCTGTGCGCGATGAATACGGCACCTCTGTGATTCCAATGGTGGAAGTTGGGGTGATGATACGTCGTGCTGAAGCGCAGGTTCGTGCGCTCATGCTCCTTGACACATACATCCGGCCAGAAGTATGCAGTGCTGAAGCGTGGATTTGGCTGATCCAATCAGCAAGCTCTAGGCCGTGACCGGATTAAAAAGGCAAAGGGCATAAGCGGCGGGGCTCTATGATCCTTTTTTGCGATGAGAGAGCATCGGGGTAGGAGACGAGGAGGCGAGCGGTGTGTTATGATGACGATATAGCGTATTGTTTTGAAGTGGCGATATGCATAGATAGCTATTTCGTTCTGAGCAATCACTTTCCGGCTATAAGAAAAGGCAGATGCGAGAGGAGATCGTCCTATGCGGATATACGATCATATGCGGGAGGCTGTCTGGTCCACGGCGTGCACGACGGCTAATCCGATTGTACATGATGGAGAGCAGGTGGGGAGCGTTGTGAGTGTGAGGCGGGTCGTTCGCCGGGAGAGGGTGGAGTGGGTAGAGGAGGGCGACGAGGCTGGGCAGCTGGAGGACGGCTTCGGGGCAACTCCAGTGAGAACGGAGACAGGTGGGAGGCCGGCCGACAAGGTGGAAGAGGTGACTCAGGCAGGAAGGGGGATTGATGGGGGGCAGGCCGACAAGGTAGAAGGTACCAGCCAGCCGACGAGGGTTGAGAGTGATGGGCAAGCGGGGAGCACGACGAGCGGTGAGCAGGTAGAGAGAGCTGAGAGTGATGGGCGGGTAGCGGGTGGTGGAAAGACTGAGCAGCCGACAAATACAGCAAGTGGAGGGAGCGCCGGATTGGCGGCGAATACGGTGAGTGCGCCGGCAGGCAGGCAGGAGACGAGTACGGCGATTGGGGATAATTATAAGTGGTGGGTATTGGTGGCGGCTATATTTGGGGTATTTGTGAGTATTCTGGATGCGACGGTGGTGAATACGGCGCTGCCCCGGATTCAGGCGGCGTTTGGGACAGATCTGCACCAGGCTTCGTATGTGGCAACGGCCTACACACTGGCGCAGGGGGTGGTTATCGCGACCTCTGGCTATCTGGCGAATCGCTATGGTGTGAAGCGGGTGTATCTGACCTCGCTGGCACTTTTTACGATCGGCTCGGCGCTGTGTGGCATCGCGTGGAGCATGCCAGTCTTAATTATATTTCGTGTGCTACAAGGGGCGGGCGGGGCGACGCTGCTGCCGCTCTCGCTCACGCTGGTCTTCGGAGCCTTTCCACCTGAGCAGCGGGGATTTGCGAACGGCGTCTTCGGCATTCCTATTCTGGCGGCTCCGGCGTTTGGTCCGGCGCTGGGCGGCTATATCGCGCAGTACATTGACTGGCGCTGGATCTTCTATCTCAATGTGCCGATCGGTATCATAGGTGTGATACTCGGATGGCGTGTGCTGCGTGAATCACGGATCCAGAAAGATCTGCGCTTC
>JAABUZ0100002619.1_pt1 | contig 29280 bp, 23 predicted proteins | sample 5562091 | NCBI WGS metagenome assembly JAABUZ01 (sample SAMN12813069, study PRJNA571459) | rock metagenome | isolation source: Antarctica rocks | place: Antarctica: Victoria Land, Linnaeus Terrace sud | collected 2015-12-21
GCATCGCGAGTAGCCAGACTTCGACAGTCTGGATCATTCTCACACACGTTGCCTGTTGTTATCGCGCTTGACCGACATGTCAACACGTCTCATTCGTTTGGTTCGTTTTGCTCAACGTTCGTGGCTCAATGCCAGAGCCACGTCATTTCCGTTCGCTTTTTCTGCTGACTCTATTTTACCACAGAACTATTTGAGCCTCCGTGTACTAGCCAGTTACATTGCCCATACCTCTGCAAAAGGGCAGTTTCCGTCATCTGCTCAACTTGTGAGCCTCTTCACGTCCATCAGTCTTGCAATAGACTATGCTCACCAGAAAGGGATGATTCACCGCGATATCAAGCCAGCGAACATCTTGTTGGACAAGCATAACACAGCTCATAATCTAATGGGGGAGCCTATTCTCACCGATTTTGGTCTTGCCCGGTTACTGGGAGTATCTTTTTCTACCGTTACACTACCCGGAACACCACTTTATAGCTCACCAGAGCAGGCACTGGGCTACGCTGGCAACGAACGAAGTGATTTATATTCGCTGGGTGTTATCCTCTATGAGATGGTGACTGGTGTACCACCTTTCCGAGGCGACACTCCGGTTGCGGTCCTCTCACAGCATATTTATGCTACCCCCATTTCGCCAGTCCTTCTCAATCCAACGATCCCACCGGCGTTGACGCTCGTGATTATGACTGCTCTTGCGAAAGACCCAAATGCACGTTTTGCTCGCGCCTCTAGTATGACTGCGGCTCTTGCAGAGGCACTTCACGTTCCGCCCCCCAAAGCGATAAGTCAGCCTATGTATCCGCCAGACTCATCCGACATGGCAACTTACTTCAGTTCATCATTGTCTACACGAGGAGCGAGTCAATTTCCTTTGGCCTTCACTCCTTCAGCATCACCGACTCCCGAAAATGGAATGCCACTAGCCATAGCTTCTGGCAATACGCCGCAACTTACACCATTCAACTTTCAAGCACTTTCCGGGCCTCTCAATAGAGAAACAACAGTGGGAACAACTCCGATGAGGCAAACACCATCAGGTGCGGCGCAATCATCAACGTCTCCATCTGCACCACGTATATCTACGCCTCCAAGCGTAAATACGTCATCATCGCCTCCTATAAAGAAACGTTGGAAAGGAATGTATGTAGGGCTAGTTGCACTTATTCTTTTTGTGCTTATCGGCTCTGGTCTTGGAGTTTATTTCACTGTTTTGCACCAGAACAATCTACCTGTTGTCTTTACTGGTGGTCAAGCTTTCTTTCTTAGTAGTGGGCAGTTTGATTTTGGTACGGCTCAAGGTATAGGTGACGAGTTTCAAATGAATCTTCAAAACATACCCGGTCCTCAAGCTGGAAAGGCATATTATGTTTGGCTACTAGGTGACAGGTATCCACAAACCGAAAAAAATCCACTGCAACCTACACCGCAGTTCACATTGCCGCTCTTGCTAGGAAACTTGACCGTTAAGCAGGGAAACGCCTCGATCTTTTTCAGTGGCACTGCCCACCACGACAATCTGTTATCACTCACGAGTCGTCTGCTTATTACAGAAGAGGATACGAGTAATACACCACGTGGTCCTGCTGCCCCTCGTAGTACATGGCGTTATTATGCAGAGATTCCTCAAACAGCATATGGAGCGTCCCATTTAAGTGCCCTTGACCATATTCGTCACTTATTTTACAAAGAGACAAAGGTAGAGGTTCTGGGATTAGCAGGAGGATTAGATGTCTGGCTCTTGAGAAATACGGAAAAAATCATGGAATGGGCGAGTAGTGCGCGAGACGACTATAACGCCCAGATTTTCGACCCGACACTCATACATAACCTGTTTCTAAGCATCTTAGACTACATAGATGGCTCGCCAAATGTGCATATAGACACACCTAAGGATAGTCCTATAGTTGCTGATCTCACAATAGCAAAAATTGGGTTGCTTTCGGTTGTTCTCGCACAACAGCAATTAACCGACGTAACTCATAATCCGCCTGGCTACATGGCTCACATCCAACTCCATCTAAATGGAGTTGTGCAAGCCCCTGATGCAACTACACAAATGCGGCTACTTGCAACGAAGATTATCGAGGCTTTGAATAACGCACAAAAATGGCTAGAGCAGGTCAGAGTATATGCACGGGAACTTGTCACAATGAACGCGACACAACTGGCGCAAACTTCGGCACTTACTATACTCGATAATATGCTAACCAATGCCACATATGCCTACATTGGTCAGTTAAATCCAGGAAATAATATGATAATACCAGGAGTATTGCAGGCTCACTACGACATACAAAAGCTTGCTACGTTTACAATCACTCCTCAAATACCCCAAAACATTTGAGAAAGTTTCGTGTGATAGAGTATGGGATCAAAACGATTTGGTAAATATGAATTGCTAGATTGCTTAGGACGTGGGGGCATGGGTGAAGTCTGGAAAGCCCTTGACTCACAGCTGCAACGATATGTCGCTGTGAAATTTCTTTATACGAATTTACAAGTTAATCCTGACTTCATCGCCCATTTCATGCGTGAAGCTCAATTTATAGCATCACTTCACCATCCGAATATCGTACAAGTTCATGACTTCCAGTTTGTCACCGAACAAGACTCTGAGGTCAAAGCATACATGGTGATGGACTACATCGAGGGCGGAACATTAGCAGACTACATCCGTCACACGTCACGCAGAGGTCTCTTTCCCTCTGCTGCAGATATTGTCTATCTTTTGACAGGTATTAGTCTTGCGCTTGATCATGCTCATCAAAAAGGCATGATTCACCGCGATATCAAGCTAGCGAACATCTTGTTGGATACATCCGCGGATGCGGGCCAATTAATGGGCAGTCCTATTCTGACTGACTTCGGTATCGCCAGGTTACAGAACGCGGATGCTTCAACCTTTACTAATGCTATACTTGACACACCGCTCTACATCTCACCGGAACAGGCCAGGAATCTTCCAATTAGTGAGCGTTCTGACCTCTATTCGCTGGGAATAGTGCTTTACGAACTGATGACCGGGATTACACCTTTTCGCGGCGAGAGTCCCATAACGATCATGATGCAACATGCCTACGAAATGCCCACGCCACCGGCATTGATTAATCCCGCCATCTCATCCACACTTTCCGCGGTAGTGTTGCAAGCTATTAGCAAAGACCCAATGGCACGGTTCCCCTCGGCCAGTGCATTGACGATTGCAGTTGCTCACTCATTGAACGTACTTGTTCCCACTATTCTGAATAGACCTAAGTATGAACAACCCGGCAACAACTCTCTTATACCACAATCGTTTAGCCTGTTGTCTGACATAGCGTCACAACATTTCGCGCATCCAGATGCATCATTTCCGTTGCCCACTCCTGCTCAGTCAGGCATTACAGATACCCAGACAGCTTCTTTTACGTCTACTTCATCTGAGAAGCAGGCATCCTACATAAGATCACGCCAATCCGAGGTAGCAAGAACTCCTACTACTCCTACTAGCCTTCACAACACACAAGAGCAGTACCATCTACAATCAGTGTCTTCGCTGTTTCTACAACAATCTTCAGCGGTAACACCAGTACATCCATCGCGTTTTGGGCGAAAAAGTTTGTTCATTGCAATAACGATTGGAGTGCTACTTCTGCTCGTGGGTATAAGTGCATTTTCCATATACCCATTGCTTCGCTCAAAAGATGGCACATCAGCAAACACGATTTCCACACCTAGCAGCGTCGTTGGACGCATTACTTTCGTAAGCAGTCAAAATGCATCACCTAATACCTACGATCAATTACAGATAGACCTTAACAATATCCCTCCTCCATCTGTCGGCAAAGTCTATTACGCCTGGTTAGAGAACCCTAACGAAACAATAGAATATCCTCATTGGGAAATACAGCTTTCAAATGAGACAATACATAAGCTATACAGTAGTAATCAGCAAAACACAGATTTATTTACCCGGAGTAGTTTGTTTCTCATTACTGAAGAAGCCGCAAATAGTATTCCTATCGTTCCCATGCCTGATCCATCACGCATGTACTATGCCATTATCACTCATCAGCTATATTCAAATCCAAGCTTTGAAGTCATGCCATGTCCTTCAAGTAATACAACGAATTCAGGCAGTCCATGTATGTGAGCGCAAGCAAGCAAGTTTTGAGCATACAAACAAATAAGATAGGGGTGATAGACTCGACCTTGCCATATTTGTTTGTATACTACTCTGTTCACAAAAAGAAAAAGTAGTATTAGCAATTTTTGTGATGCATCTCATTGTCCATATTTAGGCATTGGGTACCATCTATAGTATGCTATATAGGGGATAGCATATTAACAATGAGAGGGACGCATATGCGCTTCTGCTTTATCCTGGAAGAGAAATATGTTCATAAACCAATGCCAATGGTTGTAGCAGACCAGTTGCGACAGTGGGGACATCAAATAGATGTCCTAAAGCCATTTGCGGCCATCACCAGCTTAACCGACCTCTCCTTAACAAGCTATGATGCCTATGTACTAAAAACCGTTTCGGATGGTCCAGGTTTGACCATCCTAGAGGCGGCTGAAGCAGTAGGCATTCCCACAATCAATAACTCACGTGCCATTCGCTTGGTACGTGATAAAGCGGTTGCGGTGGCCTTTGCCCAGGCTAAAGGCTTGCCTGTTCCGCTTACTTACTTTGTGGGCCATGCCAGCGCTTTAGTAAAAGTGCCACATGAAGCATATCCTGTAGTTGTAAAGCCTAGCAATGGCTCCTCTATGCAAGACATACACCTGGTACGGACTTCTGAAGAGATGGCCAAACTTAAGCTTGATGATTCGTCATACTATCTGGCCATGCGCTACGTCGAGAATACTGGCTACGACATCAAACTCTATGTGACAGGACAGGAGGTACATGCGATCACCAAAAGCTCGCCACTCCATGGCTCTATCCCCGAAGGTGAAATACTGGTCTCTCGTGAGATGCTCAAGCTGGCACAGCGAGTAGGGCAGGTATTCGGGCTTGACCTTTACGGCATTGACGTTTTGGAGACGGAAGAGGGATTGATGCTCGTTGACATCAACGACTTTCCTAGCTTTTATGGTGTACCCCGTAAAGTCTCCTGTGTCGCCGAATATATTCTCCATGCTGCCTATCGTTCACGCCTTGAACATGAAAAGCGCATTGTTCGCTCCCTTCGTACTCCGCGAAAAGGCCTTCGTCGACAAAGTGCCACGCTTGTTCCTGCTGAACTCATGAGCCATAATCCCATAGTTAAGCGAGTTCAAATGAGTTAAAAAAGGGAAGTCTTGTTGTAAAACATCAGTTTAAGTAAATACTTAAAGAAGTTCTTCCTTATTCCCTAGAGATATGCTATAGTACATCCAATATTTCCTCACTTTTATGATGTACAACACGTTACTGTGGTGAACTACTAAATAGCAACCCTGCTATAGAACTGATACACTAGAAAGTACTGAGAGCAATCGCGGTCGGTTGACCATCATGCTCGTATCGTCCTCTTTAGTAAGCGTCTTATTGGATTAAAGGTGCCTAATAGAGGAGTTAGTAATGCGTTTATGCTTTATAGTTGAAGAGCAATATCGAAATGATCCTATGCCTTTGGTCGTAGCGGACCAATTGCTTCAATGGGGTCATGACGTGGATGTGCTGGAACCACAAGTAACTGTCACCTGCTTATCTGATCTTACCACGCAAGGTTACGATGCATTCGTGTTGAAATCATTAGCAGAAGGCCCTGGGATGAGTATTCTGGCAGCAGCAGAAGCAGTAGGCATCCCAACTATCAATAGCTCGCGTGCCATTCGCCTTGTGCGAGACAAGGCTGTTGCAACAGCCTTTGGACGGGCGAACGGCTTACCTATACCACCAACCTACTTTGTCGCTCATCCTCGCCTCCTCAATCAGATTCCCGCAGACTACTATCCTCTTGTCATCAAACCGAGCAACGGAAGTTCCTGCAAGGGTATTTATCGTCTGAATAGCCCTGCAGATTTGGTAACTTTGGAGACATCTGAGGCGGATGATAGCTTCTTTCTGGCACAAAGATACGCAGAAAATACTGGATTTGATATCAAAGTGTATGTGACTGGCAAAGAGGTTTATGCTGCCATTGCAAAGAAGTCACCGCTTCACTGCGATGTGGACGAAAAGTTTATCCCTCTCACACCTGAACTACGTAAACTTACGCTTCAGGTTGGTAAACTGTTTGGCCTTGATATTTATGGAATTGATGTCGTTGAAACACCTCAAGGCCTTGCAATATTAGATATCAATGACTTCCCCAGTTTTGGACGCGTCCCGCGAGCTGTCATGCGCATCGCGGATTATGTTCTCCATGCTGCAAAAAATGCCGAGAGAAAACGTTTAGCACGCATGGAGAGTAAACGGCGGCACTTGTCAGCAGACAAGAAAAATCTGTTCCTTGTAGATAAAATGAAGTCCTGATAAGTAGAGAAGGAAGACAGGAGCACGAGTACATGAGTCAAGATCAATCAAATATTGGTCTCTCAATCCTAAAACTTCCGGCCATTGTTACAGGTCTTTTTGAGAGGGCCAATCGCCCATTGTTGCCAGGACTAAAGGGACCACCAGAGCTTTTTGTACACTACCTGCGGCGTAAACCTGGACGAGGGCTTGCTATTATCTTTCAAGTGGATGAAGTAAAGCGCGGTCGAAAAAAATGTTCCAATAATCTGTACTGCTCTGTTAGCCTGACTCTCGACGAACAAGCGCTTGAAGGGACACATATTCGTTTTAGCGAAACACAGGTCCAGCAGGCTTTCTTGACACTACAACCTTCTGGAGTAGTGCGAGCTGAAGATATTGGTCTTTCCGTACAGGCATTTCCTTCTGATGAAAACCTCCCTACCCTTGCAGCAAGTTGTGACACTTCCCAACAGAGCGTACTTCTCCAAGATTTGCAAACAGCAGCGCGGTTACACCTGGGCGACCAGAACTGGCAACTTGTGTCTGCAACAGCCGTACCTGTGCGTTATAAACCCGCAAATCGCTGTGTGATTCGCTATTCCCTTACCCTTGAGCACTCCGGCGAGCAAACATCCAGCTATACAAATGTAACCCTTTTTGGGAAAGTCTATGCTGATCCACAGCAGGCACTTAAAGTTCATTCTTTGCAGCAGAAACTCTATCAAGAGCAGGTAACTACGCACGGTCGCAAAGTTGTAGGACACTTCCTGGATTTGCCACTCCTACCACAGCCACTTGGTATGAACAAGATACTTGGATTGACGTTTAACGAGGCGGTGCAAAACACCAATCCTGAGGAACTATTACACTTAGGAGGACACGTTCTGCGACCGCGCGTGGAATACGGGCGCAGCGGCGAGATCACGAACGTGATTGTTCCAGGCGAAGAACTGAGCCTCACTGCGATTGCATTAGCCCGCTTGCACACAAGTACAGTACAGCCTCATGATAGTACTCCACGTACAGGAGCAAAAGAGGCAAAGCGTGTTCGTGAACGTGCTCTGCTTATCGCCGCCTCCAATCCTGCCCTGACAGAAGACGTGAGAAGACTCACCGAGCAACTTGCCGCACGCTTAGAAATACAACAACCTGATGTCTATCGCTCTGCCCATGGTGGCTTTAAAGCCAGTCAGTTACTCTTTCATAGTCATCACGTCTTTGTGGTAGACTTTGATGGATTTTGTCTGGCAGACTCAGCACTCGATGTTGGTTATTTCCTTGCTTACCTCCGTCCGAGTGGGCTTTGGTATTCCCGTCCAGGTATGCGCCAATGGTTTGAGGCATCAGCAAAAGTGTTTGTCAGTACCTATTGGCAAGCAATGCTTGAACTTGGGAGCATACAGGCTATTGTCGATGGCATCCTCGAACGCTCAAGGCTCTATGAAGCCGCACTTCTCTTTAAAATTGCTACGCGTCGTGTCAATCGTCTCAACAGTCCACGACCACAAGAATTGTCTGAAATGCTTAAAGAGATCGCGGTTTGCCTATCCTATGAGTCAGGGGGAAGATAATGCTATTCAATTTTTTGTATCGCAACCTGAAGGGGTATCGTTTTCTAGTTATTCTTGCTATCCTGGTAACGATTACGCAGGTGGGAAGTGATATCCTTACGGCTTTCCCACTTAAATTTATTCCCAGTAAGATCAACAATCCAGGTTCAGACCCTGCCTGTACCTTCCCGATTCTGGATCAGTTACATATCCTCGACCTATTCGATACACCCATTATTGATCCGTCCCTTCGAAATCCAGTAACGCATAAAGTTATTCCTCCACCAACAACGCAGTGCCCTGTATCACAAACAGACCCGTATGCAGCAGCACATCCCGTACTTACTCACCATAGCCTCAATGGTGTCATAGTCTTTTCGGTACTGATGCTGATTATATTTGGTTTACTGAGTGCTGGCCTTGCCTATCTGGATCTCTTTCTTGCCGCCTTTATTGCACAAAACCTTACAGCTAGGCTTCGAAATCAACTGTTTGATCACCTGCAACGCTTGTCACTAGACTGGCATGGCAGGCAGAAGAAGGGCGATCTTGTACAGCGTATCACTGGCAATATTACCGACATCGAGAAGCTGGTCACGGATGGATTGGTAGACTTACTCGCCGGTATGCTAACACTCATCGGTGTTGCTACAATTATGCTTTACATCAGCCCTCAATATACGCTGATTTCGCTCTCTATTGCCCCAGCCCTTTTCCTGATTGTCCTTAGCTATACCAGGAGTATCAAGGCGGCTGCAAAAAAGGCGGCAAAGGCTGCCGGACAAGTTGCGGATGTCGCTACCGAGGATATCAATGCGCTCACAGTTATCAAAGTGTTCACCCGTGAGGAGCGCGAAGCATTGCGCTTCGGCGGCTACGTAGATAAGCATCGTAAAGCAGGGCTATTGGCTGGGGGCCTTCAAGCACAATTTACACCGCTCGTGACCATCTTCGTCATACTTGGTACTGGTATCGTCATTGGTGTGGGGGGATATGTTGCTGCGGGTAATACGTTTAACATTGGTTTTTTTAGCATTGGTGCAGAGAGCGTCGATATTGGTACTCTCATCCTGTTCCTCACCTTTCTAAAACTCTTGTATCAACCTATGCGTGATCTCTCAAAGCTGGCAAATCTTGCCAGTAGTGGCTCATCGGGAGCTGAGCGCATACAAGAAGTGCTTGATCAAGCTCCAGAGGTTTTGGTTCAGCATACTCCTTATTATGGTCCTCAAAGGCTTCGAGGCGAGATTACCTTTGACAATGTAGTCTTTGGCTATACTTCAAGTGCTCCTGTGCTTAGAGGAATCAGCTTACACATTCCAGCAGGTCGAAAGGTTGCACTCGTAGGTCTTTCTGGTGGGGGGAAAACGACGCTTGTTAAGTTAATTCCGCATTTCTATGAGATCCAACAAGGCTCTGTTAGAGTCGATGGCGTTGATAATCGCATGTACCCTCTTAATGTGTTACGCCAAAATGTAAGTATGGTTTTACAAGATTCAGTACTGTTTGAGGGCACTATTCGTGAAAATATCACTTTGGGGAAACCAGGAGCAAGTGAACAGGAGATTATAAATGCTGCTAAAAAAGCCCAGATACATGATACAATCATCAACTTACCAGACAGTTATGATACAAAAGTACGAGAACAAGGAAAGAATTTCTCCGGTGGACAGCGGCAACGGTTGGCCATCGCTCGTGCAATCCTGCGCGACGCACCTATCCTTATCCTCGATGAACCCACTGCAGCACTCGATGTCGAGGCCGAAGCAGAAGTCATGCATGCACTCGATAAGTTGATCGTTGATCGCACAGTGCTTCTCATTTCCCATCGGTTAAGCACACTTGGCAAAGTAGATGAGATTGTTGTTCTCAAAGATGGTCGTATTGTCGAGCAAGGTTCCTATAAAGAATTGAAGCACCGGGGCGGTGTGTTTGCAGGACTCCTCGAAGAGCAGAATCGTTATAACCTCGAACGTGCTGGCGATAAGTCCATCATTCGTTCGGCTTTTACAGACCTTCCGCTTGTATATGAACAGCGACAAGCACCCGTTGTACCTGCAACACCTCAAAGTAAGCGACCAGCTCCAATCATGCAATTATCCGCACCCGTCTTAATGAGTGGACAGTCCTATGAAAGCAAGCGACCAGAATTGCAAGGACAACCAGGGGTATCTGTCGGTACTCCTTATGTATTCGTAGAGCTAGACGGACGGGTCGTTGGGAAACACCAACTCAATCGGCCCGTTCTCACCGTGGGTCGTCTTTCAAGCAATGACATTCAGGTAGCCAATACACGCGTTTCTCGTCATCACGCGAAGATACGACATGTGAACGGGACATGGTTTATTGAAGACGTAGACAGTGTGAACGGACTCATCTATGAAGGGCACCGTGTAGAGCACCTTCCCTTTAAAAATGGGGATCGTATCTATATTGCCCCAACTGCAGTGCTACATTATAAGTTATTGCCATGAGCCGACAAGCTCATGCGCCATTTGGATTAAACCTGGCAATGCGAATAGTTGGCCTCCCTCCTACATCCGCTATTGGCAGGTAGACGAGTTGCGTTTTCTCATCTATGGCGAGAGTGTGTGTGTTCTTACCGAGTATATAATCACTCAACTTCCGCAAATGTCCGTTGCTCTCATCGAAGACGGAAACTCCCGCTACACATCCCACGAGGATCATATGCAAGGGGTGATCTAGTACAACAACATCTGGTTTGCTCGCTAATATCAGGATGGGACCAGGTATGACAGTCATGGACTGCAGATTGACTCTTACAAGATTCTGCACGAGATGACTAACGGAGTCAGCTTCTGTGCATGCAATAAAAGCTATATGCTGCTCTACGTCTAAAGTAACTCCATGTGGTATACCACATGTGTTTGGCAGTTGCACACGATTGACAACATGTTGTCTAAAGGGATCAATTGAGACCAGTTCGCCAGTACCTACCGGTGGATGCGGCGGGCCTGGACTACTCTGATCTGTTAACTGCTGAATAGTAACAAAGAGGCGATGCAAAACAGGATCATAGCGATTATGTCCTACATCATATCCAAACTTGACAAGCGCAGTACTCTCACCCGGAAGCTTTGGAAGGTGGCCGATATTAATCTTTGTCACTTTGTTAGTATGGATATCAATCACGGCAATATTCTGGTTTTTGGGGTCAATGTTATCAGGGTTGGCAATTCCTACATCTGAGACGAAGACCTTTTGATCGGCTTGATCATACTCTATGGCATCAGGGCCTTCGTTATCGCCTAAAGGAATCGCGGTTGCTTTCAATGTTCGTTCATCAATAGCGTAGACAATGTTGTCATTTGCATCGGCAGCGTACACCCGACCAAGATCAGGGGCTGCAACAATACCAGTGATCTGGGGCACGTTAACACGTCCAACGACCTTGTTTTGCCGCGTATCAAAGACAATAACATGACCATCAACTTGACTGTTTTTGTCAGCAATGAAAGTGGGATTTATAAGCGCGAATTTGTCTGGAGAAGGTCCCGTATGGGCAATGAAGAGCAGCCCGGTCAGTGGGTCAAGGGCTTGGAAGTCAAAATGATCAAAACGTACAGATACTCCTGGTGCCAGTGGGTCCTCTTTTTGCGGAACATGTTTAACAAATGGAAGGAACTTGGTCGGTAGAGCACTCGGTACTGGAATGTCTTGCACCAACACGAGACGAAGGGCTGGAGGAGGTATAACAATCTGGATTGCAGTCTCTACAAGTATGTATGTAAGAAATCCAAAGCATACTATCCCAATCAGCAATGGTAATATTTTGCCTGTCCGCAAGCGTTGTGCCGGAGTTATAATTTGTTCGGCCATTTGTCTCTCCTTGTTCTAATTTGAAAATATTTACGTCATCGATAATGCACAACCCTATTCTCTAGTATCAAGCAGCGAAAGACATATTTCCATGATGCGCCTCACATAAACTAAATGAACATTTACCATGAAACGACAACGAAAATGTTTGGCCTCAAACTGAGCCTATTGTACCAGACTTCCTCATTCTATCCAAGTGACTGTAGAGATATCTCATTCTTATGAAGAAGAGGCATAAGTCCCTCAATGTTTTACATATCCCCTCAAAGTTGTAAACCAATGAATAGACTTTTCATATTTAATCTGATACATTAAGAGCAACCGTAGCAATCCTTCCATATCATCATGATCTTACTCTATACAACTATTAAGTAAAAGAGTGAACACCGAAGAGATTCAAAGGCGTTTCTTTCTTGTAAGCAGATAAGGAGTCAGAACGTCAAATGGATATTTGCTTGATCATGGATAATCCAGAAACACTTCATCACCCTGTCATTGCTGTGGCTCTGCAACAACTTATGACTTCGCACACTGTGCGCTTGCTCAATGTACGTACGCTCACTGGAACTGAAGCTATTGCACAGGAAAAGCTATCTTCCCAGGCGGACCTCTACTTACTAAAATCACATGCACCACAGGCACTCGATGTCGCCTACTTTCTAGAGCAACAAGGAGCATTGGTGACAAACAGTTGGGCTTCATCGTCAGCTTGCCAGGACCGCGTACGTATGACACAACATATGCTCCAGGCTAACCTTCCCTGGCCACAAACTTGGAGCTTTGCCACACTGGAGAATTTGCTAGCTGACTCATTTCTGCTTGCAAGTTTACCATTTCCACTTATCATTAAAAGCCAATATAGTCATCGCGGAGACCTTGTGGATAAAGTACATAACATTGAACAACTACTGGCACTTGCGGCACAATGGAGTCAAGAGCCAGTCGTTCTACAGGAGTTTGTCGCTGGTGATGGCTGGGATATCAAGCTATGGGTGATCGATGAGCACATATTTGCTGCGCGCCGTCGTACACCATTAGAAGCCAATGCATCGAAAGAAGATTTTCCAATTGCGAACAAGGAGATACCAAGCCTATGGATAGACATTGTGCTAGAGCTTGGTCGCGCTTTCAATCTGCGTCTCTACGGCGTTGATCTCCTTATAACTGAGAGAGGACCTATCGTCGTGGATATTAATTCATTTCCAGGTTTTCGCGGTGTGCCCGGTGCGGACCTCGCGCTGGTAGCTCTTGTAGAGCGTCTGCTCAGGGAAACAACGACTCAGTAGTCTTGATGAGCAAATGCGTATGATGAGCAAATGCGTATCAAGAGTTATATTCTGCATCAGGGAAAAACGGCCTGCTGAGAATTGCTTCGTAGGTGTGAGCAAGTTTCTCTCCCAAGGAAGGCCAAGAGTAGAGGGCACGTACTGCAGTATAGGCAGCAACACCTCGTCGCAATCGCAGTCCATCATCGTTAACAGCCTCTAACAGCGCATCGGCTAGCGCACTTTCGTCGTCCGGTGGTACGAGCCACCCTGTCTGACCGTCGTCAATTATCTCACTCGGCCCATAGACATTAACGGCAATGGCAGGCAACCCACAAGCCATGCCTTCAACAAGTACCTGCCCAAACTGCTCATGTACTGAAGGCAAAATTATAATGTCGGAGGCTGCGAAGATATCCGACAGTTCTTCATGACCGTGCCAGCCAGCTAAGAAGACATCATGTGCTCCCGTCCGCTTAATCGTTTCAAACGGATGCTCGTCCTCCCATTCACCTGGAAAGCCTCCAACCAGTACGAGGGGAGCAGCCTTGTTGAACGATTTGTGAGCGAGCGCGTAAGCCGTGATCAGGAGACTGATGCGTTTAACGGCGGTAAAACGTCCCACGTAAAGAAGCACTGGTCCTTCAGCGAAAGGTGACAGATCGTTAGACACATAGGTCACGGAGCCAGGCTCTCCATCTGGATGCCAGCCAAGTGGGTGCTCCACGAGCAATTGTCGCCAGAGGGCTATGCGGTCAACCTCATGAAGATCAAAAGTATTGGGATCGAAGCCATTAGAAATAACCACGCAACGCTCAGGATTGATTGGCATCAGTTTCGTTAAGCGCTCAACCTGCGTCTTCGACAAGACCACGAGTCGCTGACATGCACTTGCCCAGTGGCACATCCTCTCTGCCCACTTCTCAGCATGTATCCATCCAATTGGTGCTCCTTGAGCAATTGTCTCGAGCATCAGCAATTCTGTCCCATGAATGTGTCCAACCACGGGAACATTTGGGGCTATACGTGCCGCTGCTTCGTTGAGTGGAGTGAGATGATTGAGATGAAGAATATGTGCATGAGCCGCACCAGCATCACTCAATGCTTGCATCCAGGTCACGACAAGATGCTCGTAGATGTCGTCGTCGACGCTGGCGAAGACTCTGTCAGGTGCATCAGGGCGGTCTTCATAGGATGGGTGCATTGGTGGATCAGCCCACAAAGGGTCCTCGGCCTCCAGTGCGGAAGTGTAGTCGACCGGCCGGATATCCAGGCCCGCGAAAAATTCACGAGCATCACCTGGACGGCCAGAGATCTGCAACGAGCCACAGACGATGGTCACTTTACAGCCGAGTTTGACAAGTTCACGTGCCAGTGAACGAGTCACATGAGCTGAGCCACCACGCGGAAAAAACATAAGACCCATTACTACATGAGTTTGCATATTTTTTTCCTCCAATACCATTTCATTTAAGCGCAGTATACTTACATTTATCCCATTTTTCCAGTGCTCGTTTTCCCTTTTGTTGATACAACAAAACTCCAATAACTGACGCTCATGAAGTCTAATTATGAGCTATACAGAAATGCATCTCAAATATGTCTTTACTGGAATTTGTATTAGGAGGGGTAGAAGGGGTTCGAGCAATTGTTCTGTTACTACTCGAATCCCTAAGTCTGTGCTATACATCCGCTCTACTCGTTTAACTATTTGTTTGAATTTCCAACCTTGCTCACTATTCCTGTGGATCCGTTGAACCGCACTTCGATTTTAACGTGCATATTGGTCTCGATAGCGCGCGCGTTATTGTTGAAATCGCCTAAGTCTGCCGTCGAGCCAATCGGAAAGCTATAGCTCTGGTTGGCAACTTTGAAGTGAAGAACTGCATCAGTGCCAACAGTGCTCGTCGTGATGGCCTGGTAGTCTACGACATTTTGATCTGGATCCCCTGGGGTTGCATGTTTGACGGTCGTTGCAGTGAAGCCTCCATCAGGGTTGGCGGTTGTCTCTACTCCTACGAGCGTTCCTGCACCCGGCATAGTTCCATTGAAGTCGGTGAGATCAGTCTGGTTGTTGGTGCTCAATGCAAGAGTTTGCCCATTGGGCATACTTACCACGATTCGGTTGGGAGCGACACTCTGAAGCGTGCCCATGAAAGAGATGCTACCTTGCGCAATCGAAGTTGACGGCTCGGTTGGCTGAGTTGACTCAGTCAGGTTAGCTTCCGGCGTGTTCGTCTCATCTAACTCTGGCGTCGAGTTCGGGTTAATGGTGTACGAGTTTCCACTACTCTGTGTCACTTGAAGGGTATAAGTTTTGCCGACTTGCGCCTGTAGCGTCGTCACTTCTTGGTCAGTAAGCCCACTTACCGTCACCTGCTGCCCATTGACATTGAGAACAGCACTATTTTTGGGGGTGTTGACCGAGACGACTCTGCCAGTAATGGTGGTTGCACCAGTAGTGGTTCCGGTAGTGCTGGCGACACCGGCACATGCTGTAAACAAGATTATCATAAGAAAACCTATTACACAAACGAGAACACTCTGAAAACGACTTCGCATTATTTTTTTCATAATTTCCCCCTTTTTTCTGTATTTCCTCTTCTTGAGGTCGCACAAAAAGCGCTTTTAGGAAAGATAAACTAACAATGTTTCATGTCCCTAACGGTTTTGCACTATAAGATTCATCAATGACGAGGAATATGCATCGATGGTAACACTCATCACTTTTCCAAAGCGTAGCATATCTTTTGCACGAATGCCGTTACTTCAGTCACAGAAGAAAAGTGATTGATCTCATATTGAGGAATACCCTTACCATCATTCTTGCCTACAGTTCTTTGATTCCTCGCTTGACCTGAATGTAGCCAGAGGGCCCATGACTTCAACTCATGGAGATGAATGGCTAACATATGGTGGTAACAAAAACCAAGACAATTTTGACCTAGAAATAAGATAGAACTCAACACAGTAAGTAGGGATAGCGTTGCTCAGCCGTTCCTGGCAGACGCAAGCAAGGTTTGGGATAGATGGACTCTAAACTCATCAAAGACAACAATCTCTTCACTGGTTTGCTAGCCTTTTTGCAATTAGACTGTCTTTTTCAGGCTTCCATAGAACGGCGTGCGCGTCTATTGTTCATCTAGTAAGCGCATCAGCCGCAGATTTTCCTCACTTTCTGGCATTGGCTCATAATAGTAACTCGAACGGGCCAGACGCAGCTGCTCATATGACTGCACTGTGCCAACTGTGGAGGGTCCGGTTCAATCAAGGCTCGTTTGGTATCAATGGAGTGCTTTTGATTTTTTCCCAACCAGTCCACCTGCTCTTTCAATTGACCGATGTGTTAGTAGAAACTGGCTATTAAGACTTCTTCGACTTTGATCAGTTTACTGGCTCGCATTGAGAATACCTCTGGTAATCCATCCAGGGCCAGCTTCTTCTACTGCACAATTTGCTCCGGGTGAACGCCATATTTGGCGGCAACCTCATTTGTTGTTTTCTGTCCCTTGTTCGCTAAAGGCGTCGTAGGCATGCGGAAGGTTTGAATGTTGGAGCGAACCAAGCAGTTTAGCTTCATGTTGAAAACGTTCAGTTGCATGAGCAAACTCCTGATCGCTCAAGTAACCCTGGCTCATCTTTTTAATGGCAGCTTGACGATTACCGATTCGTGTATCAAGTACCTGAGAGATGGATATAATGTACCTCACAGCTCTTGAACAGTAGTCTGTAGTTCCATCAGCCTGTTGAAAAGTTGCAACAACCTGTACAAGTATCAAGTGAAAGCCATCTCATAGATAAATTCCTTTGATGAGGTGGCAAAGGTGTTTCAATTGCTATTCTACTCGATAAACGCATATTCTACTGGAATTTAGTTCATGGATTGAAGGTGATGTTGATACATGCCATCGCATAGGCATTCCAGTTCTGTTGCAGAAAAGACCAAGTTGGGAAAGTATTGTCAACTTATTGAATACACGTCTATGCATGTTTTGTCGAGGTGATGAAGAAAGTATTGTCACGAGTACAAGAAGCTGCAATAAGCATGAGTATATAACAACTCGGTGCCCTAAGACGTTGACGTTTGCTTGCATTGAGCGATACACTAAAGCGCACAAATGAAACCTGCTATGAAAGAAGATGCAATGACACAAAAAATAATTCTCGACTGCGATCCTGGACATGATGACGCAATTGCTATTCTCCTTGCCGCGCATCATCCCGCGCTTGAATTGCTAGCAATTACAACTGTGGCAGGTAACCAATCCATCGAGAAGACGACGCATAACGCACTCAAGATTTGCTCTTTAGCAAATATTCGGAATGTTCCTATTGCAATGGGTATGAATCGCCCGCTCGTACGATCAGCAAGCCATGCCGCAGACATTCATGGTGCTTCTGGTATGGATGGTCCTACTATCCCCGAGCCTGACATAAAGCTTGCCCCTCAACATGGCGTTGATTTGCTCATCGACCTGCTGATGAACTCACATGGTGACATTACACTTGTACCAACGGGGCCACTTACCAATATCGCAACTGCTATTCGTCGTGAGCCTGCCATTCTCCCTCAGATCAAGGCTATCTCGCTCATGGGTGGAGCAATTGGCCTTGGCAATATCACTCCTGCTGCCGAGTTTAATCTCTGGTTTGATCCAGAAGCTGCCTCAATTGTCTTTCAATGTGGGCGACCAATAACTATGATTCCGCTAGAAGTCACCCATCAAGCTCTCGCGACAGAAGAGATTGTGCGCCGTTTACGAACTCCTAATCACCGTGTGGCGAACTTTGCCGCCGACCTGCTGGTCTTCTTTGCTGATACCTACAAAAACGTCTTTGGATTTTCTGCGCCGCCTGTACATGATCCCTGTGCTGTTGCGGCTGTCATTGACCCAACCATTATTCATACCTCTGACATATTTGTTGAGATTGAGACCGTGAGTCCACTAAGTTTTGGGCGTACTGTATGTGATGTGTACAACAAATTGGGGAAATCTCCTAATGCTCATGTTGGTTATGGGCTAGATGTAGAGCGTTTTTGGGAAATGCTCATAGAAGTGATATGCGCGAGCTAACTTGAAGTGCAAGGTAATGCTCTGACCGTTCCACCACCATTGCTGCAAGAGTAACTCGTAGCAGAAAGCATTTTCTGCTGCCAGGAACGCTGTTTCCCATGCGCAAGGCCCAATGCAAGGAGATAGAGAAAAAAGCCCAGCGTTTTTCTCCAACGACGCCTCATCGACTCTCTGTCACTTTTGGCTCACGTACTTTCTGCTGCCCGCGAACATTAGCGTGGAAGCTTCATTCCCAGCTGTGCAAGAATCTCCACTAGACAATTAGGAGAGAATGTAGCTGTGATCGCTGTGATCAGTTCTCCTTTGACAAAGTATTCCATCTGCCTGGGCGGAAGTGCAATCTTTGTTCCTGTGGGAAGGATAATTGGAAGCGTTGACAGAACTAGGTCTCCTGTATGTGTTCCTGTCACCTGCGTGATGATATGCACACTCCTCTCCTGTACTCCTAAGGAGTGCTCGTGTAGGATGTGGGCGTTGAATGACCAATCGGGAAATGCCCTGATCATCGACTTCATAAAATCACTATACTGTGCTTTATTGATAGGCTGAGGAAGGAGTCCTCGACTGACAAAATTAATTGACAATAAGGCCAGTACACGGTCCACATCGTGTGACTCCCATTCCCTTAGAGCAGTTGTTGCAATCTCAATCGAGTTCATACATTTTTCCCTCCCTTCGATGCTTGCCTACTTTTCCTCTTTCATGAAAAGCAAGGGCATGTTGGGTCGCTGTCAACGAGGAGCGAGCGACCCACTCTATCCAGAACGAATGCATATCACCTTGTGGTGGCGAACACACTGCGTGGCCTATCGGCTGACCTGTACTTCTTCTGGTGCCTGCTTTCTCGTGGAGGAGAGGACAAGCTTTCCATTCTGCGCATCAATCTCTACCGTATTTCCATCGCGAAGCGTTCCATCAAGCAGTGCTCGAGCGATGCGGTTTTCGACCTCGCGCTGAATGACGCGTTTGAGAGGACGTGCTCCAAACTGCGGATCATAGCCCTCTTGTGCCAACAGGTCTTTTGCTTCCTCGCTCATCTCCAGCGTGATGTGACGCTCCGCCAACCGTGGCCGCAGACGATTGAGTTGAATCTCCACAATGTTCTTGATCTGGTCACGGCTGATCTGATGGAACATGATGACCTCGTCAATGCGATTGATGAACTCTGGTCGGAAGCCTTCTTCTCGCAAGCGCTGACGTATAGTGCGCTGGATATCGTTCTCAGCCATGCCCTCATACTCGCTCAGCCACTGATGTCCTACATTACTGGTCATGATGATCACCGTGTTTTTGAAATCGACCGTGCGTCCCTGTCCGTCAGTGAGGCGTCCGTCATCCAAGAGTTGTAGAAGCACATGAAAGACTTCGGGGGCTGCCTTCTCAATCTCGTCCAACAGAACAATGCTGTAGGGGCGACGGCGCACAGCCTCTGTCAGTTGCCCGCCTTCCTCATAGCCGACATAGCCAGGAGGAGCACCAATCAGGCGCGAGACGCTATGCTTCTCCATATACTCAGACATGTCAATGCGAATAAGGGCACGCTCATCATCAAAAAGAAACTCTGCCAGTGCCCGTGCTAGTTCCGTCTTGCCGACCCCGGTTGGTCCTAAGAACAGGAAGCTTGCGAGAGGTCGATTAGGGTCCTGCAGTCCGGCACGAGCACGACGGATGGCATCAGCGACCAGCACTAACGCCTGGTCCTGGCCTATCACACGTTCTTGCAAGTGCTCTTCCATCATGATGAGTTTCTGCACTTCACCCTGCATTAGTCTGGTAACAGGGATGTGGGTCCATCGGGAGACGATCTCTGCGATGTCCTCGGCATCCACCTCTTCCTTGAGCATGCGTGACCCTTGATCCTGAATACTGGCAAGCTTCGCCTCCGTCTCTTGCAAACGTTGCTCCAGGTCCTTGATTCTCCCATAGCGCAGCCGTGCCATAGCTTCATAGTCGTACTCGCGCTCGGCCTTCTCCAGTTCGACCTGTGCCTGCTCTAGCTCTTTGTTGATATGGCGAATTGTCTCTACTGGCTCGCGTTCGCGCTCAAGTGTCAACATGAGCCTATCTAACTGCTCCTTCAGATTCGCGATCTCTTGCTCAACCCGTTCCCTTCGTTCGCGACTGGCGGAATCAGTTTCCTTTTTGAGGGCTTCGAGTTCGACCTGCAATTGTCGAATACGCCGATCTAATGTATCAACTTCACTGGGGGTGCTGTCTAACTCGACTCTTCTGCTACTAGCCGCTTCGTCCACCAGGTCAATCGCTTTGTCGGGCAGGAAGCGGTCGGAAAGGTAGCGGTCGGAGAGGACGGCGGCTGCGACCAGTGCGCTATCCTGAATACGCACGCCATGATGTACCTCGTAGCGTTGTTTGAGCCCTCGCAGAATGCTGATGGTATCCTCAACCGAAGGCGGCTCAACCATGACAGGCTGGAAGCGGCGCTCTAAGGCAGCATCTTTCTCAATATATTTGCGGTACTCATCGAGCGTCGTGGCTCCAATGCAATGCAGTTCGCCACGTGCGAGCATCGGTTTGAGCATATTGGAGGCATCCATCGACCCTTCAGCTGCTCCTGCTCCTACCAGGGTATGTAACTCGTCAATAAAGAGAATAACGCGCCCTTCGGAACTGGTGATTTCTTTGAGCACCGCTTTGAGGCGATCCTCGAACTCGCCTCGATACTTGGCACCAGCGACCAGTGCTCCCAGATCGAGGACAATGACCTGCTTGTCAACGAGTGTTTTCGGGACATCGCCACGCACAATACGTTGAGCTAGGCCCTCGACGATAGCGGTTTTTCCAACCCCCGGTTCTCCAATGAGCACTGGATTATTCTTCGTGCGCCGACTCAAGACCTGAATCACGCGGCGAATCTCCTCATCGCGCCCAATCACCGGATCAAGTTTACCCTGAGTGGCCTGCTCGGTGAGGTTGCGACCGTATTTCTCCAGTGCCTGGTATTTCTCTTCGGGGTTCTGGTCCGTCACTTGCTGTGAGCCGCGTATGGACGTGAGTGTCTGAAGCACTGTGTCTCGGGTCAATCCTGCTGCTTGCAGAACGTGCTGTGTTACCGCATCACCAGTACTGAGAATGGCAAGTAGCAGGTGTTCAACACTGAGATAGTGATCATGGAAGGTGCTCATCTCCTGCTGTGCTTTTTCCAGGACATTGCGCATCTGTGGTGAGAGGCCCGGCTCACTGCCACCGTAGACCTGTGGCATGCGTTCAAGCTCGTTCGTCGCAATGCGTTGTGCCGTTGAGTGGTTTCCACCTCCATGTTGAATGATTTGCTGTACGACGCCACCCTCCTGATTGAGCAGGGCGGTAAGCAGATGAATGCTTTCGATCTTCCCGTGATGGTAGTGCTGTGCAAGTGCGTTGGCCTCGTTGATGGCCTCACGCGCCTTCTCAGTAAATTGCTCAATTTTCATAGCTCTTGCTCCTTTTGGATGTCGCGTGTTATCTCATTATGAGGTTCCCCTGTTGCTTATTTCTTCCTTCGGCACTATTGTTCGCCGGTGTGCAACTCATTGTTACGCATCTCTTCTTCCTGCACCTGCCCAATCATTCTCTGGTAATGAGCCAATTCATGCTGGAGTGCCTCTATGTGAGCAGTCATGCGCACAATGATCTCAATGCCTTCTAAGTTGATGCACAAGTCCTGGTGTAAGCGCCGAACACGGCGCAACAGCAAGAGATCTTCATCGCTATAGCGCCGCTCCTCGCCTGAAACGTCGATACCGCTCATGACTCCTGCATCGCAGAGGAAACGAATCACCTGCACTTCCAGGCGGCTATACTGCGCGGTCTCCTGCTCACTGTAGTAGGAGGTCATGCGGTTCTGCTGTTCATGCATGATTGCCTCCTGCCGTAGATGGTGTTGTCTGAACTGTGTAACCAACGGAACGAGCAAAAGATTCAAAGAGCCGTCGCTGCTCCTTACTGAGGTGTGTAGGGAGGATCACTCTGACCTCCGCGTAGAGATCGCCACGATTGTCTTTTTGTCCTATCTGTTGTGGCATCCCTTGCCCTTGCAAGCGGAACGATCTCCCACTCTGGGTTTCAGCAGGAATGCGCAACAGCAGGCGGCGTCCGTCTGGCGTCACCACCTGAGCTTCACCCCCAAGCATGGCGACTGCCAGAGGAACCTCGACCGAGGTTCGCAACGTCGTCCCTTCACGTGTGAAGTGATCATCAGGGCGTATGTGGACGCGTAGATACAGATCACCACGTCCCGCTGCTCCTTGCGTACCTTGTCCAGCAAGACGGATGCGTGATCCCTCGTCTACACCTACCGGAATCGTGACCTCCAACCTCCGTGTGGTGCCATCAGACTCCGTTAGCTCGAACGTGCGCATCGTCCCCTGATATGCCTCGGCCAGCGTCACCTCGATGTCTGACTCCACGTCCTGCCCACGCGTGGTCCGCTGTTCACGGCCTCCAACAGTACTGGACCGTGAACGTCTCTCGTTTCCCGGAGAAAATCCTGATTGGAAGTAGGTATCAAAGAAATCTGAGAATGGTGACTGTCCACCAAAGAGGTCTCCCAGGTCTTCTTCGTTTACCGTGTAATACTGATAATTCCCACCTCTGAAACCATCAGTTTCACGTGTTGCTCCTGCACCCTGTCTCGCTGCACCCGGCCAGTATCCATACTGCTGGTAATAACTGCTCATCTCATCATATTTTTTGCGCTTCTCAGGATCGGCGAGCACTTCGTTGGCTTCATTGATCTCTTTGAACTGCTCCTCCGCTGCTTTATCGCCTGGATTGACATCAGGGTGATGCTTCCGTGCCAGCTTGCGATACGCCTTTTGAATCTCCTTCTGGCTCGCTTGCTTGTCCACTCCGAGAATTTTATAATAGTCTTTGTAGTCAACGGCCATATGTGCCTCTCCTCCCCATTCCAGTGAGATCACAGGGACAAGAAGTCATGTCCCTGTGATTTAGACTTCGCGATATTCTCCCTCAACTGTTCCGGGCTCATCACTAGTTGCAGTACCGGATGTCCCGTTGTCTGCACTTGTTCCTGCCTGGCTGTAGATTTCTGGGCCGATGCGCTGTATTGTGCGCTCTAGTTCATCTGCTGCACGGCCAACGCGCGCAGTATCGTTGCCTGAAAGCGCATCACGTACCGCTCTCACTTTGTCCTCAACCTCGTTGCGTAGACTTGCCGATACCTTCTCACCGACGTCTCGCAGCTTCCGCTCGGCTTGGTAGGCGAGGCTATCGGCCCGGTTGCGCGTCTCGATCTCCTCCTTGCGCTGCCGATCCTCCTGAGCGTGCAGTTCGGCCTCACGGACCATGAGCTCCACTTCGTCCTTGGAAAGACCACTGGAAGCCGTGATGGTAATCTTCTGCTCCCGTCCAGTTGCCTTATCGCGTGCTGAGACATTGAGGATGCCATTGGCGTCGATGTCGAAGGCTACTTCAACCTGTGGCACCCCTGGTGGAGCGGGTGCAATGCCTTCTAGTCGGAAGTAACCCAGGCTCTTGTTGTCGCGGGCCAGTTCGCGTTCGCCTTGGAGGACATGCACATCCACTGCTGACTGATTGTCTTCCGCGGTGCTAAAAATTTCGCTTTTATGCACAGGAATAGTGGTGTTGCGCTCGATCAATTTGGTCATCACGCCACCCATCGTTTCTACTCCTAACGAGAGCGGGGTCACGTCGAGCAACACGACGTTTTTTACGTCCCCTTGCAGCACACCTGCCTGGATTGCGGCACCGATGGCAACCACCTCGTCGGGATTAACCCCCTTATGGGGCTCCTTACCAAAGAGTTTGCGCACCATCTCGATCACGGCTGGCATACGTGTCTGCCCGCCCACGAGCACGACCTCATTGACCTCGCTGGCCTTTATCCCAGCATCTTCCAGTGCCTTCATGACTGGCCCGTGTGTGTGTTCGATCAAGTCACTGACCAATTGCTCGAGTTTCGCCCGCGTGAGAGTCATCACCAGGTGCTTGGGGCCACTGGCATTGGCGGTGATGAAGGGCAGGTTGATCTCCGTTTGTTGGGTCGAGGAAAGCTCGATCTTGGCACGCTCGGCGGCCTCTTTCAATCGTTGCAACGCCATCTGGTCTTTGCGCAGATCAATACCTTGCTCCCGGCGGAACTCGTCGGCCAGCCAGTCGATAATGCGCTGATCAAAGTCATCACCACCCAGGTGCGTATCTCCATTGGTGGCCCGAACCTCGAAGACGCCCTCACCCAGTTGCAAAATGGAGATATCGAAGGTCCCACCACCCAGGTCGTAGACTGCAATCGTCTCATCTCGCTTCTTGTCCAGCCCATACGCTAAAGAGGCGGCGGTTGGCTCGTTGAGAATGCGCAGTACCTCCAGTCCTGCAATTTTCCCGGCATCTTTGGTGGCCTGACGCTGTGTATCGTTGAAGTAGGCGGGAACGGTAATCACCGCCTGTGTAATCCGTTCGCCCAGTTTGGACTCGGCGTCAGTGCGCAACTTCTGTAGAATCATCGCCGATATTTCGGGTGGACTGTAGTTACGACCTGCAAGTTGTACATGAGCAGCAGCATTAGCAGCCCGCGTGATCTTGTAGGGGACGCTCTTTATCGTGCGCTGGACCTCAGGATCATCATAGTTGCGTCCCATGAGCCGCTTAATCGAATACACGGTATTTTCAGGATTGGTGACCGCTTGTCGTCTGGCTACCTGACCAACGAGACGCTCATTGCCTTTGGTGATTGCAACAACCGAAGGGGTGAGCCGCGATCCTTCACTATTCTCCAGAACGGTCGGTTCGCCCGCTTCAATAACGGCCATCACGGAGTTTGTGGTTCCCAGGTCTATACCAAGCACTTTTGCCATTGCTTCATGCCTCCTTCAAAAGTGTATATAATAGTGTTTCTGACATATGGAACAAAAAACGCTCTTGATTTCATTCAATTTTCAGAACGTACGATCTCACATTGCTTTTTCTGTGGTGCATGCGCGACGATAACTTGTGCTGGTCGAATGATGCGGTCTCCGAATGCATACCCAGGCCGGGTCACACGCACGACGGTCTCCTCTGGCACATCCGAACGCTCCTCCGCCATGAGAGCTTCGTGCCAGCGGGGATCAAACCGCTCCCCTGATGTGCCAATCTGCCGCACTCCAAGCTGTGGCAGCGTTGTCGTGAGTCGCCTGGCTACCAGGAGGATACCCTGTGTCCAGGAATGCTGGGCTACGTCTGGTGGTATGGCCTCCAGAGCGCGTCCAAGATCGTCAAGTACGGGCAAGAGCGTCTTCATGAGAGCCACCTGTGCCGCCACATGCCCTTCTGCCTGCTCCTGACTCACGCGGCGTTTATAATTCACAAAGTCTGCCTGGGTTCGACGCAGCATATCCAGATACGCTTGTGCGTTGTGCTGTTCTGCGACAAGCCGTTGCTCTAACGGAGCCGAGCCATCAGTAACTTGCGGCTCATCAACCTGCTCTGACTGTTCGGTAGCCTGGTACAGATGCGCCTGCTCCTGTTGTAGTTCTTCGTCTTGCTGCATGGTACCCTCCTTCAACCAACAGCTAGGATGGGTGGGATGGAACAAAGCGAGGTGCCCTCTCAAAATGGTGGGAGGATGCCTCGCTCGTTGCATCCGAAGAAGGGAGTGTTACCCTTGTTGCTGCCCCGCCTCAATCGTTTTTGGCTGGGATTGAGACTGGTTCGCTGTGATGCTAATCCTCTTGGGACGGCTGGCTTCACTAACGGGCACCTGAATTGTCAAAATCCCGTTCTGAAAGGTCGTTTGGATGTTGTTGGGATCAATCGGCTTGGGAAAGCTGACCGTCCGTCCAAAGGTGCCAGAGATGATTTCCCGCGAGAGACAGTTGTGTCCTTGCTGATGGCGGCGTTCTGCCTTTTGCTGGGACTGCACGATCTGTGTCCCATTCTGTGGCTGGTTTTGCTGTTGCGCCGACTTATCCTGTGCCTGAGTTTGTTGTGTCTGCTGGTACTGCATTTGACCCTGAGATTGGTCCTGGTGCTCGTTCTGATGGCTATAGTGTCCTCGAATTGTCATCGAGTTTTGCTCAACCGTCAGTTCAATATCTTCCGGTCTCACTCCCGGGAGTGACACGTCCACCTCATAGCCGTTCTTCGTCTCACAGACATCCATAGGGGCCATTAAAGATGATGAACCGGCCATTGAACTGGGATGGATAAAGCTCTTTTCAAACAATTGATCCATAGCATGGCGAAGACTGAGTGCTTCGCGGAAGGGATCGTACTGTGTCATCATGGGTTTTCCCTGCCTTTCATGTATCAAGTTGTTTTCGTTGTGGAACGTTTTTGTAAAAAGGAACGAATATACCTCTAACACATGTATACAAAGTTGAACCTTGCCTCCTTCTCTGAGCAACTCCTTTCAAAGAAATCGCCCAGAGGCTGCTAGAAGGCATTAATGCTTTGCCGCTTGACCCCTCTCAAGTTGGGACTGATTCCCACTCAAACGTATTCGCGTTACAGCATAATATCATAAGAGGAAGCAGGAGAGGGGATCAGACAGCTTTTCTTGATCCCCCTCACTTGTTCCCGCCCTCTCTTCTCAAACATAGTATGCATTATCTTACAAATTTTGTCAAGTAATCTTATAGTAAATATACTAAATTCTAACAATTCTCTAACAGGGGTATGGCAATGAGAGGAGGAAGAGAGTTCAGAAGGAGCATGAACAAGAAAAAGCGAGACCAAGCAGGATTGGTCTCGCTTCAACCATCTTAGGGGAACGTGGTGCTGCTTAACTCAAGAAGTTCGTCTTTCTGCTCCATATCCTCAAAGGTGATGTTCAACTGTATGGGGCGACGACCCACATGCCTCTTCTCTCTCCTCGCGGATGTCTTTGATCTTCTGCTCAAGCTGCTGAATCTGTTGACGCATCTGAAGAATCTGGCGAATACCGATAGCATTGACGCCCTGATCGGTCAGGGTGGCGATCTCTTCAAGGTCGGCGACATCCTGATCGGAATAGAGACGATTTTTTCCATCTTGGCGTGCCGGTTCCAACAACCCAGCCTCTTCGTACCGTCGAAGAGTCTGAGGGGGAAGTCGTAAAAATTTGGAAACCACGCCAATCGAGTATTTGGGCACCTGAGCCCGCTCTTCAGGACTCATGGGATCGGGTGGATCAACGCGCCGCTTCATCAGTCACTCCTTTTTCTTCTCTCCAGAGCGTTTTCATCATAGAGCACAAATTCCATTTAGGCAGAGGCTGATGGACGAGAATGCAGAGACTGCTGTCCTCCTTGCACTCGGTGATCAGTAGAGTAGAAGCCGGTTCCCTTGAAGACAACTGGAACCGGTGAAGGGACTCTGCGCAACATCCCCTGGCACTGTGGACAGGTTGCGAGTGGGACTTCACTCATCTTCTGTAGAATATCGAAGTCAAATTGGCATTGTCGACAACGATAATGATACATTGGCATTGTTTTTTGCCTCCTGCTCTTACATTTGAATTACGTCATGATTCGTATCTCGAAAAGAAGACGAACGCTTCCTCCAAGAACTTCTCCCACTCCGTATTCTAAACACGATTGGGGTGAGCGAGACGACATTCCTATGTCTCCTTCCTGAAAGATGGAACCAGAGAAATGGCACCTCTTGCTAGAAATAGAATACATAGTCTTACAAAAAATGTCAAGTAACCTTGAAAAAATAAAAATATAGGCTACAAAGAAAAGGGTTTATCCTGACTGAGGAAGTGCTTCCTGATTTTTGTCTGCGAAAAAAACACTAGAACAACATCAAGAGGAAGGAGTTCAAAAGCTGTTTGGCTCTGTCTTCGGTTAAAAGCAAAAGGCATCTTGCAGAGCCACTGATTGAGTCCAGAGAGCAAAAGAAGGTCCTACCGGATTGCTGACTCAAAAAGCATGTTTAAACTTGTTAAAAGGAAGAAAGAGATACCTGAACAGCAGGACACATTCCAGAAAACTGTGAACTACGCCAGATGAAGTATCACAATAACCTCATCGAACAAGATCACCGCTTTATCCAACACTTCTCTTTTCGCTATGAAATCGAAGTAAAGCTAACTCTTCTCTTCTTTTTTTGTCTATCCAGTTCCAGTTGATAAAGTCTTGTTCAAATTCCATGACAAAACCTTGACAAAAGTAGTAAGGCGGCATATAATTAAGTTAGTTACTAATTTACTTTTTAATTTAATTGCCAACCTATTCTTTGCGAGGTAAGCAAATATGGATTTTCATACGCATCCGACAGCGCAGAAACTGTTTCAAGCATTGATGCAATTCAAGAGAGCCGAGTTGCATCAACGCTCTATTGTGGGATACAAACCGAGCGAAATCCGGCTCCTGTTCAGTTTGAGAAAAGGTATCAGACCTGAGTGTCTTGAAATGACTGTCTCTGAAATCAGTAAACGCCTTCATGTGACCTCTCCAAGTGTCACTCAGTTGCTGAAAGGACTTGAGGCAAACGGCTTAATCGAGCGACGTACTGACCCAGCTGATAGACGCTCAGTCGGTATTACCTTGACAGAGAAGGGGTATGCGGTCACACAACAGGCAATGAATACTTTTACAGAATCTATTATCGGACTTATAGAGTATTTGGGCGAAGACGAGAGCAATCAGCTAGCTGAGCTACTTTTCAAGACTTCCCACTACTTCGATGAGAAATCCGCGAACATCAATCACTCCCATTGGAGTGACGAGGTGGAAATATGATTAAATTATTACGGTTTTTGAAGCCGTATCGGCTCTTAATGACGCTTGTTATCCTGTTTGCCTTTGCGCAGGCGCTGGCAAACCTCTATTTGCCAACGTTGATGGCGGATATTGTCGATAATGGAATAATCAAAGGGGATACCGCCTACATCTGGCGTATTGGGGGCATCATGGCACTGGTGACCATTGGAGGCACGGTTGCTGCGGTTTTCGGTATTCTCTGTTCCTCGCGCGTGGCGACTGGTTTCGGCAAATTGATTCGTTCCGCTATTTTCAAGCATGTGGAACGCTTCTCGCTCCATGAGTTTGATGCTCTAGTGCATTTCCACCAAAGGTGATAGCGAATGTGGTATGCTAGAGCCTGTGACGAACGCGAGCAGATCAGAACCAGGAAGGTAGATGGTACCGATGAAGACATATGACGACATTGCCGAGTGGTAC